>Ga0307373_10000869_pt1 | contig 58151 bp, 52 predicted proteins | sample OX2MG_FD_202534 | JGI IMG/M metagenome (GOLD analysis project Ga0307373, IMG submission 202534) | Soil microbial communities from Risofladan, Vaasa, Finland - OX-2 | ecosystem: Environmental > Terrestrial > Soil > Coastal area > Acid sulfate soil | place: Finland: Risofladan, Vaasa | collected... | reverse complement strand
GCTCGACCTTCGCCCGCGAGCGCGCTCGGCAGCGAGACGCTGCTCGCGCGGGTCGCGGGGAACCTCGTCGACAACGCCGTTCGCCACAACGAACCGAACGGATGGCTACGCGTCGCGACGGCGTCGGCGGACCGGAGCGCTCGCCTCACCGTCGAGAGCAGTGGGGGAGCGCTCGACCAGGGGCGCGTCGATCTCCTCGGTCAGCCCTTCCAACGGCTGGTCGCGGACCGCACCTCGTCGGAACGTGGCGTGGGCCTCGGGCTGTCGATCGTCGGCGCGATCGCCGAGGCACACGGCGGGACGATGCGGCTCACCGCCCGCGACGAGGGCGGCTTGCGGGTGACCGTCGAGCTCCCGGCCGCCGGCCCGCCCGGGAGCTCGGGCTCTCGATGAAGGTGCTCGTCGCGGAGGACGTCCGCCGTCTCGCGGACGACATCGCCGAAGGGCTGCGTGACCAGGGCTTCGCGGTCGACGTCGCCTACGACGGCGCGGCGGCAACGGCGCGGCTCGCGGTGAACGCCTACGACGTGCTCGTCCTCGACCGTGACCTTCCCGGAGTGCACGGGGACACGATCTGCCGACGGATCGCCGCCGAGGAGATCCCCGTGATGGTGCTGATGCCCGACGAACGCGTCGCCGGCCTCTCGCTCGGCGCGGACGACTACCTCGCCAAGCCCTTCCACTTCCCCGAGCTCGTGCTGCGGGTCCGGGCACTGGCACGGCGCAAGCCCCTTGCGCAGGCGAGGGTCCTGCGCTTCGCCGACCTCGCGCTTGACCCGTTGCAGCGGACGGTGACGCGTGCGGGGCGGACGTGTGACCTCACCCCGAAGGAGTTCGCCGTTCTCGAGACGCTGCTGCGCGCCGGGTCGAACGTCGTGAGCGCCGAGCAGCTGCTCGAGCACGCGTGGGACGAGCACGCCGATCCCTTCACCCGGACCGTCTCGGTGACGATCAGCCGGCTGCGCCGCAAGATCGGTGACCCACCGGTGATCGAGACGATCGCCGGCGCCGGTTACCGCCTCGCACCGCCACGGTGAAGGGCTCGGCCCCTGATCGCACGGCCCGTGCCGCTGCCGAGCGTGCGGCTCGCCGAGGCCCCTCGGGTCTCGGGTCGGGAAGCGCTCGCGAGGGGTCGCTGCGGCGGGCCATTGTGGAGACCAGCACTGCGGGCAACGAGCATTCGAGGAGGTCCGATGCACGCGATCACCGAGCAGGGGAGCTGGGATCCGTTCCCCCCCGTGCGGCACGACGACGCTGCCGACCGGCACTCGGCCAACACCGCGGTCGGCATCTCGGCGGTCGGCCTCGGCCTCACGGCGCTCGTCGAGCTCGCCTTCGCCCTGTTGAGCGGCTCGGTGGGACTGCTCGGCGACGCGCTCCACAACCTGTCGGACGTCTCCACCTCGCTCGTCGCCTGGCTCGGCTTCCGGATCTCGCGGCGACCCACCTCACGGTCCCACCCTTACGGCTACGACCGTGCCGAGGACCTCGCGAGCCTCGGCGTCTCGCTCGCCATCTGGTTGAGCGCGGTGTTCGCGCTGTTCGCGAGCGTGCACAAGCTGCTCGAGCGGCGGACGACGAGCCACGTCCCCTTCGCGATGGGCGCGGCCGTCGTCGGCATGCTCGGCAACCAGGTCGTCGCCCGCTACAAGATGAAGGTCGGCCGCAGGATCCGTCACGTGGTCACCCCGCGCCATGCCGACGGATGCGGTGGGATGAGCGACACCGGCGGGCCGCCGATCATGAGGGGTGTGCGCCGTGCCGGTTGACCGATCGGCGCGGCGGGGGAGGCCGGGCGCGCTCGCCTCGACCTGGCACCTCCTCGTCGGCCGGCCGCTGCGCGGCGCCGAGGCCGCAAAGGAGCAGATCACGCCGGTCGAAGGGCTCTCCGCGCTCTCGCTCGACGCGCTGACCTCGGTCGCCTACGGCCCCGAGGCGATCATCGTCGTCCTCGCGTTCGCTGGGGCGGGAGCCCTCCACGACGTGCTGCCGATCACCGCCGCGATCGTCGTCCTGCTGGCGGTGCTCGTCTTCTCCTACCGGCAGGTGATCGACGCCTATCCGGGCGGCGGAGGGGCGTACGCGGTCTCGCGCGCGAACCTCGGCGTGCGGGCGAGCCTGCTCGCGGGAGCGTCGCTGATCGTCGACTACACGCTGACGGTCGCGGTCTCGATCGCCGCCGGCGTCGGAGCGCTGACCTCCGCCTTTCCCGGCCTCACCTCGGCGACGGTGCCGCTCTGCCTCGGCATCCTCGCCGTCATCACGCTCCTCAACCTGCGGGGGCTCGGCGAGACGGCGCGCGCCTTTCTCCTGCCGACGATGATCTTCATCGTCGGACTGCTCGCGATCATCGTTGTCGGCCTGATCCACCCGCTCGCCCTGCACGCCGCCCAACCCGGCCACGCGCTGCTCGCGACGCACGGCCTCGCGACGGTGAGCGTGCTGCTCGTGCTGAAGGCCTTCTCCGCGGGGTGCAGCGCGCTCACCGGTGTCGAGGCGATCGCGAACGGCGTGCCGCTGTTCAAAGAGCCGCGGGCGGTGCGGGCCAAGCGCACCGAGCTGCTCCTCGGGTTGACCCTCGGGGCGATGCTGCTCGGACTGGCGGTGCTCGCCAGCCGATGGCACGTCGGGCCGCGATCGGGCCAGACCGTGCTCAGCCAGATCATGGCAGAGGCGGTCGGCCGCCACTGGGCCTACTACGTGGTGTCGCTCACGATCACCCTCGTCCTCGCGCTCGCCGCGAACACCTCCTTCGGAGGGCTCCCCGTCCTCGCGAGCCTGCTCTCACGCGACGGCTACCTGCCGCACCTCTTCTCGCTGCGCGGCGACCGGCAGGTCTTCGCGAACGGTATCTGGGCGCTCTCGATCCTCTCCGCGGCGCTGCTGATCGCGGTCGGCGGCAACACCAACAGCATGATCCCCCTCTTCGCGATCGGCGTCTTCACCGGGTTCACGCTCGCCCAGAGCGGCCTCGTCGTCCACTGGTGGAAGGGCCGGCCGGCGGGGTGGCGCCGGCGTGCGGCGATCAACGGCCTCGGCGCGACGATGACGGCGATCGCGACCGTGGTCTTCCTCTTCTCCAAGTTCCTCGAGGGCGCGTGGGTGGTCGTCGTCGCCGTGCCCGCCTTCGTCGTGCTCTTCGTGCGCATCCACGCTTACTACGAGCGCGCCGCGCGCGAGCTCGGCCTCGGCGTCACCCAGCCGAAGCCGAAGGCGAAGCGCTCGCTCGTGATCGTGCCGGTGACCGCGGTCTCGCGCCTCAGCCGCCACGCGATCTCCGAAGCGCTCTCGCTCGGCGACGAGGTGGTCGCGGTGACCGTCGTGCTCGACGGAGGGAGCGAGGGTGACGCCCGCGCCCGCCAGCTGCAACAGGAGTGGGGAGCGTGGGACCCGGGCGTCGCGCTGCGGGTGCTGCACACCGAGTACGCGTCGGTCGTCGCACCGCTCTGCTCGTTCATCGACGAGCTCCGCGCCGGGGACGACAAGCAGATCGTTGTCCTCATCCCGACCGTGATACCGAACCGCGTCCGCTACCGCTTCCTCCACAACCAGCTCGACCTCGTCCTCTCCGGGGCGCTGCGCAGCCGCCCCGACGTCGTGGTCGCGCGCGTCCAGATGCCGCTCGAGGAACTGGCCGCCGAGGCGCCTGCGGGCGCGGCCGAGACCCCGGCAGCGCCGCAGGGCCACCGGTCGACCTAGACCTGACCGCACGCAAGGCTCCCCTGCACTCCGCGGGCGGGCTGATCCCGAGACTCCGATGGGGCTCGACGCTTGCGAGTGGAGGGTGCGGGTCGCCCGGTGACGACCCCGCGCGCCGCCGGGCGGGCGGGCCATCAGGGGCGCGCGTTCGCTAGAAAACGCAGTGCCGGTGATCGATGGGCCGAGGCGGTCGCGACCGGCCACCGGGGTCGACCCGCACCTCAGGGAGGACAGATGGCCGTTCCCTCTGCACGGAGTCGCCGCCTGACGGTGGGGGCTGCTCGCCCTCACGGTCGTGACCGGGCTCGTCGACGCCGTCAGCTATCTCCGGCTGGGCCGGGTGTTCGTCGCCAACATGACCGGGGACGTCGTCCTTCTCGGCTTCAGCGCCGACCGCCACGCGGGGCTCTCGCCGGTCGCCTCCCTCGTCGCGATCGGCGGGTTCGTCGTCGGGGGCCGTCGCTGGCGGAAGGATCGCAGCCGCCTTCGCCGACTGGCCAGCCCTGTGGCTCGCGGCCGCTTTCGGCGCCGAAGGAGTGCTCCTCTCGTCGGTCGCGGTGCTCACCGCGACAGGCGCGCTCCCGTTCACCGGACGAGAAGACGAGGTGACGATCGTCGTCTTGGCGGCGGCGCTCGGCATCCAGAACAGCACGGTCCGCCACTTCGGGGTGGCCGACCTCACGACCCACCGTGCTCAGCCTGACCCTCACCGGCTTCGCGGCCGACAGCGCGCTCGCGGGCGGGGAGGGGTCAAAGCCGCACCGGCGGCTGGGGTCGATCGTCGCCATGCTGGCGGGCGCCCCGCTCGGGGCCTGGCTCCTGCAGTGGTCGCCGAGCACCGTCATCGGCCTCGCGGCGTTGGCTGTCCTCGGCGTCGCCGTGGTCTTCGCGCCGGCGCCCGCACCGGGCACCGCGGGCGATGCGGGCGCGGCCGGCCACCCGAGCGGGTCTCAGCCCCTGTGGCGGAGGTCCAGGTTGCCGTAAGGGTCGCAGGTGAGCGTCCAGCCCGCGGGGACGAAGGTCGTCGTGTCCGGCTGGTCGACGATCGCCGGGCCCTCGAGCTCGTCACCGACGACCAACGTGGCCCGGGCGACCACGGTCGCCTCCTGCCAGGTGGCCGACTGACGGACCCGCCGCGTGCCGCGTCGCCCGGCCGCCGCGGCGACCTCCCCGGTGGGAGCGGCGAGGGGGGTCGGGCGGTACTTCGGCAGCTCGACGAGGGCGCGCATCCGACAGCTCACCACCTCGACCTTCTCCTCGAGCGCGGCGTGGCCGTAGGTACGGCGGTGACGCTCGTGGAAGGCCTCGATCAGCCCCGGGACGAGCGCCGCCCCCTCGAGTTCCCCCACCGCCATCCGCAGCTCGAAGCCCTGCCCGGCGTAGCGGGCGTCGACCTCGCGCTCGCAGCGCACGGCGCCGGCCTCGAAACCCTGCGCGACGAGCTCGGCGATCGCCTTGGTCTTGAGCGCGGCGAACTGCCGCTCGAGGAGCTCGGCGTTCTCAGGGGCGAGGAGTGTGATGTCGCTCTGCACGAAGTCCTGCACGACGTCCGCGCAGAGCAGGCCGACGGCCGAGAAAGCGCCCGGCTGGGGAGGGACGATGATCCGGCGGATGCCGAGCTCGCTGGCGACCCCCGCGGCGTGCAGCGGCCCGGCGCCACCGCAGGGCACGAGGGTGCTCGTCGCGAGATCGAGCCCCTTCGCCGCGGCGTAGACGCGGATCGCGTCCGCCATGTGCAGGTCGTTGATCCGCACCATCCCCTCGGCGGCCTCGAGCACGTCGATGCCGAGCGGGTCGGCGACGTGGCGGGCGATCGCCGCGGCGGCGAGTTCGGTGTCGAGCGTCATCCGCCCACCGAGGTAGTAGTCGGGGTTGAGCAGGCCGAGGACGACGTCGGCGTCGGTCGTCGTCGGCATCTCACCGCCCCTGCCGTAGCAGGCGGGGCCGGGATCCGCGCCGGCGCTCGCCGGGCCGACGAGCAGGCGCCCGTCGGAGGCGACGCGCGAGATCGTGCCACCGCCCGCGCCGATCGTCGTGATGTCGAGCATCGGCACGTAGATGTTGTGGCCGACGAGGCGACCCTCGGTGACCTCGAGCGCCCCCTGCTCGTCGACCACCGCGATGTCGGCGCTCGTGCCCCCGATGTCGAGGGTGATCAGCTGGTCCTGCTCGACGGTGCGCACGAGCGAGAGGGCACCCTGTACCGCGGCGGCGGGCCCCGAGAGGAGGGTATGCACAGCCCGCCCGCCGTTGATCACCGCCCGGAAGGGCATCAGGCCGCCGTTCGACTCCATGAGGAAGAGCTGGTCGAACTCGAGCCCCTCGCTGCCGAGGGCGGCTGCGAGGTTGCCCACGTAGTCGACGAGCAGTGGCTCGAGGCTCGCGCTCGCGAGGATCGTCGAGATGCGCGGCCACTCCCGGATGCGCGGCAGCACGTCGGAGGAGAGCGAGACGCGCAACGCGGGAGCGACCTCGTGGATGAGCTCGCGCACCCGCCGCTCGTGGTCGGGGTTCACGAAGGAGAAGATCAGGCACACCGTGACCGAGGTGAGCCCGTAGCCGACGATCTGGCGCGCGATCTCGCGGACGGCCTCCTCGTCGACCTCCTCGACGACCTTGCCGGCGGCATCGACGCGTTCGGGGACCTCGAAGATGTGGCGCTCGTCGACGAGGCTGTCGGGGTGGCCGAGGGCGAGGTCGAAGAGGTTCCCCTGGCGGGCCTGCTCCTGGACCTGCACCGAGCCGCGCAGGCCCTTGGTGACCAGCAGTGCGCAGGGCACGTGCTTCTTCTCGATGAGCGCGTTGGTGGTGATCGTCGTGCCGTGCAGGAAGTCGGCGACCGCTGCGGTCCGGTAACCGGCGGTCGAGGTCTCCTCGGCGTAGCGCAGGCCGTCGAGCACCCCGACGCTCGGGTCCGCCGGCGTCGTCGGGACCTTGAAGACCTGCAGCGCGTTGGTCTCGATGTCGAGCACCGCGACGTCGGTGAAGGTCCCCCCCACGTCGACGCCGACACGGAAGCGGCGGGGCGCGCTCATCGCGCCACCTCGGGGAGCGGCGGCCCGCTCGGCGTGAGCCCCTCGGCGCGCAGGCGGGCGGTGGCATCCTCGTCGACCGCTCCGTCGGCGGTGAGGGCGACCCCGTAGTCGCGGCGCGCGCCCTCCGCGGAGACGACAGCGCTCGCCACGTCCCGTCGCACCGCTTCCGGTTCGCGCTCGCCGGGCGGGCCGAAGCCCCCCGCTCCCGCGCCCTGGATGCGGATCGACTGCCCCGGCTCGAGCTCGTAGCGGCCGGCGACGGGGACCTCGCGGCTCGCACCGTCGCTCTCCACGATCTCGACCTTCGCGAGCCGCCCCGGCCAGCCGCCCTCGACCCCCGCGGCGGGGAACTTCGCCCGCTCGGCGCGCCGCATCACCGTCGCCGGCGCCAGCGCCTCGTACTCCCTGCGGTAGCTGAGGCCGCCCCGCCAGCGCCCCGGTCCCCCCGAGTCGGCGGCGAGCTCGAAGCGGCGGATCCGGACGGGGAACATCGACTCGATCACCTCGATCGGCGTCATCGCGAGGTTCGAGGTGTACACGGCGATGCCCGACGTCCCGTCACGGCCGTGCATCGCGCCCATCCCGCTCCCGAAGACCTCGTACTGCAGCGCCCGCGCGCCGCTCGTGGCGGCGTTCCAGGAAATGCCGAGGGTGCCGCCGCTGCCGCCGCTGTGCGCGATCGAGCGCTCCGGGACGAAGCGGCAGAGCGCCTCGAAGCAGAGGTCGGTGAAGCGCTGCTTCATCGATTGCGCGGCGCCGACCGGGGCCGGGAAGCGGGGGTCGAGGACGCTGCCGGGGCGCCGCACGATGGTCACCGGCCGCCGCATCCCGTCGCTGAAGCCGGCGTCGGGGTCGGTGAGGGCGATGAGCGCGTAGAAGATGCTCGTGTCGGAGTACGGCGGGGTGAGGTTGATCGGCCCCTTCGCCTCGTCGGCCGAGTCCGTGAGGTCGAAGGTCACGCCGTCGCCCTCGACCGTCACGGTGACGGCGAGGCGCACGGGGCCGCCGTCCGGGGTGCCGTCGCTGTCGAGGTAGCCGACCGCCGTCGCCTGCCCGTCGGGCCAGTCCGCGAGGTGCGACCTGAGCAGCCGCTCACCCTGGTCCATCAGCTCGGCGTAGACGCCGAGGAGGACCTCGGAGCCGACCTGGCGGGAGACCTCGGTGAGGCGCTCCGCGCCGAGCTTGGTGACGCCGAGCTGGGCGCGCATGTCGCCGAAGAACAGGTCGGGGTTGCGGACGTTGGCGCCGATGAGCAGCTCGATGAAGTCGTCGAGCTCGCCGTCGCTGCCGACCTTCAGGGGAGGGAGCAGCAGCCCCTCCTGGAAGAGGTGGGTGGCGCCCATCGAAGCGCTGCCGACGACGGAACCACCGAAGTCGGACTTGTGGGCGATCGAGCAGCTGAAGCCGACGAGGCGGCCCCCGTCGAAGGCCGGGATCGCGACGGCGAGGTCCGGGGTGTGCGGGATCCCGGCCTCGTAGGGGTGGTTCGAGAAGTAGATGTCGCCCGGCGCCATCTCCGGGAAGCGGGACCGGAGGGCGCGCACGAAGTAGTAGTAGCTCGACTGGTGGTTGAGGCTCGCCCCGTTCACGATGACGTCCCCCTCGGGGGTCATGAACAAGAAACTGCAGTCGCGCGACTCGCGCATCAGCGTGGAGTACGCCGAGCGGTAGAGGAGGTGGGTGAGCTCACTCACCGACGCGTCCAAGCGACTCCGGACGAGCTCGACGTCGAAAGCGCTGACCATTCCCACCCCGTTCGTAGACCCTCGCACCGCGATGCGCTTGCAATGTAGACGCGGTGCCCGGTGACGACGGAGCTCGGGTAACCGGCGGTGAGCTTCAACCGGCGAGCAGACGCCCCCAACCCGCGAGCGGGCCGATCACCCCCGGCCCGACGAGCCCGGTGAAGACCTCGGCGCTGAAGTTCGTGAAGGTGGGGAGGCCGAACTCGGCCTCGATGACGGGGATCGTCTGCAGCGACAGCGCGGCGCCGCCCGCGACGAAGACCGCCTGCGCACCCTCGCCGACCGCCGCCTCACGCGCCACGTCGAGCGCCGTCGCGATCCCCTCCTCGAGGGTCATCGCGGCGGCCTCGCGTGCCCATTGGTCGCGGGAGGTGCGCGCCACGACCTCGACGCCGCCATCGGCGAGATAGGTGGCGACGGCGTCGTTCAGCTCGTTGGGCCAGCGGCTCGCCAGCGCCAGTTTCTCGAGGCCGAGGTGGGCCATCGAGGAGAGCACCGCCTCGAGTGGCGCGTCGCAAGCGATCCCCGTTCGCTGCTCGGCCTCGTCGAGGAGCCCCCGAAGCCGCTCGCGGCCGAGCCGGGCCGAGACGGGTGCACCCCCGAGGATGATCCGGTCGACCCGTTCGCGCTCCAGCATCTCGACCCGTTCGGGGAGGCGGAGGATTGCCGCCTCGACCGCCTCCGCGGTGTAGTCGGTGATCCCGAGCTCCACCTTGATCTCGATGACGTCGAGCGGGGCCAGTCGGTAGAACTCATAACCCGGGCCGATGTCGACGGCGACGCCTGAGCGGGGCGCGATGTTGCCCCATCGGAATCGGGGGACGAGCGAAGTGATGTCGGGCGCCGCGGTCACCGCTCAGTCCTTCGCGTACAGGTCGTCACCCATCGCGGAGCGCTGGCCGACAGCGGCGAGTGCCTCCTCGAAGGCCTGACGGATGAAGGGGTCCTCGCTCGAGTAGCCGATGCTCGCCCCCCCGTCTTCGATGTTGAGGTTGTTCGACTTGCCGGTCTCGAGGTTCAGGTTCTGATTGCCCATTCCCGGCAGCGGCCCTCCCCAGTAGTTGATGACGCGGAAGGGCTCGTCGGACACGGGGAAGTGCTGGTGGAACCAGTGGCCACCGCCCGGAGCGGCCGCGACGAGCCCACCCTGGGTGTAGTCGAGGACCCGCACCCCGTCGCCGTGACCATCCTGCCAGGGGTGCTGGCCGAGATGTACCGGCCAGTTGTAGGTGTAGCCCCCGCCGCGCAGGCAGACGAGCACGGCGCCCGCCGGGTGGTGGTGCGCCCGGGAGTAGCGGCCGATCGGATACTGCGCGATGAAACCGCTGTGGTCGTGCTCAAAGCCCCTGAAGCCCGGCTGGATGCGTCGGTAGCCCGGGACCCGCTGGTTGTCGAGGGGGAGCTCGCAGCCGATGATGTCCGGGTAGAAGTTCGAGCGCGCCTGCGCGCGCTGGGCCCCGGGCGTGACGTACAGCTGCTCGTCGTAGCGGAAGAAGTTCCGCTCCTCGCCGTAGTGCGCGGGGAAGGCGTAGTCCGAGCCGAAGATGAATTCGCGGTCGCGGATCATGTTGTAGAGCGGCGGCGCATTGGTCGCGGCGAGGATGAGCACCCGCTCGTTGGTCCCGTTCACGAGGCGGTGGTTGACGTTGGCCGGCAGGTAGAAGTACGAGCCCGGGCCCCACTCCACGAGCTGGCGGTTACCCGAGCCCTCGGCCCACATCTCGGTCGTCCCGCGCCCTTCGAAGACGAGGTAGAACTCGTGGTAGAGGTGCCGTTCCGGGTTCAGCGCCTCTCCGGGCGGGATCTCGATCACGTACATCCCTTTGATCTCCTCGATGCCGTCGAGGTAGAGGAAGGCGCCGCGTCCGCCGAGGCGATCCCACGCGCCGAGTTCGAGCTCGCGGATGTCGTGCACGCCGATGATGCCGCGGTGGACCGGCACGCCCTCCTCGGCCATGAAGCGTTCGTAGGCCAGTGTCGGCAGCTCCCAGGAGGTGACCCCGGCCCGGTCGCCCTCGCCGCTCGGCTCACTGAACAGCTCGTTCGTCAGTTCGGGCAATGTCGCTCCTCGAAATCGGTGCCGATCGGCACGGCGAGACCGATGCTAGCGATGGGGGCATCGCCGGGACAGGTGGCCACGGACCGAGTGATGAGCCGCTGGAGGCTGCGTGGACTGCCGGGTCTCGACGGGGTAGCTTCAGGGGCCCGCGCTGGTTGGCATGACGGCGCCTCTCCTCGCCGCGAGCGGGCGGGGGGCGCGGAAGAATTTTCGGACAGAGTGAGGTGGGAACGTACTGCCATGACAGCCACGATCGTGCAGGCCGACGAGCAGACGTCATCAGGCGACGAGTCGGGCCTCGAGGACCTCGAGGTCAACCGCGTTCGCGATTTTTGGTTCCGCCGGCAGCGGGCGATCATCGGCCTCGTCGGGGTGGCGCTCGTCGTCGGCTCCTGGGAGCTGTCCGCGGACCTGAAGCTCGTCAACCCGGTCTTCTCGAGCAAGCCGAGCGCGATCGCGATCGCGCTGAAGGATTACTTCGACGGCGGCGGCGGACTGCACGCGCTGCAGGTGAGCGCCACGGAGTTCGGGATCGGCTTCGCGATCGCCCTCGTCGCGGGGCTGCTGCTCGGTCTCGCGATCGGATGGTGGCGCTTCCTCGACTACCTGTTTGATCCGCTGATCAACGTCGGCTACGCCGTCCCGCGGATCGCGCTCGTTCCGCTGTTCGTCATCTGGTTCGGCATCGGCATCCAGTCCAAGCTGGCGATCGTCGTGCTCTCGGCGGTCTTCCCGATCCTGTTGAACACGATCACCGGCGTGAAGACGACCGACGCCTCGCTGCTGCGCGTAGCCCGTTCGTTCAAGGCGTCCAACGTCCAGCTCTTCCGCACCGTCGTGCTCCCGGGCGCGCTGCCCCAGATCGTCACCGGGATCCGCCTCGGCATCGGTCTCGGACTGGTCGGGATGATCGTCGGCGAGCTCGTGTCCTCGACGGCCGGTCTCGGCTTCACGATCGAGACCGCGGGCAACAACTTCCAGATGCCGCTCATGTTCGCAGCCGTCGCGGTCGTCTCCGCGGCGGGCGTGTTCTTGTCGCAGATGCTCCGGATTCTCGAGCGGCGCCTTGACCGCTGGCGTCCACAGACCCACGAATAGCCGGGCCAGATCAACCCGCCCACAACGCGCACAGAAGGACGAGGAGACCGCAAGGTGAGTCTGACCCAACCTGGCTTCGCGACGCCCCCCATCGCCGCTGGTGGCGCCGGCGAGCTCGCGATCGACCACGCGCGCATCGAGTTCATCGCCCGTCGTGACAACAAGAAGTACACGGCGATCGGCGATGTCTCGTTCACCGTCGCCCCAGAGGAGTTCGTCTCGGTGGTCGGACCGAGCGGCTGCGGCAAGTCGAGCCTGATGCTCGCCGTCGCCGGCCTCATCCCGCTCGCGCGAGGCTCGGTGCGGGTCTCGGGCAAGCTCGTCACGGGCCCCGAGCACGACCGGGCGATGGTCTTCCAGTCGGCCTCGCTGCTCCCATGGCGATCGGTCGTGGGCAACGTCTCGTACGGCCTCGAGCTGATGAAGGTGGACCGTGCCCAGGCGCGTCAGCGCGCCCACGAGATGATCGAGCTGGTCGGGCTGAGCGGCTTCGAGTCGAACTACCCCCACGAGCTCTCCGGTGGCATGCAGCAGCGCGTGAACCTCGCCCGTGCGCTCGCCGCCGATCCCCTCGTGCTGCTGATGGACGAGCCCTTCGCCGCCCTCGACGCGCAGACGCGCGAGCTCATGCAGGACGAGCTGCTGCGAATCTGGACCGAGATGAAGAAGTCGGTGATGTTCGTCACCCACCAGATCGACGAGGCGATCTTCCTCGCCGACAGGGTGGTGGTTCTCGGCCGTGGCCCGGCGACCAAAGTGGTCAAGGTCGTCGAGATCCCCTTGGGCCGTCCGCGGCCCGAGTCGATCAAGCGCACCCCCGAGTTCGTCGCGATCGTCGACGACATCTGGACGACCATCCGTGGGGCCTAGCGGCCAGCCGTCCCCCCCGCCGCACGGCGACGTGGCCCCAAAGGGCCGGCGCGCCCGCGTCGGCGTCGACGTCGGTGGCACCTTCACCGACATCGCCGTGCTCGACCCTGACCGCGGCGACGTGTCGATCTACAAGGTGCCGACGACACCGGCCGATCCGTCGGTCGGGGTGCTCGAGGGACTCGCCTACGTGGCGAGCGAGACGGGCGGCGAGTTCAGCACGGGCTCCATCGAGCACTTCCTCCACGGGACGACCATCACGACCAACGCGCTCATCCAGCGGAGCTTCCCCCCCTGCGCGCTGCTCATCACCGAGGGCCACCGCGGCGCTGTCCAGGTGCAGGACCAGCAGCGCCGGGGCAACGTGTACGACCTCACGACCGGCCACCCGGACAGCCTCGTCGACGAGCTGCACGTCTTCGAGGTCCCCGAGCGCACCGATCACGAGGGCAACGTCGTCGTCGCCCTCGACGCCCCGGCGGTGGAGGCGATCGCCGCACAGGTGCAGGCGCTCGGCATCTCCTCGGTCGCGGTCTGCCTCCTGTTCTCCTTCGCCAACCCCTCACACGAGGAGGCCGTACGGCGGATCTTCAGGGAGGTCTGCCCCGATGTATCGGTCTCGCTGTCGAGCGAGGTGCTGCCACGCATCCGGGAGTGGCCGCGGATCTCGACGATGCTGCTCAACGCCAGCCTCGAGCCGCTGCTCGTCGCCTACGTCCGCCGGCTCGCCGACGCGCTGGGAGGGAGCGGCCTCGGCTTCGACCGCCTCTTCCTCATGGAGTCCAACGGGGGGCTGATGCCCTTCTCCGCGGTCATCGTCGGCCACCGCGCCGTGCAGACACTGCTCTCCGGCCCGGCCGCAGCGGTCCAGGGCGCGGTGACGATCGCCCGACGCGGCGTCGAGGGCACGCTCGTCACCCTCGACATCGGAGGCACGAGCGCGGACATCGCTTTCGTCGGCGACGAGGGCGCGCTCGAGATCACCGAAGGCCATCTCGTCGGCCACGACATCTACGTTCCGATGCTCGACGTGACGACGATCGGCGCGGGCGGTGGCACGATCTCCCGCCTCGCGGAGGACGGGCGCCTGCTCGTCGGCCCCGACAGCGCGGGGGCCGACCCGGGCCCTGCCTGCTACGGCCGCGGCGGGGTCGACCCGACGACCACCGACGCCGATCTCGTGCTCGGCTTCCTCAACCCCACCTACTACCTCGGCGGGAGGATGACGATCGACCCCCGACTCGCCGAGGAGGCGATCGCCACCCGCATCGCGGGGCCGCTCGGGCTGAGCGTCGCCGAGGCGGCGGCGACGATGATCCGCGTCAACGACGTCCACATGGCCGAGGCGATCCGCGTCTTCGCCGCCCAGCGCGGCGTCGACGTGCTCGATGCCACCCTCGTCCCCTGCGGCGGCGCCGGGCCGCTGCACGCCGCGGGGGTGGCCGAGGAGATCGGGATGCGGTCGATCCTCGTGCCGGCGACGCCGGGGGCGTTCTCCGCCGTCGGGCTGCTGTCCACCGACATCGTCCAGGACTTCGTGCAGTCCGAGATCACCCTCCTCGTCGGGGAGAACGCCGCGCTCGTCGACAAGCGCTTCGAGGACCTCTCGGCGGTCGCCGTCGCGGAGATGGTCGCGCAGGGCTTTGCTCCCGGGGAGGTCCTCTGCCAGCGGGAGGTCGACGCGCGCTACGCGGGACAGGGCTTCGAGATCCGCATCTCGGTCCCCGAGGTCGCCGCCGAGGAGCTCCCGGCTGCCATCGGCGAGCGCTTCCACGAGGGCCACCGACGGACCTACGGCTACATCGCGGAGCACGAGCTCATCGAGATCGTCAGCTACCGGGTGCGCGCCGTCGTGACGATGCCGAAGTACGCGCCCTCGCCCGTCGCGGCACGCCCGGAGGGGGAGGGGGCGCCCGCGCCGTCGGGGCGCCGCGAGGTCTACGTGCACGGGGGATGGGAGACGAGCGCCGTCATCGAGCGCGCAGCGCTCGCGCCGGGCGACCGCCTCGCCGGCCCGCTGATCGTCGAGCAGCCGGATACCACCACCTTCGTCCCGCCGGGCTGGACGATGCGCTGCGACGAGTTCGCCAACCTCGTCCTCAGCCGCGAGGAGTCCTGATGGCGAGCGTCCTCGATGTCGAGATCACCCGCACCCGCCTCGAGGCGACGGTGCAGGAGCTGACGCACCTGCTGTACCGCTCCGCCTACTCGACGCTGATGCGCGAGTCCCGCGACTGCTCCATCCTGCTGCTCTCGCCCCGCGGCGACGTCGTCGTGAACGGCGCCACGCACGGGCACCGGATGAACTACCACCACTTTGTGCGAGCCCTGCTGGAGCGCTTCCCCGACATGGCGCCCGGCGACATCTATCTCTCGAACCACCCCTACGAGGCGAGCATCCCGCACACCCCCGACCTCGGCGTGGCGATGCCGGTGTTCGTCGAGGAGACGCTCGTCGGCTTCAGCTGCTCGCTCGCGCACAAGTCCGACTTCGGCGGCTCAGTGATCGGCAGTGCCTCGATGGGTGCCACGCACCTGTTCCAGGAGGGCCTCCTCCTGCCCCCCCTCCGGTACCGCCGCAACGGGGTGGTGAACCGCGCCGTCGACGCGGTGATCGCGGCGAACGTCCGCAACACCGACCTGTTCTTCGGGGACATGCGAGCCCAGCTCGGCGTGACCGAGGTCGGTGCCGAACGGATGGCCGCGGTGGCGCGCGACCTCGGTGCTCCGACGCTGCTCGAGGTCTATGAGGAGCTTCTCGACCAGGGCGAGCGGAACCTGCGGAACCACCTGGCCCGCTGGCCCGACGGCAGCGTCGCCGTCGAGGCGTACATGGACTCCGACGGGGTGCGGCCCGACCCGGTCCGGCTGGCGCTGTCGGTGACGGTGAAGGGCGACGAGATCGTGTTCGACACGAGCGCAAGCGCCGACCAGACCGCGGGGCCGGTGAACATGACCCGCACCTACACCGAGGCAGGGATCTTCTACGCGCTGATCGCCCTCACGGACCCGGCCTTCGGCTTCAACGACGGCATGCGCCGGCCGGTGACGATCACCGGCCGGGAGGGAAGCGTGCTCAACCCGGTGTTCCCCGCGCCCGTCGGCGCCGCGACGACGGTCAGCCACCGCTTCGCGGACCTGTGCTTCGAGGCGCTCAGCCACTTCGCCCCCGAGCGCTCGATCGCCCACAGCGGCGGGAGCGGGGGGACCCTCGCGTTCATGTGGCAGGGGCCCGGCGGCGGCTCGCGGGCCCTCCAGTACGAGGTCCTCGGGACGGCGATGGGCGCGATGGACGGGCGCGACGGAACCTCGGGGGTCGCCGTCTACGCCACCAACCTCGCGATCACCTCAGTCGAGATTCTCGAGTCGCAGTACCCGATGCGCGTCCGGCGCTTCGAGCTGATCCGCGACTCCGGCGGGGCGGGGACCTTCCGCGGCGGCCTCAGCTACCGGCGCGAGTACGAGGCGCTGCAGCCCGCGGCCGTCAGCCGCCGCGCCGAGCGCGCCCGCTTCCCCGGCGCCGGAGTGAACGGCGGGTCGCCGGGGAGCCTCGCGCACGTCGCGCTCCGTCACGACGGGCAGTGGAGCGAGCTCCCCGTCGCGGGCCAGTACCAGCTCGTCCCCGGCGACGTCCTGCGCGTCGAGGGCTCGGGGGCCGGTGGGATGGGAAGCCCGCTCGCGCGCGATCCCGAGCTGGTCGCGGGCGACGTCGCCCGCGGCTATGTCTCGGAGGAGACGGCGCGCGACGAGTACGGCGTGCGCCTCGATGCCGAGGGCCGGCTGCTCGCCGCCGAGACCGAGGGGGAGCGGCGGGCGCGCCGCAGCTCAGCGGGAGGCGGCGGCGCGGAGGGCGGCTGATGGGCGAATCCGAGCCGCGGCCACTTCCGCCTGGCGCTCACCGGTGACGGGCTGCGCACGCGCTCGTGCTCCTCGCGGATGCCGGGGTCCTCGTCGGGCTAGTCGATGCTCCGGCCCCTCTCGCCGAGGCCGACGCTGCTGACCGTTGCGGCCCGCACGGGGGTCGCGCCGCCGGCCTGCACCGCCCACGCGTCGCTCGCCAGGCCGTTCAGCACGACGAAGCGGATCGGTTCGCGCCTGATCCCGAAGTGCTGGTGGAATCAGTCCTCACCGGAGGGGGCGGGGGCGATCATCCCGCCCGCCACGTAGTCCTGACGCAGCACCGCCTCGCCGAGGCCGTCGGCGAAGGGGTGCGGGCCGAGCTCGCGCGGCCAGCTGCCCCAGTCCGCGATCACGAGCTCGCGCACGTCGTGAAAGCCGATCTCCCGGTGGACCGGGATCCCCTCGTCCTCCATGAACAGGTCGTAGGGCGCCTTCGGGGCCCGAAGGTCTGCTGGTGGCCGGCCAACTCCCGGGCCGCTGGTGCATTGAAGTGCGGGAACGCCCCGGTGATCTCCATCGCCGCCTCCTTGTGGACCGGTCAGCGGCGCAGCAGCTTGCCGTAGCCCTCGATCTTCAGGTCGTGGACCCCGCACAGCGCCAGCCCCTTCCACAGCGAGCACTGCAGGCTGGAGACCACGGTGGTGTCGAGCTCGCGCTCCAGCAGGTCGATCAGGTCGACGCACGGGAAGGGGGCGCCGGGGAAGTAGATGCCGTCGGGGCGGTCGGCCTCGGCGAAGAGCCGGCGGGCGAGGTCGTAGCCGAGCGAGAGAGGCGCGTGCTTCAGCTCGCCGCGGTAGGTGGTGTCGAGGCGGTCGATCGCCGCGATCTCGAAGCCGGAGGCCTCGAGGAAGTCCCCGAGGAGGTCTGTGAAGGGATCGGGGAAGGGCGTCGCGACGACGAGGCGGTGCATGCCGAGCTCGCGCATCGCCTCCACTGCGGCGGTCTGCGCCGCTGCCGCCGGCAGCCCGGAGACCTCGGCGATGTGCTGGGTGAGCACCTCGTCCGAGCCGAAGCCGCCGACCACCACGGTCGGCGAGCCGCCGAGGATGATGCAGCCGGGGCGCTCCTTCGCGAGCTCTCGGGCGGCATCGCCGGCGCGGCTGAGCGCGTCGTTGATCTCGTCGACGGTGATCTCGCTGACGCGCAGGCTGGTCGTGCAGAAGGCGACGCCCGGCGGTGCCATCCGGTAGAACTGCAACGTCTTTGACTCGTCGACGATCCCCGGGCTCATGAACCCGATGCGTGCCCGCCAGCCGTAGCCGTGCTCCATCACGAGCGCGAGCTCGTCCTGCCGGTTCATCTCACCCATCGCCGTCATCCCCCCCGCGGCCGCAGCCGCTCCTCACAGTGCGAAGGCGAGCCCCGCCTTGTCGAGCTCCTCGCGGTACAGCTCGCGGATCGTCGGGTCCTCTTCCTGGTACTCGATCTGGGTCTTTTTGTCCTTGGCCCCCTCGGAGTAGCCGAAGTCCTCGAACTGTCCGGCCATCCGACCGGTGACCGGGTAGCGGTAGTTGCCGAACTTCACCGCGAAGTAGCGCGCCGGCTCGTCGGAGAGGTTGAAGTGCTGGTGGTACATGTTGTCGGGCGGGGAGTAGCAGTAACCGTGCTCCCAGTCGATGCGACGCCGGTCGCTCTCTCCCTCGTACCACAAGAGGGAGTAGCCACGGCCGGTGACCGGGTAGATGTGCGTCCCCCCCATGTGGCGGTGCGCCTTTTTGTACATCCCCGGCGGGATCTCGGACATGTGCGCATGGAGGACGCCGTCCGCGAGGAGGAACATGATCGCCTTGGAGGCCTTACCCCTCCATTCCAGGCCCTTCAGCTCGTCGAAGCGGCTGAGGTCGGGGACGAAGTTGGTGATCCAGAAGTTGTGCTCGGCGTTGTGCCGCTCGTCGTGCACCGGCTTGCCGCCGCCGCGGAAGTCGTCGGTGCCGATCCGGCTCGGGAACTCGACGTCGGTCTCGAACACGAAGTGCTCGTCGTGGAAGACGTTCATCGTGATCGGAAAGGCGGTCGTGAGGGCGAGGCGGGCCGACTCGAGGCCGCTCGCGTTGAAGAGCTGGTAGGTCGCGTTGAGTGGGATCACGAACATCGACTTCGGCCCCCACTCGAAGGTGCGCTCGCCGTGGCTCGTCGTCACCGTGGTCGAGCCCCGCCCCGAGACGACGTAGGCGACCGCCTCGAAGAGATGGTGCGTCGGCAGCGACGTGCTCCCAGCGGGGAGCTCGAGCAGCCAGGAGTCGAGGTAGTCCCCGCGCCCCGCAACGTTGAGGACCGCGCCATTCAGCCCGAAGCGCGCCCACGGGGCGACGTCGGCCTCGAGCAGGTTCACGCCGAAGTCCTGGTGCAGCGGGACGCCCTCCGCGCGCACCCAGTCGAGGTAGGGGGAGACGAGAAACTCGATCGGTGCCTCATCGTCGGCGTGGGTCTCGGCCATGTCACGCGCTCCTCTCGTCGATCCCCCGCGGCCGGGCCCTCCGGTCAACGGGGGCCCGCGACCGCCCGCCGCGAAGGGCCGGTCAGGTCGTCGAGCCGAATAGTAGTGACTTGATGACGATCGGGAAGACCCCCGAGGGGAGCATCGGGCGTCCGATGTCGACGAAGTCGAAGGGCTTCAGCTCGAGGTTGTCGAGGCAGATGACGGGTCGTTTCATCCCGACCTCCTCGCCGAGGATCTGGCCGAGGGAGGCGCCGATGTCACTGTCGAGCATCACCACCGCAGGCACCGAGGTGTCGTCCCCGAGGCCGGCGCCGATCCCGTCGGCGAGTGCTCGCAGCCGCGCGTACGACGGCGGCCCGGAGAACGAGAAGGCGAGGGCGACCGCGCCCTCGACCCCGTGCGCGGTTACGGCGCGGCGGATCGCCGCGGCGATCATTCCGGCGTCGAGCGCGCCCTGCAGGTCGGTCGCCGGGTGGACGACGGGGACGTTGCGCAGCGGCAGGTCGGCGTCGGCCGAGACCGCGACGGTGCTCCCGCTCACCTGCACGGCGCACTGCGAGGCGCCGGCGACGGTCGCCCGGATGCCCTCGCCGGGGTCGAGTACCTCCGCGCCGAGCGATCCGTCGGCGATCGCGGCGCGCACCGCAGCGCCGATCGCCTGCCCGAGGTCGCCGAAGGCGCGCGCCTCGCGGCCGTAGATGTACTCCGACACGCCCCCCGCGAAGGTGATCGCCTCGAACTCGAGGAGCTCGCTCGGCAGCGGCCCTGTGAGCAGCAGCGCTGCCTCGATCTCCTCGGGGCGACGGCGCGCGACGGCGAGCATCCGCCTCGTGAGCGTGGCCGCGCACGCCGATTCGGTCTCCTCGTCGATGAGGGCGCGGGCCCCGAGCTCGACCGGGTCGATGCCGATGGTCGCGAGCACCGGGTTCGCCTCGATGGGCGCGCGCGCCGCGTCGAAGGAGACCATCCGCGCGCCGAGCTCGATCGCCGCGGTGACGGCGACCTCTCCGTCGCGCAGGAGCGAGAGCTTGGTCGTGCCACCCCCGATGTCGACACAGAGCAGCGCCTTTCCGGTCGTCGCGGAGAGGTCGACGGATCCCGAGCCCTGCGCGGTGAGCATCGCCTCGAGGTGGTGGCCGGCGCTGACACAGACGAACTCCCCCGTCCCGGCGGCGACGGCCTCGGCGAGGGGGCGGGCGTTGCGGCGCTTCAATGCCTCGCCCGTGAGGATCACCGCGCCACCGTCGACCTCGCGGCGGTGGATCCCCGCGGCGCGGTAGCAGTCCTCGACGAAGTCGGCGATGAGGTCGGCGTCGATCAGTCCGTCGGGGCGGTAGGGGGTGAGCCGCACCTCCGAACGCCAGAGCACGTTGCGGTCGACGACGACGAAGCGGCTCGAGAGCCCCTGTGCCTGCCGCTGCAGATGGACCTCGGAGAACATGAGTTGGGCGGTCGCTGAGCCGATGTCGACCCCAACCGAGGTGACGTGGACGTTGTCGAGGTAATAGAAGGCGTGCTCATCGTCACGCGCCGGTCGCTCGAGCTTTTGCGGCGGCACCGCCGCGGCGGGTTCGAGGGCGCGCCGGTCAGGAACGGCCGGTGGTGCTGCGCTCGAGGACGCCCTGGCGCGGGGAGAGGTAAAGGTACGGGAACTCGCGCCGGGCTGAACGCTCGATGAAGTAGCGGACGCCGAAGGCGATGCGGACCATCGTCGCTGGGACGTCGGAGTCGTTCACGTGCCGGTGTGGGGTCTGTGGCCCCGGAACCTGGAAGCCGGTCCCCGGCTTCCAGGGGACGTCCTCCTTGTTGATCGTGGTGTGGCCGTGCCCCTCGATCACGTACAGGTGTGCCTCCATGTGGGCGTGCATACCCCCGTACTCGTGCGGCGGGTCGGTGAGCAATCCGCTGATCTCAACCTCTTGTGGTTTGAAGTCGTTCAGCTCCTTGCCGATCCGCATGAAGTTCACGACCTTTGACTTGTGCATTCCCGCTGGGACCGCGTCGAGCATGTCGAAGGTGCTCCCGAGAACTAGCGGGTGCTCGGGGTCGAACTCCGGCATCGAGTCGGGTAGCACCGGCACCCCGTCGCCCTCCTCCCCCATGCGGACGATCGCATCCTCGACGAACAGCGCGACGCGCCCGGAGCCGTCGGCGTTCATCCCGTCAGCCGAGAGCGGCACGCTCGGCTCGGTGATGGTGACCCCCTTCTCCTCGACTTGGATCGTGCGGTGGAGACCGCACATGTGCTCGAGGTGGACCGCCAGCGCCGAGATGTAGCGGGCGGGGACGTCGCCGGTGTTGAAGTGCTGGTGCACCGAGCCGAAGGGGACGAGCAGGCTGCTGTGCTTCCGCCAGTCGTAGCGGACGTTGTCGATGACGCTGAAGCCCTCGCCCTCGACGATGAAGATCGCCTCCTCACCGTGCTTGTGCGCGCCGGTGTGGGCACCGGGGGGGATCTCGGCGACCATCGTCGTTGTCCCCCAGGTGCGAAAGCCGGTCTCCGGGGAGACGATGAGGGCGGAGCGGTGGTCCTGCACCGTCTCGACCCACTCGAGCTCCTCCTCGTGGATGTTGCGGCGGGCCGCATCGCGCTCGCGCTCTGCCTGGTCCCACATCCCGAGCCAGTTGTCGTAATAGTTCGCCATGAGCCCACCCTATCTCGCGACCCGGCGCCCGCTCGGGCCGCTTTTGTCACCGCGGTGTCAAGTGCCGACGCAGAAGAGTCGGCTCCTTTGCCTTGCTGCTACAGCGGCGGAGCCTTCGCGAGCGGCGCCACGATGCAGCTCCGCGCGAAGTCGTTCCCGGCGTCACCGGAGCACGGCTGACGCCATGTCCCCCACAGCGTGACTCGCGGGTGGCGGCTCGCACCGGTCCGCGGCACCGCTGTCAAGGGTTATCACCCAGCGACCATGCACCCGCGATGGATCGCTCGCTGCCCGCCGAGCCCACCGCGACGTCGGCTCCGGCCATCGGGGAGCGCCCGACGAGGGCCCCTTAGCCGATGCCGCTCGACTCCTCCGTCACCGTCGCGACCTCGTCCGGAGGAGTCGAAGCGGTGCGCAGCCTTGCTCCGAACACCCGTCGCCTGTTGGCCATCCGCACCCGATGCTTATTCGAGCGTCAGCTTCTGCCCCTCGTCGAGCAGTTCGTGGGTGAGGAACGTCACGAGCTCGTAGGCCGAGGCGGCGTCGGCGGTCATATTCATGTGGGCGACGGCCTGCCGGTTCGCGACTCGCTTCGTCCATGCGAGCGCGTAGGAGGAGCGGGCCAGCAGCCGGCTGACGAGCTCGTCGACCTTGGCGTCGAGCTGCTCGCGTGGCACCGCGTAATTGATGATCCCCTGGTCGGCGAACTCGCGGGCGGTGTAGGGCTTCGCGAGCATGAGGAACTCCTTCATCCTCATCGGCGGCATGTGCAGCGGTGCAAGCGCGAGGCCCCCGTCGCCGGGAACCATGCCGAAGTTCGTGGACCACTTGGGGAGGTCGCCCATGCTCATGTGGTGGTCCGCGATTACTGCGTCTTCTACGGCCACGGAGAGGTCGCAGTTGAAGAGCACCGATGCGCCAGTTCCGACGGCATCACCATTGACGCGGGCGACGACGGGCTTCTCGATCTCGGCCAACGCCTGATGGGCGATCGTCACCCCCGTGAAGGTGCGCCACAGCGAGGCGGTGTTGGTTCGGTGAGCCCGAGAATGCGCCGCGTCTCGCACGGCTGCGAGCGGTGGCACCCAGAACTCGCCGTCCTTCGCGCCGGTCAAGACGATCACGCGCACGCTGTTGTCGGTCCGCATCTCATTGAGCAGCTGCGCGAATTCCCAGTGGATGCTGCCCCCCTGCTTGCGGAGCTCCTCGCGCGTCGCCGAGTCCGCGACCACGATCGTCGCTACCTGGTCGCGCCGTTGGACGTCGAAGAATGTCGAGGCATTAGGGCTCATGCTGCACCTCCTGGCTCTGATCCCACCGAGCGGGCCAGCATAGGGATCGCTGCTGGCGCGAACCGGGCCACCGTGCACGGGGCCCGACTTCCTCCCCGACAGCCCGACGCGAGCTCGCATGAGATGCGACAGCCTCCCGACACCTAGGTGTCGGGAGGCTGTCTCGCGACCGCTTGCTCCGTCCGCCTATTGCGTGCCGGGTCGCACCGACGGTGGGACCACCTGGTTATTCAACCCGATGGCATTGATGAAAGTGTTGTCGGTGAGGTCCTTCGGACTGGCGTTGAGCGGTGGTGTGATCGAGCGCATAACCGCCCTCATTTGGCTGGACGGGTAGGGGGCGCACGCCCACAGCCCCTTGTAGGACTGCCATACCCCGGCGAGCTGGGCCTGGTCAGTGATCCCGGCGTAGTCGCGCAGGCCAGCCTCGGAGTAGCTCTCGACGTGCTTCGCCTTGTTCGTCACCGCGCAGAATGCACGGATGAAGCGGATCACCGTCGCGCGGTGGTGCTTCGCGAAACTGCTGTTCACCGCCCAGACCGACCCCGTCGACCACTTAACGAGCGAGAGGATCTCGTGCAGCCCGGCCTCGCGCGCCTGGATCGTCGTAGGCGGGGAGAGCGCCGCGGCAGTGACCTTGCCGTTCTCGACACCGGCCAGCGAGGCTCCATTGGTGTTGAGGTAGGCCATGCTGACGTCCTTGCCGGGAATGAGGTGGTTCGCGACCAAACCGAGGCGGGCGGCCGTATCGATACCGCCGCCCGGCGTCGTCACGCCGATGGTGCCGCCTCGCAACTGGCTGATTGAGGTGATGTTCGACTTCGCCCAGAGCTGAAAGTCAGCGACGCCGTTGGTGAAGATGACCTTGGCGGTTCCGGCGGCCACGATGCCGGCGACCATCCCGGGGCCGTCGTCAGCGATATCGACGTTGCCGTTCAGCACCGCGGCCACCGACGCCGTCGGCGTCAGCGGGTCGACGGTCATGGCCAACCCGTATCGCTTGTAGATGCCGATCTCGAATCCGGTGTACAGCGGGCTCGAGTTCCCTGTGGCACCAGAGGTGGCCACGCTGATGGGGAGGAGTGTGGGCGTCTGCTTGGCGGGTTTGCTCGCGGCCGAGGCGAGGCCCCCCCCAGCGAAGCTCACCGAAGCCACGACGCTTGTGAGGCCGATCAAGGCCACTGCCGGGCCTCGACGCCATGATCTCATCACTCAAAATCCCCCTTTAGAAAGACGTTCCTGCGGATCAGATTTTCCGCGGCTCGGAACCTCGATTGCATACCGTATTCGATCGCATACCGTAACACGGTCGTCTCGTAGGGTTGTGACGTCACCGGCACACGACCCCCCATGGGTCTGACCTGGTACCGCGGTGCGTGGCGCCGCATCACCAGTGACAGGACCAGCGGGGGAATGACAGGAGAAATCTTGAACGAGCAAAACTTCGAGATGCTGCTCGAGCACGGCTACGGCTGGCGGGCGCGCATCGGCTTTCTCAGCCCCGGAATCGTCGATGAGACGCTCTCGCGCCAGTTCTACCGGATGGCGCCGGACGGCGTCACGCTCGTCCGCACGAGTCTCGGCCTGGTCGAGATCACCGTCGACGCCCAGCACAAGGCCCTCGCCCAGGTGGAGGCGGCGGCGCGGGAGCTGGCGAACGAACAGCCCGACTGCATCATCCTCGGCGGTTCGCCGACCGTCGTCGTCGACGGCTTCGGGACCGACGCGCTGTGGACCAAGCGCATCGAGGAGGCGACCGGGATCCCCGCCTCGGCCGCCCAGACCGCGGCGATCGAGGCGATGCGCCTCCTCGGCATGCGTCGCATCGCCGTCGCCACCCCCTTCCCCGACCCGATCAACGGCATGCTCGGGGACTTCCTCAAGCAGTCCGGCTTCGAGGTCGCGGCGCTGAACAGCCTGGGAATCGACTACCGGAGCCTCACGTATCACCCACTGCGGGGCGGCTACGACCTCGCGCGCCGCAGCTTCGAAGAGGCCGGTGGCGCCGATGGCATCTACTTCCCGGGCGCCCCCTTCCCCGTCGTCGACCTCATCGAGCGGCTCGAGCGCGAGCTCGGCACGACGGTCGTCTCGAGCGGGCAGGCGACGCTGTGGAAGGGCATGCAGATGGCCGGCGCGGACGACCTCACCGTGGACGGCTTCGGCAAGCTCCTCCGCCACGAGTACGCCTGACATGGCGGACGCGACCCAGTCGGGGGAAACCGGCGCAGGGAGCGGGGATCCCCGCTTCGACGGCGGGTACGGCTGGCGGGCGCGCATCGGCTTTCTCAGCCCGGGGACCGTCGACGAGACGATCTCGCGCCAGTTCTACCGGATGGCGCCTGAGGGAGTGACGATGGTCCGCACCAGCCTCGGCGTGCGGGCGGTGACCCCCGGCGAGATCAGTGACGCGATCGGTCGCGCCGAGGCGGCGGCGCGCGAGCTCGCGAAGGAGCGCCCCGGCTGCATCATCCTCGGCGGCTCGCCGACCGTGGTCCTCGGCGGCTTCGGCTCGGACGCGGTGCTCACCGAGCGCATCGCCGCGGCGAGCGGGATCGCCTCCTCGGCCGCGCAGACCGCAGCGATCGAGGCGATGCGCCTGCTCGGAATCGAGCGCCTCGCGGTGGCGAGCCCCTTCCCCGAGCCCTTCAACACCCTGCTCGGCGACTTCCTCGAGCAGTCCGGGATCGAGGTCGTGGGCTTTGAGGTCCTCGATGTCGACTACCGGAGCATTACCCGCGTGCCGCTGAAGGCGCCGTATGAGACGGCGAAGCGCGCCTTTGCTGCGGCGAGCCGGCCCGACGGGATCTACTTCCCGGCGGGCCCCTTCCCCGTCGCCGACCTCATCGAGCCGCTCGAGCGCGAGCTCGGCACGACGGTGCTGTCGAGCCTGCAGGCGACGCTGTGGAAGGGCATGCGGATGTGCGGTGCGACCGACCTCGAGATCGACGGCTACGGCAGGCTGCTCCGCAGCCTCGCCCTGTGACGGCCGCGCCCAGTAGCGACCGCCCAGTAGCGACCGCCCAGTAGCGACCCCGGCGACCCGCGAGCGCGGCGAGTTCTTCGCGGGCACGCGGCTGCTCGGCGCCGAGGACCGTATCGAGCTGCACACCGTCGGCGTCGACGTCGGCTCCGCGACGACGCCCCGATCGCGCTGGTGATGCCATGGAGAGGATCGGTCGAGCTGGCACGCCTCGATGCGATCGCATCGGGGATCAGCGCGGGCCTCGCCGACGCGCTCTCGCGCCGTGACCCGGTCGTGCTCGTGTGGGACGACGACGTCGCCGGGGTGCTCGGCCGTCATCTCGAGCTCGACTCGGGGATCACCTCGCCGGTGATCTCGGTGGACGGGATCGAACTGCGCGAGTTCGACTTCGTCGATGTCGGGACGGTCCTCGAGGGTTCGGGGTCGCTACCCGTGACGATCAAGTCGCTCACCTTCCCCCAGGCCCGACCCGCCCCCAGCGAGGGCCGGTGCGGGGCGGTTGCCCCCTCGGGGGCTGAAACCTAGGGTGCACGGGGCCGGGCAAGGGGGGTACGAACGGGCGAGCGCGCCCGCGCCGGCGCCCCCGGTCCATTGGGGATGCCCGACGCGGGCGAACAGGGAGGGAGCAAGCGTGGGTAACACCCGTCTCGCCATCGTCGGCCTCGGGTCGATCACCGGCCCGCAGCTCGGGCGCTCGCGCCGGATGCTCACGAGCGAGGCTGCCCGGCTGGCAATCGAGGACGCGGGCCTCTCCAGGCAGGACATCGACGGCGCTGTGGAGATGCGCGCCGCGCCCGGTGGCGGGGACCGCTCAACCTTCGTCGACGCCTTCACCCGCATGCTCAACCTGCCGGTGAACTTCTACTTCCCGATCGGCCGCGGCGGCGCGCTCGCCTCCCTCGGCATCGCCGCCGCCTACTCCTTCCTCGAGCGCGGGATGGCGAACTACGTGCTCGTCGCCGGGGCGACCGACACCCGCAGCCGCGCCGAGGCGGCGAAGCTGCTCGGCCACCGCGGCCGCCCGCACGACCGCGAGAAGGAGGGCTACTGGGGCTCGCCCGTCGGCGAGCTGCGCGCCGTCAGCCATCACAGCTGGATGGCCGCCCGCCACATGGCGACCTACGGGACGACCTCGCGCCAACTGGGCGCGATCGCGGTGCAGATCCGCGAGTGGGCCTGCAAGAATCCCGAGGCCCAGATGTACGGCAAGCACATCACCGTGGAGGACCACCAGGCCTCGCCGGTGATCGTCGACCCGTATCACCTGTTCGACGTGGCCCAGGTCTCCGACGGCGCTTGTGCCTTCATCCTCACGACCGAGGAGCGCGCCCGCGACGCGAAGCAGAAGCCCGTGCAGGTGCTCGGGCAGGGCTTCGGCGATGTCACCGGGAGCCTGTGGTGGGAGAAGCTCAACTACACCCACATGGCCGTGGAAAAGGCCCGCGACCTCGCCTTCGGCCAGGCGGGTATCTCGCTCTCGGACCTCGACGCGGCGATGCTCTACGACTGCTTCACCGCCGAGGTGCTCTTCCAGCTAGAGGACTACGGCTGGTGCGAGAAGGGTGAGGGGGGCGCCTTCGCCGAGAGCGGCGCGATCGGCCCGGGGGGCTCGATCCCGGTGAACACCGGCGGCGGGCTCCTCTCCGCCTACCACTTCGACGACTGCACGGGCTTCGTCGAGGCGGTCCGCCAGCTGCGCGGCACGGCCGGGGAGCGCCAGCTCGCCGACGCCGCGACGGTGATGTTCACGAGCCACGGCGGCGAGCTGCTCTCGCCGGGGATGTGTTCGATCCACGCCACGACCGTGCTCGGCACGGGCCGCTAGGCCGGAGAGGAAGGAGCGCCGATGACCGGCGAATGGACCAAGGCGCGCCCCAATGTCGACCTCGACAACAAAGAGTTCTGGGACGGCCTCGCCGAGCACCAGCTGCTGCTCTGGCACTGCGGGGAGTGCGGCGCCTGGTACTGGCCGAAGGCCTACTGCAACCGGCACGACAACCAGCCCTTCGCCGCGCAGATGGGCTGGAGGCCGGCGAGCGGGCGGGGGCGGGTCTTCTCCGCCAACATCCACCGCTGGGTCTTCGACCCGCACTGGGCCGACGACGTCCCCTACGCCTACGTCCTCGTCGAGCTCGAGGAGGGGCCGCTCATCTCCTCGATGCTCGTCGACCTCGACGCCGCCGCGACCGAGGCCGTCTCGCTCATCGGCCGCCCCGTCGAGGTCGTCTACGAGGACCACCTCGACGTCGAGGAGGGCTTCGTCCTTCCGAAGTTCCGGTTGGTGCAGGCGGAGGGATGAGCGAGCCCGCGGAGGGGGTCCGGTGAGGGGAGCGCGCGAGCTCGTCGAGCGCTTCTTCGCGCCGGAGACGGTCGCCATCGTCGGCGCCTCGGAGCGCCAGCACCACACGAGGGCCCTGATGGACTGCCTCGCGGCGGGGGGGATCGGCGGCGAGCGCGTCCTGCTCGTGAGTCCGACGAGCCCGCTCGTGCACGGCATCGCCACCGTGCCGACCCTCTCGGCACTGGCGGTGAAGCCCTCCCTCGTCGTGAGCCTCGTGCCGGCGCGCTTCGTCGAGTCGGTGGTGCGCGAGGCGGGCGAGCTCGGCGTGCGGGCCGTCGTGAGCATCGCCGACGGCTTCGCCGACGCCGGTGACGAGGGGCGCGCGCTGCAGGAGTCCCTCGTCGCGACCGCCCTCGAGCACGACGTCGCGCTCCTCGGCCCGAACACGCTCGGCTACCTCGCCCCCGGCTACGGAGTGGGCGCCTGGGTGGGCGACTGGTCGGCGATGGGCCTCCCGCCACTGCGCGACGGCGCGATCTCGATCGTCGCCCAGTCGAGCGGGATGCTGAACATCCTGCTGCAGCTCGCGGCGCACCGCCGGATCGGCATCCGCGCCGCGGTCTCGGTGGGCAACGAGGCCGTCGTCGACGCCGCGGAGTTCGTCGGCGCCTTCGCCGAGGACCCCGACACGGCGGTGCTCGGCCTCGTCCTCGAGTCGACCACCCGCCCCCGCGCGCTCGTCTCGGCGCTGCTCGCGGCACGCCGGGCCGGCAAGCGGGTGCTCGTCCTCAAGTTCGGCAGCTCGGAGATCGGGAGGCGCAACGCGCTCAGCCACTCCGGCCGCCTGGCGAGCGCCGGCCGGGTCTGGCAGGCGCTGTTCGACAAGCTCGGCATCGGCGTCGCCCGCGACTTCGACGAGTTCGTCGACGGCCTGAGCCTCACCGCGAAGCTCGCCGCGGCGCGCTACGAGGGCGTCGGCGACCTCGCCTTCCTCACCGTGTCGGGCGGCGATGTCGGGCTCGTCTCGGACCTCTGCGAGGAGATCGGGGTGCCCCTCGCGCCGCTCACCGACGCCACCCGCGAGCGCCTCCTCGGCGTCGAGGGCAACGTCACCCACGCGGCCTCCAACCCGCTCGACCTCGGCCTCATCGGCCACCGGGTCGAGGTCCTCGCCGGCCTCGCCGACGCCGTCCTCGGGGACCCGACGGTGGGCTTCGTCGGCTCGCGCCTCGCCCTCCCGTGGGGGTTCTCCGAGCGCGCCGTCGCGCTCTACGAGACCCTGCAGCGCCGCGCCGCCGAGCACGGGAAGCCGCTCGTGGTGGTGACGCGCGGCGCGGAGCCGCTCGAGGCCGGCTGGTACGAGTTCTTCGCCGACAACGGGATCGCCTTCCTCACGGGTTACGGCTCGGGGCTGCGCACGCTGAAGGTCGTGCTCGAGCTCTTCCGTCGGCCGGGGAACTTCGCCGAGTGGTCGCCCGACGGCCTCCCCGAGCGAGTCGAGGTCGGCGAGGACGACGAGCTGCTCGACTGGACCGAGGCCCAGGAGCTGCTGCGGAGCTGGGGCGTCCCGCACGTCGCCGCGGCCCTCGCCGGCGACGAGGAGGAGGCGGCACGGGCCGCGGCACGCCTCGGCTACCCGGTTTGCGTGAAGGGCCTCGTCCCCGGAGTCGTGCACAAGTCCGACGCCGGGCTGGTGCACGTCGGCCTCGCCGACGAGGTCGCGCTGCGCGCCGCGTGCCGGGAGATCGCCGCCCGCCCGGCGAGCCGCGGCGCGCCCCTCCGCTTCGAGGTGCAGCAGATGGTGCAGATCGCGACCGAGCTGATCCTCGGGATGGTGCGCGACCCGATCATGGGCCCGGTCGTCACTCTCGGGGCGGGGGGAACGGCGGTCGAGCACCTCGGTGACGTCGCCCTCGCGCTCCCGCCGCTCGGCGACGACGAGGTCCTCCACGACCTCCGCCGGCTGCGCGTCGGCCGCGCGCTCTTCGACGATCAGAAGGTCAGCGCCGCGCAGCGCGCGGGCCTCGTCGAGCTGGTGCGCGCCTTCGCCGCGGGCGCGGCGGCCGAGCCGCGGGTCGCGCAGGTCGACCTCAACCCGGTCGTGCTGACAGGCGACGGCTCCATCGTGGCGCTCGACGCGGTCGTGAGCGGCCGAGAGACAGGGGGATCGTGATGGCCATCGGTACCGACATCAGCGCGCTCGGCGCGCGCACCCAGCCGCTCGCGGGCGTCGTCGCTGTCGAGGTGGGGAGCTCGCTTCCGGGACGCCTCCTCGCGAAGCTGCTCGCCGACCAGGGGGCGACGGTGCGCCACGTGGTCGTCGCCGGTGCGCCGCTCGTGGCCTACGACTTCGACGACGCCGGCACCCCGGAGGCGCTCGCGCTCGCGAGCGACGAGGGGCGGCGCGAGCTCCTCGTCGCGGCCGCAAGCGCGGACATCGTGATCGACGGGCTGCCCGCGGGCCTCGTCGCCTTCGGCCTCGGCGAGGAGACCCTCGGGGCCGCGCGGCCGGGGCTCATCAGCTGCCGGTTGCGGCCGATGCCCGCCGAGGCCCCGGAGGGCCCGGACGAGTGCGTCGAGTGGCTGATCGCCGGCGCGCTCGGCCTGCACCGCCCCGGAGCCGCCACCGAACGCGAGCCGCTCTCGATCGCGAGCGCCTACGGCGCGATGCAGGCGGCGCTCTACCTCGCGGCGGCGCTCATCCAGCGCGACCGCACGGGGCAGGGCGGCGAGATCGAGGTGTCGCTCTTCGGGGCGGCGATGATGGCGCTCAACCGCCGCCTCCTCGACGTCGCCGACCCGAGGTACGCCGACCCGCTCGGCAAGTACCGGGTGCCGATCGCCGAGCGCTACCGCTGCGCCGACGGTCGCTACCTGCAGAGCCAGGGAGCCGTCGACTCCGTGGCTACCTCGGTGGTGCAGGCGATGGGCCACCCCGAGTGGACCGACGGCGTCGTCGCCGGCCTCACCGCTCTCGGGAGCGAGGAGGAGGAGCGCCTCTGGCGTGAGCGCTTCACCGAGGCCTATGCCAGCCGCGACGCCCTCGAGTGGGAGAGTGCCGTCGCCGCCGCGGGTGGCGCCGGTGCGGTCTGTCGGACCCGTGAGGAGTGGAAGCACGAGGAGCACGCGAGCGAGGCGGAGATCTTCGTCGCCGGCAGCGACGGCGAGCGGGCCCTCGGCGCGGGGGTGCGGATCTTCTCCCCGCCGACCCTCGCCGGCGAGCCCGCCCCCTGGCCGGCGCAGGCCGAGCCGCGCCTGCCGCTCTCGGGGTTGAAGGTGGTCGACCTGGCGATCATCCTCGCGGGGCCGACCTGCGGCCGCCTCCTCGGCGAGCTCGGCGCCGACGTCGTGAAGATCGACGCCCCCGACCGCACGGAGCTGCCGTGGGTGAGTCCCTGGGGCTGGTTGGACGTCAACCGCACCAAGCGCAGCGCGCTCGTCGACCTGAAGACCGAGGAGGGCCGCGAGATCCTCTGGCGCCTCCTCGAGCAGGCCGACGTCCTCGTCGAGAACTACCGCGCCGGCAAGATCGCCTCGCTCGGCTTCAGCTTCGAGGAGGTCGCGCGCCGCAACCCGCGCATCGTCTATGTCTCGATGAACGCCTACGACTTCGGGGGGCCCTTCACCGCGCGCCCCGGCTGGGAGCAGAACGCGCAGGCGATGACGGCGATGCAGGCCTCGCGGGCGAAGGAGGGCTTCCCCCGTCAGGTGCTGCTCCCGGTGAACGATTTCGGGACGGGCTACCTCGGTGCCTACGGCACCCTGCTCGGCATCTACGCCGCCCGTCGGAGCGGTCACGCGCAGCGCGTCTTCGGCAGCCTCTCGCGCACCGGCACCTTCCTGCAGGCCCTCGAGTACGGCCAGCGCGCCCCGCTCCCCGCCGGACCGGAGGTGCAGTTCCACGAAGCGGCGGACGGCACGGTCGCGGTCGCCGCGGCTCCCTCGGACGGGGCCGTCGCCGCGCTCGTCGCCGGCCGGGAGCGCGCCAGCGCGCTCGCCGCGCTCGCCGAGGCGGGCTACCTGGCCGGTCCCGCCCACCGCCCCGAGGAGGTCCCGCACCTCGAGTGGGTGCGCAAGGCGGGGCTGATCGGCGACTGGGAGCACCCGAGCTGGGGGGAGATGACCAACGTCTTCGCGCACGCCAATGCCGCCACCTTCGAGCAGCGGCGCGGCTGGCCGGCGCAGAACCCGGGCCAGGAGAGCCGCGAGGTCCTCGCCGAGGCGGGCTACTCGCCCGCCGAGATCGACGGGCTGATCGCCCGCGGCGCGGCCTTCGAGGAGCTCCCGCTGTTTCGCGGGAGCGAACCCGCCGAGTCCCCGCCCCGCCGGGACAGGCCCTGAGCAAAGGATCGAGATGACGACCGAGATGACCGGAGGCCCGCAGCGCTTCGTCGAGCCCGCGGCCGGGAGACGGCGGGCTTCTACAAGCTGATCGCCCCGAAGGCCCCCTACGACCGCTTCATGGAGCGCGAGGGCATCCCCATCTACCGCCAGATCGGCGTGCACGACGTGCGCGAGCTCGAGCTCGGCGACTGGCCCCGTCTCGGCGCCCGCGGCTGCTACCTGCAGCTGCTCGGAACCGAGGAGCTGTGGGGGATGTACGTCGTCGAGATCCCACCGGGCGGCGCCCTGAACGAAGAGCGCTCATGTACGAGCAGGTCGTCTTCGTCGTCGAGGGGCACGGCACGACCGAGGTGTGGAACGAGGGCGCGAGCGGCCGGGACCGCTTCGAGTGGCAGAGCGGGTCGATGTTCGCGCTCCCGCTCAACGCCTGGCACCGGATCATCAACGCGACCCGCGAGCGCGTCGTGCTGCTCGTCGGCACGACCGCGCCGCCGGTTGTTCAACCTCTACCGCGAGGAGTCGTTCATCTTCGACAACCCCTACGTCTTCAGCGAGCGCCACGCGGGGGGCCGCAACTACTTCGCGGTCAACGACGAGCTGCTCGTGAACGAGGACCGCGGCCGGGCGATGCAGGTCACGAACTTCATCCCCGACGTGGTGCACTGCGACCTGCCGCTCGACAACCAGCGCTCTTTCTACCGGCGCATCGAGCCGAACATGGCCGCCGGCAGCTTCTACCTCTTCGTCGGCCAGCACGAGAACGGCCGCTACTCCAAGGCGCACCACCACCGCACCCGCGCGGTGCTCATCTGCCTCACCGGCAAGGGCTACATCTACACCTGGCCCCGCGACCTCGGCCACACCCCCTGGGCGGCAACGGCGACCAGGTGCAGCGTCAGGACTACGTCCCCGGTGGGATGGTCGCCGCGGCGCCGGGCGGGGGCGACTGGTTCCACCAGCACTTCGGCGTCGGCAGCGACCTGCTGCGGCTGCTCGTCTTGTGCGGCCCCTCCGGCTGGGCGGCGCAGACCGGTGGGGCGGCACCGGGCGAGGAGGTCATCACCGGCAACGAGGACATGGAGCTCGGCGGTAGGAGCATCCCCTACCGCGAGGAGGACCCGCACATCCGGGCCGAGTACGAGGAGGCGCTCGCCGCCGCCGGCGTCGAGTCCCGTGTGGAGGACGACCTCTACCGCTGAGCTGGGCCGCGCCGCTGCCGCCCGTCGCACCCCGGTCAGACGTCGACCGGCGCGAACCTCCAGCCCGAGCTCTGCCGTGTCGTGCCGTCGGCCGCCATCGCGACGGCCTCGTAGCCGGCGAGGCGCTCGACGAAGGAGAAGCCGGTCGGCCCCGCGACGGCGAGGGCGGTCGCCAACGCGTCGGCGAGGGTGAGGTCCGGGCCGGTCACCGTCGCGGAGGCGAAGCGGCTCGTGAGGCGCCGCTCGAAGGGGTCGTAGAGATGGGGTCCGCGCTCGTAGCAGCCCGAGGTCGCGATCGCGCCGTCGACGGCGGCGACCCCGAGGAGGTGCGCGCGCGAGCCGGGGTGCTGGATGCCGATCCGCCAGCGCCCCGGGCCGCCCGGGCCCCCCGAGGTCGCGACGTCACCGGCGGCGTTGACCATTGCATCGGGGAAGCCCGCGCCGACGAGGATGTCGAGCGCTCGTTGCCCCGCCCAACCCTTGACGAGGCCGGTGGGGTCCATCCCCCCGGGCATCGCCTCCGCGTCGAACCATCCGTCGGTCGCGGCCTTGGCCTGCGCGCAGCGCTCGAACACCTCTGTGAGCTCGCAGGGCAGGCTCTCGAGCGCCCCGCTGCGATAGCGGCTCATCGCGCTCTCCGGCTTCCACAGGCTGAGGAGGGCGTCGAGTCGGTGGAGCAGCGCGCAGGCGTGCCGCAACGCGACGTGCAGCTCGCCCCGCGCGCCCCCGCGCCCGAGCGCCACGTCGAATGAGAACACCGTCCCCATCACCACTTCGTCGTGACCGACGAGGTGTTCCCCGGCGCGCAGGTCACCGTCGGCGCGCAAGGTCATCTACAGCCCGAGGCTCTGGAGGGCGCCCTGCAGCGACTGCTGGAAGCCCGCGCTGGTGTAGCTCGCGCCGGAGACGCCCTGGATGTTCGCGCTCTGGGCCTGCATCGCCTCTTGTTCGAGGATCGGGATCGACTGCTGATCGATCGACTGCGACCGGAAGTTCCCACCGTCGTCCAGTGAGGCGATGGTGACGGCGGTGATCTTGCTCCCCGAGGCGGTCACCGAGACCGACAGCACGCCGTAGCTGTAGTTCTCCGCTGGACCAGTCGCCGAGCGCGTGCCGCTCGGTGTTGTCGTCGAGGTCGTCGGTGGACTGGTCGAGGTCGTGGGGCGGCTCGTCGAGGTGGTGGGCGCTCGGGTAGAGGTGGTGGGCGCTCGGGTGGACGTGGTCGGCGGCCGCGTCGAGGTCGGCGGCGGGCGGGTTGTCGTCGTCGAGGACGATGTGGCGGGCGTCGTGCCCGCGGGCTTCGAGGTCTGGCCGCTCGGTGTTCCCGCCGAGACCGACGACGGCGCGGGGGTCTTCGCCGTTCCCGACGTCGTGACGAGCGTCAGCGGGATCGGCCGGGTGTGGAACGCGAGCACCGCCGCGAGGCCAGCGGCGGTCGAGCCGATCACGATCGGGGCGCGTCTCACCGCGACCCTCGCGCCGCGCCCTTTGCAACCGCGGGGAGAGGCTCAGAACGAGAACGCTTCACGGTGGATCCTTTCGGGTGGGACGCCCAGGCGACGCGCCGTGGCGACGAGCTTCTCGGCGAAGCCCTCGGGCCCGCAGACATAGACGTCACGCGCCGCGACGTCGGGGACGAGCCGGAGAAGGAGCCGAGCATCGAGGTGCACGCTGTCGCGTGTACCCACCACCTCGTGGAGGGCGCCGGCGCGCGCTCGGACGAGCTCTGCGAGCTCGTCGTGCAGGACCAGGGCCTCCCGGTTCGACGCCCGGACGATCACGGTGGCGTCGACGTGCGGCGGGAGCGCCTCGAGCATGGCGCGCAGCGGCGTGACGCCCACACCGGCGCCGACGAGGAGCACGCCGTCACTGTGGCGGCGCGAGGCGGTGAAGGCACCGTAGGGGCCCTCGATCGCGACGCGGGTGCCAGGCTGCAGACGGGCGAGGCTCCGGCCGTGGTCACCGGAGGAGCGGATGGTGAGCCGCAGGTAGGGCGGCGAGGGGAGCGCCGACAGCGAGTAGGGATGCGCCTGCCACCACAGGCCCCGCTGCAGGAAGCGCCACTGGAAGAACTGGCCGCCTTCGACCGCCAGGCGGTCGAGACGCCGGCCCTTCAACAAGATGGAGACGACCCCTGGCGCTGCGTCTCGCACCGAGACGACGCGTAGCCCGTGACGGAGGCTGCGCGAGAGGGGGAGGAGGACCCGAAAGACGAGCACCGTCCCCGCGGTCGTCGCCCAGACCGCGGACCACAGGGCGAGGGTGAGCGGGTGGGCGACGAACGGTGCCCCCGTCACGATCTGGTGGGCGAAGGCGAGCGCGAGCGCGAGGTAGACGTAGAGGTGGATCGTCCACCAGGTCTCGTAGCGGAGGCGTCGGCGGGCGATCCCCGCCGACACGAGGCCGACGAGCACGAGCAGTGCGAAGGCGACCGTCGCTCCCAGTACATCGGGATAGTGGCCAAGGAAGGTGCCGAGCTGGTGCCAGAAGCCCGTGCGCGCCGCCTCCGCGTAACCGAAGGTGATGAAGGTCGCATGAAGGGCGATGAGCACGATCGGCCACGGGCCGAGGCGGCGGTGCCAGTGCGCGAGCCGGTCCTGGCCGGCGGCGCGCTCGAGCGCGGGGAGGCGCGCCATCAGCAGCACCAGCATGAGGAGGAGGTAGGCGCCGGCGAGGCCTGCCACCCTGCCGATCGCGGTGTCGACACCGCCGGCGGCGCGCAGCGAGCCGAGTGACTCCGAGGTGACCGCAAGGGCGAGCGTCGCGCCGAATCCGAGGCACGCGAACGCAAGAGCGACGTCGACGAACCGACGCCGCCGGGTGCGCCGCCGGGCGCGCAGGGCGTGGTCGCGGGCGCGGGCACGGACGTGCGGATCGAGCGGTCCGGGGCGCGGCGCGGTCGACGGCAGCTCTATCGACACCCGCTCGCGTGGCGCGCGGGGGGGCTGGCGCGTCGTTCCCGCCGTCCGGCCGGGGTTGCCCATCGTCGGCCCCCTCATCCCGGAGCTACGTAGCCCGACAGTGGGGCCCCGCTCGGGTGCGTATCCGCAAAGTACTCGTCGGCGCGTACCTCGACGACGCTGAAACCCGTGAGGTCGCCGTCGCCGTTGATCGCTATCGGGCCGCGGTCACCGGCCACGTCGCCGACGACCAGCGCGACGTGCGCCGCGACGAGCGTCGCCGTGTCGAGGCCGTAGACGGCGACGTCGCCGGGCTGTGGCTTGTAGCCCGAGCCGACGGGGTGCCAGGTGCCGCGTGCCTCGCCCCACTCGTAGAAGCTGGCCGAGGAGGAGTTGAGGTCTCCGTTCACGAACTGGTAGGTGACCGGCGCGCCGGCGCGCTGCCACACCCATGCTGCGAAGTCCGCGCACCACTGCTCATCGAGGTTCGCGTTGCCGCAGTCGCTCGCGCCCGACACCCAGTAGGCGCTGAACTTGTTGCAGTCGGTGCTCGCAGGGTTGGTGGCATAGCCGAGCTGTCCCTCCGCGATGGTGATGATGCGCTGCCGCATCGGCGAGAGCCCCGCGACCCTCGGCACGAGGACGGTCGTGTTGCCGGTGGTGAGCACGGTGTCGTTGTTCGTGGAGCCCCCGAAGCCGAGCCAGCGCGTCGCGATCACCGCGACGACGAGGGTGACCGCCAGCAGGCCGAGGCGCCGCCGCTCGACGCGAGACCCACGGTGGCGATGGCGAGTGGCGCGCTCTCCCGGTGGGGAGTCGTTCATCACGGCTCGGGCCACGGAGCCATTGTTGGCGCGCCGGCCTTACCGGAACATGAACCGGAGCTGGGAGTGCGCTGAGTGAGCAGGCCGGTTCCGGTGCTGACCGGCCAGATGCCGCAGGATCGAGCCGAGTTCACGTTCCCGCGAGGATCGCACCATATTTCTCTGCCCCATGTCCGATCCCGCCACCGCTCCGCGCGGTCCCGCCCGCGCACCGCGGCGAGTCACCGACGAGGAGCAGGGCGTCGAAGCGACGCCCGCCTCACCGGCTCCGCCGCTGCGCTCCTGCTCGTCCTGCTGGCCATCGAGGGCGCCACGGTGCTGCAGGTGCACCGGCTGCTCACGCTGCACGTCTTCGTCGGGATGGTGCTCGTCCCCCCGGTCCTGCTGAAGCTGGCGAGCACGACGTACCGCTTCCTCGGCTACTACGCGGGCGCACCGGCGTATCGCCGCAAGGGGCCGCCGCCCGTCCTGCTGCGGCTCCTCGGGCCGTTGCTCGCCGTGCTCACCGCCACCGTGCTGGCGAGCGGCGTCGCGCTGCTGTTCGTAGGTCAAGGGCCGCGCTCGGGCGTGCTGTTCGTCCACACGGCGAGCTTCGTGCTGTGGTTCGCAGCGATGACCGTCCACGTCGTCGGACAGGCGCGGGACACGGCTCGCCTCGCGCCGCGTGACTGGTATCGACGGACACGCCGGGAGGTGCAGGGGGCTGGCCTTCGACAGTGGACGCTCGTTGCGAGCCTGGCCGGCGGGCTGGTCCTCGGCGCCTTCTTCCTCGACAGGGTCGGCCACTTCCTCGCCGCGTGAGCGCACGCGCCCGTCGGCAGCCCCTCATCCCGCCTTCGCGGCAGCGAACGGGCGGGCGGAGAGCGTGAAGAAGTCCCGAGACCACCAGGGCTCGAAGTAGCGGTTGGGAGCCCCGGCCATGTCCGAGAGCAGGTCGCGGCCATTGGCCGGCGTCGCGGGGCCGGTCGGCGTTGCGGGCGAGTAGGTCGCGAAGTTCACCCAGTCGGTGTTGATGTCGAGCTCCATCGCCCGCACGGCGCCGGCTCGGACGAGAAGGTCGGCGAGGGTCGTGATGTTCAGCCCGGGACCGCCGACGTAGACGAGCGCGCCGTCCGCCGTTACCCCGACACCGGAGCGCCACACGTAGACCTGGTTCCCGAGCGTGTACCCCCAGGCCGTCGTGTCGTTGGCGTCGAGGCCGGGAACCGGGCGTCCGTTGTCGACGAGGAGGCCGAGGTTCTGACGGACCGCGACGACATCCTTCGTCAGCGTCGCGTCGCGCCCCCACTTCGCGACCGTGGCCGAGCCGTTCCGGTCGATGACGAAGGAGGCGGCGCCTTCCCGCAGCGGAACGATCGTGCGCCCGTCGGTGTAGTAGCCACCGTTGGCGTTGGACATGAGAAAGCCGGCGTTGAACGCTGCCACCAGCGTCGACGCCGAGCGGGGCCGGATCGGCGCGGTGTCGGGGTAGGGGCCGCCGCCGGGGATCGTGCTCCCCGAATAGAGGGTCGCGCTGAGCAGCCTCGTGTCCAACCACGCGACGCCGACGACGAGGCTGGTGTGAATCGGATCTGGTCGGAGGAAGGCCTCGTAGACGCTCGGCACGCCGTCGACCTCACGTCCCGCTGGGTGCCAGAGGCCCTCTCCGGGGACCGCCGGCGAGGCCAACGGAGCGAGGGGCTTCGGGGCGGGCAGGGCGACCGCGCTCGCGGCGGTCGTGGTGGCGTTGCCCGGTGGTGGCGGCGGGATCGTGCCGTTCCTCGGCTCTCCTCCGACCGGTGGCTGGTGGTGGGCGTACCAGAGCTTCTCGGCCCAGCTCACCACCGAGCCGCCGCCGTGTTCTCTCGTCCACTCGGCGAAGCGGGCCGGCACCCCGACTCCGAGGCCGGGGTCGTTGAGCGCGCTTGCGAGTGAGACCCAGATCGGCGTGAGCCCGAGCACGACGACGGCGGCGGTCGTGGCGAACAGATGACGCCCGACGACGGTCGACCGCTCGCGGCGTCGCCGGCGCGCCGCGCGGTGCCGGGCCGTCACGGCGCGCCGGCGTCGCCGCCGAGCGCCCGACGCGCGGAGGGCGACGACGCTCTCGTGACCACGGCGATGCCAGAACCCACTTCAGCTGAGGGTAGGCACCCACCATGAAGAAGAGATGAACGAGCGGCACGTGCCGCCCCGCCGACCGCGTCGCGGATGGACTGCCACACTCGTCGGGTGCGGGTGCTCCTGGCCGAGGACGACGAGAGGCTCCGCGACGTCCTCGTGCGTGGGCTGCGCGAGGCCGGCTCCGTCGTCGATGCCGCCGCCGATGGTGATGAGGCGCTGAGCTACCTCGCCGTCAACGAGTACGGGGTCTGTGTCTTTGACTGGAGCCTCCCGAAGACCTCCGGCGTCGAGGTCCTGCACCGCCTCCGGGCCCGCCGGGGTGGGGCGCCGGTGCTGATACTCACCGCCCGTGACGCGCCCGCGGACCGGGTGGAGGCGCTCGATGCCGGAGCGGACGACTATCTGACCAAGCCCTTCGACTACGGCGAGCTGCTCGCACGGCTGCGGGCCCTACTGCGTCGTCCGAATGGGGACCGCAGTCCGCAAATTCGTTGCGGCTCCTCGTGATCGATCCGACCACGCGGGAGGTACTCGTCGGTGGCCGACCCGTCGAGGTCACCGCCCGTGAGTTCGGCATCCTCGAGGCCCTCGGGCGGCGTTCGCCCGCCGTCGTTCTCCGCCGCTCGATCGCCCTGAACGCGTGGCCCGAGGAGGCCGACGCGGTGGGCTCGAACACGATCGACGTGCACATCGCCCGCCTGAGGGCGAAGCTCGCCCGCTCGGACGCCCGGATCGAGACGGTGCGCGGCGCCGGCTACCGGCTGGTGGGCCCATAGTGCGCTTGGGGAGGTTCGGGGTCGTCGGTCAATCCACGGGAGGCGTACGAAGCCACGCCAGGCGGGTCGCGCTGAGCGCTACGGCGATCGCGTGCGCCGTCTACCTCGGCGCGGCCGCGGTGGCCGACGTCGTCGTGATCAGCCATCTTCGGTCGAACATCGACGCACGTCTCTCGATCCGCCTGGAGGCGCTCGTGCGCTCCGTTCCTCCGAGTGGCGTCCCGAGGCTGGCCGCCGCCGCGGGCAATGAGAGCCCGGCAACGGTGGGAAGCGGCGACCTCGATGACGCACCGCTGTTCAGCTGGTGGGTCCCGAACGGCTCGCGGGTCGCGGTGCCGCTGCAGGAAAGTGATCCGCAGGGGGCGGTGATCCCACCGGCCGCGGGGCCGGTCGCGGAGGAAACGGTCCGCGGGCACGCCTTCCGGGTGCATCAGGCGACGCTGCGGCGCGGCCGGCTGGTGGTCGCCACCAGCGTCGCCCAGCTCGCCGCAGTGCGCACCACGCTGCTCATTCTCGAGGGATCGCTGCTGCCGGTCATCCTCCTGCTCTTCTTCCTGGTCGCCACGGTCATCGGTCGCGGGGCCGCGACCCCGATCGAACGCGCTCGCCAGGAACAGCTCGACTTCACCGCCGACGCTTCCCACGAGCTGCGCACGCCGCTCGCGGTGATCGAGGCGGAGATCGGCCTCGCGCTCTCCACCTCGCGAGTGGCCGTCCAGTACCGAGAATCGCTGGAGCGGGTCGCGACCGAATCGGCCCGGCTGCGCGGGATCGTCGACGACCTGCTCTGGCTCGCCCGCCTCGATTCGCTCCCGAGCGCACCGGCGCACGCCGTCGTCGACCTCGCCGAGCTGGTGCGCATCGCGGCCGCCCGCTTCGGCCCGGTCGCCGCAGCCCGCTCCGTCTCGTTGCGTGCGGTCCTCCCCGGACCGGAGGCCCCGCTCGTCCTCGCTCCTGCGGACTGGCTCGATCGTTTGGTCTCGGTTCTCGTCGACAACGCCTGCCGTTACAGCAATGACGGTGGTGAGATCGAGGTCTCCGCGAGCGTCGTCGGTGAGCGGGCGCTGCTCGTCGTCGATGACAGCGGGCCGGGCATCGAGCCCGCCGAGCGGGGCGAGGTGGTCCGGCGCTTCCACCGCTCGAGCCGTGCCCCCGGCGGGGCCGGGCTCGGCCTGTCGATCGCCGACACCATCGTCAGGGCGACCGCGGGCACGTGGCAGATCGGTCGCTCCCCGGCCGGCGGCGCCCGAGTCGAGGTGTCCTGGTCGGCGCAGAGAGACAGCCGGTGACACCGCTCGCTCCCTTGCGGCTCGGCGGCGCGCCGCGTCGCTCGACGCCGCCCGAACGGGGCGCCTCGCGCCGCGCGGTACCTCGGTCAGGCGAGCGGGCCGCAGCTCGGGTCGCTTGCTCCCGAGGTCAGCCCGGGGTGGACCCCCTCGGTCACTCCGACGCGGGAGGCGAGGCGATCGAGCAGGTCGAGCAGGACCGCGCGCTCTTCAGGGGCGAGGTCGCCGCACAACTGCTGCTCGTAACCCATGGCGAGGCGCATCGCGGAAGCCAAGGTCGCTCGACCCTGCTCGGTGACGTGGAGTGTCCTGCTCCGCCGGTCGAGCGGGTGGGTGTGCCGTTCGAGGAAGCCGCCGGCCTCGAGGTGGTCGACCACGGCGACGAGGGTGCTCGCCGGGATGCCGAGCCGGTCGCTCATCGCGTTCTGAGTGCTGCCCTCCGCACCGGCGATCGCGCGCAGGAGCGCGAACTCCCTCGGCTCGAGGCCGGTCGCCGCGATGACCTCCGCGAACTGCCGGCTGACGACGAGGCCGAGCTGGGAGAGGAGGAAGCCCACGGCCCTGCCGTCGGGCGGGCCGTGGCGCGACCCCTGTTCGTCGGGGAGCGGTCCCGGTGCCGGAGCGGTACTCATACAGATCGGTCCACGTTCCCATGCTACTTCGTCACAGAATAATCCATGCTAGAACTATTCTGTGGCGAACGAATGCCGAAAGATCGAGGGTCCCCGTGACGATCGCGCCGCCCGCTTCTGCCGTCGCAACCATCGAGCCGATCGAACCGGCAACCGCCCTCGGCCGTATTGCGAGCGCGGTACTGCGCCACCGCAAGCTGGTGGTCCTCTCCTGGCTCGTCATCCTGCTCGCCGGCGGGATGGCCTCCTCACGGGTCTCGAGCCGCCTCTCGGTCGACTTCTCCCTCCCCGGCCAACCCGGCTACGAGACCGGCCTGCAGATCCTCCGCACCTACGGCAACGGCGGAGCGAACACCCCGCCGGCGATCCTCGTCGTCACGCTGCCCGCCGGCGAGCAGGTGCGCGGCGAGCGGCAGCAGCTCGCCAACGCCTTCGACACGCTGCGGGCCGCCTCGCCCGACCTGCGCGTCGTGGACTACACCTCGACGGACGACCCCGCCTTCGTCACCAATGACGGGCGGAGCACCTTCGCCTACGTCTTCGAGCCCTTGCCGAAGAGCTTCGGCGCGGACTCGGTCTCGACGGGCGCCCGCAGCACGCTCGCGAAGGCCCTCCCGGGAGCGACCGTCGGCCTCACGGGGCTCAACCAGCTCGCCGCCGGCGGCAACGCCAAGGGCCCGGGGGTGCTCGTCGAGACGATGCTCGGCGGCCTCGGCGCCCTCGCCGTGCTCGCCTTCGTCTTCGCCTCGCTCCTCGCGCTGCTGCCGCTCGTGATTGCCGTCGTCTCGATCCTCGCGACCTTCCTCGTCGTCCTCGCCCTCACCTACCTCATCGACGTCTCGTTCATCGTCGAGTTCCTCGTCGCGCTCGTCGGCCTCGGGATCGCCATCGACTACTCACTCCTGCTCGTCACCCGCTGGCGAGAGGAGCGCGCCCGCGGCCTCGACAACGCGTCCGCGGTTGTGCGCGCCGTCGAGACGGCCGGGCGGGCGGTCCTGCTCTCTGGCCTCACCGTCGCGATCGGCCTGGTCTCGCTCGTCGTGCTGCCGGTGCCGGGGCTGCGCAGCACGGGCATTGGCGGGATGCTCATCCCGCTCATCTCGATCCTCGTCGTGCTCACGCTGCTCCCCGCGCTGCTCGGTGGGATCGGCCCGCGTGTCGACTGGCCGCACGTGCGCCACGAGGGCCACGCCAGCCGCGCCTGGACCTCGTGGGCGCGCGGCGTGACCCGGCGACGCTTCTCGGCGATGGGGCTCGCCATCGTCGTGCTCGTGATCGCGATCCTCCCGGTGTTCGGCTTGAAGGTCGGCGACACGAGCGCCGATGCCCTCTCCAAGACGGGGAGCGCGCGCCTCGCTTACGACGTCCTCACGCGCGCTGGGATCCCCTCCGGCGCACTCACCCCCCTCGAGGTGCTGACGCGAGCGGAGGCCGCGCGCGGCGTGATCGCGCGCCTGAAGCAGGTGCCGGGGATCACGACCGCCGCGTTGCCGGCGGGGCGCTCGGGCACGATCGGCGGCCTCGCCGACGTGATCGCGATCCCCGCGGTACAGACGGTGAACAACGTCACGCTGGCACCGGTGAGTGCCGCCGAACGGGCGCTCAAGGGCGTGCCGGGGGTGATCGGGGTCTCCGGCCTCGGCGCCGTCGAGCAGGACTACGGCAACGCCGTCTTCGGCAACTTCCCGCTCATGTTCTCGTTGATCGCGCTCGTGACCTTCCTGCTGCTCGCCCGCGCCTTCCGCTCGCTCGTGCTCGCGGTGAAGGCGGTCCTTCTCAACCTCCTCTCGCTCGCCGCCACCTTCGGCCTGCTGACCTGGTTCTGGCAGGAGGGGCACGGCTCCTCGGCGATTTTCAACATCCCCGCGACCGGGGCGATCACCTTCTGGATCCCGCTCATGGTCTTCGCCTTCCTCTTCGGCCTCTCGATGGACTACGAGGTCTTCATCCTCACCCGCGTCCGTGAGGAGTACGACCGCACGGGCGACACCAAGGGCGCGGTCATCGAGGGGATCGGACGCACCGGTCGCCTCGTCACGAGCGCCGCGCTCATCTTGTTCCTCGCCTTCGCCTCCCTCGCCTCGGCGCCCGACACCGACATCAAGGTGCTCGCCACCGGCCTCGGCGCGGGCATCCTCCTCGACGCGACGGTCGTGCGCGCGCTCCTCGTCCCGGCCCTCGTCGCGGTGCTCGGGAAGTGGAACTGGTGGATGCCGAGGTGGCTCGGGCGTCTGCTCTTCCTTCCCGCGGAGCGCGGCCCCGTGACCGGAGTGCTCTCCGCCGCCGAGAGCTGAGGGTCGCTGCCGCTCCGTGGGAGCGGACCGGCGGGTCACGGCCGCGAGGGGCCACCCGCACGGTGGGGTTACCTCGGAGCCGTTGTGGGCAATGGCTGATCGTGAAACATCACTCAGCTGTCATCAGCAAGGGGCCGGTCGCGCTCCTCGTCGCGCTCTCGATGGTCGCCACTGCGGCTCTCGCGGCATCTGCCGCGGCCGCATCGGCTCCGACGGTCACGACGGGGGCCGTCACCACGGTCCACCCGACCTCGGTGGTAGCGACCGGCACCGTCAACCCCGGTGGATCGGCCACGACCTACTACTTCGAATACGGGCCGAGCACCGCGGGGGGCTACAGCTCGCGGAGCGCTAGCAAGAGTGCCGGCGCCGGCTCGGCGGACGTGTCGGTGAAGGGCACGATCAGCGGCCTCTCGCCGGCGACGAGCTACAACTACCGCCTCGTCGCGACCAACGCCGCGGGGACGACCGACGGCTCGGGCGGAGTCTTCAACACGAGCGCCGCGCCGACCGTGACGACCGTCGCCGCGAGCGCGATCACTGCCAGCGGGGCGACCTTCAACGGCATCATCAATCCTGAGGGCCTGCGCACGACGTGGTACTTCCAGTACGGGCTGACCACCGCCTACGGCTCGAAGACGACCCCCCAGACGATGAACCCCGGCCCGAACGAGACCAACGTCGCGGCGAGGGCGACCGGCCTCACGCCGAAGTCCACGTACCACTACCGGCTCGTCGCGCTGAGCGGCGCCGGGACGACGATCGGCAAGGACCTCTCGCTCTCGACCGACCTCTCGGTGACGCTGAACGCCTCTGAGACGAGCGTCATCTACGGCACCTTCGTGACCCTCTCGGGGCTCCTCGCGAGCGGCCACGCTGGCGTGCACGTGACGATCTCGAGCGAGCGTTTCGACCAGACGACCTTCGGGGCCGTCGCTTCGGTGACCACCTCTACCGGCGGCTCTTGGAGCTACACGGCGCAGCCGAACGCTCGCACCACCTATGAGGCGACCGCCGATGGCGGCTCGAGCTCACCGGCGACGGTCGGCGTGCGCCCCGCGGTCTTCCTGGTGCGCATCGCCGGCGGCCAGCTGTCCACCCACGTGGTGGCGGCGCCCTCCTTCGCAGCGCACGTCCTGCAGCTGCAGCGCCTCGAGCACGGCCTGTGGGTGACCTGGAAGTCGGTGCGGTTGAACGGCACCGGCAAGGCGAACTTCTCGACCTCGCTGCCCGTCGGCAACACCGCGGTGCGGATGGCAATCGGGCCCTTCGTGCCCGGCATCGACCAGGCCGCTCCCGGCTACCTCGCCGGCTTCAGCCGGCCGATGACGTACCACCGGTAGCACCCGCGCTCTCTCCGTCCGGCAACGAGCTGACGGGCCGGCCAACCAGCCGGGCCCGTCAGCTCGTTGCCCGTTAGGCGGCTGTTAGCGGGCGGCGCGTACAACGCCGTCGTGGCCAGTGGATCGGCGGAGCGGAGGCGTCGCGGCGCCCGCCTCCGCTGCGGGCGCGCCGGGGCCTTGCTCGGCGTGCTGCTCGCAGCGGGAAGCCTCGCTGCCGCGTGCGGCGGGAGGTCGGCGCCCGGCGTGGCGAGCATCGGCGCGACGACCACGACGGCGACGGCCCCGGCGGGGGCGAGCCTGCAGCCCTTCTCCGGGCAGCGGGACGAGTACCGGTACGCCCTCAGCTACGCGCAGTGCATGCGCAGCCACGGCCTCACTGGCTTCCCCGACCCGGTCGAGAGCGGCCGTCAACTCTCCTTCGACCCAAGGGCGGACTCCCGCTCCCCGGCATCCGCCTCCGCGAGCGCGGCCTGCAGGCACCTACTCCCGAACGGCGGGGGCCGCCGAGCGCGGCACAGCTGGCGGCGGTGACGGCGCGCCTGTTGCGCTACGCGGACTGCGTGCGTGCCCACGGCATCCCGAAGTTCCCCGACCCCGTCGTCAACAGCCACGGGATCGGCTTCAGCCTGCGCGGCATCGAAGCGAGCTCCCCGCAGTTGCAGTCCGCGCAGCGGCGCTGCGGCGCGCTCCTGCCGGGCCGGCAGTGACCCGCGGCGTGGCGGCGCCGCGCCCGCCACCCGCTCGGGTGCGGCCGCCGAGCGCCCTGTCCTATCTTTGTCCTTGAGAAGTTCTCGAGGAGAGGTGGAGTACGGGTGACCGACTCGACGATCATTTACACGCATACCGACGAGGCACCGGCGCTCGCGACCTACTCGTTGCTGCCGATCGTGAGGGCCTACGCGGCGAAGGCCGGCGTCACGGTCGAGACGCGGGACATCTCCCTCGCGGGGCGGATCATCGCCAACTTCCCCGAGTGGCTCGAGGAGGGCCAGCGCATCGGGGACGCCCTCGACGAGCTCGGGGAGCTCACCCAGCACCCCGAGGCGAACATCATCAAGCTGCCGAACATCTCGGCCTCGATCCCCCAGCTGAAGGCGGCGATCGCCGAGCTGCGCAGCCAGGGGTACGCCCTCCCGGACTACCCCGAGGACCCGAAGAGCGACGCCGAGCGCGACGTCGCCGCCCGCTACAACAAGGTCACGGGCAGCGCGGTGAACCCGGTGCTGCGCGAGGGCAACTCGGACCGCCGAGCCCCCGCGTCGGTGAAGAACTACGCGAAGGCCCACCCGCACCGCATGGGCCCGTGGACCGATCAGGTGCGGACGAACGTCGCGCACATGACCGCTGACGACTTCCGCTCGAGCGAGCAGTCGGCGGTGATCTCCGCCGACGGGGTGCTCCGCATCGAGCTCGTCGCGAGCGACGGCACGACGACCGTGCTGAAGCAGTCGGTGCCCGTGCTCGCCGGTGAGGTGGTCGACACCGCTGTGATGCACGCCGCGGCGCTCCGCCAGTTCCTCGCCGAGCAGGTGGCCCGCGCCAAGGCGGAGAACCTGCTCTTCTCGCTGCACCTGAAGGCGACGATGATGAAGGTCTCCGACCCGATCATCTTCGGCCACGGCGTGCGCGTCTTCTTCCCGAAGACCTTCGAGAGGTACGGCGCGGCCCTCGCCGCCGCCGGGCTCAGCGCGAACGACGGCCTCGGCGGCATCCTGAAGGGCCTCGATGCCCTCGCCGACGGCGCGGAGATCAAGGCCTCCTTCGACGCCGAGCTTGCCGAGGGGCCGAGCCTCGCGATGGTCGACTCGGACCGCGGCATCACCAACCTGCACGTGCCCTCGGACGTGATCATCGACGCCTCGATGCCGGCGATGATCCGCTTGTCGGGCCACATGTGGAACGCCGCCGGCAAGGAGGAGGACACCCTCGCCGTCATCCCGGACAGCAGCTACGCCGACGTCTATCAGGTCGTCATCGAGGACTGCCGGCAGCACGGCGCCTTCGACCCCTCGACGATGGGGACCGTCCCGAACGTCGGGCTGATGGCGCAGGCGGCCGAGGAGTACGGCAGCCACGACAAGACCTTCGAGGTCGCGAGCGCCGGGACGGTGCGGGTCGTCGACCAGGACGGCACGACGCTCTTCGAGCAGCCCGTCGGCGCCGGGGACATCTTCCGGATGTGCCAGACCAAGGACGTGGCGATCCGCGACTGGGTGAAGCTCGCGGTGAGCAGGGCCCGCGCGACCGGTGACCCGGCGGTCTTCTGGCTCGACCGCGGTCGACCCCACGACGCGCACCTCATCGAGAAGGTGCAGGCCTATCTCCCCGACCACGACACGAGCGGCCTGCAGATCGAGATCATGGCCCCCGCGGAGGCGACCGCCTACTCCCTCGAGCGGATCCGCCGCGGCGCGAACACGATCTCGGTGACCGGCAACGTGCTACGCGACTACCTCACCGACCTGTTCCCGATCATGGAACTCGGGACGAGCGCCAAGATGCTGTCCGTCGTGCCGCTGATCGCCGGCGGCGGGATGTTCGAGACCGGGGCCGGAGGGTCGGCGCCCAAGCACGTCCAGCAGCTGCTCGAGGAGAACTACCTGCGCTGGGACAGCCTCGGGGAGTTCCTCGCGCTGGCGGTGAGCTTCGAGCACCTCGCGCAGACGACCGGCAACGCGCGCGCGCAGGTCCTCGCGGACACCCTCGACCGGGCGACGGGCACGCTGCTCAACGAGGACAAGTCGCCGAGCCGCGCGCTGGGTGGCATCGACAACCGCGGCAGCCACTTCTACCTCGCCCTCTACTGGTCCCAGGAGCTGGCTGCGCAGAGTGAGGACCTGCAGCTCGCGGAGGCCTTCTCGGGCCTCGCGAAGACCCTCGCCGAGCAGGAGCAGACGATTGTCAAGGAGCTGCTCGCGGTGCAGGGCTCGCCGACGGAGATCGGCGGCTACTACCAGCCGGACACCGCGCTCGCCGAGGCAGTGATGCGCCCGTCGAAGACCTTCAACGACATCCTCGCGTCACTGGGGTAGGAGCTACAACAGCCGGAGTTAGGGCTGTTCATGCCCATCAGCCACTGAACAGCCATAGATTCAGCCGTTGAGACCATTGATTGTAAAGCTGTAATAATGACTATTGTGCTAGAAGGTCTGCGCTAGAGTCATTTCCATGGCTGTTGACGAGAACCAACGCTCCACTGAGGAGTGGGAGGCGCGCCTCGGGGCCGAGCTGCGGGCGCTGCGCATCGCCGCCGACCTCGACCAGGTCGAGCTGGCGCGCCGCGCCGACATCAGTCTCGGGGCGCTGAAGAACCTGGAGAGCGGGCGGGGCTCGACGCTGCGCTCCCTCGTACGCGTGGTGCGGGCGCTCGGGCGGAGCGACTGGATCGACTCGCTCGCGCCGCCGATCACCGTGAGCCCCCTCGCGATGCTCGGCACCCGCCGCAGCTCCGCACCGCGCCAGCGGGTCGGGCGCCGCCGGGCACCTGCGGAGGGCTGATGGCCTACCTGCCCGTCGACGTCGTGGAGGTCGTCGCCTGGGGGCAGCGCGTCGGCGCCGTCGCGCTCGACCCCTCGATCGGCTACTACGTCTTCGAGTACGCGCCCGCCTGGCAGGCTCGCGGGATCGAGCTCGCGCCGACGACGATGCCTCTCGGGGAGCGCCGCTACGTCTTCCCGACGCTCCCGGTCGAGACCTACTACCGGCTGCCGGCGCTGCTCGCGGACGCCCTCCCGGACGCCTTCGGGAACGCCCTCACCACCGCCTACCTCGTGAGCGAGGGCGTGCCGAGCGGCGCGATCACCGCGCTCGACCGCCTCGCCTACCTCTCGCGGCGCGGCCTCGGTGCGCTCGAGTTCCGCCCGCCGCGCGGCCCGCGCCCACGGCGCGCGACGGCGGTCGACCTTTCCGAGCTCGTCCTCGCGGCGCGCTCGGCGCTCGTCGGCACCTTCGACGACGAGCCCGCGATCACCGAGTCGGTCCGACACCTCATCTCGGTCGGCACCTCGGCTGGCGGCGCGCGGGCCAAGGCGGTCGTCGCCTGGAACTGCGACTCCGGCGAGGTGCGCTCGGGGCAGGTGCCCGCCGACCCCGGCTTCGAACAGTGGCTGCTGAAGCTCGACGGCGTGGGGCCCGACCTCGACCTCGGTGAGTCCGCGGACTACGGACGCATCGAGTTCGCGTACTCGCTGATGGCGAGGGCCGCGGGGATCGAGATGAGTGAGTGCCACCTGCTCGAGGAGGGCGGCCGCGCGCACTTCATGACCCGGCGCTTCGACCGCACGCCCGGCGGCGCCAAGGTGCACACGCAGAGCCTCTGTGCCATGGGCCACCTCGACTTCCGCCTCGTCGGGGCGCACGACTACGGCCAGCTCTTCGAGCTGATCGGCCGCCTCGCCCTCGGCGCCGAGGCGCGCGCCGAGGCCTTCCGGCGGATGGTCTTCAACGTCGCGGCGGCGAACTTCGACGACCACACGAAGAACTTCTCCTTCCTCCTCCCCGAGGAGGGTCCGTGGCGCCTCACCCCCGCGTACGACGTCACCCACGCCCACAACCCGGCCAGCTACTGGACCTCCCAGCACCTGATGGCCGTGAACGGCGAGTCGATCGAGATCGGCCGCGCCGATCTGCTCTCGGTGGGCGACCGCCACGAGGTCCCCGGAGCGAGGGCGATCGTCGGCGAGGTGCTGGACGCGGTCGACTCTTGGAGCGAGGCGGCGGCCGAGGCCGGCCTCGGGCGCCGGACGACCGACGAGGTGGGCGCGGACATCATGGCGGTGAGCGCGCTGCTCCGCTGAACGAACGGATTCTCCGGCCACGGAGCGGCAGGGCCGCCGGGGAGAGGCCGTCGGGTAGCGGAGGTCGGCGCCGCCTGTCATCGTGTGCCCGGAGGGGGCCGCACGATGAACGAGACGATCAGGGTGGGCGTCGTGGGCGCGAGCCCCGACCGGGGCTGGGCGCCGCGCTCGCACCTCCCGGCGATCGCGGCGCTCCCCGGCTTCTCCCTGACGGCAGTCGCCACGACGCGGCCCGACAGCGCCGAGGAGGCGGCGCGGCGCTTCGGCGCGGCGTACGCCTTCACCGACGCCGCCGAGCTCGCCGCCCATCCCGACGTCGACCTCGTCGCGGTGTGCGTGAAGGCACCCGACCACGACGCGGTGGTGCGCACCGCGCTGACGGCGCACAAGCACCTCTACTGCGAATGGCCGCTCGGCACCGACCTCACCCAGGCGACCGAGCTCGCGGCCCTCGCCGACGCGGCGGAGGTGCACCAGGCGATCGGCCTGCAGGGGCGGATGAGCCCGGCGGTGAACTACCTCCGCGATCTCCTCGGTGCCGGCGAGTTGGGAGAGGTGCTCTCCGTCTCGTTCGTGCAGTACGGCTCGCGCGGCGGCCGCGAGGTGCACCTCGCGGACCGCTGGGAGGCGGACCGGACGAACGGGGCGACACTGCTCAGCGTCACGGCCGCGCACTCCTTCGACCTCCTGCGCCACTGCCTCGGGGAACTCGCCGAGCTGCGGGCGACGCTCGCCGTCCGTAACCCCGTCGCGAGGGTGATCGAGACGGGGGAGGAGCTCCCGGTGAGCTCGCCCGACGTCATCCTCCTGCAGGGGCGCTTCGCCACCGGCGCCTACCTGTCGGCGAACGTGCAGGGAGGACTCCCGGGAGCGCGCGGCTCGCGCCTCGAGGTGCGGGGGAGCGGCGGCAGGCTGCTCCTCAAGGCGGACAGCAACTTCCAGATGAGCGACGACACCCTCCGTCTGTCGCGCGCCGCCGCGGGCGGAGAGCCGGCGCAGCTCGTCGTGCCGCCCGAGTACCGGCGCGCCCCGGAAGAGGTGCCGCCGGGCAACGCCCGCAACGTCGCCGCCGTCTACCTCGCACTCGCCGAGGCGATCGCCGGTCGCGAGAGCGATTGCCCGGACTTCTCCGACGCCCTCGCGCTCCACGGCCTCGTCGCGGCGATCGAGCGCTCGGCGCAGTCGGGGGAGCGCGTCGCGGGCTGAGCGCCGGCGCGCACCGACCCGGTGGGCTGTGGCCCGCCGGGTCGGTCTGCGCTGCTCGTGCTCGGGCCCGTGGCCCGTCAGTCGAGCTTGTAGAGCTCCTCGGGCATCTCGCTCTTCAGGCCGTCCTTCGCGAGCTCGCTCGCGAAGTACTCGCGGATATAGGGGTCCTCGATCGAATAGCCGATCGAGCGGCCGCCCTCGCGGATCGTGAGGTTGCCGCTCGTCGCGGTCGCCCGCTCGTCGCCCGCCCCGTAGTAGTTGGGGGTCGGCCCGTTCTCGAAGTTGATGACCCGGAAGTAGTCGCGGCTCACGCCGAAGTGCTGGTGGAACCAGTCCCCGCCGCCCGGCGCGGCGGCCACGAAGCCGCCCGGGATGTACTGCAGCTCGTTCACGGCGTCGCCGTGGCCGTCCTTCCAGGGCGTCATGCCGAGGCTCGAGTGCCACGAGTAGGTGTAGCCGCGCCCGCGCAGGCAGACGAGGACGGCGCCCGCGCCGTGGCGGTGCGCCCGGGAGTAGCGCCCCGGTGGATACTGGCTGATGAAGCCGCCGTAGACGTCCTCGAGACCCCGCCAGCCGGGCTGGATGCGGCGGTAGCCGGGGGCCCGCTGGTTGTCGAGGGGCAGCTCGCAGTTGACGATGTCGGGGTAGAAGTTCGTGCGCGTCTGCGCCCGCTTGTTGAGGTCCCAGGCGTAGAGCTTCTCGTCGTACTTATAGAAGTCGGGATCGTCGCTGTAGTACTGCGGGAACGGGAAGTCGTTCTCGAAGACGAACCGCGTGTCGCGCACGATGTTGAGCAGCGGCGGCAGGTTGGTCGTGGCGAGGATGAGGATCCGCTCGTTGGTCGCGTTGACGACGCGGTGGAAGACGTTCGGCGGGAGCACGAACAGCGACCCCGGCCCCCACTCGAGGATCTGCTTCTTCGACTCGTCGCGCCAGGTCTCGAGCGTGCCGCGCCCCTCGATCACGAGGTAGAAGGCGTGGAAGAGGTGCCGCTCGACGTTGGTCTGCCCCTGGCCGGGGACCTCGAGGACGAAGAGGCTCTTGATCGTGTCGAGGCCGTCGAGGCGGACGTAGGCGCCGTTCGCGCCGAGGCGGTCCCACGCCCCGAGCTCGAGCTCGCGGACGTCGTGGACGCCGATGATGTCCCGGTGGACGGGGATGCCCTCCTCCTGCATGAACTTCACGTAGGGGGTGGCGAGGTGCTTGTACTCGCGGAGCCCTGCCCGGGTGCCTTCCTCGGTCGGCTCGCTGAACATCTCCACTTCGTCGGCCATTGCAGTCCTTTCAGGGCGCGGGCTGGCGCCGCGTTCCAGCGTGGCAAAACTACTCGACGCCCCCCGAAAGAGCCGCGGCGACGAGACTTGGGAGATGATCCTCGAGCACGCGCTCCTCACCGTCCGCCCCGGCGAGGAGGCCGCCTTCGAGGCGGCCTTCGCCGTCGCGGCTCCGATCATCTCCTCGATGGAGGGCTTCAGCTCGCTGCGCCTCGAGCGCTCGCTCGAGGCGCCGCTGCGCTATCTGCTGCTCGTCGAGTGGCGCTCCCTCGCCGACCATGTCGAGGGCTTCCGCCGCCACCCGGACTACGCGCGCTGGCGGGCGCTGCTGCACCACTTCTACGAGCCCTTTCCCGAGGTCCTCCACTTCGAGACGGTCGCCACCTCCGGGGGGTGAGCAGCACGCACGCGCGCGCTTCCGTGACACGATCGGCGTGGGCGCCGGGCGGGAGCCCCCGGCCAGGGTGGTGGGGCCGATCTCCGTGAGGGCCGGCGGCGGAACTCGGGAGGCAGCGGTGGGCGCGAAAGAGGGGTCGGTCGAGGCCGGGGCGGTCACCTATGCGAGCCCTGCGGGCCGCCTCGTGCTCCTCACCGCCGTCCTCGGCTCGGGGATGGCGCTCCTCGACGGCTCGGCGCTCAACGTGGCGCTGCCGACGATCGGCCGCCGCCTCCACGAGGACTTCGCGGGGCTGCAGTGGACGGTGAACGCCTACGCCCTCGCCCTCGCGGGGCTGCTCCTCCTCGGGGGCTCGCTCGGTGACCGCTTCGGCCGGCGGCGCATCTTCACCCTCGGGATCGGCTGGTTCGCGAGCGCGTCGATGCTCTGCGGCCTGGCGCCGAACGGGGGCCTGTTGATCGCGGCGCGCGGGCTGCAGGGGATCGGCGGGGCGCTCCTGCTGCCCGGCAGCCTCGCGATCATCGAGTCGACCTTCGCGAAGGACGACCGCGCCGCCGCGATCGGCGCCTGGTCGGGGCTCGGTGCGGTCGCGGCGGCGGTCGGCCCCGTGCTCGGCGGCTGGCTCACGGGCTTCTCGTGGCGCTACGTCTTCTTCATCAACGCGCCGGTGGCGGTGCTCGCGATCGCCGTCGCGCTGCGTGCCGTCCCCGAGAGCCGCGACACCTCGGTCACCGGCCGCCTCGACCTCCCCGGCCCGCTGCTCGCCGCGCTCGGCCTCGCAGGGCTCACCTGGAGCCTCACCGAGGGGCCGATCGACGGATGGGGGTCGGTCGCCGCCCTCCTCCCCGGACTCGGCGGTCTGCTGGCGCTCGTCGCCCTCCTCGGCGTGGAGCGCGTCGCCGCCCAGCCGATGCTTCCGCTCACGATCTTCTCCTCACGCCAGTTCAGCGCCGCCAACCTCGTCACCTTCGCGGTGTACGCCGCCCTCGGGGGCGGCATCTTTCTGCTCCCGATCGCCCTGCAGCGGGCGGCCGGCTACACGCCGCTCGCCGCCGGCGCCTCGCTCGTCCCGCTCACGGTCGTGATGCTCGTGTTCTCAGCGCGCTCCGGGCGCCTCGGCCAGCGGATCGGACCTCGGCTGCCGATGACGCTCGGCCCGCTGATCGCCGGGGCCGGGCTCGCGCTCTTCGGCCGGATCGGTCCCGGCGCGGCGTACCTCGCCGACGTGCTCCCCGCCGTCCTCGTCTTCTCGATCGGCCTCGTGATCACCGTCGCCCCCCTCACCTCGACCGTCCTCGCGGCGGCCGGCCCCGAGCACGCGGGCATCGCCTCGGCGATCAACAACGAGGTGGCGAGGGTGGGAGGGCTGCTCGCCGTCGCGGTCCTTCCCGCGGCGGCCGGGATCTCGAGCGCGGCGCGCCTCACGCCCGGCGCCTTCACCCACGGCTACCGCCTCGCCGTCTTCGCCGCGGGAGCGCTCTGCGCCCTCGGCGGCCTCCTCGCCTTCTGCTACATCCGCAACGAGCCCCGCCCCGTGGCGCTGCCGCCGGCGAGCGGGGACGTCACGACCCCTTCGCTCGCGGAGCCGGCGTGACGACCGACCGCCCCCCGGGCCCCCGCATCGAGCGGGTGCGCATCGTCGGCTTCGACGAGAAGGGCGCGGTGCTGCTCATGAAGTGGCGGGACAGCGTCTCCGGGCGCCTCTTCTGGGAGCCCCCGGGCGGCGGCATCGAGGAGGGGGAGTCCGCGCTCGCGGCCGCCCAGCGGGAGCTCCTCGAGGAGACCGGTTACCGCGCCGTGCTCGGCGGCCCAGCCCTCGTCGTCGCCCGCGACTACGAGTGGCTCGGCCGCCGCTTCGTGCACGACGAGGCCTTCTTCGCGACCCGTCTCACCGGCCAGGCGGCGGCGGCGGCGCTCACCGGGGAGGAGGCCGGGACCCTCCTCGAGCTCCGCTTCGTCGCCCCCGAGGCGCTCGCCTCCCTCGACGCCCCCCTCGAGCCACCGGCGCTCGTCGAGATCGTGAGCGAGCTCTCCGCCGCGTTCGCGTGACGGCGCGGAACGAGCCCGGGGCGGCGCCCCGGGCTCGTTCCTCGTCGGCTGTGGGTGCGGTGCTACAGGCCCGTCGACGCCGAGGTGTCGGTCATCACGGTGATCCCGTAGCCGGCGACCGGCACGAAGACCTGGCCGTTGCCGGGGTCCACGGCGACCGAGTGGGTGTTCGTCGTCGTCCCCCCGGTTGCCACGTTCGCGAGCCAGTGAGCCGGTCCGCCCTCGGCGCCGGAAGCGCCCTGCGCCCCGTCCTCACCGAAGTGGTGCCCGCGGCCGCCCGCGGCGATGACGCCGATCACCGGAGTCGGGTAGCCGGCGGTGGTCCCGTCCGAGGTCATGCGGTTCGCGCCGAGGTAGAAGTCGTTAGTGCCCGGGTCGTACCAGATCTCATCGGCACCGCTCACCTGCGGGAAGCGGGCGAGGACCGCGCCGGTCCGCGCGTCCATCAGCATCGAGCCCTGGGGGTTGATGCTGCACGAGACGAGCAGCTGCTGGGTCGTCGGGTCGAGCGTGAGGCCCGAGCTCTTGCAGTTCGGTTGCGGGTACGAGGTCGAGAGCGACTTCGTCGTCGGGTCGATCACCGCCAGCTCGACGCCGGGGATGTTCACGTAGAACAGGTCCGTCTTCGCGTCGAAGACCGCCTGCTCGATGCCGCCCGTCGCGTTCGGGAACTTGATCTGCGCGACGACGGCGTCGCTCGCCGGGTTGGCGTTCACCGAGATGAGCGAGACGTACGGAGGGTTGTCGGCGTCGTTGGCGACGATGAACAGGCTGTCGGTCGGGTCGTAGGCGACCTCGTCGGCGCGGCAGGTGCCCGTCGTGCCGAGGGTCGCGTTGCCGGTCGGGATCGTCGCCGCGAGCGTGCCGGAGGTGCCCGAGCTCATCGTGAAGACCTTGACGCTGCTGACCGGCGAGGTGGCCGAGACCCCGTCGGTCCCCCACACCTGGCTGGAGCCGCCGACCGTGAGCGAGAGGACGCCGTTCGGCCCCGCGACCGAGTTCCCGCAGGCGGCCGTCTGCGCGGCCGTGACCGTCGGGGCGGCCCCCGCGAAGTCACCGGCGCCGATCACGCCGCCGAAGGTGTCGTTCGCGGTGCTCACCGCGTCGACACCGGCGTTCGTGCGATCGGCGAGGTAGTAGGTGCTCGTCGTCGGGTCGACGAAGCCGATGTCGTAGCTCGTCGAGGTCTTGTAGGGCGCGGGGAAGGCGACGTTGGCCACCTGGTGGAGATAGGGGGGCACCGAGGACTGCGTCGGGAAATCGCGCCGCCCGCCGGCGCGGTTCGCACCGCCGGTTCCGTGGTGATGCGCGGAAGTGAGCGCGGCGCCGCCCGGAGCGGCGATCGCGACGGCGAGCAGGATCCCGGCGGGAACCGCCCAACGCATTCGAGGTGACACGGACATCTACCTCACCACCCTTCTGTCACGGCGCGGGTCCCGTGTTGGACTTCCGGCCGGTCGCGGGCGCGCCAAAGGCGACCCACTCCCTCGCTGTTACCACGAAGAGTGCTCTCCAAACCCCCAGATGCCACGGAGAGTGGTTACACCTCGCTGTCGCTCTCGTTGCGACATCGGCTCAGCGGCGCGGTCCCGCGGCGCCGCCAGGCGCGCGCGGAACGGAGAACCCCCCGCTCAGCGCGCGCCTGGCGGCGCCGCGGGACCGGACGCGTGGAGAGCGGCGATCGTCATCTCGGGCTCACCGCCCAGGGGCGGGCACCGGCGAAGTCCGCCGCGAGCGCGCCGGCGAGCGGCGCCACGACGGCCCCCGACGAGGTCTCCACCCCGAGCTCGCGGTTGTAGACGAGCGAGGCGATCGAGAAGTTCTGCGAGCCGACGAAGGCCCGCGCCCCGGCACCGCCGGGGTCGGCGACGATCGCCTTGGCGTGGATGTAGAGCGGCGCGGACTCGGCGTAGGTGCGGACGTGCGCGCCGGCCGCGGCGAGCGCGTCGAAGGCCGTCGCCCACTCGCTGTCCTCGGTCATCACGATCTCGACGTCGACACCGCGGCGGGCCGCCTGTTCGAGGGGGCGGGTGATGTAGGGGTCGTCCATCTCCTCGTTCTCGACGAGCAGCTGCCGGCGCGCCCCGTCGATCAGCGCGACGAGGGGCGCCTCGGCTCCCGGGCTCCAGACGAGGTCGCTCCCGGTCGGGGTGGGTGTCGCCGCGCCCTGCCAGTCCGCGGAGAAGACCGACTCGATGGCCGAGACGTCGACGGGGAGGTGGTCGGCGAGCGCGAAGTCCCGCGTGCCGGCATAGTCGGCGGTGACGAGGTTGAGCGTCATCACGAGCGCCGTCGTGCCGTCGATGACCGCCGCCTTCTCGTGGGTGCGGGTGTAGCGGTCGCTCGCCCAGCGCACCGCGACGGCGTGCGCGGCGAGGTAGGAGAAGGCGGCCGCGTTGCGCCGCTCCTCATCGGTGCGGTCGAGGAGCACCCGCACTCGCACCCCGCGGGCTGCGTCGGTGGCGAGGAGGCGCTCGCTCACCGGGTCGACGAGCTCGTACATCGTGAGGTCGAGGCTGCGGTGCGCTCCGGCGAGCAGCGCGTGGATCGGGCTGAGGCCCGCGGACGGCTCGACGACCACCGAGAACGGAGGCGCCGCAGTCGCCGGCGCCGATTGGACGGTCGCCACCAGCAGCAGTGCCCAGCAACCGAGCGCGAGGGCGACGCGGCGGGGCGCT
>Ga0307373_10000868_pt1 | contig 58176 bp, 48 predicted proteins | sample OX2MG_FD_202534 | JGI IMG/M metagenome (GOLD analysis project Ga0307373, IMG submission 202534) | Soil microbial communities from Risofladan, Vaasa, Finland - OX-2 | ecosystem: Environmental > Terrestrial > Soil > Coastal area > Acid sulfate soil | place: Finland: Risofladan, Vaasa | collected... | reverse complement strand
CCGCGCGGTCCCCTCGCCCACGATGCCGAGGTAGAAGCTAAGGGTCCCCGCCTCAGGATCGGCGCGGCACACCGAGAACGGACGCCGCAGCAGGGGGGTCGGGCCGGGGCCGACGCGGAGCTGGCAGAACTCCCCCGGGGCCACCTTCTGGGCGATCGGATCACACGCGATCCGGAGCTCGACCGCTCCCTCGCCCACCGGCTCCAGCCCCAAGCACACCCCCTCGACGCTGAGCGCCCGGTCGAGGTCGCTCGGGACCGGTGCCGGGTCGGCGGTCATCGGCGGCTCGCCGCCCCGACCCCGGCGCGGTACTCGGCCAAGGTGGCCACCTCGATCGCGCGGCCCTCCGCGTGGCGTGCGATCGCGGCCACCAAGGCGGCCGCCGTGTCGAGCGAGGTGAGGCAGGGGATGCCGCGCTGGACCGCCGCCTGGCGGATCCGAAAGCCGTCCCGGACGGGACGGCGGCGCCGGGTCGCGCCATCCGGCCCGAGCTCGTCGCTGACGATCCCGGAGATGGTGTTGATGACCAGGGCGACCCGCCCGCTCTCGATCACGTCGACCACGCTGGGGGTGCCCGCGCCGAGCTTGTGCACCGAGGTCACCGACACCCCCGCCTCGCGCAGGGCCTGGGCGGTGTTGGGGGTGGCGTAGCAGCGAAAGCCGAGCTCGGCGAGGCGGGCGGCGACCGGCAGCAGCTCCGCCTTGTCGGCGTCGGCGATGCTGACCAGGGCGCCGCCGCTGAGGGGAAGCTCGCCGAAGGCGGCGGTGAACGCCTTCTCCAGCGCCACCTCGAGCTCGGGCCCGATTCCGATCGCCTCGCCGGTCGATTTCATCTCCGGCCCCAGCACAGAGTCCACCTGGTCCAGCTTGCGCATCGAGAACACCGGCGCCTTGACGGCCACCAGGGGCGGGGCGGGGCAGAGCCCGTCGCGCCACCCCAGCTCGGTCAGGGAGGCGCCGAGCAGCACCCGGGTCGCCAGCTCCACCATCGGAACCCCGGTCACCTTGCTGAGGAACGGGACGGTTCGGCTGGCACGCGGGTTCAGCTCCAGCACCATCACCCGTCCGCGGTGGATCACGTACTGGACATTCACCAGGCCGCGGGCGCCCGACCCGATCGCCAGCCGGCGCGTGGTCTCCACGATCTTGTCCACCAGCTGCGGCCCCAGCCGCTGTGGGGGCACCACCGCCATGGAATCGCCGGAGTGGACCCCGGCGCGCTCGATGTGCTCCAGGATCGCGGGAATGACGACGGTGACGCCGTCACAGATGGCATCAACTTCCACCTCCAGCCCGAGCAGGTACTTGTCCACCAGCACCTCAGGCCGACCGCCCGGGTCCCGCGCGGGACCGCGCGCCGCGGCCAGGGCGATGCCGAGGTGGCGCCGCAGCCCGGCATCGTCGTGGACCACCTCCATCGCCCGGCCCCCGAGGACGTACGACGGGCGGACCAGCACCGGGTAGCCGACCCGCCGTGCGATCGCCAGCGCCCCGGCCACGTCGCCGGTGGCCGCGCCGGCGGGCCGGGGGATCCCCAAGGACTCCAGCAGCCGGTCGAACTGGCCCCGGTCCTCGGCCACGTCGATGGCGGCCACCGGTGCCCCCAGCAGCGGCAGCCCGCGGGCCTCGAGCGGGCCCGCCAGGTTGACCGCGGTCTGGCCGCCGAACTGCACCGCCACGCCTCGGGGACGCTCCACCCGGCACACGGCGGCCACCGACTCCTGGTCGAGCGGCTCGAAGTAGAGGCGATTGCTGCTGTCGAAGTCGGTCGAGACGGTCTCGGGGTTGCTGTTGACCAAAACCGTCGGGACCCCCGCCTGGCGCAGTGCCGCCGCCGCCTGCACCGAGCAGCAGTCGAACTCGATGCCCTGGCCGATCCGGATCGGGCCCGACCCCAACACCACCACCGACCCGCCCGCGCCGGCCGCCTGCTCGTCCTCGTCCTCGAAGCTGGAGTAGAAGTACGGGGTGGCGGCGGCGAACTCCGCCGCGCAGGTGTCGACGCACTTGTAGGTCACCTCGATCCCGCTGGTGCGGCGCCACTCCGCCACCTGGTCGGGGGCATGGCCCGCGAGTCGACCGATGGTGCCGTCGTCGAGGCCGGCCTGCTTCGCCTGCCGCAGCACGCGGGCGGCCGCGGGCACGAGCACCGCCTCGGGGTCGGCGGGGGCGAGCGCGGCCGCGACCGCGCGCTCGGCGGCGACCAGCTCGAAGAGCCGGTCGCAGAACCAGGGGGCGTAGCCGGTCGCGTCTGCGACGCGCCGCGGCGACATGCCCGAGCGCAGCGCCGCCAGCACCAAGAAGATCCGCTGGTCGGTGGGCACCGCCAGGGCCGCCTCGGTCACGGGGTCGGCCGCGGGCGGCGGCGTCGGCTGCTCCAGCGAGCGCAGCGCCTTCGCCATCGCCGCCGGGAAGCTGCGGCCGATCGCCATCACCTCGCCGGTGGACTTCATCTGGGTGCCGAGCGTGCGGTCACCATCGGGGAACTTGTCGAAGGGCCAGCGCGGCACCTTGACGACGCAGTAGTCGAGGGCCGGCTCGAAGGCCGCGGTGGTGCGCCCGGTGACCCGGTTCTCGATCTCGTGGAGACGCCGGCCGACCGCGATCTTGGCGGCCACCCGGGCGATCGGATAGCCGGTGGCCTTGGAGGCCAGCGCCGACGATCGGCTGACGCGAGGGTTGACCTCGATCACGAAATACGCATGCCCGCGCGGATGAAGCGCGAACTGAACGTTGCATCCCCCCTCGATGCCGAGCCCGCGGATGATCCGCAGCGCCGCCGAGCGCAGCTGCTGGTGCTCCTTGTCGGTCAGCGTCTGGCTGGGGGCGACCACCAGCGAGTCGCCGGTGTGGACCCCCATCGGGTCGAGGTTCTCCATGTTGCAGACCACCAGGCAGGTGTCGTCACCGTCCCGCATCACCTCGTACTCCAGCTCGCGCCAGCCCACCAGCGCCTGCTCCACTAGCACCTGTCCGATCGGGCTGGCGGCCAACCCGCGCCCGACGATGGCGCGATAGTCGGCGGGGGTACGGGCCAGCCCGCCCCCGGTTCCCCCCAGGGTGAAGGCCGGGCGCACCACCAGCGGCAGGCCGGTGGTCGCAGCGAATGCCTCCGCCTCCTCCCAGCTCCGCACCGTGCACGACGGCGGCACCGGCTCCCCCAGCTCCTCCATCCGGCGCTTGAAGCGAGCGCGGTCCTCGGCGTCACGGACCGCGCTCAAGGGGGTGCCCAGGACGCGGACCTGGTGGCGCTGCAGAACTCCCGCCTCCTCCAGCTGCACCGCCAAGTTGAGCGCGGTCTGGCCGCCGAGGCTGCAGAGCAGGCCGTGGGGGCGCTCCCGGGCGATCACCGCGGCACAGCTGGCGACCGTCAGCGGCTCCAGATAGACTCGGTCGGCGACCCCGTCATCGGTCATGATCGTGGCGGGGTTGCTGTTGACGAGAACGACCCGCACCCCCTCCTCCCGGAGCGCCCGGCAGGCCTGGGTGCCGGCGTAATCGAACTCGGCGGCCTGGCCGATCACGATCGGACCGCTGCCCAACACCAGCACCGTCCCCGGGGCGGGGGCGGCCCGGTCGGCGCGCGCCCCGGTGGTGGTGGTGGGCGGGGCCGGCGCGGACGCAAGCGGCAGCGTGCGCAGCGCCAGCGCGCCGGTCCCGCCCCGGTGCGCCCGGCACCAGCCGACGAACTCGTCGAAGATCTCCTGCCGGTCCTGGGGGCCGGGCGATCCCTCAGGGTGATACTGCACCGCCACCACCGGGCGGCCCGGATGGCGCAGGCCCTCTACCGAGCCGTCGTTGAGGTTGCGCTCGGCGACGAACCACCCGCTGCCGGCGGCCAGGCTGTCGCCATCGACTTGGAACTCGTGGTTCTGCGCGGTGATGAAGACACGCCCGGTGCGCAGGTCGCGCACCGGATGGTTGCCGCCGTGGTGGCCGAAGGCGAGCCGGCTGGTGGTGGCGCCGATGGCACGACCCACCAGCTGGTGACCGAGGCAGATCGCCAGCACCGGCACGCGGTCGAGCAGCGCGCGGGTCAGCGCCACCTGGTCCGGCAGCGCCGCGGGATCCCCCGGTCCGTTGCTGAGCACGACCCCGGCGGGACGCAGCCGTTCGATCTCCTCCAGGCTGGCCCGGGCGGGAAGCACCACCACCTCGGCGCCGCGGCTCACCAACGATCGCAGCGTCCCCCGCTTGACCCCGAGATCGAGCACCACCACCCGGGGGCGAGGGCCGCCCGGGGGCGGGGACGCGAGGCCCGCGGCGAGCGCGGGGTGGAGCCCCTCGTCGGCTCGGTACGGCTCCGAGCAGGTCACGCCGCCGACCAGCTGCTGCTCGGAGACCGTGGGGAGGCGCCGGCACTGCGCCACCCAGCGGTCGGGGTCTCCCACCGTTCCCGCCACCAGCAGGCCGCGCAGCGTGCCGGTCTCGCGCAGGTGCCGGGTGAGTGCGCGGGTGTCGACCTCGGCCAGGCCGGGCACCCCCTGCGCCGTCAGCCACGCATCGAAGGTGGCCTCCGCCTGCCAGTGGGGCGCCGTCTCGCTGCAGCGGGCCACGATCACGGCCCGGCACTGGGCGCGGGACGACTCGGAGTCGACCGCCGCGGTGCCGACATTGCCGATGAGGGGATAGGTGAAGGCCACCACCTGGCCCGCATAGGACGGGTCGGTGCAGACCTCCTGGTACCCCGTCATGCAGGTGTTGAAGACGACCTCGCCATGGGGGGGGTCGCCTCCCGGCGCGGCCGCCTGGCCGATCCAGCGGCCGCCGAAGACGGCACCGCTTTCCAGAACCAGGGCGCCCTCAGCCACGGCGGGGCGCCGTGGCTGAGGCGGGGTCTCGGGCCGGCTCCCCCGGACCGGTCCCCGACTCCGTGCCCGGGGGCGGCGACCAGCGGTGGACCGGGCGCCCCCCGCGCAGGGTCGCCAGCACCCGACCCCCGAGCGCCGCGGTCCAGAACGGGGTGTTGCGACCACCGGACCTCCAGGCCTGGGGCTCGGCGGCGGGCGACCAGACGCCGGTCGGGTCGAACCAGACACAGTCGGCGGGTGCGCCCGGACGAAGGCTGGGACACGGAAGCCCCGCCGCCTCGCCCAGCACCCGCCAGGGCCCGACCGTCAGCGCGGCCACCAGGCGCGGCAGCGCCCGGGCGGCGTCGGGGAGCGCCAAGAGCACGCCCAGCGCCGTCTCCAGGCCGCTGAACCCGGCGGACGGTCGCGCGCCCGACTCCGCCGGCGACGGCTCGTGCGGAGCATGGTCGGTGGCGACAGCATCCACGGTTCCGTCCAGCAGCGCCGCCCAGAGCGCGCCGCGGTCGGCGGCGCCCCGCAGGGGCGGGTTGCAGCGAGCGGCGCCGCCCGCTGGGGAGGCCGGCCCGGCCGGGCTCGTCAGCGCGAGGTGGTGGGGGGTGACCTCGGCGGTCACGCCCAGCCCGGCCCGGCGCGCCGCCCGGATCACCGGGAGCACGGCGGCGGTGGAGCAGTGCTGCAGGTGCAGCCGCGCCCCGGGGGTCGCGGCGAGCGTGGCGAGGGCGGTGGTGACCGCGGCGAGCTCCGCCTCCGGCGGTCGGCGCGGCCAGTCGCTGGGACCGCCGGGATCCCCTAGGTTGGCGGCGGCCAGGACCGCCTCGTCCTCGGGATGGATGGCGACCACCCGCTGACAGCGGATGGCGCGACGCAGCAGCTCGGCGAGCACCGCCGGCGCCATCGCGTTGCGGCCGTCGTCGGAGAAGCCGACCGCCCCGGCGTCGGCCATCGCCTCGACCTCGACCGGCTCACGCCCGGCGAGCCCCCGGGTGCAGGCGGCGAACTGGCGCACGGTGACGCTCCCCGCGAGCGCGTAGTGGGTGCCGAGGTCAGCGAGCCGGCGCGGCTGGTCCAGGGGCGGGTCGGTGTTGGCCATCGCGCAGACAGTGGCGAACCCGCCCCGCGCGGCCGCGGCGGTGCCGCTGGCGACCGTCTCCGTGTGGGACGGGCCGGGGGTGCGCAAATGGGCGTGCAGATCGATGAAGGCGGGCGCGAGGACGCTGCCCTGGTGGTGCCAGACCTCGCAGTCGGCGGGCGCCGCCAGGGACGGGCCGACTGCCGCGATCCGCCCGTCCACGATGAGGCAGTCGGTGCGGGCCAGATCGGAGCTGGAGGCAGGGTCGATCAGGCGGACCGCCCGCAGCAGGATCGGCCTCATCGCCCCGGCCACGCTGGGGCGATGTCAACGCCGTCCTCCCCGTCCACCTCGCGCAGGCGGACAGCCACATGCTCGGTCTCGGCGGTGGGCAGGTTGCGCCCGACGTAGGTGGCGCGCAGCGGCAGATGGCGGTGGCCGCGGTCGATCAGCACGCAGAGCTCGACCAATGCCGGGCGCCCGAGCGCGTGCACCGCCTCCAGCGCCGCCCGCACGGTGCGCCCGTGGAACAGCACATCATCCACCAGCACCACCGTCCGGGCCTCCACCGCCGCGGCCGCCAGCGCCGGCACCGTCGGCTCGACCGCCCCTGCGGCGCCGCCCAGGGTGGTCCGGCGGGCGGGGCCGTCGTCGCGGAAGGGTCCGACGTCGATGCCCGCGACCGCCGGGGGTGTGCCTCCCTGCTGTCGCACCGCATCGGCGATCCGCAGCGCCAACGGGACGCCCCGCCGCTGGATTCCGCACAGGCAGAGCCCGGCCGAGTCGGGGTGGCGCTCCTGCAGCTCGCGGGCGACCCGCCAGCAGCAGCGCGCGATCGCGGGCGCGTCCAGCACCCGATGGGAGGGCGTCGCCGCGCGCGGTGCGGCCGCGGCGGCGCTCACGCGAGCAGCTCGGCGAGCAGGGCCATCCTCACCGCCACGCCGTTGTGCGCCTGGCGGAAGTAGGCGGCGCGGGGGTCGGCGTCGACCGCCGGGTCGATCTCCCCCACGCGGGGGAGCGGATGGAGCACGATCGCGTGCGCCCCCAGGCTGGCCATCACGTCGGGGGTGATCCGGAAGCGCTCCGCGATCCGGGCTGCGGCCGCCCCCGCCGCCTCGTCGGCGCCGAAGCGCTCGCGCTGCAGCCGGGTCTGGTAGACGACGTCGGCGTCGCGCAGGGCGGCGAGGAGGTCGTCGGTCTCGACGATGTCGGCTCCCTGCGCGCGCAGCCGGGCGAGCACGTCGGTGCGCATCCGCACCGCCGCGGGTGCGGCCAGGGTGAGGCGGACGCCCTCGAAGCCGGCCAGCAGCTGCGCCAGCGAGTGCACCGTGCGCCCGTGGGCGAGGTCCCCCACCATCACCACGCGGAGGCCGTCCACCCGACCCAGCTCGCGCTCGATCGTGTAGAGGTCGAGCAGCGACTGGGTGGGATGCTCGCCGGGCCCGTCGCCGGCGTTGAGGATCGGCACCGGCGCCACCGCGGCGGCGCGCGCGGCGGCCCCCTCCTCAGGATGGCGGAGCACGATCGCGTCGGCGTACCCGGCCACGATCCGCACCGAGTCCTCCAGGCTCTCGCCCTTGATCGCCGAGGAGAAGTCGCGGGCGTTCTCGGTGGAGACGACCTGCCCGCCCAGGCGCAGCATCGCGGACTCGAAGCTGAGCCGGGTCCGGGTGCTCGGCTCGTAGAACAAGGTGGCCAGCAGCCGGCCCCGGAGGCGGTCGTCCCCGCCCGCCGCCAGGACCCGCTCCATCTCCCGCGCGGCGGCGAAGAGCGCCTCCAAGCGGGGCCTGTCGAACTGCTGCGCCGAGACGACGTGGCGAACCCCGACCGTGGTCCCGACGGTGGCTGCCGACATCACTGCCCTCCACGGATGGCCCGGCGCGTCCGGGTCGGGAGCGGCGGTGCGCGGCGACGGGGCGCTCGCCCGTGCCCTGGCACGACGTCCCTTCCCGGCCTCACTGGACCGGCTTCAAGGTGGTCGGCCATTGAGTATAGGGGTGAGGGCCACCGGGGGCCTCGCGGACTGGCTCGGGTACACTGCGTCTGCCGCGATGCGTTCCGGGCCCCTTCGTCCTCTCCTCGTCCTCGCCCTGGCCCTTGAGATCACCGGCCTGGGTCTCGCCCCCGTCGGGGCGCTGGCGGCCGGGCGCGTCCCCCGACGGCTCGGCCTCCCGCCGGCGCCGCCGGCTCCCTTCGTGGTGGCGATCGACCCCGGGCACGGCGGGAGCTACGACCCCCAGCAGCCCCATCGCCCCTGGGACCCGGGGGCGATCTCACCCTTCAACGGCCTGGTGGAGCGGGTGGTGACCCTCGACGAGGGGATCGACCTGCGCCGCCTGCTGGAGGCGACCGGGGTCCAGGTGGTGATGACCCGGACCACCAACGTCTTCGTCAGCATCCCCAACGCCGAGGCGGTTGTCGACCGCAGTCATGCCAACCTCTTCGTCAGCTTGTGGGTGAATGACTGGTACACGCCCCAGGTCGAGGGCGTCACGGTCTTCACGCCCCGTCGCGGCGACACCGCGTTCGCCGAGCGCATCGACGCCGGCCTGGCGGCGGCGGCACGCCCCTACGGAATGGTCAACCGCGGGGTGCAGCCGCGAACCAACTTGTGGGTGCACGCGCCCATGCCCACGGTCACGATCGAGGCGGGCTTCATGAGCAATCGCAAGGACTCGCTGCTGTTGGCCCAGCCCGCGGTCCGGCTCGCCCTCGCCCGGGGCGTGTTCGCCGGTCTTGTCGCCTACGCCCCCGTGATCCGCCGCCTGCACGCCCAGCAGACGGCCTACCGCCGCGCGCTGGGCGCCTACGACGCGGCCGAGCGGTCGCTGGCACGGGCGCGCCGCCGCGCCCAGGCGCGCGTGCAAGCCGCCCGCCAGCGGCAGGCCCTCGACCCCCTGCTCTGGCTGGCGGCCCTGCTGCTGGTGATGGGGGTGTACCGCCGCTTCCTCGCCCGCCAGGTGGGGCAGCTGGGGAGGGTGGGTACGGCGGCCCGGGCCGCCGCGTCCACGAGGCTGGCCGCCCGGGCCCCGCGTCCGGCCGCGGATGGACCGACCCCGCCCCGGCGGGCCCGCCGCCGCCGGGCTCATCCGCCGGGACGGCGCGTCCCCGCCCTGCGGCCGCGGGCGGGTCCGGCGCGGCCGGCCACCGGGACCGCGTGGGGCTCCGCGGTGGCGCTGGGCGGCCGGTCCACCGGCCCGAGGCGGCGGGTCGCGGACCTGGTCCAGCCCGCCGAGCCGGTGCGCCACCGCCGCACCGTCTACGACGAGCTCTGGCCGTGAGCCGCCCCCGACCAGCCGGCTACCCCGACCGGGACGGCGCGGGCGCCCCGAACATCGCCCGGCAGCCGTCGAGGTTCTCGATGACGATGTCCGGGTGGGGCCGGGCGAGCCACTGGGCGCGGTCGAGACGGAGCTGGACGGTGCGCGCGGGCGCCCCCCGGCGCAGCGTCCAGCTCTCGCCGTTGGGCGTGTAGCCGAGGGCGCGGGAGACCGCCAGTGAGGCGGGGTTGTCCGCGAACGCGGCCGACGTGGCCGCCACCGCACCCAGCCCCTCGAACGCGAGATGGAGCACGGCAGCCCGCATCTCCCGACCGATGCCGCGCCTCTCGTGAGCGCGCCCCAGCCACGAGCCGGTCCCCACCGTGCCCAGCTCCGAGACGTGCCGGGCCATGTGGTCCTGGACCCCGACCGGCTCGCCGTCGAGGAACACGGCGGCGGCCAGCGCCCACGCGTCGGGCCTGCACTCGGCCCGCAGTCGCCACCACCACTGCAGGGCGTTGCGCTCGAGCTCGGTCACCGGCGCGTCGGTCCAGGGGATCTCGAAGGGCATCACCTCGGGGTGGTGGATCCCGGCGGCCGCCAGCCGGGCCCGCGCGACGCCGTCGTCGTCGGTCGCAAGGCGCAGCGTGCGCCCTCGCAGGTTGAACAGAGGCCAGATCGCGTGTGCCACCCCGCCAGGGTACGGGCGGCGGCGACCGGCCCCCGGAGCCCGCGCCGGGGCGGGCCGGGGCGCTCAGGGGTGACGCCGCGGGGTCGCCGGCCGGCGCGATCCCAGCGCCGCCGCGCTCACCAGCGGGGCGGCGGCGAGCCGGCGACCCCCCCCCCACCGTGGCGACCACCGCCAGGCCGACCCCGCGTACCCCGGCGGGCCATGGGTGGCGAACCGCTCCTGGAACACGGTGAGCCCGAGCAGGGAGCCGGCCGCGGGCTCGGCGACCAGGGCCGCCGGCAGGGCGGCCGCCAGCTCGCCCGCCCGGTAGGCGCGCTGCTGCAGCAGGAACCCGGCCGCGCCCACCGCGACCAGGGCGTAGGGGGCGAAGGGGGCGAGCGCCCCGAGATGGCGCCCGGCGACCAGGGCGATGGTGGTCTTGGTGAGGGCGTCCGAGCCTCCCAGGGTGGTCCCGGCGCAGAGGGCGACCCGCACCGCCCGGCATCCCTCAGGCCAGCGGGGGCCGAGCCGCACGGGCCACAGCGACGACCAGGGCGAGCGCCGCCAGCGCCGGCGCCCAGGCCGTCAGGCGAGGTCGCCGGCGTCCCCCCTCGGGGTGGGCCAGGATCAAGAACGCGGCCACCCCGCCGGCGGCGGCGATGGACCGCTCGCAGGAGCAGCGCGAAGACCAGCGCGGTCGCCAGCACCGGCTCCACCACGGCGAGGCGCCCGATGCCCAGCTCGACCGCCTGGGCGCCGAACCCCGCCACCATCAGCAGGACCCCGATCACCCAGGTCGGACGCCGCATCAGCCCGAGCACCAGCTGGGCAGAGGACCCGGACCGCTCCTCCAGCCCGTGGGCCACCCCCTGCTGGAGGACCGCGCCGGCCCCGATCCCAAGGGCCGCGACCGCGGCCAGCAGCACCGACCACGCGGTCACCCCGGTCACGGACCCGCCCCGGCCTACTCCAGCAGTCGGAGCGCCAGCCGGCCCAGCGGGCCCCGGGCCCCACCACGGTCGTCGGCTGCCTGGAGCGCCCGCTGGGTGGCCCCGAGCACCATCGCCCGCAACGGCTCGGGCGGCAGCGGGGTGGGACGCCGGGTCACCAGCGGCAGCCGGACCCGCTCGGTGTCGCGGTCCAGCAGCAGGTCGGCACCCACGCGCCCCATCAGAGCCGACGGCGCCACCCCGTGCCCGCTGGAGCCGACCGCGTAGGCGAGCCGCCTCCCCCGCAGCCAGCCCGCGATCGGCAGACAGCTGACGGTGGCCCCCACCGGGCCGCCCCAGCTTTGGCGCAGGCGCACATCGGCGAGCTGGGGGACGGTCTGCCGGACGCTCTGCTCCAGCCGGCCGAACACGGCGGGGTCGCGGTCGCGCGCGGGGTCCGGTCCGATCGCCGAGATCGGGGCGTCGCGCCCGCCCCAGAGGATCCGGCCGTCGGGCGTGGGGCGGTGGACGGGGGGCATCACCCGTCGGTCCTCGATCCCCATGCCCCCAGCCCAGCCGAGCCGCTCCCACTGCGCGGGCGTGAGCGGGTCGGTGAGCGTGATCGACGCACAGACCGTGAAGAGGACCCGCCGCAGCCGGGGGATGGCGTGGGCGTAGGCATTGGTCGCGAATCAGCCCGCGGGCGGCCGGGACGACGCCCCGCGGGGTCAGCGCCACCACGCCCTCAGGTCCCACCCGCACCTGCTCGACCGGGGAGCAATCGTGCACCGCCACGCCCCGGCGGTCAGCCGCGTCCGCCAGCCCGCGCACCAGGGCTGCCGGGTCCAGCAGCAGCGCCGCCTGCTCGACGTGGCCACCGCGGACCCCCGCCGCCGCCACCAGCTCCGGGCAGGCGGCCGCGGAGAGGGGGCGAAAGTGGTCGAGACCGAGTCGCTCGGCCGCCCGCAGGTCCTAGAGGATGCGGACGTCCTGCTCGGGCCCATTGGAGACGGTGAGCAGGCCGGGACGCGTCAGTTCAGCGGCGAGCCCCTCGGCGAGGCAGAACGCTTCGATCTCGGCCAGGGTCTCCACCATCTGGAGGGGGACCGCCTGCGCCGGTGCGGCCCCGAGCTTGCGAGCCAGATCGTGCAGGTTGCGGGCCATCATGGTCATGGCGAAGCCGCCATTGCAACCGCTGGCGCCGAACCCCACCGTGCTCTGCTCCAGCACGATCACCCGGCAGCCGGGGTCGGCCTCGATCAGGCGGATGGCGGACCACAGCCCGGTGAGTCCGCCGCCGACGATCACCACGTCGCAGCGCCGGTCCCCCTCGAGCGCCGGCCGCAGGGGCGGGCGGGCGCGATCCAGCCACCAGCTGGGTCCCGGCCGGGCCGGCACCGGTCGGGTCAGCTGGCCTCGGCGACCGGGACCCGGGCGCCATCGGCCGCCGCCAGCGCCTGGTAGGCGCGACGCTCCGGCTCGTCCGCGCCGCTCACGCTGGCGGTGGTCACCCGGACGGTGAGGTAGGCGTCCCCCCCCGAATCCTGGGATCGGAGCCCGGGGATCCCCTTGCCGCGCAGCCGCAGCACCGTGCCGGCGGGGCAGTTCTCGGGGATGGTCACCTCGATCCGGCCGGTCGGCAGCTCGGCGGTGGCCGCCCCTCCCAGCACGGCTCGGTAGTCACGCACAGCGACATCGCCGTGGAGGTCGCGTCCCCGCACCTCGAAGCGCGGGTCGGGCTGAAGGTGCACCCGCAGCAGCAGGTGGCCCGCGGCGCCCCCGCGCTGGCCACCGCCGCCCTCACCGGCGATGCGGATCCGGGAGCCCGCGGCCACTCCCCGAGGGATCGTGACGCTGAGCGTGCGTTCGCGGGAGAGGCTGCCCCGACCGCCGCACGCGGGGCAGGGGGCCAGGCTCACCGTCACGGTTCCTCCCGGCGCCGGGGCATCGTCGGGCCGCGGCACCATGCCCCGGCCATCGCAGGTCGGGCAGGGCTCGTTGAGCCCGACCCGGATCGTGCGCCGCCCGCCCTGGATCGCCTCGGCCAGGCCGATCGTGATGTCGCTGCTGGCATCGGTGCCGCGTGCAGGGGTGGGGGTCGCCGGCGAGCCGCCCCCGCGGGCGCGTCGCAGCAGCTCGTCGACCTCGAGCTCGCTGAGGGGGTCGGTGCTGGCACCCCGTCCCCCGAAGAAGGTCTCGAAGAAGTCGCTGAAGCCGCCGAAGCGGGAACGCCCGCGGGCACCCGCCCCGCCCGCCGCCGAGGCCGCCGCCCGCGCCGCCGCCGCCGCGCGGGCGGCCGCCTCCTGGGCCTGGCGCCGGAAGGCGTCGCTGTGCTCGAGCTGTTCCCAGTTGGCCCCGAGCTGGTCGTACTTGCGACGCTTGGCGGGGTCCTTCAAGACCTCGTACGCCTCGTTGACGCGCTTGAACCGCTCGGTCGCCTTGGGGTCCTTGTTGACGTCGGGGTGGAGCTGACGGGCCAGTCCGCGGTAGGCGGACTGCACCTCCTTCTGGCTGGCGGAGCGCGCCACCCCGAGCGTGGCGTAATAGTCGTGGAACTCCACGCCCCCACCCTACCCCACCCACCCCGGCGGGAAACGACGGCAGGCCCGCATCAGCTGGCCCCGAGCTGGTCCCGCAGGTCGCGGACCAGCTGCGCCGCGTGCGGCAGCAGCGCGCCGGCGGGGTCGAGACACGGCCCCTCCAGCACCACCCGGGCCAGCTCGTGGCCGGGCCGGGCCCGACCGCGGACGATGAGCCCGACCTCGCCGGGCCGGGGCCCGTCGATCGCCAGAGGAGCCGCCCGCTCCCATCCACCCGCCGCCGACAGGCGTCCGGTGCCGCTGGCCAGGCCGGGGCGCACCGTCTGGGTCCCGAGGTTGTGGAGGATGAGCTGCGACCAGTGGCACTCCAGCCGCGACGGCAGCGCCGGATCCCCCGCTCCCACGAACACCCCCAGGTGGCGGGCGAGCAGGGAGGGCTCGCCGCGGTCGCGGGCCGACAGGTTCCAGAGCGGCACGGAGGCGACCAGGCGCGGGTTCACTTCGATGCAGAAGACGGTGTCATCCGCCGCCACCACCAGGTCGGCGCCGAAGATGCCGCGGTGGCCCTCGCGCTGGAGCCAGGCGGCGGCCCGCGCCGCCACCGACAGGACCGCCGCCTCGCCCCGGATCGGGGCGCCGAAGTCGTTGCCGCAGGAGCCCAGCGGGTAGGGTGTGCACTCGGCCAGCCCGGTGAGCTGGCGACAGGGCACCCCCAGGGCGACCGCGCCGTCGCCCACCACCCCGGTCACCGTCACCGGGTCGCCGCGGATCCAGCTGCTGACCCGGCAGCTGCGACCGGCGTAGGTGGCCAGCAGGGCGGTGAGGTCCTGCTCGGTGTCGGCTCGGCGGGTGTGGCGACCGCTGTAGCCGCTGGCGAGCTGGACCACCCACGGCCCCCGGAGGCGCAGGGCCTGCTCCGTCAGGGCGGGGGCGGCGACCCCTGTGACCGCCGGGGGGATGGGCAGCCACGCGCCCGGCGCGGTGCGGGTGAAGTGCACCTTGTTCTCCAGCCGCCGGGCGATCGCCGCGCCCGCGTTGGCGAGAGGCACTCCCACCTGGCGGGCGCACTCGGCGATCCGCATCGACGGCTTCCAGACCACGAGCTGGCTGGCGCTCGCGGCCAGCCGGCGGCGGACGTCCTCACGCTCCAGCAGGGCCAGCGCTGAGATCGCGAGCGGAGGCCCCGCCTGGTCGACGCGGCCGGGCGGGTCGCCGACGATCCCGCACGCGTCGGCGCAGAGCACCGCGAGCTGGCTGCCCAGGGCGGGGACGGGGTCGGTCCCCACGTAGACCGGACCCATCATCGTGGAGAGAGCCCCATCTGGCCCAGCTGGGCATCCAGCTCGGCCTCGGTCTCCACCCAGGTGAGGCCGTCGATCCGCGCCGGATCGGGGGCGGGCGCCCGGTCGAGCTGGGCCAGCTCGCCGGTGAGCAGCGCCACCACGCGCCGGCCCGCGAGATCGGGCGCTGCGCAGCCGATCGCGGTGAGAACGGCCACCCCCTCCCAGGAGGTGCCCACCCCGAAGCCGGCGGCGAGGTCTTGGACCTCGCCCATCCGGGCCCGGTCCACCTGCCAGGCCCGGCCCCCGCTGGCGAAGACCGCCCGCCGCACCTCACCGGAGCGGCGGCTGCGACCCACCCCCAGCTCCCCGACTCCGCGCGCCGCGGGTTCCGCCGTGACCACATGGAGGGCGGGGGCGGGCACGGCTCCGGCGGCGAATCCCTGCGCGATCCCGACCGCGGTGGCCCCGCTGCTCTGGTAGACGAAGACGGCGTCCGGCGGTCGCTCCGGCCCGAGCGCCGCCACGAGCTCAGCGGCGATGCCACGGTAGGCGATGGGCGCCAGCGGATGGACCGAGGGTCGCAGGTCCTCGCAGCCGAACACCTGGACCGCCCGGCGCAGCAGGGCGATCGGCGTCGGAGTCACGAGCAGCGTCCCCGGGAAGGCCGCCAGCGCCCTCAGCTTGACCCCAGGGGTCCGGGGCGAGACCAGCACCAGCACCGGGACGTCGGCGGCGCGGGCGTACGCGGCCGCGGCGATGGCGGCGTTGCCCGACGAGGAGAGGGCGCCCGCACGTCCGCTCCGCCGCAGCCCGGCGGATTGGAGGGAGAGCGCCCGCGCCTTGTGGCTGCCGGTGGGGCTCACGTCCTCGCGCTTCAGCCAGAGGTCGGGGACGCCCAGCGCCGCCCCCAGCCGAGGAGCCGCGACCACCGGGGTGTGCCCCTCGCCGAGCGACACCGGCGCCAGCCCGGCTAGACTCGGCCCGAAGAGTGCCCGGTGGTCCCACTGGCCAGAGCCGACCCGGGCCGGCTGGACGCCCGAGCTCACGGGAGTGCCCCGATGCCGTCGCCCCCGACCCCGGTCGCCTGCCCTGACTGCGGGGTGGCGGTGGCGGTGCCCGGCGATTCCGAGGTGGGCGAGGTGGTGGAGTGCCCCGGCTGCGGGGCCCCCTTGGAGGTGGTGGCCCTGACGCCGCTCACCCTGGTGCCCTTCGACGAGGAGGAGAAGTAGCCGCGGGGACAATCGCCCGGACCGCGGCCCGGAAGCCCCGTCCCCCGGGGTCGGATCCGTAGAAGGCGTGGAACGCTCCCGGGCAGGCCGGCGAGAACAGGACGGCCTCACCGGGACGGGCCGCCTCGGCCGCGAGCGCGACCGCCTGGTCGAGGCCTGTGACCCGGTGCACCCGCGCGGCGCTCCCGGCGGCCTGGAGCGCCCTCGCGATCCGCTCGGAGCCCGCCCCGGGAAGCAGGACGATCGCGCGGACGGCGCTGGGGACCAGCACCACCAGCTCGTCCCAGGCCAGCTGCTTGTCGTCGCCCCCGCAGATGAGCACGCAGCGGCGCCCGAGAGCGAGCACCGCCGCCACCGTGGACTGGGGCGTGGTCGAGTTCAGGTCGTCGACCCAGTCCACCCCGCCGGCCTGCCAGACCAGCTGGATGCGGTGGCGCAGCGGCTGAAAGTCGGCCAGCGCGTCCGCCGCCGTGTCCGCCAGTCGGCCCATCGCCGCCACCGTCGCCACCGCCGCTCGGACGTTCTGCCGGTTGTGCGCGCCCAGCAGTCCGCTGGGCCCCGGCCCGACCCTCTCCGCCCACACCCCGTGGCGGCGGACGACCACCTCTTCGTCGATCTCGAAGGCCCCGTCGAAGCCCTCGAGCCCGGTCTCGCTGGCGGCGAAGCGCCACTCCTCGGCCCCACGGGCGGCCGGGCACCGCGCCCGGCTGATGGGGTCATCCGCGTTGCGCACGGCCACCCGGTTGCCCGGGAGTGAGAAGAGGCGCCGCTTGGCGTCGACGTAGCCGTCCAGGCCGCCGTGCTCGTCGAGATGGTTGGGGGTGAGGTTGGTCAGGCAGGCAACCTCGGGGGCGCTCGCCATCTGGAGTAGCTGGCGGTTGCTGATCTCCAGCACCAGCACATCGGTGGCCGCGCCCGATGCCACCTCGACCAGACACGGGGTCTGGTGACGGTCGTTGCCCGCCGACCGGACCACCCCCGAGCGGGGCCCGGCGGACAGCAGCCGGGCCACCAGGGCGGCGGTGGTCGACTTGCCGTGGCTGCCGCTCACCCCGACCACAGGACCCCTGGCGCAGTCGAGGTACGCCTGCGCCAGGGAGTAGAACGGACGGCCCGCGGCGCGCAGCGCCTCCAGCGGCCGATTGCGCGGGTTGAGGAACCATGCCTGGGTGGGCACCACCACCGCCGCCTCGTCGAGGCCGGCGAGATAGCGGTCGCCGAGGCGAAGGTCCCGCAGCCCAGTGGCGAGCGCCTCCCACCGCTGCGCCCGGGTCCGGGGAGCGAGCCCGGCGTGCGCGCGCGCGAAAGCGGTCGCGACCTCATCCGCGGGGGCCAGGTCGTGGCCCACCAGCTGCGAGCAACCGCAGGCCAGGCAGAAGCGCGCCATCTCGGCCCCCTCGAGGCTCGCCACCCCGACGATGTGCAGGGGCCGGTCACGATAGGGAGCCAGGGCGCGCGGCAAGGCCGCGGCCAGCCGGCCCGCCTCGGACGGGGCCGGCGGGAGTGCAAAGGGCAGCATCGCCCGCATCGTACGGCGGCCGGGGCGACCCGCCGCTCACCGGTCAGGCCGCTGCCGTGGAGGTGGGGCGGCCGATCCGGCGCCAGCCCAGCACCTGGTAGCGCGCCTCGAAGGTCTCCCGCGGCTCGACCCGCACCCGCCCGGTCTCGCTGCAGGCGTGGACCACCGAGCCGGCGTCGAGGGCGAGCGCGACATGGCTGAGCCGCCGCCGTCGCGAGATCGCGCCCGCCAGGTCGCCGGCGGCGACGTTGGGGCCGGCCACTCGCTCCCCGCACCGGCGCTGGCCCCGACTGTTGCGGGGGAGGCAGAGTCCGACCCCGGCGAAGGCGCGCCAGACCAGACCGGAGCAGTCGTACCCGGCTCCCCCGGTCGCGCCCCACACATAGGGACGGCCCCGCTGGGCGAGCACAAAGGCACAGAGCGCGTCCCACGACCAGATCCCCGCCGATCTCCCCTCCCTCACGGGGGCGAGCCCGAGATCGGCGGGGCTGTGGGGGACGCCGAGCCTAAAGGACGCCCCCCGGTCGACCCAGCCGAGGGCGGCCCCGGGGGCGCGCACCAGGCAGGCCCCACCCCGCACCGCCAGCAGGAGCGCGGGCGGGTCGCCCGCCAGCAGCTCGGTGGCGCGCTCCCCGCCCCGACCGTCCCCGCCGGGGTGGTCGCGCCACACGTCGAGGGGTGCTCCCAGGGGCCAGAGGCCGCGCCGGGGACGCCGCTCCGCGAGCACGGTCAGGCGGACGTCGATCGCGGGCCACCGGGATCCGAGCCGCGCCCGCACCAGGTCCGCCTGGGCGCTCACGCCCACCACCCCGCTCACCCCCCCGGGCTGGACCCGGACGTCGAAGATCGGGGTGGGATAACGCTCCGCGACCGCCAGCCGGACCGCGCGCAGCTCCGCCGCCACCGCGGCGCGGTCAGCGGCGTCCATCACGCGCGGCGGCGCCACCAGGGCCGGGTCCCGGCGGACGGGACGGCCGGGCCGCGCCGCTCCCGGGGTCCAGGGGCCAGCTCGACCCCGTCGGTCACGAGCACGATCGGGGAGAGCGGGCTCTCGGCCTCCCGAAACGCTCGCGCGACCGCGCGCGTGAAGCGGTCGGCTCCGGCCTGCGGGCCGAGCGCGGCCAGGACCAGCCCCCGGTCGGGCGCCGCCAGCCGGCCGTGACCGCCGCCGCGCCGGGCCAGGATGCGGCGGAGCTCAGGAAGCATCAGCAAGCTGGAGGCGAAGAGCCGGTCCTCTCCGAACTGCCAGGGTCCGGTCCCCTGCGTCCGCTCCAGGGCCGAGAGCCAGCCCGCGAAGCGGGCGGCGGTGTTGTGGTCGGCGCGGGTGCGCAGCTCGTCGGCCCCCAGCCCGACGCCTTCGGCCTCGGGGACCGAGACGCCTCGGAGCGCCTCGCCCGGCAGCTCTTCGGCGACGAAGGCGACCAGGGACGGGGCGAGCGGGTGGCAGAGCAGCTCGCGGGCGCGCTCGAAGGCCACCACGCTCCTACTGGTACGCACGCACCAGAGCAGCGCGCCGGGGTCGGGTCCCGTCCCGCCCGCCGAGGCGGGCGCCCGCTGCAGCCGCGCCGCCGCCGCCCCCACGAAGCGGGCGATCTCGGCGGGGGCGGAGGCGCCAGGCTGATGGGCGTCGACGTACAAGGTGGTGAGCGCCAGTGAGACCGCCCCCGAGGACGGGCCCGTGCGGTGGGCGCGCACCGCGAACGCGTCGGGGTCGGGCTGGAAGCTCCAGTCCGGATAGCGAGCACGCAGCTGGGTGGCGAGCCGGGTGGCGAACGCGGCACGGTCCGCGAACGCGATCCCGGTGTCCACGGTCGCCGCCGGGACCGCGGTCAGGCGGCCCGACCACGACCGGCGACATAGTCGAGCAGGACGTAGTCGCCGAGGTGGTCGGGGCTGATGAAGAAGGCGCGGCCTCGGTTCTGCCTTGTCATCTGCCGGACGAAGCGCACCAGCTGGGGGTTGCTCTCCAGCATGAAGGTGTTGATCACGATCCCGTCGCGGGTGCAGTCCCGCACCGCCGCCAGGGTGCGCTGGAACGTCTCGGGAAGGGGAGGATAGTAGAACACCGCCTGCGTCCCCTCCATGTGGGCGGTGGGCTCCCCGTCACTGACGATGATCACCTGCCGGTTGCTGCTGGGGTGGCGGGCCAGCAGGCGGCGCGCCAGCATCAGGCCGTGCTGCAGGTTGGTGCCATAGACGTACTCGTTGTAGGAGAGCTGGGCCAAGCTCCCCGGCGCGATCTCGCGCGCGTAGTCGGAGAACCCCACCACGTAGAGCTGATCGCGAGGGTACTGGGTGCGGATCAGCGCGTCCAGCGCGAGCGCCACCTTCTTGGCGGCGTAGAAGTAGCCCCGCAGCGGCATGCTCCGACTCATGTCGAGCATCAGCACCGTGCTGGAGCGGGTCGTGGGCTCGGCGGCGTGGACCAGGAAGTCCGAGGGGTCCAGCCGGAGCGGCACCCCGGCGCCGGCTCGGCGCACGCTGGCGAGCAGGGTCTCGCCCAGGTGGACATCGAAGGGCTCGCCGAAGCGATAGGGTCGGGTGTCGTCCTGGCGCTCGCTGCCGACCCCGAGGCCCCGGGTGCCGTGCTGTCCGAAGCGATCGGCGGCGAGCCGCCGGAAGATGTCCGCCAGCGCCTGCTGCCCGATCCGCCGCACCCCTCGCGGGGTGAGCTCGAGCCCGGCCTCGCCGCGGTGCAGGTACCCCGAACGCTCCAGCTGACGGGTGAGCGCCTGGACCCGGTCGAGCGCGCGGACGGCGTCATCGCCGAGCACGGCTCGGAGCCGCTCGCGGGTCGACTCGCCCACCGGTTCGCCGCGGTAGACGCCCTGGAGCGCGCGCTCCAGCTCCTCCAGCCCCTCCAGCTCCCCCATCAACTGGAGCGCATCCCCGAACGGGAGCGACTCGTCGCCAAAGAAGCGGTAGCGCGGGGAGTCCTGCTCTCCGCCTCCGAGCTGGCGCAGCAGTCGGCCCAGCTCGCTCAGCGCGGCCTGGAGCCCGGGATCGTCGAGGCCGGCGGCGAGCAGCCCCTCCAGCTCGCGCCGCGCCTCCGGCGCGAGCGACCGCAGCAGGGACCCCATCTGCCGCATCTGGGCCTGGAGGGTGGCCAGGAACTCCTCGAAACTGGCGGGGTGGTTGGGGAAGTACTCCCCGAAGCGCTGAAGGAACGCCGCGTACTCGGGGTCCTCCCCGGCGGCGTGGGCGCTCAGCATCCGGCTCAGCGCCTCCACCATCTGGCGCAGCCGACTGCGCTCGTCCGGCCCCATCGACCGCATCGCCTCCCCCACCTCGCGTAGGTGCGCGCCCAGCATCTGCCGGCGCAGGTCGTCGACCAGCTCCGAGAACGCCCGCGCCGCGGCGGGATCGAGGAATTCGTAGGCCTGCAGGGCCCGGATCGCCGAGCCCGGCTCGGGCGGGAGCGCATCCAGCTGCTGCGCCCTGCGCTCCGCCATGCGCGCGCGGATCCGGTCGGCGGCAGGGTCGGACGGGGGCGCCGCACTGGCGCGGCGTCCCGCCTCGATGCCGCGACGCTCCTGCTGCACGATGCGATCGATCCGCTCGCGGATATCGCTGAAGAGCGCCTCCAGATTGAAGCGTTCGAGCTCGCGCTGACGGCGCCGGCGGAGCTGGTCGAGCAGGCCCTCCAGACCGGGAACGCGTCGCCCCCGCGGGCCGCGGAGCCCCTGCCCCAGCAGCCGGCGCAGCGCCGAGTCGAGGTCCCAGCCGTGGAAGACATCCTCGGCGAGGCGCGCGAACTCGTCCTCGGCGTCGACGCCGACCTCCTCCTGGGTGCCGTCCCAGCTGGAGTAGCGGTGCCGCACCGCCATGGCTCAGCCCCCGTAGACGGTGGTGCCGTCGACCTGGGTCTTGTTCAGCCGCTTACTGACGTGGAGGCCCTCCAGGACAAACTCCAGTGCCGCCGCCACGGTGGCCGGGGTGACCGGCTCCTCCAGCCCGGCCAGGACGCGCTCCATCCCCCCCAGCTCGCGGCCGGCGGCCGTGTAACGGTCCAGCTCGACCGCGTCTCCCACCTCCAGGCGAAGACCCTGCTCGAAGCGCGCGACCAGCGCCGTGAACTCCTGCAGCGCGAAGCGGCGGCGGAAGACGTTGCCGCAGGCGCTCCGGAGGAGCTTGGGCAGCAGCATGTGGTCGTCGCTCTCCTCGAATGCCTCCAGCTCCAGCTTGCCCCAGGTGGACGCGGCGAGCGCGGCGAGGTCGGAGATGCGCGGTACCGCCTCCACCTCCTGGAGGCGGATCGCACGCCGGACCGCCGAGGCGCACAGGCTCTCGTAATTGGCGATGGACAGCCGCACCGACACCCCGGAGCGCTGGTTCACCTGGGGGCTGCGGCGGGCCAGGTGGGTCACCTCGGCGACCAACTCGCGCATGTAGGCGGGGACGTGCAGCCGCACCGGGAGGTCGTCGAAGGAGGCCGCCTCGGCCTCGATGATCGCCACCTCCTCCTCGACCCGACGGGGATAGTGAGTGCGCACCTGAGCCCCGAAGCGGTCCTTGAGGGGGGTGATGATGCGCCCGCGATTGGTGTAGTCCTCGGGATTGGCAGTGGCGATCACCACCACGTCGAGCGGGAGCCGCACCCGGAACCCGCGGATCTGGACGTCGCGCTCCTCCATGCAGGTGAGCAGGCCGACCTGGATCCTCTCGGCCAGGTCGGGCAGCTCGTTGATGGCGAAGAGACCGCGATTCACCCGCGGCAGCAGTCCGTAGTGGATCGTCAGCTCATCGGAGAGGTAGCGGCCCTCGGCGACGCGGATGGGGTCGACCTCACCGATGAGGTCCGCGATCGACGTGTCAGGGGTGGCCAGCTTCTCCCCGAAGCGCTGGTCCGGGCCGATCCACGCGATCGGGGTCGCGTCGCCCTGCTCCGCCACCCGGTCGCGACCATATCGGCTGATCGGCTGGTAGGGATGGTCGTTGACCTCGCTGCCGGCGATGATCGGCAGCTGCTCGTCGAGCAGCCCCACCAGCTGGCGGATCAGCCGCGATTTGGCCTGGCCCCGCTCCCCCAGCAGGATGATGTCCTGGCCGGCGAGGATCGCGTGCTCCACCTGGGGGACGACGGTGTCGTCGTAGCCCACGATCCCGGGGAAGAGCGGGGCGCCCTGGCGCAGGCGGCGCACCAGATTGTCTCGCAGCTCGGCCCGGACGGTGCGCTGCCGGTACTCGCTGCCGCGGAGCTCGCCGATGGTGGAGGGCAGGGTCATGGGGGAAGCGAGGGTCGGATCCGAGGGGCGCCAGGCCCGCCCGGTCATGATAGCCGCCGCTAGCCGCCGCCCTTGTCCGCAATCGGGCCGGCCCGCGGCTCGGCCCAAGGTCAGCCCACGGTGCGCAGGCGCGGCAGCCGGCCGGGCAGGATCGCCAGGCGGGCGGGGAGATCAGCAGGATGACGTCGCGGAATCCCGCCTGCACGAACTCCTCGACGGCGGCCATCGCCCGGCCGGCATCGCCGGAGATCGGGAGCTGGACCGCCCGGCGGATGCGGCCCGGGTCGCGGCCGATCGCCTCGCGGTGGCGGTCGAGGACCCGAGATAGCTGTCTCAGCTCGGCCGCGACCTCGCCCCGCAGGGTGCCGCACCGGACGTCGGCATGCTCGGCGACCACGCGCAGGCCGCGGCGCGCACCCAGGCTCCCCAGCCGCCGGGGGCGGGCGCGGGCGCTGCACGGGTTTGGGGTCGCACCGGGCGCCCTGCAGGCGCCCATGGCGCCCCACATGAGTCGACACCGGCTGGCTCCCCAGCAGCGGGATCAGCCGGAGCGCCTCGTCGAGGTGCTCGATCGGCTCCCGTAGCGGCGTCAGCAGGAGGCCGTCCAGGGCGTCGACCAGGAGGTCGCCGCCGGCGCCGAGGCCCATGTCGAGACAGCCCTGGCTGAGATGGTAGACGGTGGCCGCCACCGTGACGAGCCCAGCCGGGTGACGCGGGCAGCGACCGGTGACCCGGGCGCCGATGCGAACCCGGCGGGTCGCCTGCGCCATGGAACCCAGCGGGGTCCACGCCTCGAGCACGTCGCCGCGGCGCTCGGCCCCAGCGGGACGACGTGGTCGAAGACCCAGCCGCCATCGCAGGCGACCTCGTCGGCCAGCGCCCACGCCTCCGGCACGCGGTCGACGGGGGTGTGCTGCTGGGACGGTTTCACGCCGAAGGTGGGGGCGGGCACGGTCTCCTCCGCGGCGCTGGGCGCGGCCCGACCGGTCGCCCAGAAAGCGCACTGTCCCTGATCGTCAGCATGGCTGCTTGTACGGCGGGAGGTAGGATCGGGCCGTGTCACCCGACGCCGCCGGTCCGGGCCGCCCGGAAGCCGAGGCGGACCTCGCCGGCGAGGCCCGCCTCGGCTTCCTGCTCAAGCACGCCGGCCTGCGGCTCCGCACCCTCTCCGGGCCGCTGCTGGCTCCCCTCGGGGTCGAGGGCCGCGAGGTCGCCGTCCTCACCGTCCTCGCCACCCGGCAGCCGCTCTCCCAGCTCGCCGCGGCGCGCCGGCTCGCCATCGATCGCACCACCATGGTGGCGATGCTGGATGCGCTCGAGGCCAAGGGGCTGGTGCGGCGGGGGCCTCATCCCAAGGACCGGCGCAAGAACGTGGTGGCCATGACCCCGGCGGGGCGGGGAGTGCTGCGGCGGGCGACCCGGGCGGTCGAGGCGGCCGAGCGCCGCTTCCTGGCCCCGCTGACGGCCGCGGAGGGGTCTCGGTTGCGGGAGATGCTGGAGCGGGTCACAGCTGCGCCCGGGACCGACGCGTCCTGATCCCGGGATCGGGCGCGGCCGGAGGCTCGAAGTCCCTGTCAGGTGGAGCTTGGGCCGCAGCTCGGGGGTGGCGGGTCCCTACCCCGCCAGGCGCCGCCGGAGGAACTCGAGGGTCCGCTCCCAGCTGACCTGGGACGCCTCGGCGTTGTGGACCGTCGGGCGATCCTCGTTGAAGAAGGCGTGCTGGGTGTCGGGGTAGGTGTGGAACTCATGCACCACCCCGGCCGCCTGGAGGCGGCGGCTCAGCTCCGCGGCCGCCGCCGGGCTGGCGTGGTCATCGTGGTCCGCGAAGTGGCCGAGCACCTCCCCACGGATGCGCCCCAGCTCGACATCGCCGCCCGGGACACCGTAGTAGTCGACGCAGGCGGCGACCGCCGGGCGGAGGGTCGCCAGCTGGACCGCGAGCCCGCCGCCCATGCAGAAGCCGACCACCCCGCAGGTGGCCCCGCGGGCGTCCGATCCCCCCACCAGGGCGTCGACCGCTCCGCCCAGATCGCGGGCGGCCCGGTCGCTGTCCAGCGCCATCGCCGCCTTGCCCGCCTCGTCGGGCTCGTCCAGCCCGATCGCCCGACCGTGGTACAGGTCGGGGGCGAGGGCGGTGAATCCCGCCGCCGCGAGGCGGTCGGCCACCCGCTTCACCTGGTCGACGAGCCCCCACCACTCCTGGATCACGATCACGCCGACGCCGGGACCGGCCTCGGGGACGCTGAGGTATCCGGGGGTGGTGGAGCCATTGCTGGGGAACTCGATCATCCGTGCGGGCATTGTCGTCTCCTCCTCACCACCAGAGCCCAGGGCGCCGCGGTCCCGCTGGGGAGGGCGCCGGCCCCTGGGATCGAGAATAGAGGCTACCCACCGATCGCGGCAACCAGCTTGGGCACCCCCGCCCCTTTGGGTTCAGCCCGCGCGGGCCAGCCCCGCCGGGCGCAGATCCCGCAGGAGCAGCCGCGCCCGCCGGCGACCGCGCCACTCGTCGGCCTCCAGTACAAACAGCCCGTCGACGCGTCGCCCCTCGGGGAGATGGTCGCGAAGGTGGGGACGATTGAAGGTGAGGGCCTCGGCGGCACCGGTGGCGTCCTGGAGCTGCACGCGCAGGTGCTGGCCGACCCCGCCGAAGGTGCTGGTCGCCACCACCCGACAGTCGCGGGCGAGGAGCAGGATCGGGGGGTTGCCCTGGCCGACCGGCTCAAAGACGGCGAGCTCGTCAGCCAGCTGGAGGGTGCAGCGGTCGAGCGAGCAGACGGCGTCGACCGCGAAGGTCCGCACCGGCGAGCGGGCAGCGCCCCCGCGCGCGACCACGACCTCGGCGAGCCGGCGGTGGAACGCCGCCGCGGCCTGGGGGCTGGGGTCGAGGCTGAATCCGCCGGCCGCGGCATGGCCGCCGAAGCGGCGCAGGCAGGGCGCGCACGCCTCCAGCACCTCCACGACGTTGAGCCCGGCGATCCCCCGGGCCGATCCCCTCCACTCGTCGCCGGTCTCGCTGTGGACGAAGGCGGGCCGGGCGAACTCCTCGGCCAGCCGTCCGGCGACCAGCCCCACCACCCCCGGGGCGAAGGCGGGGTCGCCGCAGGCGATCACGGGAGCGTCCTCGGCCGCCGCGACGCGCTCATGGGCCATCCCCAGCGCGGCGGCGAGCGCAGCCCGGCGACGCTGGTTGAGGCCCTCCAGCTCCGCGGCGGCGGCGCGTCCCGCTTCGGCTTCGGAGGCGAGGCAGCAGGTGAGCGCGACCAGCGCGTCCTCCATCCGGCCGGCGGCGTTAATCCGGGGCGCCACGCTGAACGCCAGATCGCTGCTGGTGGGCGCGGCCCGACAGCCGGCGAGCTCGGAGAGGGCGCGCAGGCCCGGGGGCGCCGTCGGCCAGGCGGCGAGCCCGGCCCGGACCAGGGCCCGGTTCTCGTCCAGCAGCGGCATGCAGTCGGCCACCGTCCCGAGCGCCACCAGCGGCAGCTGCGCCTGGGCGGTCCCGGCCGGCACCAGCCCGGCCGCCTCCAGCGCCTGGGCCAGCTTGAGGGCGACCCCGACGCCGGCCAGGCCCTTGAAGGCGTAGCCATCGTCGACGCGGCGCGGGTTCACCACCGCGTCCGCGTCGGCGAGCCGCTGCTCGCCGGTCGCGGTCGTGACCGGCAGGTGGTGGTCGGTGATCACCAGCCGCTGGCCGGGCGGCCGGCCCCGGGCGACGTCGAGGGCGGTGGTGCCGCAATCGACGGTGATCACCGTCTCCACCCCGAGACGATCGAGCTCCCGCAGCGCCTCGGGGTTGAGGCCGTAGCCCTCGGCCTGGCGGTGGGGGATGTAGGGGCGAACCGTCGCCCCGGCGGCGGTGAGGGTGCGGACCAACAGGGCGCAGCCGGTCACGCCATCGGCGTCGTAGTCGCCGTAGACCGCGATCGGTCGATCGGCCCCCAGGGCCGCCCCCACCACCGCGACCGCCCGGTCCATGTCGGCAAGCCCGGCGGGGTCGTGGCAGACCGGCGCGCACAGCCACGCCTCCCCGCCGCGGGCCTCGATCCCCCGGGTGGCTGCCACCTGCGCGAAGACCGCGGACCGGCCCGGCCACGCCGGCACCGGGCGATCCGGGATGGTCCAGCTGCGGGCGGCGGCCTTCACCGGCCGGCGCCGGCGGCGGATCGTCGCCCAGAGCTCACGGCCCAGCGATTCTACGGCGGCGCCCGGCCGCGCCTCAGACTGGGGCGCGATGGAGGGACGCCGCGGCTCTCGGCGTCGGGCCGGCCGCCCGCCGGCGCGAGCCACGCCCGACCGGGCGCGGACCGGCGACGCCGACCGCGAGCGGGCTCGCCACCGGGCGCGGTCGGCCCAGGCGTCCCGCGTCATCCTGCACGCGCTCGGCTGGGTGCTGGTGGTCTTCTATGCCACCGACTACCTGCCCCCGCTGGCGGTCCGCTGGCTGGCTGCGGGCCCCGCCGACCGGGTGCGCCTCTACCTCGTCGGCTACTGTGCCCTGGGGCTGATCTGCTGGGGGCTGGGCGCGGCCTTCGGGGGGGGCTACCGGCGCGCGATCAGGGCCAGTCGCTACCCGCAGCGCTGGTTGGTGTTCCCCACCGTGCTGGCGGTGCTGCTGATCCCGGCCCAGGGGTGGAACGAGTGGCTGAGTCGGGGGGTCGAGGTGGTGGCCTGCCTGGCCGGGATCCACACGGGGCTCTGGCTCAGGTCACGTAGTCGGTGGCGGTGGCGGTCACGTTCCCCAGGCTGAGCCCGAAAGGAAGGCCGAACACGCGGTAGGGAAGGGTCAGGGTGACGACGCACCCGATCGTCCCCTGGGACGTGTCGGGGGCGGCCGTCTCCATGGTGGTGCTGTCGATGTTGGCGCCGAAGGGGCCGGCCGCGGCCTGGGCCACCGTGATCATCCCGGCGGGAGCCTGGCCCGCGGGGCTGGCGTTGAGACCGCACTGCGGCAGCGCGATCTGTCCCCCGCCCGGTGAGACGAGGTTGACGCCCGCCACCGCCCAGCGCGACGCCGCCTGCACCGACTGGTTGACCGCCTGCACCTCGAGGACGTAGAGGGCCAGGGTCATCATGCCCATGATCGTGAAGAGGAAAAGACTTCCCACCAGCGCGAACTCGACAATCGTCGCGCCCCGGGCTCGCTCCCGCCGGCCACCCGGGCGGCTGGGAGCGCCGGGCGCAGGCCGACCGCCCCGGTGCCTGGATGCCTCCAACTCAGGACACCGACAGGGTGTAGGTCGCGGTGGCGGTCTGCGCGGTCGGGACGGTGCTGTCCGTGACCGTCACCGTGAAGGTGCTCGCCTCTTTGGCCGTTGGGGTCCCGCTGATCGTGCCGGTGCTCGCGTCCAGGGCCAACCCTGCGGGCAGGCTCCCGGTGGTGACCGTCCAGGTGTACGGGACGGCGCCACCGGTGGCGCGCAAAGTGGTGGAGTACGCCGTCCCCGTGGTCGCCCCGGGCAGGGACGGTGTCGAGATCGCGAGCGGCGCCCTGACGGTGAGGGAGAACGTGGCGGTGGCGGTCTCGGCGGCCGGGACACTGCTGTCCGTGACCGCGACGGTGACGGTGGAGGTTCCGGTGGCGGTCGGCGTTCCCGTGATCGCGCCCGAGGAGGTGAGGGTGAGCCCGGGGGGAAGCGTCCCCGAGAGCAGTGTCCAGCTGTCCGCGCCCACCCCCCCCGAGGCGGTCAGCTGGGCGGAGTAGAGCGAGCCCTGGACCCCGTCGGGCAGCGCCGTGGTGGCGACCGCCAGCACCCCCTCCTGGACCAGCCCGACCGCGGAAGCGCTGATCACCACCGGGGAGGGAAGCAGCGGCGTGAGCAGGGGGAGCTGACAGGTCACGGTCACCTTCTGGTCATCGAAGCCGTTGGCGCCGTTCGGGTCCGGGACCGCAGCGGGGATGGCCGCGGAGAGGTTGGCGACGGGGCAGTCCAGCACCGTCGCCGCTAGGCCACTGCCGTTGCTGCCGGTGTTCTTCTCCGCCACAGCCGCGATCTGGGATGGGGACGCCGACGGGTTGTCCGCCGCGAACAGCGCCGCCTGGCGAGCGCCATCGGCGACCTGGATCCCGACGAAGTACGCCCGCGCAAGGTCGGAGCCCCCGACCAGCAGGAGCAGCACGAACGGAGCCACCAGGGCGAACTCGACCAGGCTCTGGCCGCGCTGGCGTCGGCGCCTGCCCATCCCGTCCCTACTGCAGCAGCTCAACGACGGCGACCCCCTGCAGACCGAGCGCAAGGCTCGACCCGGGCGTGCTCCAGAGGATGTCCTTCACGACTCCGTAGCAGGTCGCGCTCTTGGTACAGGCGTCACCGGTCACCAGCTCGACCTGTGCGATCGTGCACATGTAGAGTTCCTCACTGGTGCTGAGCGTGTACCCGCCGCAGTAGGACGTCGGGGGGGTGACCCCGGTCGGTGCCGGTGGCGGGTTCGGCTCATGGCATGCCGTGGTGCCGATCGGGGGCGCCGACGTCGAGGGCGCAACTCCGTCGCAGATCACATCGATCATGGGGATCCAGATTGTCTGCCCAGCGGTCAGGTCCGGACCCCACGACCCCTGTCCCGGCTGCGCGTTGACCCAATTGCCCACCCGGATCGGGTTGGGATTCAGCCCCTCTGGCTTGAGGTCGCCCTTGAACCGGCTGTTCACGTAGTTGGTCTCGCAGGGCACCAGGCTCGACCAGTGGTTGGAGGCGTGGTAGTAGACGGTGTCGCCGATGGCGAGGATGCCGGTGTTGGTCGGGTCGGCGGAGGTGCACCCCTGGTACCAGGCGACGAAGGGCTCGCCGCTGCCGGTGAAGATGGTGAAGACCGAGATCGCCTTGGCGGTCTCCTGCGCCGAGCTGATGCCGACGATCGGCAGCAGCTCGGTCAGGTGGGCATCGATGGCCGTCACCGCCACCCCCCGGGGGGCGGTCGGCGACCAGGTCGAGGCGCTGCACCAGCTCGCGCTGGAGGTGGTGGAGGTCGGGCCGATCACCACGCCCGAGCTGTCGGTGAAGGTGGCGGTAGAGCTGGTGGCGGCCCCCTGCCCCGCCACCCCGTCCGCGACCAGGCCGGCGATCGCGGACGTGATCTGGGTGTTGGTGTTGGTGAGCGCCACCCCGTTGAGGCAGTTGTCGTAGTCCTGGGCCAGCATCCGTGCTCCACCGTCGGCGGCGGTGTCGGCGGCGGCCTGCAGCGCACGCTGGTCGACGTAGGCGCGTCCCGCGTCGAAGGCGAGACCGACCACCGCGACGATGGCGATCGCCGCCAGCGCGAACAGCACCGCCACCTGGCCCCCCGCCCGTCGCCTCCGCGAGGAGCGCCCGCGGCCGAGCGACAGCGTGACTCGCCGGCCGCCCCGGTCCCCGTGCCTCATCGAGCCCTCCTGCATCGGGCGCGTCCCACCGATCCCAGCGGATCCCGCTCCGACCCACCCGGCGTCCCGCCCCAGGGGGCAGGCCACCGCCGCGCCGGGACGACACCGCCTCTCCGCCGCCTTCGGGATAGCAACGCCTGAGCCCGGGCAAGTACCCGCCAGCTCACGGTCGCGGGCGGTGCCCACCCGCGGCACGACCGGGTGCGGACGGCAGGGGCGCTGGCGTAGGGGAAAGGGCGGAGGTGGGAGACGGGCTGGGCGACGGGACCGGGTGCACCGCGGGGGACGCGGCCGCCGCCGGAACGGGGCGCGGACCGGTGGGGACCGACTGCCGCCCCCGGGTCAGCCCCGTCGCGAGCCGCGGCCGGGCGGAGGGCTGCTGGAACGCCCGTCCCCTGGCGCCGCTCGCCGGGGGGGTCCGCCTCCCCCGCGAACCTCCGGGCGAGCGCTCCCCCCGGGGGCCGGAGGGCCGCCCCGGCCGCGGCGCGCGCGGGGTCGCGGGCGAGGCGCCCCAGCTGGGCGGGGACCCGGTCGCAGGCGAGGCGCCCCAGCTGGGCGGGGAGCCGGTCGCGGGCGAGGCACCTCTGCTGGGCGGGGAGCCGGTCGCGGCCATCCCGACCGGGCCGGTCGGTCCCGGGCGGTGCCCCGCCGGGTACGCGCGATCCGGCCGCACCCCGAGAGCGTGGCCGTTCCGGCCGCGCCCCCCCGAAGCGGGCCGGTGGGGGCTGGGGCGCGTGACGACGCCGCAGGCAGCCCCGTGCCCACAGGCCGGATGCTGCTTGCGGCGGGGCACCGCCAGGGCCCGCGGGGTCCTGGCCGGGAGCGCGACCCGGGTTGCCAGGGCGGGGGTCAGCTGCGGGGCACCCTGTGCGGCTGGAGACCGGGTGAGGGAGGCCGAGCGGGAGCGGCGGGGCGTGGCCGGCGGCCTCGCTCCCAGCCAGCCAGCCTGGGCGGCGGCGGCGACACCCCCGGCGACTGAGGCCAGCCCCAGCACCCCCAGGGCGGTGGCACGCCATCCGATCCGGCGAGCGCGCCGGCCGCGACGGTGGGGCAGGGCGACCGGGCGACGGACCCGGGGGTCGACCCGCAGCCCTCCCAGCACGCGCTCCAACTCGCCCTCGAGCCAGCGCTCGAAGAGAAGTGGCGACAGGTCATCGGGGACGGAAGACAGCATGAGCGTCAGCTGAGGAACGCCCCCGACGGGGAGAGTACCCGCCACGACCCACGGCGGAGATCGCCGGGGAAGGAGTCCGCCTGCCCATCCGCCTAGGGGAGGTGGTCGCGGGCAACCCGTGGGCGCCGCATCCGCACCGACCGGGTCAGGTCAGTGCCCGTGCCCCTTGCCGGTGCCAGGCCCATTCTTGCTGCCGTTCCCCCGGCCCCCACCGGTGGGGGTGGCGGCGGGGCTGGGCGCCGCGGAGGGGGTGGCGGCGGGGGTGGGGGTTGCTGTCGGGACTGGGGCGGCCGACGCCGACGCAGCCGTCCCGGGCGTGGGGATCGCCTTGGGGCCCCTCCCCTTCCCGGGCCCCACCCTCCGGCCGGTGCCCGGCCCGCGCCGGTGGGCCGGGCGGGCAGTCCGGTGGATCGGGGTCGAGCCGGGCGTCGGCGTGGGACCGCCCGGGGACGTCGCTGTCGAGCGCGGTGTCGCCGGAGGCGGCAGCGGCGGGGTGGCCGACGGGGTCGAAACCGGGGTCGCCAGCGGGGTCGAGACCGGGGTCGGCGGCTGGCTGGCGGTCGCGGTCGGGCGGGAGGTCGGACGCGCCGCCCGCGGCGACGCCGGAGCGGGCGGCGCACCGGTTGGGGTGGGAGCCTGCGCGCTCGGGGGCGGCGTCGGGTGCCGCGGCCCCGGGCTCGCTGGGCCGCCCGGGGTCGCCGCGGAGGCCGAGCGAGATGCGGAAAGGGGGCTGGCCACGCGCCGCGTCGCGCTCGGGCGGGGAGTGGGGGTTGCATCCGCGGTTGCCCCCCCTCCCCCCCGGCCACCGGCCGCCCGAGGAGTCGGACGGGGGGTCCGACCCGGGGTCGCCACCGCACCGGTCCGGTGGCCCCCGGCCCCACGGGTCAGCACCGCCGCGGTGCCACCCGCGGCGAGGGCGGCCGCCATCACCGCGCCCGCGAGCAGCAGCTTGGCGGGCAGCAGCCCGAGGGTCGTCACCCAGACCGTGCGGCGCCTGGGCCGCCCGGGGGGGTGGGCGCGGTAGCGCGGGGGGCCGGCGTCGGACGCAGCCCCGGCCGCCGCCACCAGCTGCTCGGAGAGGCTCGCGTCCAGCCAGCGGTCGGTGTCGTCCGGCGTCGGCCTCATCGCGCCAGCTCCTCGTGCGCGGTCGCCGCCGGCTGGCTGCGGCCGCCCACATCGATCGCCCCGGTCCCCAGCTCAGCGGCGAGTCGGGCCCGGGCGGCGGCGAGCCGGGACGCGATCGTCCGCTCGGGGACCCCCAGCGCCACCGCGATCTCCCGATTGCTGTATCCGTGGTGATGGCGGAGCACGATCGCCGCCGCCTGCTTGGGGGGGAGCCGGCGCAACGCCTGGACCAGCACCTGGACCCCCACGCCGTCGGCGGGGTCGGGGGGACCGGCGGGACGACCGATTCGGCGCACCAGCTCCCCCACCCCGCGGATGCGCTCGCGGCGCCGGTGGGAGATGGCGACGTTGAGCCCGATCCGATGGAGCCAGGCCTCAGCCGGGGCGTCGGGGCGCCAGCGGTCCCAGACCGCCAGCGCCCGCACAAACGTCTCCTGGACACAGTCCTCGGCGGCGGCGGGGTCCCCCACCACGCCGATCAGGGTGTGGAGGAGGCGGTCGCGGGTGTCCTGGTAGAGGCGGTCGAAGTCGGCCGGCGACCCGGGCTGGTACGCCTGCACGTCCACCGTGCCAGTATGCCCAGGGCCGCGGAAGGGGGCGAGGCCGGGCCGGGGTCCGTCACCGATCCCGTGCCGAGCTGTTGAGCCGCCGTCAGCCGAAGGCCACCGCTCTCAGCCGCCGACGCCGGCTCTCCTGGGCGCGAGCGGCAGCCGGGCGAGGCTCACCCCCTCCCGGTCGCGGGGACGGTCCTCGACCGCGCCATAGAGGGTGGTCCGCTCGCGGGGGACGCGTCCCACCGCGCGGATCGCGGCCTCGATCGCCTCCGGCTCCAGGTTCTGGCCGTGATCGGCCCCGCTCATCCGCGTGATCGACTCCTCCATCAAGGTCCCGCCGAAGTCGTTGGCGCCCCAGCCCAGCGACTCAGCGACCCCGTCCGCCCCCAGCTTCACCCAGGAGGTCTGGATGTTGGGCAGCTCGGCCCCGAAGTAGAGCCGACAGAAGGCGGTGAAGCGGAGCGACTCCTCCAGCCCGGTGGTGCGGGCGATCCCGAAGTACCGGCCCAGGGTGTTGTGCTCGACCTGGAACGGCAGCAGCACGAACTCGGTGAAGCCATGGGTCTCGCGCTGGAGGTTGCGGATCACCTCCAGGTGGCGCAGGCGGTGCGACCAGCTCTCGATGTGCCCATACATGATCGTGCTGGTGGTGCGGATGCCGAGACCGTGCGCGCTTCGCATCACGTCGACCCAGTCCTGCGCCGAGAGCTTCTCCGGGCAGAGCACCCGGCGGACCTCCTCCACCAGCACCTCCGCGGCCGTCCCCGGCAGGGTGCCCAGGCCAGCGTCCTGGAGCTGGGCCAGGACGTCGTGGAGAGAGCGCCCCGAGAGCTCGGCGAGGTAGCGAATCTCCTCCGGCGACAGGGCATGGAGGTGGAGGGTGGGCCAGCGCCACTTGATGTCGCGAAAGAGCTGGTCGTAGTGGGCGAGGTCCAGCTCGGGGGAGAGCCCGGACTGCATGCAGATCTCGGTCGCTCCGCGCGCCACCGCATCTTCCAGCTTGGCGAAGATGGTGGCCCGGTCGTGGTGGTAGGCGCCCTTGGCACGGAGCGAGCTGCGCTTGAATCCGCAGAAGGTGCAGCTGCCGACGCAGACGTTGCTGATGTTCACGTTGCGGTTGATGACATAGGTGACAACGTCGCCGACCAGCTCGCGTCGCAGGCTGTCGGCGGCCGCCCTCAGATCGGCCGCTGACTCCGCATACACCGGCAGCCGCTCCTGCAGCCGGAAGCCCAGCCCGCGGGCGCCGGCCTCCAGCTCGTCCGTGGCCGGCCAGGGGAGGGCGGGACTGATCGAATCGCCGTCCAGCGAGATTCCCCCGAGGTCGCGCGCGCCCGCGACCACCAGCTCCGGCCAGGTGGTCCGGTTGAGGTTGGGCGGCACCTGGACGGCGACGTCGGCGGGCAGCACCGCCCGCGCCATCGCCACCGCGTCCCGCATCGTGGCGGGATCGGGTGCGGGCCAGTCGGCCATCGGGGTGGCCGGCTTGGGCACGAAGTTCTGGACGATCACCTCCTGGACGTGGTGGTGGCGGGCATGGCTGGCCGCGATCGCCTCCAAGGTGGCCGCCCGGTCGTCCGCGGTCTCGCCGATCCCGACCAGCAGTCCGGTGGTGAAGGGAATCCGGAGCTCGCCGGCATCCTCCAGGTGTCGGAGCCGCTCGGCGAAGCGCTTGCCTCCGCCCCGAGCGTGGGCGGCGAGGTCGTCTCGGGTGCTCTCCAGCATGAGACCCATCGAGGCGTTCCAGGGCTTGAGCGCCGCCAGGCTCGCCCGCGAGAGGAGACCGACGTTGGTGTGGGGCAGGAGACCGCGTCGCATCGCGCGGCGGCAGACCTCGATGACCCGGTCGACATACGCCCCCTCGTCCGCGAGCCCGAGGTCGGGGAGCCGCCAGGGCTCCTCCCCCGACATGATCAGCACCTCGCGACACTGGAGCCGGGCCGCCTCGTCGAGGAGACGGTCGACCTCGGCCCACGGCATCAGCTGGCCCTGGTCGGTGCGGTACTCGCAGTAGCCGCACCGCTTGGCGCAACGGGTGGTGACGTCCACCGTGTAGCTGCGGCTGTAGGTGAGGCAGCGGTCCTGGTAGCTGGGGGCGTGCCGGGTCACCTCGCCGAGGGGGGTGGACCAGGCTGCCTCGTAGGCCATCGCCTCCGATTATCGCGATCGGGGGACGGCAGCGCCGCGCTCCCGTCAGCGCCCCGGGCCGCCCTCCGCGCTCGCGGCGGTGAGCCCCTGCCGGGCCGCGTGGGCGTCCACCACCGCCAGCAGCCGCTCAAGGAACGCCTCTCGCTCCGCCGCCGCCTCGACCGAACCCGGAACCGGCCACTGGGGGCCGCGATGGCTGATCCAGGGAGGGATCTCCTGGTGGGCCACCACCCCGTCGACGACCAGGGCGACCCACTCCGGGCGGAGATCGTCGACCCGCAGCATCACCCGCAGCAGGTAGCCGTTGTGGCCGGCGAGCGCCCAGATCCGCTCCCAGCGCCCCTGCTCGCGGCGGGCGCGGTCCGAGCGGCTGTAACGAACGGTGGGATCGTCGAACACCGTGTGGTGCATCCCCGCCCAGCGGCGCAGCCGCGTCTCCAGCCCAGGCTCCAGGGCGCGTGCCACGTTCAGCACCAGCGAGGCGGCCCGGCTGTCCAGGTCGGGGGGCTGGAGCGGGGTCCCGCGCGCGGCGGCGAGGCGGAGGACCTCCACGATGCTGGCGTGGCGCATGCAGTAGCCGCGCCCGCCCACCAGCCGCATGTGGCCCCGGCAGCCGGCCCGACCGCACTCCACCCGGCGGCGGTCGAGATAGCCGCATCGAAACGCTTCGGTCTGGTCGCAGCCGGGGTAGTCGCAGCCGCCGTCCACCGGCTCCCAGCCGACCGAGCCCCCGCCGGGCTGCTGGGCTGCCCCGTCGCGCATCGCTCACCCCCCTCGGCGGGCCGCGGAGCCCGGCACCCCGGGCCGGGTCAGGCCGCCCGGCCGCGGCAGCCGCCACTGGTCGGACAATAGCCGAGCCGCCCCCGCGAGGCAACCCGCCCCAAGGTGGCGGCCCAGAAGGCGGCGCTCAGTGGCGAAAGTGGCGCCGGCCGCTGTGGAGGATGGCGAGCCCGGCTCCATCGGCGGCCGCGGTCACCGCCGGGTCCTGCACCGATCCACCGGGCTGCACGATCGCGGTCACGCCGGCGGCGATCGCCACCGCGACCGTGTCCGGCATCGGGATGAACGCGTCCGAGGCCAGCACCGACCCGCGCGATCGCTCGCCGGCGCGGCGCACCGCGAGCTCCGCCGCCTCGACCCGAGACATCTGGCCGGCGCCGATCCCGATCGCCTGGCCGTCCCGGGCGAGCACGATCGCGTTCGAGCGCACGTGCTGCACCAGGTGCCAGGCGACCGCCAGGTCCCGCTGCTCCGATGCCGTTGGAGGTCGGGAGGCCATCGAGCGCCAGTCGTGGGGGGGAGGGCCGCCGGGATCGGGGGTCTGGACCAGGAGGGCTCCGGCGATGCTGCGAACGTCGAGGAGGGGCGGCGCCTCAGAGCCTGCGGGGTCGGAGGGGGCCGCCGACGGCGGGAGCGTGAGGATCCGCAGCCGGCGCCGCCCGGCCAGTCGCTCAAGCGCCGAGGGGGTGGCGGCGGGGGCCACCACAGCTTCCAAGAACCCCTCGGCAAGGAGCCCGGCTATGGTCTCGTCGATCGGGCGATTGCAGCCCACGATGCCACCGTAGGCGGACCGGGGGTCGCAGGCGCGGGCGAGCTGGAAGGCGGCGGCGATCGTCTCGGCGGTGGCGAAGCCACACGGGTTGGTGTGCTTGATCACCACCGCGGCCGGTTCGGGCCAGCCGCGCACCGTGGCCCAGGCAGCGTCGCAGTCCAGCCAGTTGGTGAAGGAGAGCGGGCTGCCCTGATGGAGCGTGGCGGCCGCCAGCCCGGTGGGGGTCGCGCCCACCCGGTAGAGAGCTCCCCCCTGGTGCGGGTTCTCCCCGTAGCGCAGCACGGCGATCCGGGGCCCCCCCACCGTGAGCTCGGCCGGCCAGCTAGCAGGGGAATCCTCCCCGACCGCCCCGGGAGTGGCGAGATGATGGGCGATCACGCTGTCGTAGGCCGATGTGTGGGCGAAGGCGGCGGCGGCCAGGCGACGGCGCAGCTGAGCCGGAACGCCGCCCGTGGCCAGGGCCGCGAGCACCTCCCCGTACTGGTCGGGGTGGCTGACCACAGTCACGTGGGGATGGGTCTTGGCGGCCGCCCGCAGCAGGGTTGGGCCCCCGATGTCGATCGCCTCCAGCGCCTGGGCCGCGGTGGCGCCTCCCGCCACCCGATCGGAGAACGGGTAGAGGTTGACGCACACGAGGTCGATCGGCAGGATCCCACGGGACTCGATCTCGGCGACGTGGGCGGGATCGTCGCGCCGGAAGAGGATGCCCCCGTGGATCGCGGGGTGGAGCGTCTTGACCCGGCCGTCCAGCATCGGGGCGACGCCGGTCACGTCCTCGACCGAACGCACCGCCAGGCCGGACGCGCGCAGCGCGGCCGCGGTTCCCCCGGTGGCGACCAGCTCCACCCCACCGCGCGCCAGGCCGGTGGCGAAGGCGACCATCCCGGTCCGGTCGGCGACCCCGAGCAGGGCCCGGTGCGGCCGGATCCGGTCCGCCGCCTCCGTCTCCCCGGCGGGCCCCACCGGGGCGGTCATGCCGGCCGGGAGGGAGCGGGCGCGCCCGGAGCGGAGCCAGGGGCCGCTCGGGCGGCGAGGCTCGCCAGCGCCGCCGGCAGCAGGCGCCACTCCACCTCGTGGATGCGCGCCCGCAGCCGTTCCGGGGTGTCCCCGGGCAGGATCGGGACCGGTTCCTGCGCGACGATCGGCCCGGCGTCGACCCCGCCGTCGTCGACGAGGTGGACGGTGCATCCGGTCTCGCGCGCCCCCTCGGCGAGTGCCGCCTCGACCGCATGCATCCCACCGGCGAACGCCGGCAGGAGTGAGGGGTGGACATTGAGGATGCCGCCCGGGAACGCCTCCAGCAGCGGTGCCTGGAGGATCCTGTCGTAGCCGGCGCACACCAGCAGCTCGACGCCGTGCCCGATCAGCCACGCCGCCAGGGCAGCATCCCGGCGAACCCGATCGCCGCCGAAACCCCCGACCGGGAGCGCAACCACCGGGATGCCGCGATCGGCCGCGAGGGTGAGCGCGGGACAGCCGGGGCGGTTGGAGGCGACGGCCGCGATCCGGGCGGGATAGTCGGGACCCTCACAGGCGCCGATCAGTGCTTGCAGGTTGGTCCCGACCCCCGAGACCAGGACCCCGACCGGGCGACGCTCGGCCCTGCTCACGTCGGCCCCTCCCCGTCGAGGTGCAGACGGACCCGGTCCGGGCCCCGAGCGACCCCGACCCGGCCGAGCCGGAGCACGGGCAGGCCGGCCAGGTCGAGGCCCGGCCCGGAGGCCGTCCCGGCGGCCGCGACCGCCTCCACGGTGGCCTCCGGAACGATGCAGATCATCCCGACCCCCATGTTGAAGGTCGCCCAGCACTCCGCCTCGGCGACCGGGCCCAGCTCGGCGAGGGCGCGGAAGAGGGTCGGGACCGGCACCCGGGCCGCGTCGATATCGGCGCACAGCCCCTCGGGGATCACCCGCGGCAGATTCTCGGGGATGCCGCCACCGGTGATGTGGGCGACAGCGTGCACCTCCCCGACCCGGCGCAGCGCGCGGAGCGCCTCCAGGTAGCTGCGATGCGGGGTGAGCAGGAGCTCCCCGATCGGCCGGTCACACCCGGCCAGAACCACGTCGTATCCCAAATCGCGCTGGCCGAGCAGGTGACGCACCAGCGCGTAGCCGTTGGTGTGGAGGCCGCTGCTCGGCAGGCCCAGGCAGATGTCGCCGGCCCGCACCCGCTCGGGCCCGAGCATGGCGTCGCGCTCCGCCACGCCCACCAGGAAGCCAGCCAGGTCATAATCGCCGATGCCATAGACCCCCGGCATCTCGGCGGTCTCGCCGCCCAGCAGGGCGCAGCCCGCCGCGGCACAGGCCTCGGTCATCCCCGCCACCAGCTCCAGCAGGATCGAGCCGTCGAGACGCCCGGTCGCGAAGTAGTCGAGGAAGAAGAGCGGCTCGGCCCCGGTGGTGAGGACGTCGTTGACACAGTGATTGACGAGGTCGTGGCCGATCCCGCGATGTCGTCCGGTCGCGACCGCCACCTTTACCTTGGTGCCGACGCCGTCGGTGGAGCTGACCAGGACCGGTTCGCGGTGGGCGTGGGGGTCCAGCTGGAAGCACCCGGCGAACCCTCCGATCCCGCCCAGCACCTGGGGTCCCTGGGTGGTCCGCGCCAGCGCGGCGAGCCGAGGCACCAGCCCCCCAGCGGCGCCCCGGTCCACCCCGGCGTCGGCGTATCGCACCGGCCCGGACGCCGCGCCGCTCATCCCTCGAGCGCCAGCTTGTCCATCTCAAGCTGCTGGGGCACCTCGACCGGGTAGGCGCCGTCGAGGCAGGCGAAGCAGAATCCGGCCCCCTCGCGCCCGGCGTCGAGCGCATCGCGCAGCCCGTCGAGGCTGAGGTACGCCAACGAGTCGGCACCGATGACCTGCCCCACCTCCTCGGGGGTGCGGGTGGCTGCGATCAGCTCGCTGCGGGACGCGATGTCGATGCCCATGAAGCAGGGGAACCGGATCGGCGGGGAGGCCACCCGCATGTGCACCTCGCGCGCGCCCGCCCGACGCAGCGCATCCACGATCTGGCGGGAGGTGCTCCCGCGAACGATCGAGTCGTCCACCAGGACCACCCGCCGGCCCTCGAGGACGTGGCGCATGGGGTTGAACTTGAGGCGCACCCCCGCCTCCCGGAGCTGCGCTCGGGGTTGGATGAAGGTGCGCGTGATGTAGCGGGACTTGATCATCCCCTCCGCGAACGGGATCCCGGTCTCCTCGGCATAGCCGATCGCGGCCGGGGTGCCGGAGTCGGGCAGGGGGATCACGATGTCGCCCGGGGCGGGCGCCTCGCGGGCGAGGTTGCGCCCCATCGCCCGGCGCACCTCATACAGGCTGCGGTCCTCCAGCACCGAGTCGGGTCGGGCGAAGTAGATGAACTCGAACGAGCACATCGCCGGCCGGTGGGTGCCCCCGAAGCGGTGGCTGGCCAGGCCCGCCCGGGTGATCACGACGATCTCACCGGGGGCGACCGAGCGGACGAAGTGGGCGCCGATCACGTCGAGGGCGCAGGTCTCGCTGGCGATGACGTAGCCGTCCCCACCCGGGGCGGTCCGATCGCCCAACCGCCCGATGCAGAGCGGCCGGAACCCGAACTCGTCGCGGGCGGCGACCAGGCTGTCGCGGGTGAGCAGCCCCAGCGAGTAGGCGCCCACCGCCCGCGGCAGCGCCCGCTGGAGCACCGTGGCGAGCGACTCCCCCGGGGTCCGCGAGAGCAGCGCCGCCAGGACCTCGGTGTCGCTGGAGGTCTCGAACGGGTACTCCTGCTCGACCAGGTCGAGGCGGAGCTCTCTGGCATTGGTGAGGTTGCCGTTGTGCGCGATCGCGATCGGGCCGAGCTGCCCGTGCTCGAAGGCGAACGGCTGAGCGTTGGTGAGGTGCGGGGACCCCGTGGTGGAGTAGCGCGTGTGCCCCAGCGCGAGGTGGCCGGTGAGCCGGCTGAGGGCCGCCTCGTCGAAGACCTGGGCGACCAGGCCCATGTCCCGGTGGGCCCGCAGGCGCTCGCCGTCGCTGACGCAGATGCCGGCGGACTCCTGGCCTCGGTGCTGGAGGGCGTACAGGCCGCAGGTGGTGAGGCTGGCCACGTCCCCCTCCAGGCTCAGCACCCCGAAGACGCCGCACGCGTCCTTGGGCTTGTCCCAGTCGACCGCCGCGATGGGGTGGCCGTGACCGGTGGGCGCGTCGTGTCGGCGCTGAGCCCTCACCTCAGCCCAGCATAGCGTCCCGGCCGGGCCGGGCTTGGCCGCCGGCCCGGCCCCGGGTTTGGCCCTCCCCGGGGCGCGGTACATCTGTGGGGAGAAACGACCCGATCGAGACCTGGCATGCCGCCGGCGCGATCGGGATGGACCGCGGCCCCCGGGGCCGCCACGCGAGGAGCTACGGTGCCCGAGCTGCCCAGCCAACTGCTGCCGATCCTGCCGGTGACCCAGGGGGTGGTGCTGCCCCACATGGTCGTGACCACCGTGGTGGACGGGGATGAGGCGACGGCGGCGGTCGCGGCGGCCCGCACCGGCGGGCAGCAGGTCCTGGTCGTCCCCCGCGTCGACGGACGGTACGCCCGGATCGGGACGGTGGCCCGCATCGAGGAGGCGGGCCAGCTGCCGACCGGGGTCGAGGCGGTGGTCCTGCGCGGCGTGCACCGCGCCCGGCTCACCGGCGCCGCCGCCGAGAACGGGGGGGCCCTGTGGGTGCATGTGGATCCGGTGCCGGACCCCGAGACCTCGTCGGAGCGGGCCCAGGAGCTCGCCCGCGAGTACCGGGCCCTGATCGAGAACGTGCTCGAGTCGCGGGGTGCGCCGGGCGCCGTGCAGATGGTGCGCGGGATCCAGCATCCTGGCCAGCTGGCCGACATGTCCGGCTACTCGCCCGACCTCAGCCCGCAGCAGAAGGTGGAGGTGCTGGAGACGCTCGACGTCGAGGCCCGGCTAGAGCGGCTGGTGGCCTGGACCCGGGACATCCTGGCTGAGATCTCGGTCAAGGACCGGATCAAGTCCGAGGTCACCGAGCGGATGGACAAGACCCAGCGCGAGTTCCTGCTGCGCCAGCAGCTGGACGCGATCCGGCGTCAGCTGGGGGAGGGCGACGACGGCGCGGTCGCCGAGTACCGGCGCAAGCTGGAGGCCACTTTGATGCCGGAGGCGGTGCGCAGCGAGGTGCAGCGTGAACTCGACCGGCTCGAGCGCACCAGCGAGCAGAGCCCCGAGCACGGCTGGATTCGCGGCTACCTGGACTGGGTGTTGGCGATGCCGTGGGAGGTGCGCTCCGACGACCGCTTCGACATCCAGGAGGCACGCCGGATCCTTGACGCCGACCACAGCGGGCTGGAGGACGTGAAGGACCGCATCATCGAGTTCCTGACCGTCCGTCGCCGCCGCGAGGCGCGTGGCCTGCGGGCGGTCTCAGGGCGCGGCTCGGGGGCGATCATCACCTTGGTGGGACCTCCGGGCGTGGGCAAGACCTCGCTGGGCGAGTCGGTGGCGCGCGCCTTGGGGCGCAAGTTCGCTCGGGTGTCGCTGGGCGGCGTGCACGACGAGGCGGAGATCCGCGGCCACCGCCGCACCTACGTCGGCGCGATGCCGGGCCGGATCGCCCGGGCCCTGCGCGAGGCCGGCACCAAGAACCCGGTCGTGATGCTGGACGAGATCGACAAGGTCGGCAACGACTGGCGCGGGGACCCCGCCTCGGCGCTGCTGGAGGCGCTCGACCCGGCCCAGAATCACAGCTTTCGCGACCACTACCTCGACGTCGATCTCGACCTCTCCGAGGTCCTCTTCATCCCCACCGCCAACGTCACCGAGACCATCCCCCAGCCGCTGCTTGACCGAATGGAGGTGATCAACCTCGACGGGTACACCGAGGACGAGAAGCTCACCATCGCCCGGGACCATTTGCTGCCGCGGCAGCTGGAGCAGGCCGGCCTGGATGTGGGGGAGGTGACGGTCGACGACGAGGCCGTGCGCTGGACCATCGCCGCCCACACGCGCGAGGCCGGGGTGCGCGGGCTGGAGCGCCAGCTGGCGCGCCTGCTCCGCAAGGTGGCCACCCGCGTCGACCGGGGCGAGCTCAAGCCGCCGGTCGCGGTCGGGGCTGAGCAGGTGCGCGAGGTGCTGGGGCGGGCCCGGTTCGAGTCGGAGGTGGCGGAGCGCACCGGCGTGGCCGGGGTTGCCACCGGGCTGGCGGTGACCGGCACCGGGGGGGACATCCTCTTCATCGAGGCCAGCGCCCTGTCGGAGGACGGCGGGCTCACCCTCACCGGCCAGCTGGGCGATGTGATGAAGGAGTCGGCCCAGATCGCCCTCTCGTACGTGCGCGCACACGCCCCGGCGCTCGGGCTCGACTCGGAGCGCACCCGTCGCGCCGTCCACCTGCACGTCCCCGCCGGCGCCGTCCCCAAGGACGGTCCCTCGGCGGGCGTGGCGATGGTGACGGCGCTGGTGAGCCTGTTCAGCGGGCGGCCGGTGCGCCACACCGTGGCGATGACGGGCGAGGTCACGCTGCAGGGACGGGTGCTGCCGATCGGCGGGGTGAAGCAGAAGGTGCTGGCGGCCCGGCGCGCCGGGATCACCGACGTGCTCCTCCCCCAGCGCAACCAGCCCGAGCTCGACGAACTCACCGAGGCGGTGCGGGGCGGCCTCACCTTTCACCTGGTGGGCGACGTCCAGGAGATGCTGCGGCTGGCGCTGACGGAGCCCGACGCCGTCCCGGCGAGCGGGGAACGGGCCCGGCGGCGCTCGTCGGCCGCCTGACCACGAGGTGGCCCCCCCGGTCGCGTAGGCTGATCCCATCGAGCCCCGGCCCCCGACGCCGACCGGTGCGGCCCCCGCGGACGCGACCGACGAGCTGGTCGCCCCGACCGGCCGGTTCCGCATCTATCTGGGCGCCGCCGCGGGGGTGGGCAAGACCTGCGCCATGCTCGACGAGGGGTGGCGCCGGCACCTTCGCGGCCGGGATGTCGTGGTCGGATTCGTCGAGACCCACGGCCGGCCCCAGACGGTCGAGCGCCTGCGGGGGCTGGAGGTGGTCCCCCGCCGGGTGGTGACCTACCGCGGCACCACCTTCGAGGAGATGGACCTCGACCAGGTACTGGCGCGACGGCCGCAGGTGGTGCTGGTCGATGAGCTCGCCCACACCAACGTGCCCGGGAGCGGACGCCACGCCAAGCGCTGGGAGGACGTCCAGGAGATCTTGGAGTCCGGGATCAATGTCATCAGCACCGTCAACATCCAGCACCTGGAGAGCCTCGCCGACAGTGTCGAGCGCATGACCCGGACGCCGGTGCGGGAGCGGGTTCCCGACCGGGTGGTGCGTCGCGCCCAGCAGATCGAGCTGATTGACTCCTCCCCGGAACAGCTGCGGCGACGAATGCTGCACGGCAACATCTATCCCGCCGCCCGGGTCCCCACCGCGCTCGGGCATTTCTTCAGCACCCACAACCTCACGGTCCTGCGCGAGCTGGCCCTGCGCTTTGTCGCCGACGAGACCGAGGAGCAGCTGCTGCAGACCGCCGAGGCGGGAATGGCAGGCGGGCTGGAGACCTGCGAGCACGTTCTCGTCGGCATCGCGACCGACACCGGGGCGGGCCACCTGCTGCGGCGGGCGGCGCGGCTGGCAGCCCGGGCGAAGGGCGATGTCCACGTCGTCCATGTCACCGACCCCGAGTCGGACCCGGCCGGCGGGGCCCGGTCTCTGACCGAGCTCCGTCACCTCGCCGACGATCTCGGCGCGACCTGGGAGGTGCTCGCGGGAGAGGACGTGGCCGCTACCTTGGTGGCGCAGGCGGTGCAGCGCCACGCGACCCAGATCGTGATCGGCGCCAGCGGTCGGCGGCCCGGCTGGCGGGGGGGCGGCGGCATGAGCGCGCGGATTCTCCGTGCCGCGACGGCCGCGGGCCTGGACGTGCACATCATCGCGCCGAGCACGGCCCGGATCGGGGCCGCCGAACCCCCGTGACCCACGCGCGGCGGTGGGTCGGGTCCCCCGGACACCGCGGCTCGGGGGTGCGAGGGCTGGCCGCCGCCCTGATCCTCACCGCGGCGCTGACCGCGGTGATGGCGCCGCTGCGCGACCACCTGAGCGGCGCCACCTCCGCGCTGGCGTTCGTGATCCCAGTGGTCGTGGGGGTCGCCATCGGCGGGTTCGCGGTGGGGGTGCTCGCGGTCGGGATCGGCTTTCTGACGTATGACGCCGTCTTCATCCCCCCCTTCGGCACCCTGGACGTCAGCGCGGCTCAGGACTGGGTCGCGCTGGTGGTCTACGCGGCCGCGATGCTGGTGGTGGCGCGGGTGGTCGCCGCGCTCCGGCGCGCCCGCGCCGAGGCGCACCGGGGCGAGGACGACACCCGCCGCCTCTTCGAGGTCTCCTCCCTGCTGATCGGCGAGCGGCCACTGCCCGAGCTGCTCCAGCAGGTGGTCGACACGGTCTGCCACGACTTCGGACTCCGCTCGGCCGCCCTGCTGCTCCCCGAGGGCGAGCGCCTGACGGTGGTGGCCAGGTCCGGCGATCCCCCCGCCACCGAGCTGCCGCTCGCCGGGATGACAGCGGCGGGCCAGAGCACGCCGCTGGCGCAGATCGGCCGCAGCGGCACGCGGACCCTGCCGCTCGCCACCGCAGAGCGCGCCGTGGGGCTGCTGCTGCTCACGGGGCCAGCGCTGGGGGCGCGTGACCAGCACCTGCTGGCGATCTACGCCAACCATGCCGCCCTCGCGGTGGAGCGCGCCCGGCTCCGGGAGGGCGCGCTCCGCGGTCAGGTGCTCGCCCAGGTCGACAGCTGGCGGCGGACGCTGCTCAGCTCGGTGGCGCACGACCTGCGGACCCCGCTGGCCTCGATCAAGGCGGCGGTGTCCGACCTGGCCGACTCGGGTGTGCGCCTCTCCACCGACGACCGCCACCAGCTGCTGGTGATGGTGGAGGGGGAGACCGACCGGCTGACGCGGTTGGTCGCCAATCTGCTGGACGTCCACCGGCTCGAGGCCGGCACCCGGCGCACGATCCGGAGACCCGAGCTGCTGCGCGATCTTGTCGAGGAGGCGCTGGAGAGCCTGCGGGCTCAGCTCGAGGGCCATCCGGTGGCGATCGAGGTCGCCGACCACCTGGTGGTGGACGTCGATGCCGCGCTGGTCGTGCAGGCGCTCGCCAACCTCGTCGACAACGCCGCCCGCCACACCCCGGGGGGCACCCCGGTGGTGGTGAGCGCGATCGCGACCGCGGGCGCGGTGACCGTGACGGTGTCGGATCAGGGGCCGGGCATCGATCCGGCCCGCCTGGCCCGCCTCTTCGGGCCGGCCCCCGACGCCACCGCACCCGGGGGAACGATCGCCACCATCGGCACCGGGGTCGGCCTCACCATCGCCCGCGCCTTCGTCGAGGCCAACGGCGGTGACATCTCGGCGGCGGCGACCCCAGCCCACGGTCTCAGCGTCGTGGTGCGGCTGCCGGCGGCCGTCACCGCGGGCGCGCCGAACTGACGATGGCGCTGCTCCTGCTGATCGACGACGAGCCCGCCCTGGTGCGCGCGCTGGGCATCGGCCTGCGCGCACGCGGCTACCAGCTCGCGACCGCCCGGGACGGCGCCTCCGGCCTGGCCGAGGCGGTACGCCAGCGCCCCGACGTCGTGATCTTGGACCTCGGGCTGCCCGACCTGGACGGGGTCGAGGTCTGCCGCCGGATCCGCGGCTTCAGCCCGGTCCCGATTCTGGTGCTGTCGGCCCACGGCGAGGAGGAGCGCAAGATCTGCGCTCTCGACGCCGGCGCCGACGACTTCGTGACCAAGCCCTTCAGCATGGCCGAGCTGGAGGCGCGCCTGCGGGTGGCCCTCCGCCACGGCCACGCGGGCGGGCTGTCGCGGGGCGATCCCGTGATCCGAATCGGCGACCTCCAGCTGGACCTCAGCGGCCACACCGCGGCGATCGCGGGCGCCCAACTGCAGCTGACCGCCACTGAATACGCGATGCTGGCGTACCTCGCTCGGCACCAGGGTCGGATCGTTACCCACCAGGTCCTGCTGCAGCACGTCTGGGGCGGGCGCTACGGGGCCGATGCCCACTACCTGCGGGTGTATGCCAACCGTCTCCGCCGCAAGTTCGGCCCCGCGCACGGCCGGCTGCTGCGAACTCACCACGGGGTGGGCTACGAGCTCAGCGCCGAGGGCTCCCTCCCCACCGCGGGGGAGCCGGCCACGCCGGTCTGAGCTTCCCCCGACCGCCCCCGCCGGGGCGATCGGGGAGCTGCCGCCATCCGGCTGCCCCGCTCCCCCGGGGCCGCGGCGGCGTCACGTTGACCAACTGTTGACGGCGGCGGGGCGGCTGTTGACACCCTTTTGACGCACTCGGGGCGATGCTGTCGAGGTGGCGGACCTGATCGCGGTGCTCGGCTCAGTCCTCGCAATCCTGTGCTTTTGGGGACTGGCCAAGGCACTGGAGCACGTGTGATGAACGCCGCCGACATCGTCCTGCTGGTGATCGCGACGCTGATGTTCGTCTATCTGGGAGTCGCGCTCTTCAATCCCGAGCGCTTCTGATGTCCTTCGCCCTCACCCTGATCGCGCTGGCGGTCTGCCTGGGGTTGACGTGGCGCTACCTCGGCTCCTACATGGTGTCGGTCTACGCGGGTCGGGTGAGCTGGCTCAGCTGGGTGGAGCGCCCCACCTACCGGTTGCTTGGGGTCGACCCCGACCGCGAGCAGGGCTGGCAGCGGTACACCGCCGCCCTGCTGGTCTTCTCGGCGATCTCGATCCTGCTCACCTACGGCCTGCTGCGCCTGCAGGCCTCGCTGCCGCTCAACCCCCAGCACCTCCCCGCGGTCTCCCCGGGCTTGGCCTGGAACACCGCCGTGTCGTTTGTGACCAACACCAATTGGCAGAACTACTCGGGCGAGTCGACCATGACCTACTTCTCGCAGATGGTCGCGCTCACGGTGCAGAACTTCGTCAGCCCGGCGGTGGGACTGGTGGTGGCGATCGCGGTGATTCGCGGCTTCTCCCGCCGTAGCACCGCGGCGATCGGCAACTTCTGGGTCGATCTAGTGCGCAGCGTGCTCTACATCCTGCTGCCCATCGCCTTCATCGTGGCGCTGGTCTTCGTCGCCCAGGGGTCACTGCAGACGCTGGCCGGCCCGGCCCACATCCACGACCCCCTCAACGGCGTCACGCAGACCATCCCACGGCTTCCGCTCGCCTCCCAGGAGGTGATCAAGCAGCTGGGCACCAATGGCGGGGGACCCTTCAACGCCAACGGAGCCCACCCCTACGAGAACCCCACCGGCCTCACCAACTTCCTGTCGATCCTGCTGGTGCTGGCGATCCCGGTGGCGCTCACCTACACCTTCGGCAAGATGGTGGGGCAGGTGCGCCAGGGGGCGGCGGTGTTGGCGGCGATGACCCTGCTCTTCGGCGCCTGGCTGGCGGTGGCAACGACCGCGGAGCAGGGCCCCAACCCAGCTGTGGCGGCGGGAGGGCTGGTGCACCAGCCGGGGGGCAACGTCGCCGGCAAGGAGGCCCGCTTCGGCGTGGCCAGCTCGGCGCTCTACGCGATCGCCTCCACCCAGACCTCGACCGGCTCCATCGACGGTGCCAACGACTCCTACACCCCGCTCGGTGGGCTGGCGTTGATGGCGGGGATGGCTCAGGGCGAGACCACCCCGGGCGGAGTCGGCAGCGGCCTGTACACGATCTTGCTCTCGGCTATCGTCACCGTCTTCATCGGCGGCCTGATGGTGGGGCGGACCCCCGAGTACCTGGGCAAGAAGATCCAGGCCCGGGAGGTGAAGCTGGCCGCGTTCGGAGTGCTGGTGATGCCGGTCAGCGTGCTGGTCCTGACCGGGATCGCCAGCGCGATCCCGGCCGGCACCCACTCGGTCCTCAACCACGGACCCCAGGGGTTCTCGGAGATCTTCTATGCCCTGCTCTCCCAGGGCAACAACAACGGCTCGGCCTTCGCCGGGCTCAACGGCAACACCCCCTTCTACAACCTGGTCGGAGGCATCGACATGCTGATCGGGCGATTCGGCATCATCGTGCCGGCGCTCGCCCTGGCCGGGGTGCTCGCCAAGCAGGCCACCGTCCCGGTCTCGGCGGGAACCTTCCGCACCGACACGCCGATGTTCGTCGGCCTGCTGGTGGGCGTGATCCTGCTGGTGGGAGCGCTCACCTTCTTTCCGGCGGTGTCGCTGGGGCCGCTGGTGCAGCAGTTCAGCCACGGGCGGCTCTTCTGATGGCGGCCTCCCCCCACGGCGTGGTCCGCCAGCGGAGCCTCTTCGACCTGGTGATCCTGCGCCAGGCCGCGCTGGACGCGATCCGCAAGCTCGACCCGCGGGTGCAGCTGCGCAACCCGGTGATGTTCGTGGTCCTGGTCGGCACCGTCATCACCGCCGCGGAGGCGATCGCTCAGCCGTCCTCGTTCGCCTGGCAGATCACGATCTGGCTGCTGCTGACCGTGCTCTTCGCCAACTTCGCTGAAGCGATGGCGGAGGGGCGCGGTAAGGCTCAGGCCGACACCCTGCGCCGCACCCGCACCGACACCGTGGCCCGACTTCTTGGCCCCGACGGCGCCGAGACCCGGGTCCCGGCCTCCCAGCTTCGCCGCGACCAGCTGGTGGTCTGCGAGGCCGACGATGTGGTGCCCTCGGACGGGGAGATCACCGAGGGGGTCGCGTCCATCGACGAGTCGGCGATCACCGGCGAATCGGCGCCGGTGATCCGCGAGTCGGGCGGCGACCGCTCCGCCGTCACCGGGGGCACTCGGGTGCTGTCCGACCGGATCGTGGTCCGGATCACCGCCGAGCCCGGCCACACCTTCCTGGACCGCATGATCACGCTGGTCGAAGGGGCGAATCGGCAGAAGACCCCCAATGAGATCGCGCTCACGATCCTGCTGGCGGCGCTCACCCTCATCTTCCTGCCGGTGGTGGTGGTGCTGCAGCCGTTCGCAGGCTATGCCCACGGCCACGTCTCGGTGGTGATCCTGATCGGGCTCTTGGTCTGCCTCATCCCCACCACCGTGGGCGCGCTGCTCTCCGCGGTCGGGATCGCCGGGATGGACCGACTGGTGCAGCGCAACGTCCTCGCCATGAGCGGGCGGGCGGTGGAAGCGGCCGGCGACGTCTCCACCCTGCTGCTCGACAAGACCGGCACCATCACGCTGGGCAACCGGATGGCGTCGGCCTTCCTGCCGGTGGGCGGCTGCAGCGAGGCCGAGCTGGCGGACGCCTCCCAGCTGGCCTCGCTCGCCGACGACACCCCAGAGGGGCGCTCGATCGCCGTCCTGGCCAAGTCGCGGTTCAACCTGCGCGAGCGGGACCTCTCCGACAGTCACCACTTCATCGCGTTCTCGGCGCGGACCCGGATGTCCGGGCTCGATGTCGGCACCCGGCGGATCCGCAAGGGCGCCACCCCGGAGGTGCGGCGATTCGTCGAGGAGCAGGGGGGCACGGTGCCGGAGGAGCTGGAGGTGATCTCCCAGCGCGTCGCCCGGTCGGGGGCGACCCCGCTGGCGGTCGCCGACGGGGCTGTGATGCTGGGCGTGATCGAGCTCAAGGACGTGGTCAAGACCGGCATCACCGACCGTTTCGCCCAGCTGCGGACGATGGGCATCCGCACTGTGATGGTGACGGGCGACAATCCCCTGACGGCGGCGGCGATCGCCGCCGAGGCCGGGGTCGACGACTTCCTCGCCGAGGCCACCCCCGAGACCAAGCTGGCGCTGATTCGCAGCGAGCAGGCCGGCGGCCAGCTGGTGGCGATGATGGGCGACGGCACCAACGATGCGCCCGCGCTGGCGCAGGCCGACGTGGGCGTGGCGATGAACACCGGCACGGCCGCGGCCAAGGAGGCCGGCAACATGGTCGACCTCGACTCCAATCCGACCAAGCTGATCGATGTGGTCGAGATCGGCAAGCAGCTGCTGATCACCCGGGGCGCGCTGACCACCTTCTCGATCGCCAACGACGTGGCCAAGTACTTCGCCATCATTCCCGCGCTGTTCGCCTCCACCTACCCGCAGCTGGAGGCACTCAATGTGATGAAGCTGCACAGCCCCACCAGCGCGGTGCTGTCGGCGGTGATCTTCAATGCCATCATCATCGTCGCCCTGATCCCGCTGGCCCTGCGCGGGGTTCGCTTCCGGCCCAGCTCGCCGGCCTCGCTGCTGCGCCGCAACGTGTGGATCTATGGCGTCGGCGGGGTGGTCATCCCCTTCCTCGGGATCAAGCTGATCGACATGCTCCTCACCGCCTCCAGGCTGGTGTGATGCTGGCCCATCTGCGCCGCTCCGTGCTGCTCGCGGTGCTCTTCGCCGCGGTCTGCGGGCTCCTCTACCCGCTGGCGGTGACGGGCGTCGCCACCTGGCTCTTCCCGGCCCAGGCGCGGGGATCGATCGGTCCCGACGGCGCCAGCCTGATCGGCCAGGCCTGGACCGGCCCGCGCTGGTTCCACGGCCGTCCCGACCCCGACAACCCGATCGCCAGCGGCGCCACCAACCTCGGTCCCCTGTCGCGGGCGCTGGCGGCGGACGTGGCCGCCAATCTGCGGGCCTGGCATCGGCTCGGCGTGCAGCACCCGACCGCCGACCTCCTGGTCGGGTCGGGCAGCGGCCTCGACCCCGACATCAGCCCCCGCTCGGCGTATGTGCAGGTGGAGATGGTGGCGCGGGCTCGACATCTGTCGGTCGCCCGGGTGCGCCGGCTGGTCCGAAGCCAGGTGCAGCCGCCAGAGTGGGGCTTCCTCGGGGCGCCGGTGGTCAACGTCCTGCAGCTGAACCAGCGTCTGGCGCGGCTGGGCTGACCGCCGACGACCCGCCCGGGGTGGCGGCTGGGACGGCGCCCTGACGCGCGCACGGCGGCTCCCGCTTCGGGATCGACCCGGGGCGGGACGCGCCACGGACACAGCGGATCGTCCCCACACCGGTGGTGCGCACCCGGGCGGGCGCCCGGTCGCACCTGTCCCCGGCGACGGCTCGCCCCCCCGCGACCGGATCGACGCGATCGCAAAGGGGCGGCGGCTGAGACGGGGCGGCCCGAGATCCCCTCCCCGTGGTGGGCCGCACCGCCGCCGCGGATCGAGGGCACCGCTCCGGGGGCCGCCGGCGAGTCGGAGCCGCCCCAAGCCTGTGGTCGTCCGAGCCGCTCCGTCCCGCTCGTCGCTCAGGCCCGGCCGGCCGCGGCCAGGGCGCCCGCGATCGCCCCGCCCCACCAGGCGCCCAACTCCGCCAGCGGGACCGCGAGCAGACCGAGGACCGAGAGCTCGTCGCCCCCCGTGGTGCCCAGCTCGCAGACCGGCACGTCCTCGTCGTCCGCCAGCGCCCGCAGCGCCGCCGACGAGGCGGGCTCGCAGCTGACCAGAAAGCGCGCGCCCACCTCGCCGAAGAGCCAGGCGGTCTGGACCCGGCGGTCGGTCCCGAGGAACGCGGGGAGCTGGATTGAGCAGCCGACTCCCCGACCGCAGCAAGCGTCGGTGAGCGCGACCGCCAGGCCGCCCAGGGACAGGTCGTGGGCGGACGCGAGCAGGCCGGCCCGGATCGCGCCCCGCACCAGCCGCTGCGCACTCGCCTCCCGGTCGGCGTCGACCACCGGGGCGGGCCCATGGCAGCCGCCACTGAGCACGCGCTGCAGCTCCGAGCCTCCCAGGCCAGCCCCGGGCTCGGCCGATGGGTCGGGCGGACCCACCAGCAGAACCGTGTGTCCGGGGGCGGCAAAGCCGATCCCGGCCCGTCGCGCGAGCGGCGCCAGCCGTCCCACCATCCCCACCACCGCGGTGGGAGGGATGCCGTGGCCGAGGGTGTCGTTGTAGAGGCTGACGTTGCCGCTCACGATCGGGATCCCGAGCGCGCGACAGGCGTCGCCGAGGCCGGCCACGGTCTCCTCCAGCTGCCACATGCCGACGGGCTGGTCGGGGCTGCCGCAGTTGAGGCAGTTGGTGACCGCCAGCGGCTCCGCCCCCACCGCGGCGAGGTTGCGGGCCGCCTCGAAGACCGCCGCCGCCGCCGCCGTCCGGGGCGCATACGGGCTGCTGCGGTGGCCCCCGTCGACGGTGAGGGCGAGGCCCTCGTCGCGCCCGCGCAGGCGGAGCACGGCGGCATCCCCGCCGGGCCCGCTCACGGTGTCGTCGCCGACCATGTGGTCGTACTGGCGCCAGACCCAGCGCGCCTCGCCACAGTTGCCGGCCAGGAGGAGTCGCTGCAGCGCCCGGCGGGGGTCGGGAGGGTCGGCGCCGTCGAGCGGGTCGCGGGCGCGCCGGGCGGCCAGGTCGGCGGGGGGGTGGGCCGGCGGCCGATGCTCGGGGCTGCCCGCGACCAGCAGGTCCAGGGGCAGGTCGGCCGCGATCACCGCCCCGTCGCGCACCCTGAGCCGCCCGCTCGCGGTGACCGTCCCGATCGCGTCGGAGTGCAGGCCCCAGCGCTCGAAGCAGGCCCGCACCTGCGCGACTCCGGCGGGCTCCACCACCAGCACCATCCGCTCCTGCGACTCGGAGAGCATCACCTCGGCCGGGGTCATCTGGCGCTCGCGGCGGCTGACCTGGGCGACGTCGAGGTCAAGTCCCACCCCGCCCCGGTGCGCCATCTCGGCGCAGCTGCTGGTGAGCCCGGCGGCTCCGCAGTCCTGCAGGGCCACGATCCCGGGCACGGTGGCGAGCTCCTGACAGGCCTCGATCAGGCACTTCTCCAAGAAGGGGTTGCCCACCTGGACCGCCGGCCGCTTCTGCTCGCGATCGTGGTCGAACGCGGCCGAGGCGAAGGCGGCGCCGCCGATCCCGTCCCGGCCGGTGTCCGCCCCCACCAGCAGGACGAGGTTGCCCGGTCCGCTGGCCCGTGCGTGGCGGAGGCGGTCGCGCGCGACCAGGCCGACGCACATCGCATTGACCAGGCAGTTGTCCCGGTAGGCGGGATCGAAGACGGTCTCGCCGCCGACGGTGGGGACGCCGACGCAGTTGCCGTACCAGCCGATCCCCTCGACCACCCGGGCGAAGCGGAGCGCCTGAACCGGATCGGTGGGCTCCCCGAAGCGGATCGCGTCGAGCAGCGCCACCGGGCGAGCCCCCATCGCGAAGACGTCGCGCAGGATCCCGCCCACCCCGGTGGCGGCCCCCTGGACCGGCTCCACCGCGCTGGGGTGGTTGTGGGACTCGATCTTGAAGCAGCAGAGCAGGTCGCCGCCGAGGTCGACCACCCCGGCGTTCTCGCCTGGGCCCTGGACCACCCGCGGCCCCCCCACCGGCAGCTGGCGCAGGAGCCGTCGGCTGGTGCGGTAGGAGCAGTGCTCCGACCAGAGCACCCCCAACATCGCCAGTTCGGTCGGGCTGGCCTCGCGGCCCAGCCGCTCGGCCACCCGGCGCCGCTCGCCGGCGTCGAGCGGCCCCTCCGCCGCCGCCGCCACGGTCATCGGGGGCCGACCGGCTCCCGCTCCGCCCCGGCCACCGCCCGGAACAGCCCGAGCCCGTCGGCCGACCCCAGCACCAGCTCGCAGGCGCGCTCGGGGTGAGGCATCATGCCGACCACATTGCCGCCGGCGCTGGCCACCCCGGCGATCCCGTGGAGCGACCCATTGGGGTTGGCGGCGTCGCACACCGCTCCGCCCGCGTCGACGTAGCGCAGCACCACCCGTCCGCTCGCCTCCAGTCCCGCGATCGTCTCCGGGTCGGCGTGGTAGCGCCCCTCCCCGTGGCTGATCGGAATCCGCAACGGCCGATCGGCAGGGAGTCCGGCGGTGAAGCGGGTGGGACATCCCTCCACCCGCAGGTGGGTCCACTCGCAGCGGAACTGCAGCGAGCGGTTGCGCAGCAGCGCGCCGGGCAGCAGCCCCGCCTCGCAGAGCACCTGGAAGCCGTTGCAGATGCCCAGCACCGGCCCGCCCGCGGCGGCGAACGACCGGACCGCGGTCATGATCCGCGCGTGGGCGGCGATGGCGCCGGCGCGCAGGTAGTCGCCGTAGGAGAACCCGCCCGGAAGGATGACGCAGTCAACCCCGTCGAGCGAGCGGTCGTCGTGCCAGAGCCTGACCGCCTCGTAGCCCGCCTGGGCCACCGCGTGAGCGCAGTCGCGGTCGCTCCAGGTGCCCGGGAAGACCACGATCCCGAACCGCACCCGGCTCACTCGCCCGGCCCGGCAGCGGGCTCGTCTCGGAGGCTGAAGCGGTAGTCCTCGATGACACCGTTGCAGAGCAGGCGCTCGCACATCGCGGTCACCCGCGCGGCCGCGTGTTCGCGGCCGCCGGCGAGGGTGACCGCCAGGTAGCGTCCCACCCTGACGTCGCTGACCTCGTCGAACCCCAAGGTGTGGAGCGCGGTGCGGACCACCTCGCCCTGGGGATCGTTGACGACCGGCTTCAGGGTGACGACGACGTCGGCGACACGTCGATCCCGGTGATCCGTCGGCAGGCCTCCCGATAGCGGTGGCGGACCTCGGCCACCAGCTCGGGTGGCAGAGGCGGGGCGGGCGGAGTGCGGTCCCAGCCGAGCCCGGCCAGGTAGTCGCGGACCCGCTGCTTGTCGAAGCCAGCTCCGGCCCCGCGGTTCTGGTGCCGGTCCCAGAAGCGGGACGAGTCGGGGGTGAGGCACTCGTCGATGCAGGCGAGCGCGCCGTCGATCCACCCGAACTCGAACTTGGTGTCGACCAGGTCGAAGCCGGCGGCCGCGACCAGCGGCTGGGCGGCGGCGAAGCAGGCGAGGCTGAGGCTTTCCAGCCGGCCGGCGAGCACCTCCCCCACGGTATCGCGCAGCTCGGCGCGGGAGATGTTGACGTCGTGGCCGCTGTCATGTTTGACCGCCGGGGTGAACCGGGGGGTGGGCAGCCGGTCGCCCTCGCCCAGGCCGGCGGGCACCGGCTCGCCCGCCAGGGTGCCGTGGTCGCGCACCTCGGCCCAGCCCGAGCCGGCGAGACGGCTGCGCACGACGCACTCGACGTCGACCCGCTCGGCGAGCCGAACCCACAGCGCTCGACCCCGCACCGCGTCGCGGGCGGGCTCGGGCAGCGCTGCGGGATCGTCGGCGAGCAGGTGATTGGGCACGATCGAGCGGGTGCGCTCAAACCAGAAGCGCGACATCGCGGTGAGCACCCGGCCCTTGTCGGGGATCAAGGTGGGGAGGACGCAGTCATAGGCGGAGACTCGGTCGGTGGCGACCATCAGCAGCCGGTCCCCGAGCTGGTAGGTGTCGCGCACCTTGCCCCGCCGCCAGAGCACAAGGCCAAGGTCCGGGATCGCCTCCGTCCCCGACATCACCCCGGCTCCGCGGGCGCGGTCGCCCGCGTCAGCCGCGCCACCGCCCGCGCGGCCGGCTCCACCGCGCGGTCCAGGTCGAAGCAGGCGCGAGCGCGGTCGGCCCCCAGGTGAAAGAGGACCTCGGGGTCGCCCAGCACGGCCGCTCGGAAGTCGCCACCGGCCTCGGGCGCCGCCAACCGCTGCACCAGGCGGTAGGCACGCTCGCGCCCCAGACCCGCGTCCAGCAGCGCCAGCAGCACCTGCTGGCTGTGGATCCGCCCGCCGCCGGCGGCGAGGTTGGCGCGCATCCGGTCCGGGTGGACCTCGAGGCCCGTCACCACGACGTGGAGGGTGCGCAGGATGTGCCCCAGGACCATGGTGGCGTCGGGCAGAACCACCCGCTCCACCGACGAGTGGGAGATGTCGCGCTCATGCCAGAGGGCGACATCCTCCAGGGCCGCCACCGCGTAGCCGCGCAGCAGGCGCGCCAAGCCACAGACCTGCTCGCTGCGCACCGGGTTGCGCTTGTGGGGCATCGCCGACGAGCCCTTCTGGCCGGCACCGAATGGCTCTTGGAGCTCGCCCACCTCGCTGCGCTGGAGATGCCGGATGGTGGTGGCGAGCCGCTCCGCGCTCGCGCCCAGGAGCGCCAGCGCGCACACGAAGGCAGCGTGGCGATCGCGGGCGACCACCTGGGTCGTGATCGCGGGCGCGTCGAGACCGAGCGCGGCCAGCGCCCGGGTCTCGACCTCGGCCGCCACCGTGGCCCCGGTGCCGACGGCGCCGCGCAGCCGCCCCACCCGCACCTCCAGCGCCGCCGCCTCGAGCCGGTCGCGGCCGCGACGAACCTCGTCGAGGTGATTGGCCACCACGAACCCGAAGCTGACGGGCTCGGCGTGCATCCCGTGGGTCCGCCCGACCATCGGGGTGGCGGCGTGCGCCTCCGCCAGGGACCCGAGGGCGTCCAGCAGCCGGTCGGAGTCGGCCCGCAGGACGGCGGCGGCCCGGCCGAGCTGAAGCGCGAGCGCGGTGTCGACCACGTCCTGGCTGGTGAGCCCCCGGTGGAGGTGGCGCCCGGCCGGTCCCAGGGTCTCCTGGACCGCGCTGACGAAGGCGGCGAGGTCGTGTCCCTGCTCGGCCTCCAGCTCGCGGACGCGCTCGGGCCGGGGCGGGGTGGCGGCGCGGATCACGACGATGTCGGCGTCAGGCACCAGCCCGGCGGCGGCCATCGCCTCACAGGCGGCCACCTCGACCCGCAGCCAGCTGCGCAGCCGCTCCGCCTCCGACCAGATCGCCCGCAGCTCCGGCGGCGCGTATCGATCGATCACCGGCGGCGAGCGCCCGGGGGACGGAGCACAGTTTGAGTATAGGAAGCGCCGCCTCACCGCCCCGGCCGGCGAACGTCCGTAGTGTGGACGTGTGGTGAGGGACCGGTGGGCCATAACCTTTCTCGCTGCGGCCCGTTGACCGCACAGAACCGCCTGTCCGCGGCGGTCGGAGTTCGCGACCGATGAGCCCTGCGGCCAACGACGAGGCACGGCTCGTCGACCGTGCCAAGCGGGACCCGGAGGCCTTCGGTGTTCTGTACGACCGGTATGTCAACCAGATCTATCGCTTCGCGGCAGCCCGGCTCCGGAACCCCCAGGCGGCCGAGGACATCACCAGCGAGGTGTTCTTCAAAGCGCTCCGCGCCCTCCCCCGCTACCGCAGCACCGGGCATCCCTTCTCAGCGTGGCTCTACCAGATCGCGGCCAACGCGATCGCCGATCACCACCGTGGCCGGCGCCACCCCGAGACCGAACTGGAGGAGGCGGGCGACGTCGCTGATGGGGCTGAGCCGCTGGAGGAGACCGTGGTCGCCCGCGCCGAGGCGGCCCGGGTCTGGGCGGCCATCGCCGCTCTCCCCGAGCAGCAGCGGATGGCGATGACCCTGAAGTACGCCGAGGACCTCCGGCTCGCCGAGATCGGCAAAATCATGGGCAAGACGGAGGGGGCGATCAAGCTGCTGATCCACCGGGGCACCCGCAGCGTGCGCGCCGCCCTGGCGGTCGGGAGGTGGGCAGCCCCACCCGTGCCCGAGGAGCAGGTACCGTGAACTGGCGGGGGGCGAGCGGGCGGCGCCGGGCGCGCCGGGGCGACCCCGGGGTGGATCCTGACCTGCTCGCGATCTTCGGCGAGGACGAGGACGCGGACCCCGAGCTGCTGCCGTTCGCGCAGCACCTGCTCTCCCTGCGGGACCTGCGGCCCGGTTCCGCTCCCGACCGCGGCTTCCAGCGTGGCCTGCGGGCGCGCCTGCTGGCCGAGGCGCACCAGCGCCGGGCCCGGCGGGTCGATGTCGGCCTGAAGTTGGGGGCCGGGCTGGGCCTGGCGGGGGTCGCGCTGCTGGCAGTGGTCGCGATCGTGGTCGCCCTGGTCCCGCCCCCCTCCCAGCTGGTGCGCGCCCAGAGCCGCCAGAGCGGCCGTCACGACCTCGCCCCCACCCAGGCGATCCAGCTGAGCTTCAACCGGCCCATGTCCGAGCAACGGGTCTCACAGGGCCTGCGGATCCGGCCGGCGGTTCCCTTCACGG
>Ga0307373_10000867_pt1 | contig 58194 bp, 52 predicted proteins | sample OX2MG_FD_202534 | JGI IMG/M metagenome (GOLD analysis project Ga0307373, IMG submission 202534) | Soil microbial communities from Risofladan, Vaasa, Finland - OX-2 | ecosystem: Environmental > Terrestrial > Soil > Coastal area > Acid sulfate soil | place: Finland: Risofladan, Vaasa | collected... | reverse complement strand
CAGCTCGACCCCGACCGATCGGAGCCTTTCAACATTCTGATAGATGAACTGTTCGGCCAGACGCGCGACTTGCGCGCTCGGGTCCCTGGGCGCTTGTCCGCCAAGTAAGAACTCGGCTGGGACCCGCGAGTTTCCGGAGTCCGCAATCTCGAGGAGGTTGCCGTCGGGAAGCGCACGAAACTGCAGCGGGCGCGCGCGACTCGCGGTTGCACTGCGGCCGGAATATCGTCGCTGACCGACTTTCACAGCGTGTTGATCCACTGCAGGTAGGATCGCAGCGATTCCGCGAACGAAGTCACGTATCCTTGCGCAAGATACTCTTCGATTAACGGCGCGAGTGTGACTCTCAGACGTGGCCCTGCCTGTTTTGGATCTTTGTCTAAAAAATATGAGTGGCCCGGCATCAGCTGGAATGCGTCGTCGCTGGCGTGCTCGACGAAGATGCCCAATAGCTCGGCGAATGCGTGCTGCATGGTTTCGCTGCCGCCCTCCCGCACGACACGCATTTGCGGCCATAGCTTTTGAAATGCGAACCGCCGCCGAATTGCTACATCGACGACGGCGAGACTGCGATCGGCAGTATTCATCGTTCCAATGATATGGAGATTCTTCGGAAGCGACAGGTGCTTCTCGAAAGGCGGTCCAAAGTCGAATGGTAAATCAATCGTTCGATTCGATTCATCCTCGGCTTCTAATAGGTAGATCGCTTCCCCGAGCACTTTTGACAGGTCCGCGCGATTGATTTCGTCGATATGTAATAGGTAAGGCTTCTTGCTTGCGCTTGCTTGTTCAGCGGCTTCGATGAGAAATCCTTTTTTTGGCGCAAATTTCAGCCCCAATGCATCAACAGCCGTGTCTGGTGCGAGACCTCCAACAAAATTTTCGTAGGTGGTATTTGCGTGAAACTGGATCGTTCGCCCACGCCCATCGTAATGCTTTCGAATCAACTCCCGCGCCATCCGGGTTTTCCCGGTTCCCGGCGGTCCCTGCAGCACGACGTAACGCCGCTGTTCTAACAAAGTCGCGGCGTCTGCTTCGGATATGTCGGGCATCAGATGCTCCAGCCATTGCTGCTGGATCAAATCGCGTTCGGCTTGGTATTGTTTGATTGGGCTTTCGCCGCGCTCTTCGAACATTAGGTCCAGGAATCCCTTCAGAGCCTCGAGGGTTTGCTCCTCGCTCCCGATAGGAGCGTAAATCCCGTACAAAAATGGGCCATACTTCCGAAACACCTGAGCATAGTTCGAAAATTCCGAACTCACGGTAGCCGGAATCCCAAGATCTGTTCGCGAAGGCTCTTGCTTGGCCCACGCGATCAGATTTCCATGTGTTTGTTTACTATTCAGCCAACCGCATAGAGCGCTGACCTTTCGCGCGTGACCGGGACGACCGAGGACGTTTTCGTCTGGTGAGAGGCCGCTCGTGCCGACGACGAAGGTAAGCAAACAAGGCGCGTCCGTTGCCGGAAAGATCGCAAGCGACATTCCGCCATACGCGCCGGAATCGGGATTTTGCGGATGAATCAGAGCGGCGTAGGGAACGTTCTGGCCGTCCTCGGTCTCGGGCATCCCTGGCGCTCTGATTTTGACTACTCGCTCGGCACTGGACGGGTAACGACCGCCAGCCGCCCCAAACAAATCATCGAATCCTTCAGAGGCTCTTTTCGGCCAATCCTTTGAATAGCCTCTCTCCAAGATCGCGGCCAAAAGCTTGTCTGCCCACATCGAATCCCCTCCCTTGAAATCGTGGCGGATGAAGTATTTCACCGCCGCGCCTCCTACTCAATCACATGCAACTCGCGGAGGTGGTGTTTTTTGGTGATTTACCAAATCTTGGCGCTCGCGTAGGTCAATTAGATTGCCTTCGATTCCGACGGCGCGGGCACCGAGAGTGCCTCGGCTGAGCGAACTCGTTTTTTCGCGCGCGACGGCGAGCGGACCGATTACAAAGCCAGGCGGACAACGCGAATCCGGGCTGGGGAATATCGGATGCGACGTTGCGCCGTGCGCGCAGGAGGTTATGGGTTGGATTGCGCCCCTGTGCCCTATGGCGCTTGTGGGCATTGATATGCGCGACCGGTGCCCGCGTAGCCATTCGAGCCTCCGTTGGTACCAGCCACATTCTTGATATCGTCGATTACTAAATAATTCCCACCCATTTCAGCCGTTTTATTTCTCATGGCATTCTTTACAGATGCCATGTCGAAAAGAGGGAAAAGTGAACCGACCGACACTTCACCAACTTCCTTACAATCTTTTGCAGCTTCAGTTTTTGTGGCGTATTTGACGTTCTGACCGGACTCATTTAATCCGGCGCAAGAACTTAGTAATACACATGTTGTGATCAGAGTTATAAGCGAGAGCAGTCGTGTTTTCATCAAATTTTCTCGAGATTCTCCGTTTTGACTCTCCGATTCCGACCCGCTTTGTACACGTCACGGCCGCCCGCGATGCTGCGTTGCCGGTTCGCGCGCTCTACTCATTCTTCTGCAGTTCCGATACGTGGCGGATTTTTGGATGATCCACCCAGTCGTAGCGATCATGTTGATCGATTAGGCTGGCTTCGATCCCCGCCGCGCGCGCCCCGACCATGTCGATTGAGTAGATGTCGCCGGCGTAGCGCGCTTCGTTTGGAGCGATGCCCAGCCTCTCCAGCGCGATCTGGAAGATGCGCGGGTCGGGTTTTACCACGCCTACGATGTGCGAGTCGATTATCGTGTCGAAAAATTCCGCGAGGCCGAAGCGCTGCGCGTCGCTAGCTACTTGCCCTTCGGCATTGGACACGATCGCGAGTTTGTAGCCTGCGCGCTTTAGCCGTTCGAGCGCCTCGCGCGTGCCGGGGCGGACGACGCGCCACAGAGTCGCCTCGCGATGAATCTTCTGGAAGCGCTCGCCACATTCGCGGATTTCCGCTTCGGGAATTCCCGCCGCGCCGAGCCATTCGCGGAAAAACTCCTCGTAGCCGCGATTCACGTCGCGCGTCTCGCCGGCCATCATGTAGCGATCGATCATCGCGCGGCCGCGATACTCCGCCAGCTCGAGAGTCAGCGCGTCGAGCTTGCGTCCGGGGCGGCTGAACTCACTGGCGAGCAGCTCGTAGTCGAGAAAGGCGAGCGTGCCGCCGAAGTCGAACAGCAGGGCCTTGGGATCCGCCGCGCTGCCGGTCTTCGTATGACGTGATTTCGCCGCGGTCGATTTCCTGGAAGGTGATTTGGTCTTCGATTTTGCCGTCATCGCATGCGAGCCTATCCCGGCGCGTGTGCCGATGTCATCCGCCGCGACGCGCGGCGACAGGCGGGCGGCCACGCCGGGCCGGCGCTACATCCGAGGGATGGTTGGCAGGGCGGCGCCAAAAAGATAAGATTTTTCTGGACTTTTGCCCTCGCAGAATCGGTGCAATAAAACTTGTTCACGGGAATTATAGAAGACCTTGGTATCGTTGAGAGCCAGCAGCGCTCGCGCGAGGGCGCCGTGCTGACGCTCAAGACCGCGCTGCCCACGGCGAAGATGAAGATCGGCGATTCGATCGCGATCAGCGGCGCGTGCATGACGGTCGTCGCGAAGTCGCGCGGAAAATTTTCGGTCGAGGTATCCGCCGAGAGCCTGCGCCGCACCACGCTCGGCGCGCTCAAGCCCGGCGACCGGGTCAACCTTGAGCGATGCATGACGCTGGGCAAGCTGCTGGGGGGGCATCTGGTGGCGGGACACGTTGACGGCCTGGGACGAATCGTCTCGATCAAGCCCGAGGGCGACTCGAAGCTCTACACGTTTGAAGCGCCGGCCGCCGACACGCGCTACCTGATCGAGAAAGGGTCGGTCACGCTCGACGGGATCAGCCTGACCTGCTTTGGGATTCGCGGGCGGCGGTTCTCGGTCGAGGTAATCCCGCATACGCTGAAGGTCACGACGCTGGGCTGGAAAAAGGCGGGCGATGCGGTGAATTTCGAAAGCGACATGATGGCCAAGTACGTCGAGAAGATTCTTGCGGCGCGCGAGACTCCGATCGCGGCGGCGGGAGCGTAAGGCGCCGGGCTGCCAGCGCCAGCGAACAATCGCCATGAGCCTGATGCAGATACCGCGCAAGATCGAGTACGCGCTGCGCGCGATGATCTACATGGCGGATCGTCCGGGCGGGGTCGCGCGCGGAACCGAGATCGCGCGCCACGAGCATATTCCGAAATACTACCTCGAAAAGGTAATCCGTGAGCTGATGCGACGGGGCCTGGTGCATGCGCGGCGCGGGCCGGGCGGCGGCTATCAGCTCGCGCGCGGCGCCGAGAGCATCTCATTTCGCGATATAATCGAAGCGGTCGAAGGGCCGATCACGCTCAACGTATGCACCGACGGCTCGAGTTCGTGCGCGCTGCAGCCGACGTGCCGGATGTATCGCGTATGGGAGCGCGGCCAGCGCGTGCTGCTCGAAGTTTTTTCCGACTCCTCGCTTGCCGAGATCGCGTCGTCGAAGTCGCCTTCCGACGCGCTCGCCGCCGCCGCGGCCGCGGCCGCCGCAGCCAAAAATTAGTCCGTTGACGCGATCTGGATTGTCCCCCGCGATGGCGCGCCCGCCGGAAGTCGATTGGTGAAAGACGCCGTGAGCGACGCCGCGACCAACCCGCCGCCGCAGTTCGCGGTGCGCCCGCGCACGCCAAGCTTTTCCGAAAAGAGCTTCTACCTTGAGGAGTTCTATGGAAAGAGCCTGCTGTTCGCGATGGTGCCGCCGGGCGGCGATCGGATAAGCGACTTCAACGCGCTCATCCGCACCCTGCGCGAGCTCAGGCGCAACCAGACGCGATGCATCGTGATCGTGTCGCCTACAGCTCTGCCCAAGCTGCTCAAACGGATGGGGCGGATGGCGCCGTGCGGGCCGATTCCGGTCTTCAATCCCACGCTCGGCCTGCGCTCGCGTCCCTACCCGCCCGATTCCGCGGTCGCGCAGATCTGGGAAGGGTTGCGCGCGGGCTCGATCGTGGTTGCCTCGACCAACGACGACGATTCCGCCGATCTGGCGGTGTTCGCGCAGGAGCTCGCCAGCCGCCTCCGCGTCTTCAAGCTGATTTTTCTCGACCGGCAGGACGGACTTAACGATCGCAAGGGCAACCGGCTGTCGTTTGTCGAGATGACGCGAATCCGGCGCACGCTCGGCGCCATCGGCTCGCGCGTGCGCCGCGCGATCGTGCGCGCCGCCGACCGTGCGCTCAAGGACGGCGTCGGCTCGGTCAACCTGGTCGCACCGCGCGGAGTGTACGACGAGCTGTTCAGCTTTATCGGCTCGGGAACCCTGTTCACCGAGATGCAATACGGACGCGTGCGGCCGATCTCGATCGATGATTTCGAGGAAGTCGAGGCGCTTATCGTGCGCGGACAGGAGGAAGGCTTTCTGCTCGATCGCACCCCCGAGCAGATCGCGCGGATCCTGCCGTCATGCTTCGGCTACCGAATCGGCGACGAGCATCTGGCCGGAATCTGCGCGCTGCTGACCGACCCGTACCGCCGCGAGCGCGCGGGCGAGATTACGGCGATGTACACGCTGACGCGCTTCCAGGGCGAAGGCGTTGCCGTCGAGCTGGTCAAGGAATGTGTCAAAGAGGCGCAGGCGCGGATGCTGCGCTACGTGTTTGCCTGCACCAGCGAGGATCGCGCGGCGCGCTTCTTTGCGCGGCTGCGCTTTCGGCGAATCGGCCCGAGCGAGGTTCCCGCGGCGAAGTGGCGCGGCTACGATAAGCCGCGAATCGAGCGGCTCTCGATCTTCCGCTATGAACTGGACTGACGCCGGGCATCCCGGCCGCACAGCCATTTGGAAATGAAATCGCAACCGCCTCGGGTTATCGCCGCGATTGTCGCGATCGTGCTCGCGGCGATCGTGCTGGTGACCAATCGCCTCGGCGCGAGCGATATCTGCAGCGGTAACGAGGCGGTCGAGGCCGTGTTTGTCCAGCAGATGGTCGAGCATGGGCATCTACTGTTCCCGCTCGAAAACGGCGTCCAGCCGATGTACAAGCCTCCTCTGTTTCACTGGACCGCCTACGCCCTCGACAGGTTCGCGGGGCGCGCGCGGGTGACGGCGGAAAATCTGCGCATGACGGCGGCGCTCTATGCGATCGCCGGCGTCGTGATGACGATCGCGTTCGCGCTGTGGCTGTTCGGCGCCGACGGCTCGAGCGGCGCAATTCTGGCCGGCCTGGCGCTGGCAGGCTCGTATCAATACATCAGCCAGGGGCGCTTCGGCCGCGTTGATATGACGCTGTGCTTTTTCGAGGCGGCCGCGTTGTTCACGTTTGCAAGATGGCTCGCGCCCGAGCGCGACGCGGTAATCGACACGCAGGCGCATCGGATGCTCCTGTACGTGCTCGCGATCGCGATGGGCTTGGGCGTTCTTGCCAAGGGTCCCGTAGGCGCCCTGCTTCCGGGCGCCGCGATCGTGGCGTTCATGGTGAGCGAGCGGCGCTGGCGGCAGATGCTCGCGATGCTCGAGCCGGGGCCGCTCGTCGTCGGCGCGGCGGTCGCTTCGAGCTGGTACGTCGCGTGTTATTTTGGCGGACGCTTTGGATTTCTGAATCGCCAGCTCGGCAGTGAAAACGTCGGGCGGTTTTTTGGATCGCTGGGCGCGATGGCGCCGTGGTACTACGTCAAACCCCTGTTTTTGAATTCCGCGCCGCTCAGCCTGCTCGTGCCGGTCGCGGTCGTGGCGGCGTTTTGGCGGCGCGGCGCGGGCGTATCCGGGGAACATACGCCGGGCGAAGCGCGGGTTCGCGCCGCGATGCGCCTGTTTGCGATTTTCTGGATCGTGACGGTCGTGTTCTTCACGATCGCGGCGTACAAACGGCGCGCGTACTTGCTGCCGTTATGGCCGCCGGCGGCGGTGATGCTCGCGTGGCTGATACTTTCGGCGCGGCGCTATTTTTGGGGCCGCGCGGCGAAGTGGGGATTTATCGCGGTCTGCGCGGCGCTGATCGTCTTCAACCTTATCTATATTCCGCGCAAGGAAGTTCGCGATTGCGCCGGTTCGAGCTTTCGACCGGCGGCGCGGGAAATCACCCGCGCGGTGGGACCCGGCGATCCGCTCTATACTTTCGGCTTCAGGGAAGAGCTGGCGCCGCTGTTGTTCTATCTCGATCGCGATGCGCCCGCGTTCAAGGGGCGGCTCGGCGACGCCCCTCCGGGCTACGTGATCGTTCCCGAGAGCGTGTGGCGGACCGAACAGGGGCAGGCGCTCGATCTCGCTCCGGTTCTAACCAGCCGTCACGGCGAGCGCCGCCTGATCCTGTTGCGCCGCGGGAAAACCTACGCCCGCGCGACCGAGTAGTACTGCCTGATACTAACCCTGCGCGGCGGGCTTTGGGGCGGGCGCGGCGGGCTCCGCCTCTTTCGTGTCTTTAGCAATTTTCGCGTTCTGCGCCTTCTGCCGCAGTTGCGCGAGCATCTGCCGGAGCTTTTGCGGATTGACCGGCTTTTTGAACAACGCGCCTTCCAGGCCTTTGAGCCGCGCGCGCTTCATGATGTGATCCTTGTCGTAGTAGTACGCGGTCATCAGGATAACAGGCAGCTCGGGCATCTCGCCTTTGACCGTCATGTAAAAATCGTAGCCGTCCATCTCCGGCATCACGACGTCCGAGATGACCGCATCGACCTTGACATTGCGCAGTATGCCGAGTGCGGCCGAGGGGCGCGTCGCGCAGTGTACTATGCATTTCTCGGCGCGCAGCACGTCGCCAAGTGAGTTTACCACCGCCAAATCATCGTCGAGCACGACTACCGACATCCCGGCGAGCGGTTGATCTTCGGTCGGTTGCGGCACCGCGCCTTGCGCGGGTGCGGGCTCGTGCGGCTGCGGCTTTTCGCGCGGATGCTCGCGCGGGGCAAGGTCGGCCATCCGCTTGCCCGCCAGGTAGTCACGCGTCTCGTACACGCCCTTGCGCGCCATCTCATCGAGCCGGCGCACGATAGCCTGCACGCGTTCGATACTGGAGCGAATCGAATCGACGCGCTCGTTCTCGACGACCTTTTCCGACTCGTTCAGGTGGCTATCCATCGCGCGGGTGACGAGGTCGAGATTATTCAGGATCGATTCGAGGGGATTATTGATTTCGTGGGCGAGGCTGACCGCGATTTCGCCGGCGGTCGCGAGCTGTTCGCGCTGGCGCATCCGGCGGATATCGCGGGCAAATCCGATCGAGCCGATTTCATTGCCCTGATCGTCGTGGATCAGGCCGCCCGAGATCATGACCGGGATGACCTGCCCTGCCTTGTTGCGGAAGGCGGTCTCGAAATTCGCGATCCGGTTTCCATTGGCCGACTCGCGCATCGCGTGCATCACGCGGCGCGCCTCTTCGATCGACGGATAGATACTGTCGGCGCACGGCCGGCCGATCACTTCGTCGGGGGCGTAGCCAAGGTTCTGCCGCGCGCCGTCGTTGTAATAGCTAATCACGCCCTGGCGATCGACCGCGATAATGATATCGGGTGAACTCTCCACGAGGCGTTGTAGATACTTGGTGTCAAGCGGTAACATCGAATTATGATTGCCAGATGAGATTATTTGCCGATTGTAGTTTGAGTTGCGCCGCGGCGGGCGCGGCGAGGGTTCAGGAACCCGCGCGCGGGCGGAACTTCGGAATCATCAGATCTTCGCCGGCCCGCTCGAAAATCACTTCCACCGGCATCCCGATTTTGATTTCGTGAGGCTTGATGCCGACCAGGTTGGAAATGAACTTTGGCCCTTCTTCGAGCTTTACCACGACCACCGCGTAAGGCACCTCGGCGGCGAAGGCCGGATGATAGACCTGGTGCATGATATTGAAGCTGTAGATCTCGCCACGTCCGCTGACCGGAACCCAGTTCGCTCCGGTGGCAAGGCACTTCGCGCACAGTTCATGGGCGGGGAAGCGCAGGGCGCCGCAATTGTCGCATCGCTCGACCATTAACTGTCCGCGGCGAGCGCCCTCGAAGAAACCCGCCATATCGGGAGTGACGGCGGGAACAGGTTTACCAAGTGATGCCATAGGATTTATAGTTTGATTACTCGAATGAAATCAGGTTCGCCGCCGCGAGTGATCGCTGCGGGAGGGTTCTGAGATACTCAGTTTATGCGTTTGCTCCGAGGACCAGCGTCGAATGAGTAGAGAGAATTCCGCCGTTGCCGGAGACCAGGCCGATATCGTGGCGCGGCACCTGGCGCGCTCCCGCTTCGCCGCGCGTCTGCACTATCGCCTCCGCGACCGGGGTCATTCCCCACATATAAAATGAGCTGAGCTGCCCGCCGCCGGTATTGACCGGAAGCGAGCCTTTGGGGCCGATCCGCCCGCCTTCGACAAAGGGTCCGCCTTCGCCTTTTTTGCAGAAGCCGTAATCCTCGAGCGTCACCAGCACCGTGAACGTGTAGCAATCGTACAATTCGGCGAAGTTGATATCGGCCAGTTTGATTCCCGCCATCGTGAACGCGGTCTTCTTGGCCAGCGGCGCGCCCGACACCAGCGTGTCCATCGGATCGCCGCCCGGATGCCCCTGCCCCATGCCGAGAATATAGACCGGCGGATGCTTGAGCGATTTCGCGCGCTCGGCGGAAGTTACGATCACGGCAAGCCCGCCGTTGGAGACCAGGCAGCAGTCATAGAGATGAAACGGCTCGACCACCCAGCGCGCGGCGTTGTAATCCGCCATCGTCATGGGAGTGTCGTGGAACTGCGCGGCGGGATTGAGATTGGCCCACTCGCGCTCCGAGACGGCGATCGCGCCAAGCTGCTCCTGCCGGGTGCCGTACAGATGCATATGTCGCTGGGCGACGAACGCATACGCGGCGTTGACCCCGAACTGCCCGTAATACGCGTTGAGCCCGCGCGCGAAGCCGTAAGCCGCGGCCGATCCTCCGCTGCCCTTGCCCTTGTCGGGTGAGGGCGCACGCAGCGGAGCGTCGGCGAACACGCACGCGACGACATTGGCCATCCCGGCCGCGATTGCCTGCGTGGCATGCATGATCATCGCGCCCGCGGTAGCGCCGCCAAGGTTCATGGTCGCGGTCAGGGTCAGGTCGGTCAGGCCCATCGCCTGCTGGAGCGAGAACGACGCCATCGCGTTATCCATCCAGGTCACGCCCGGATTGACCAGCAGCCCGTCAAGGTCTGAGCGCGCAAGGCCGGCGTCTTCGAGGGCGAGTTCTATCGCCTCGACGGCGAAGCCCGTCGCATTGGAATGGTCATAATTCTTGCCCATGCGGGTCTGGCCCAGGCCCGCAATAGCGCATTTGGCTCTCAAATCAGTGGACATCACCGCTCTCCGTATAGTGCCCGAAGGCATTCGGATGCAATCTCAAATCATAGCCCAAGCGGGCGCGGGGCCAAAACGGGCCAAACCTGCCCTCATAGCCTCATGCCCTGCTCTTTCGTAATGTTCTTGCAATGGCTTTAGATTGGTTGCCAAGGGCCGATTGAAGCACCTACAATTGTCTGCGGGAGATCTACCAGATGGCCGAACCGGTAAGCTTCGAAGCGCTCGCGAGCAGTCAGCACGTGCTCTCCAGCGCGGAAAATTTTGTGCTTTACGTGTTGCTCGAGGCTGTTGCCCGCGGCGCGGGCGGCGGCACCGGCGGCAGCAGGCTGCCGCTCAACCTTAGCGTGGTGATCGATCGCTCGGGCTCGATGTACGACGAGCAGCGGCTCGAGTTCGTGGTCGAGGCGGTAAAGTTTCTCGCGGCCAACCTGACTCCGCAGGATAAGGTTTCGATCGTCGCGTTCGCCGACAAGGCGAAGGTAATCGTGACGCCGGAAGAGGCGACCAATCGCGACGCCGTCAAGCGCGCGATCGACGATATTGACCTGCTCGAAATTGGCGGCGGAACGCAGATGGCGCTTGGGATGCGCGCCGCGATCGAAGAAGTCAAGAAGAACCTCGATTCGTCGCGCCTCAACCGCGTGCTGGTCCTGACCGACGGGCAGACCTACGAGGAAACCTCCTGTATCGATCTGGTCCAGCAGAACCGCGACAAGATTTCATTTTCGACGATGGGCGTTGGCGTCGAGTTCAACGAGAAGCTGCTCCAGCGCCTGGCGCAGGACTCCAACGGCAAATATCACTTCATCGGCAACCCGGGCGACATCCCCGCGATCTTCGACGACGAGTTGCAGGGCTTGCGCGCCGTCAGCCTGCGCAACGTGCGAATCGACGTGACGCTGGCGCAGGGCGTGCAAGTGCGCGAAACATTTCGCGCCTCACCGGAAATCTACGCGATGGGCGCGCCGATAATTGGCGACGATCGCAAGATCTCGTACGAACTCGGCGACCTCGAAGCCGGCGTCCCCGGTTCGGTGCTCCTGACCCTGGTATTGCCGCCGCGCAAGCCGGGAACGGTTCGGATGCTCCAGAGTGGGCTGCACTTCGACGTGCCGGGGGCGGGCGAGGGCTCGGCCAGTTGCGATCTGACTGTCGAGTACACGCTCGACCGCACGCTTACCAGCAAACGCAACGGCCGGGTCATGAATCTGGTCGATCAGGTGTCGATCGCCAAATTGCAGGCCAGGGCGGAAGAAGAACTCAAGGCTGGCAATGTGGATCGCGCAACGCGCCTGCTGGGCAATGCGATTCAGGGCACGCAGCGGATGGGCAACAGCAAGGCGACCCAGGCCCTGGCCGGGCTGCTCGATCAGGTCAAAAAGACCCAGACCCTGCAGACCAAGGCCGCCAAGACCACGCTCTTGCAGGCGCAGGCAGTGGTGCGCAAAACCCAGATGCTCGATCCCGATGCGCTTAAGGATTTCGGCAAACCTGAATAGTTAAATCGTTCCATTAGGGGACAGGCGAAAAATCTCCCAGCCGAAGGACAGGGGCTCAAGACATGATCAAGTGCAGCGAGTGCAGCTACGAAAACATGGACGGTCTCGATTATTGCGACGGATGCGGCGCCAAGCTGAACGCCGCGGCCACCGACGCATCGGCATCCGCTCCCGCCGCGGCGCCCGCACCCGAGGCTCCCAAGCCAGAAGCTCCAGCCGAGGCTGCGGCGCCAGAAGCGCCCGCGGCGGAGACTGCCAAGCCCGCGGAAGCTCCGACCGGAGAACTCGCGCCGGCATCGGCTCCCGCTGCCGCACCCGCCGCAGCGCCGTCAGGCGCTCCGATGGCGTTCAAGGCGACGCTCAAGGTCATTCGCGGCGGACGCAAGGACCAGGAATTTCCGCTCGAAGACGGCAACAATCTGGTTGGACGATGGGATCCTGACACGGGCTCGTTTCCCGAAGTCGATCTCGACGCCGACGATCCCGAGGCCAAGATCTCGCGCAAGCACGCACTAATCCGAATTGCCGACGGCAAGATCACGGTCGAGGATATCGGAAGCTTAAACGGCACCTATGTGAATCGCGGCGCGCGTCTGACTCCCGGAACCGCGGTCGAGCTTAAAACGGGCGACGAAGTTATTATCGGAAAGACCTTCCTCAAGCTGACGGTCGATCCGATATCCTGATCGCTTCGCTCTGTGAAGCTGCGCGCCATCCGGCCCTGCACGCAGAGTCGAAGCCGGAAGACATGGACGCATCATGAACCCGGGTGAGCCGCTTTCGGAGGGTCATCTCCTGGACGGCCGCTATCGCGTCAGAAAAGTTCTTGGCGTGGGCGGCATGGGACGAGTCTATCTGTCCAACGACACGCGCCTTGCGAGCCGGCCGGTCGCAGTCAAGGAGATGATTCTCGGCGACGGTATAGCCGAGAAAAAAGCGATCGAGGATTTCACCCGCGAGGCGACCGTCCTCGCGCGCCTGGCCCATCCCGGCATCCCGACGCTCATCGATCATTTCGCCGAGAAGGGACGCCATTACCTGGTGATGGAGTTCGTCGCGGGCGGTACCCTCGAGGATGCGCTCACCACCTCGGGTGGCAAGCTCTCCGAGACGCAGACCCTGCGCTACGCGCGCCAGATGCTCGAGGTGCTGGATTTCCTGCACGGGCAAAACCCGCCGATCATTTACCGCGACATCAAGCCCGGCAATATCATGATCGACAAGGATGGCCGCGCAATGCTGATCGATTTCGGTATCGCGCGGTTTCTGCCCAAGGGCGGCAAAGCCACGATGATCGGCTCGCCCGGCTACGCACCGCCCGAGCAGTACGTCGGCAAGGTCGAGCCCCGGTCGGATCTCTATTCGCTGGCCGCCACGATGCATCATCTGATGACCGGGCGCGATCCCGCGCTCGAGCCGCCGTTCAGCTTTCCGCCGGTCAAGAGCGTTGCGCCGGAGATATCAGCGCAGACCGCGGCGGCGATCGATCGCGCGCTTAGTCATCAGATTGACAAGCGCTTCCCGTCGGCGCGCGAGATGCTCAATGCGCTGCCAACGCCCCCGCCCGAAGAGCGCGCGCATACGGGAGCCTCGGGAGCGTTCGCCAATGGCGGCGGTTCGATGGGTTCGATGCGAACCGTGGTGCTGGCAAACCCGGTCGCCGCCGGATCGCCGCCCGCGCAACCGATTCGTCCGAGCGCGCCGACCCCCGGGCGCCTGACTTATCGCGCTGCTCCGCCGCGGATCGCGCCGGCCTCGCCGTCGCTTACGAATATGCCCACGGTGGTGCTGACGCGCCCCGCATCCGGTTCGTCAACGCCCGCGAAGATAACGCCGCCCGCACGGTCGAAGCCGCTTAACCCCTCGATGAAAAGGGCGATCGATCTGGGCGCGCGCGCCAAAGCACTGATCGAACGCGGGCTCCGATCGAAGATCGTCTCGACCGTGATGCAAGGTGGATCGAATCCGGCGGCAGAAAGTTCGTCGGGGGTCTCCTCGACCGCCAAGACGCGCGAGCTGCGTCCGGGTGCGTCGTCGCCGCGGCAGGCGGCTCCCGTTTCGACCGCCGAGCGATCGCCCGCGCCGACAGCTTCGCGTTCGGGAGCGGTCGCTCCGCCGCGTTCGCGCATCGCCCCGCCGGTTACGCCGCCGCTGTTTCCCGACGGCGCGAAGGGCCGAGTCTCGGGCGCTCCGGCGCGGCTGGTCGCGCGCGGCGAAAATCTTGAATTCGCGATCAAGTTCGTGCACACGACGATCGGGCGGTCGCAGACGGCGCACGCTTCAGCGGCCAAGCCGGATATCGATGTGGCGGCGCTCAAGCGCGGCGCCGAGCGAGTCTCGAATCTGCACGCCGAGATCGTGCAGCGTGGCGCCGACTATTTCATTCGCGACCTGGGCAGCTTAAACGGCACCTATATTGCCGGACTCGGGCGGCTCGGACGCGATCAACTCTACAAATTGAAGGATCGCGACCAGGTCGTTCTGGGCGGTGCCATTTTGCAGTTTCGAAGAGGCTAGTCGCGCATGAGCAAGTGTCCCGAATGCGGTGAGCAGGCCCCCGATGACGCGAAGTTTTGCGACCGATGCGGCCGCGGGCTCGAGGCCGCCGCCGTGGCCGCCGCGCCCGTCGCCACGCGGCCCCTGGCGCTATCGGCAGGCGCAGTCGTTAAGGGCAAGTTCGAGATTCTCGAGCCGATCGCGGGAACCTCGATCGAGAATCGCTATCGTGCGCGCCGGATCGACGGCGGCGAGCCCGCAACCGTTATTCTGCGCGAACGCTTCGGTCCCGAACCCAGCCCCGAATCCGATCACGGCGGCGATTCGCAAGGCGAAGCCTTATCCGCCGGCAGCGCTCCCGACGCCGATACGGCGCCGCTTGCGCCGCCCGAGGATCCGAATGGCCCGCGCGCAAAAACCGCCGAGCTGAAACCCGTCGCGTCAGTCGAATCGCCGCCAGCCGAAGACGCCGCCGCTTCGGCCGTTTCCGCGCCCGTCGCCGCCGAGATCGAGACCGTCGGCGAGCAGGAGCCTGCGTCCTCGCCCGAAACCGGGAGCGCCGCCGCCGACCCGCAGTCCAACGGAACCGCGCCCGGACAGGATCTATCGCAGGCCGAAGCGGCGGCGGTTCCGGCCGCGGTTTTGGAGCCGCCCGATCTTCATGAGCATCTCGAACAGATCGCGCAGGAAGATGTCGGCGAGGTGTTCGGACGCGTGATGGCGCTGTCGATGACACTGACGCATCCGGCGTTCCTGCGCGCTGACGCAGGGTTTGCAGACAACGGCCGCGTCTATCTGGTTTACGCGGATGAGGCGCTCGGGACGATGCCCGCGCCGCCGATGAGCGAGCCCGAGGCGATCTCGGCGGCGATCCAGGTCTGCCAGGCGATCTCGTTCGTGCATCGCCGCGGCCTGCGCTTGAACGACATCTGCCCGCAATCGGTGGCGATGGCAGGTTCGGGTCGGATCAAACTCACCGGTCTGGATTACGTCAGCAACGACAATGAGTTGGCGGGCGATCTGATCTTCAATGACGGATACACCGCGCCGGAGATTTATCGCGGCAAGAAGACCGACAAGCGCGCCGATATTTTCTCGGCCGGCGCGCTGCTCTACACGTGGCTTACGGGCGAGCGGCTCGAAAGCGAGAGCTGGCGCGAGGAAGCGGGGCCGGTGCGCTTTTACCCGCCGCACGTGATCACGCCCGAACTCGAGCAGGCGATCTTGCACGCGATCCAGTTCGAGCCGTCCGCGCGCTGGGCGACAATTGACGAGTTCAAGGCCGAGCTGACGCGGCTTTCCGGTCTATTCCGGATTCGGGTCGCCGCGCTGACCGACGTCGGGATGGTGCGCGACCATAACGAAGACGCCTTGATGATCGTCGAGTATGTGCGTGACTCACTGGTCGAGCCGGACCAGAATCATCTGTGCGTCGTGTGCGACGGGATGGGCGGCGCGGAGGCGGGCGAAGTCGCGGCGGCAATTGCGGTAGGAACGATCCGCGATTATGTTGGTAAACGGCTCGCCGAGGTGCTCGATCCGTGCAAGCTCATGAGCGCGGCGCTCGAAGAGGCCAACACGAAAATTTTGGAATACGTTGCGTCTCATCCGGAATCGCGCGGGATGGGTTCGACGGGCGTGGCCGCCCTCATCACCCAAACCGCCGCGGCGGTTGCGTGGGTCGGCGACAGCCGCGGCTATCTGCTCGAAAGCGGGGCACTGCGCCAGGTAACCAGGGACCATTCGCTGGTGCAGCGCCTGATCGATATCGGGCAGATCACTCCCGCGGAGGCGCGCACCCACGAACACAAAAACGTCATTACCCGCTCGCTCGGCGCGCGCGCCAGCGGTCCGGCCGGCGCCGAGGCGGTTGCCGTTCGGCTTCGCCGCGGAGATCGGATGCTGCTGTGCAGCGACGGGCTGACCACTCATGTCGAGGACAAGGATGTCGCCGCGATATTGCGCCGCCACGGCGATCCGTACAACGCGGCGCGCGAATTGATCGCCGCGGCCAACGCCGGCGGCGGCACCGATAACATCACGGTGATCGTGATTCACGCGAGCTGACCGGGAACGAATCAAGCGATGGCGGAAAGTCCAAATCCAACTGGACCGGTGACCGGACCGCTCGCGCCCGGAACCCTGCTCCAGAACCGCTACCTGATCGATCGCCTGCTGGGCGGCGGCGGGCAGGGGATGGTCTATCTGGCGCGCGATCAGCGCCTGGCCAATCGCACCTGCGCGATCAAGGAGATGGTCGATCACTTTATCGACCATGCCAAGCGAATCGAGGCCAACGACTACTTCGCGCGCGAGGCCGACACGCTCGCCCAGCTAAAGCATCAGGCGATTCCCGCGATCACCGATCGCTTCGACGACCAGAACCGCCATTACCTGGTGATGGAGTACGTCGACGGACGCAACCTCGAAGAAGAGCTCGCCGCGCGCGGCGAACCTCTGCCCGAGGGGCTGGTTATCGACATCTCGCGCCAGCTCTGCGACGTGCTGAGCTACCTGCACGGCCACGAGCCGCCGATCATCTACCGCGACATGAAGCCGAGCAACGTGATGCTGACGCCCAAGGGGCGCGCGGTGCTGATCGATTTCGGAATCGCGCGGCTGTTCAAGGCCGCCAGCAAGGGCACCATGATCGGCACGCTCGGCTTCGCGCCGCCCGAGCAATACCAGGGCAACGTCGATCCGCGCAGTGACCTCTACTCACTCGGCGCGACGCTGCACTACATACTGACAGGACGCGATCCCGAGAAATTTCCGCCCTTCAGCTTTCCAAAGATTCGCGAGTTGCGGCCCGCGCTCTCATCGAATCTGGCCGGCGCGATTGACGCCGCGCTCGCCTACGACGTGAACCGCCGTCCCTCGAGCGTCGCCGACTTCCGCGACATGATGCTCTATGGACGCGGGCTTGAGGACGCGGGCGCGCGCGGCGTCACCGCGCGCGCGGGGACTGACGATCTGTCGCTCGCCGCGATTCCCGACGAGCTGCCGCCCGAGCTGTTGCATCGCGCGCACAAGCCGAAGAGCGCCGCGCGCCGCGCGATCGCCCTGCTCGTGTTCTGCGTCTTTCTCGGCGGGATGGCGTTTGGCGCGACCTATGTCTATTCCGATCCGCAACTGCAGATGCGCCTGGGCGTGAAAAGCCTTATCGACGGCCTGCCCTGGAAGCATGAGGAGCTGCTCGCCACCGCCAAGCAGCATCCGCTCGACTTCGAGCAGATGACGCTGGCGCTCTCGACGCGCGAGGGAACTCCGCTCGGGCCGCCGCAATCTTCGTTCACGGATACCGATCTGACCAACGCGCGTTATTTGAAATGGTCGGCGACCTTTAAGAATGCGCTGGCGGGACTGGCCGGCCGCTCCGACAAGGTCGAGGCGCGCTTCTATGATCCGAACGGACTGCAGATCGCCTCGAGCAATCAGCAAGTGTATTTGGGGCCGGCAGAAAAGACCGCCGATTTTTCGGGGGTGGCGCTGATGCCGACGATGACCGACAAGCCGCCCGGGAATTACAAGATCGCGCTCTACATGGACGATCAGATGCTGGGCGAAAACCAGTTTTCGGTGACGCAGGATCTGTCGGCGCGCAAACAGGCCGCCGCAGCCGCCGCGGCCGCCGCCGCGGCCGCGAAAGCCGACGATGCCAAGCGCGCCCAAGAAGCCCGCCGCCTTGCGATGATCGAAGAGGCGCGCCGCAAACCTCTGCAACTGCGCGATATCCAGTTCCTCAACACCACCAAGACCGGCGCCGCGATTTCGACTCCGACCACCACCTTTGACGTCTCAAAGGTCCTGTTCGTCGGATGGCAGGTGTCGTTCGATAATCGGCTGTTCGGGCTCGAATCGAGCCAGTACCGCGTCGATGCGGCGTATATTGCACCCGACGGGCGCACGCTGGGCAGCGTCAATGATTGGCAAAACATAACTCCGGGCCAGCGTATCGCGAACTTCAGCGGACGAGTTGGCAATTCGCGCGGCGGCGCTTTTCTGCCCGGCACTTACACCGTGAATTTCTATCTCAACGGGCAATACTTCGGGCAGAAGAAGTTTCGCGTCGTCGCGTCCACCGGCGGCGCGTATGCATCCTCGCCCAGCGGCGGAGGATACGGCGGCAGCGGAGGTTACGGTGGCGCGCCGTCAGGCGGCGGTCTTGCCAGCCTGACCGGACCGACACTGGCCACCGGCACCATCAGCGGACTTCCCGGCGGAGGGCATCCGGGCATGGAACTTCGCCTGCGCCCGCAACCCAACGGCTTCCTTCACGGCGAGTTGGTGATTCATAAGCCGGGCTTCGAGTTGGCGCCACTGGAGGGATTCATCCGCGGCAACCATCTCCAGTTTCAGGTCCCCTATGGCAGCGACACTTACTATTTCGAAGGCGAGCGCGGCGGCGACACGCTGAGCGGCACCTACAACTCGGCGCCCTCGGGCGGGCGTGGCACCTGGACCGCGCAGGCCAACTGACTTCCTCGGCCGACGATGATCACGCGTGCGCAGCGCGAGGGTCTGGCAGGGATTCGCAGGCTGCAGCGCCAATGGGTCGCGATGCTGGCGAGCGCGCTTGCGCTGTTCCTGCTTTCGATCGTGCTGGTTGCGGCGGATTTTCTGCGGCTCGATCGGCCCGAGCTGGGTGAGTTGCATCTCGCTTCGTGGGAGATGTTCCTGTTCCTTGCGGCGCTGATCGTGGTTGTGGCGAGCACCTATGTTGCCTCGGCAATCCGGGTGCGGCGATGCCCCCGATGCGGCGAGCAGTTCTTCGCGCGGTCGCGGCGCCCGCGGATCACCGTGCGGGCCTCGTTTCCCGCGGGACCGCTGCGCCAGCAATGCCGCAACTGCGGACTGAGCCTGGGCGAAGTCGCCGTCGATTCTGCCGCGAAAAATTCCTAGCGCGGGTGGTAATGACCCGCCGCTCGGCTCACCCGCGCGGCGCGCATCAGCCCATCTGCTTGGTCCACATCGCGAGGTCGAAGTAGTCGCGCCATAGCGCGATCTTGCCGCCGCGCACCTCGAAGACGCCGGCGACCGGCAGTTCGATCTTCTTGCCGCCCAGGTCGAAAATATCGAGGCGTTCATTCATTACCGTGTTGCCGTTGGCGGCGGCGCGCAGAACCTTGAACTCGATCGATTTGGCCATCGGCCAGAACGTGTTGATCACGCCCTTGATCGCCGCCGTGCCCTTGGCGCCGGGCCCCGTCGGAACGTTATGGTATTCGGCGTCGTCGGTGAAGAACGCCATGATTTCGTCAAGGTTGTGATGCTTCCAGGCTTCGCAAAAGCGCTCGACGACTTCGTAGCTTGTTTCCGCCATCGCAGGAGTCCTCCTGATCGGTATAATTGCGCGGGTCGCGCGCCTATTCGTGATCGAGATAGAACCGGTCTTCGTCCTTGTTATAGCCGAAAAGCTCGGCAAAGCGCCCCCAGTTAACGATCGTCTGGAACAGCCGCTGCGGCGGCTCGCTCGGCAACAGCATCGCCAGATGCTCGAGCACGACTTCCTTGGCGAGCGAGCGGTCTTCCTGCGCGCGCAGCAGGCGCACCAGGTAGCTGAACAGGGGATGCTTCTTGAGTTGCTCGCGGATTAAAAGCTTGCGCTCGTTCATATCGCTGGCGAGCAACTGCCTTCCGAGCGGTTCGAGCACGACGTCGCCGGCGGGGGTCGAGACCAAGCCCAGGATTTCGGCGGCCTTCATCACCTTGAGCAGATCGCTGAACTTGAACTGAAGGTCGCGCGCGATCTTGTAACCGTCCTCGCGTCCGCCGCGGTCCTCGAGCAGCTCGACCAGGCCAAAGACCCAGGTAAGCTGGCAGTCGGGAATCGGGATGATATTCGCCGCGGGCATCAGCCGCGCTCCTCGATCAGCGAGAAGACTTTATCGGTCCACGCGTTAAAGGGCTCTGAGCGGCGGTCGCGCGGACGCGGCAGATCGACCTTGAGATCGGCGACCACCCGGCCCGGGCGCGAGCCCAGCACGATAATCCGGTCGGCCAGCTCGATCGCTTCCTCGATAATATGCGTGACCATGATGATCGTTTTCACCGGCATATCGGGCGCCTGCCAGATATCGAGCAGTTCCTCGCGCAGGGTGATCGCGGTCAAAGCGTCAAGGGCGGAGAACGGCTCGTCCATCAGCAGCACCTGCGGCTCGACGGCCAGAGCGCGCGCGAAGCCGACGCGCTGTTTCATTCCGCCCGAAAGCTCCCGTGGGTAGGCCTCTTCAAAGCCATCGAGGCCGACCTTGTCGATGTAGATGCTGGCGCGTTTTTCGCGCTCCTCGGGGCCGATTCCACGCGCCTCGAGGCCCATCTCGACGTTGGCTTTGACCGACATCCACGGCAGCAGTGCGAAAGACTGAAACACGAGCGCGGTTTCGAGATTGATCCCGTCCACCTGCTTGTCGCGATAGAGCACCTGTCCGGAACTGAGTGACACGATTCCGTTGATCAGGCGCAGCAAGGTGGATTTACCGCATCCCGACGGTCCGACGATCCCGACAAACTCGCCCTCCTCGACGCTGAACGAAATATCCTCGAGCACCGCCAGGGTTCCCTTGGGCAGGGAGAAGCTTTTGGAGACGTTGCGGAGCTCGAGGAGAGGCATGGGTCTGCGGGTTCAGCGTCGTCGCACATTGCGCTAATCAATAATCCAGCCGGTATCTTTCGGTCGCGACGTGATACAGCCGCCGCCAGAGTAGCCGGTTCAAGACTAACACGACCGCGACCATCGAGAGCAGGCTCAAAAGAATCATCGTGCCGTTACCGGTCTCATAGGTTGCGACATCGAGCAACGCTCCGAGCCCGGTCACTTTATAGATATGGCCCTGGTAGGGAAAATACTCGGAAAGAATAAGCGCGTTCCATCCTCCGCCCCACGCGGTCAGGCTGCCGGTGATCAGCGAGGGCAGCGAGGCCGGCAAAATCAGCTTGCGCCAGGTCGCGACGCGCGAGAGTCCGAAGACACGCGCCGCCTCTTTCAGATCCTCGGGCACCTGGTTTACGCCCGCCAGCAGGTTGAACAGCAGATACCACTGCATCCCGGTCAGGATAAGCAGAATCGACGCGAGGTTCATCCCGCCGGTCACGCGGATTACGAAGATGACGATGAGCGGGAACAGCGCGGTTGCGGGTAATGAGCCGACAATCTCGGCCGCGGGCGCCAGAAACCGGTTGAAGCGCGGGCTTTCGCTGGCGGCCAGCGCGCACGGCACGGTCCACGCAAGCGAGATCGCATATGCGATGACCATCCGCGTCACCGACGCGAGCGTCGCAAACGGAATCTGCCGGGCCTCGTGCGGCCACGGCCGCAGCAGCGCGCGCGCGAGGGCTACCAATCCGGCGCCGATGGCGTATGCGAAAAACACGACCAGCGATCCGATAAGAAACGTTCGCACGATCCGCCCGGCGCGCCGCGTCGCCGGGGTCGAGGCGATCGTCACCCGCGGCATCGCCGCCGTCGCCCGCGCAATCGCTTGATAGGGCGGCACCAGCACGACGCGCAGCGCCCGCGTCATAGCCGGTCCGATTCCGCCCAGCGTATCGAGCATCCCGAGCGAGCGCGCGGTTTGCGACGACGCGGCAAACTCGAAGCGGAACTTGTCGGACCACATCGTGAGCGGCTGCCAAACGATCGCATCCATCAGCACGATCACGGTGAGCAACGTCAGCAGGCCTGCGGCGAGATCCAGATTTGAGCCGTGATTGGCCGCATCCATCAGAAAGCTGCCGAGCCCCGGCAGGCGATAGTTGGCCGGGCCGACCGTGATGATCTCGCACGCGATCAGGTAGTACCATCCCGCGACCCACGACAGGATCGAGTTATAGACCAGCCGCGGAACGCAGGCCGGCATCAGCAGGCGCTTGAACCGCAGCCATCCGGAGACGCCGAACGCCTCGAGCGCCTCTTTGGAGTCGGCGGGTAGCGTCTTCACCGCCTCGAACACGCCGAGGGTCATGTTCCACGCCTGGCTGGTGAAGATCAGGAAGATTGCCGCCATCTCGACGCCGATCTGATGGCCGTGCGCGAGCGCGACGAAAAAGAAAATTGCGGCGGGAAAAAACCCGACCACCGGCACCGACTGCGCGATATCGACGGTTGGGATCAGGATCCGCTCCCAGATTCCGCCGCGCGCCGCCAGCATCCCGTACCCGATCGAAAAAAACAGCGCGAGGAAATAAGCCGCAAGCATCCGATAGAACGAGCAAAACGCGTAGTAGGGAAGATGCTCGATCGAGGTCGAAAAACTGGCGCTCTTGAGCGGCATCTCCACCCTGCCACGATAGGCGAAGAACAGCGCCACGATCGCCGCCAGTGCCAGGAATGACACGGTCGCGCCAAACAGGCGCCGCAGCGATGTGTTCTTCTCCTGTCCCATCCGATCGCCCCAAAAGACTCAAGCATAACCGTGCCACCGTGTCGCACAAGCGCACAGGAGATATTTCATCGATGCGTAATGCCCGGCCTAACCATCGCGGCGCTGGCGTTGACAAGCACCGCGCTCCAACATAGCGATTGGCTGCGATGCCTCACGACGAAAAGCCCGGGCCCGACGACTGGCGGCTCGGAATCGACCCCGCCGATCGCGCCCATCCCGCGCTCGCGCCGGCGCCTGTGCTCGATGCTCCGCGCGCGGACGAGCGCAGCGCGCGCCGCCTCGAACGCCCCCTGTTCGTCGTTACGACGGAGCATCTCGGATGGCTCCTCGTCGCGGCGTACACGATCGTCACGCGGTTCGCCGCGCTCGGCGCGCGCCCGATGTTCCCGGGCGAGGCCGCGCGCGCACTGGGCGAGTATGCACTCGCGAGCGGCGGCCCGTATCCGCCGCCGGCGGCCTTTGGGCTCGGATGGATCGGGCTTGCGCAGATCGGAATCTTTCATGCGATCGGCGTTTCGGACTTCAGCGCGCGGATCGTTGCGGCGCTCGGCGCGCTCCTGCTGGTCGGCGCCGCCTTCGCGCTGCGCGCCGCGCTCGGACGAGCAGGAGCGCTCGGGCTCGCGGCGCTGTGCGCAATCTCGCCCTCGCTGATGTATTTTTCGCGCTCCGGGACAACCGCCAGCGCCGCGATCGCATTCGTGATGGTCGCAGTCGCTCTCGCCATGGCGCTGGCGCGCCGCCCGACCGCGTCGCGCGCGGCGGGACTCGCGATCGCGCTTGCGCTTGCGATCGGCGCGGGACCGGTGGGCGCGATCGACGCGCTAACCGGCGCGGTTGCGCTCGCGATCATCGGGGTGATCAACGCGATCGCCGGCGGGAACACGGTCTTGCGCATCCGCGTATGGTGGACGCGGCGCGGATGGCTGCTCGTGGTGGGCGTGATCGCATTCGTTGCGGTCTGGATTTTCCTGGCCGAGATTCTGAGCGCCGCGCCGCTTCGTGTTCCGCTCGCCGCGTCGCTCGCGCCGATCTTCAACGCCGCCGCCCGGCCCGTGCTTTCGCCGCCGCGTTTCTATTTGGCGATAATCGGCTTCTACGAATTCGCGATCCTGCTCGCGGCGCTCGCCGGTGCCGCGGCGATCCTCGCGTGGCGCGTCAGATCGTACTTCGCGCGATGGAGCCTCGTCTGGATGATCGTGAGCCTTGCCGGGTGGACGATCGCGCGGCCGTATCGGCCCGAGTTCGCGCTCGGATTCGTTGTCCCGATGGCACTGGTCGGCGCGTGGGGTCTCGAATGGCTTCATCAGTTCGAGGCATGGGAGATCATCCGCTATCCCGCCGCCGCGCTCACGCTAGTGACGATTTACGTGATGGTGCTGACCAACGTGATCGTCGCGGCGCCAAACGCCAGCGAGGCGGCGTGGGAGCGCCGCGCGTCGCTTTTGTGGAGCGAGCCGGCAACCACGATTCAGACCCCCGCCGAGTGCGCGCGCGCGATCAAAATGGCCGGCCGCGGCGCGACCGCCGCGCTGCCCGACGACGCGCCCGCCGTTGCGTGGTATCTGCGCGCGCTTATCGCCGCCGCCGATCCCGCCAGCGCTGTCGTCACCGTGACGCGGGCTGCCTCTGAACCGCAGCCCGATACGCAAACCAGTCATCAGTTCGGATTCGAGGAACGCTGGAAGCCCGGTTTCAGCAAGCTCAGCGGGGCTGCCGCCGCGCGCTTCTTTCTGACCGGTCATGCATGGAGCGAAGTCGAGATCGACGATCTTGCGATCGAAGTGCGAGCGCCCGCGCCCGCCGCCGTGTCCTCACCCACGGCGAGCGTCACGCCGACGCCCGCAGCGACCGCATCCGCAACGCCCAGTCCGTCGTCAACGCCAACTGCGTCGCCGACAGCAAGTTCTCGCGCGACGCCAACGCCGTCATCGGTATAATCGGCGTCGGCATCGAGCCGGTCTCTAAATAAGCGGCGGGATCGGCGCTGCCTTACCGAGCGATAACTGGGGCGATAATTTCGTTTCCTGTTCGCCCGCACGACCGAAAAATCTCTCGCTGCCGCATCCGCCGAATTGCCTGATCGGTTCCGCTCTGCGATAAAAGTTGAGGTACGCACGCGGCGCGCGGGCGATCGAGGCTTTTGCGCCCCGCGCTCATCGCCCTTTCAGGAGACCCGATGGCAAACGTTCTTGCTTGGTTAACCACGCTTCAGCTTCATCCGATTGCCGATCACTTCACGATCGCGCTGCTGTTCGCCGCGATTTTTATCGATCTGATCGCGAGTCTCGCGCCGACGCGCGCATGGCTGCGCTACATGGCGCTGACGTTGATCGTGATGGGGGCGGTCGCCACTGCGGCGTCGTGGGTGACCGGCGGGACGCTGCAGCCGCGCTGGGTGTTCAAGACGATTCCGCCAGCGGCAAAGGTGCTGATGCATCACCACGCCGAGCTCGGCGACATCTTGATTTATGTGTTCGGCGTGCTCGCGCTCTGGCGAATCCTGATCGAGAGCGTGACCTTCATGGCGCGCAGCCGCGCAATTTATCTTATCGTCGCGATCGTCGCGGTCGGCGTGATCGGCTATCAGGGGCATCTCGGCGGCGAGCTGGTCTATGACTACGGAGTCGGAACCGCGCTGCTGCAGAGCACCGCGACACCGACCCCGGCCGAATCCGCAGGAACGATGAACCCCGCTTCGATTCCGACCGTCACGGTGCCGTCGCCGATGCCGACCGCGATGCCGTCAACGGCGCCGTCTCCGGCGGCGTCGGCAAAGCCCTCGGATTCTCCAAAGCCGTCCGCGGCGAGTGCGACTGCGACGCCCGGCAATATCTGATCATAGCATTTGGTTAGAGACGCAAATCATGGAACTGACCGTATCGGAAAAACAGTCGCTCGAAGCCGCCGATCGGCTTTTCAAGGCGATCGAGCGCGGCGATGTCGCCGCGATTTGCGAGCTCTACGCTCCGCACACAAAAATCTGGCACAACTTCGACGGCGTTGCGCAAACCGTTGACGAAAATCTCGCCGTGCTGAAATGGATCGTCGCCAATATCGCGGAGATTGCCTACACGGAAATCAGGCGCCAGCCGACCCCTTCAGGATTCGTTCAGCAGCACGTGCTGCGCGGACGCGTGAAGACGTCGGGCAAAGAAGTTGCCATCCCGGCCTGTATCGTATGCATCGTGGAAGGCGGCCGAATCACGCGCCTCGACGAATATCTTGATAGCGCTCAAACCGCAGTGCTGCGCGGCTAGCTTCGGCAGCCTCCGCGGGCGCGGGTTGCATTAACGCATCAGCAAGGAGTTTCTTCGATGACCAAGCGGCTCGGCTTCGGCGCGTTTCTAGCGCCGCATCATCCCATCGGCGAGCACCCGACGCTCCAGTTCCAGCGCGATCTGGAACTCGCGCAGTGGCTCGACCAGCTTCACTACGACGAGTTCTGGGTCGGCGAGCATCACTCCGCCGGATGGGAGACGATCGCGTCGCCCGAGATGTTCCTGGTCGCCGCCGCCGAACGCACCAAGCGCATCAAGCTCGGCACCGGCGTCGTCTCCGTGCCTTATCATCATCCGTTCAACGTCGCGCAGCGGATCGTGATGCTCGATCATCTGAGCCACGGACGCGCGATGCTAGGCGTCGGGCCCGGCGCGCTGCCCTCGGACGCCGTGATGCTCGGGATCGATCCGATGACGCAGCGCGAGCGGATGGACGAAGGGCTCGGCGTGATCCTGCGCCTGCTCACCACCGATGAGCCGTTCAGCTACAAGGGCGCGTGGTTCGAACTTAACGACGCGGCGCTGCAGATTCGTCCGCTCCAGGAGCGGATTCCGGTGACCGTCGCCTCGACGATCTCGCCCTCCGGAATGAAATGCGCGGGCAAGTACGGAATCGGCGTGCTTTCGGTCGCGTCGTATTCCGAAGAGGGACTGATGGCGCTGCCGACGCAGTGGAATTTCGGCGAGACCTCGGCGCGCGAGCACGGCCAGCATATTGACCGCGACAACTGGCGGATCGTGATGCCGTTTCATCTGGCCGATTCCAAAGAGCAGGCGCTGCGCGAAGTCGCCGACGGCCTCAAAAAATGGCAGAACGAATATATCGTCGGGATTCTCGGCAGCCCCCAGCGTCCGCCGTTCGCCGACGGCTACGAGGCCGCCAAGCGGATGGCTGATTATGGCGGCGCGATTATCGGCACACCCGACGACGCGCTCGATCGGATCGCCAAGCTGCAAGCGCTCTCCGGCGGCTTCGGCACGATCCTCTGCTTCGCGCACGATTGGACCACGCGCGAGCAGGCGCTGCGCACCTATGAGATGATCGCGCGCTACGTGATGCCGCGGTGCCAGGGGCTGATCAAGCCGCTCGAGGCTTCGGCCGCGCGGGTCACCGCCAAAAAGGGCGAGCTGATGGAAAAAGCCAGCGGCGCAATCCTGAAAGCGATCCGCGATTACAACGCGACTCATCCGCGCCAGAGCTAGGCGCGCGCGGCCGACGGGAGGCTATCGATGGCGCAAAAGCAGGTTGGCACGATTGCCGCAATCTGGCGGTATCCGGTGAAATCGATGCTCGGCGAGCAGCTCGCGCAAGTCGAGATTACCGAGCGCGGCGCGGTCGGCGACCGGGCGTGGGCACTGCGCGAGACGGCTACGCGCCGAATCGCGAGCGCCAAGAAATTCGCCGCTCTATTCGATTTCCGCGCGAAGTACGACGATCCGTTGGCTGCTGGCGCCGGCGCTCCGATCAGTATCAGAATGCCCGACGGGCGCACGATTCACGCCGGCGATCCTGACGCCTCCGAGCAGATCAGCGTGGCGCTCGGCCGCAAGTTCACGCTCGAGCGCGCTGAATCGGCGGCCGCTGAACGCGCCGGAATCGATCCCAAGACCGTTTTCGCCGACGTGCCGGTCGAGCAGGTGATTCCCGGGCTTGACGCCAATACGTTGCCGGCGGATTTTCCCCTTTGGCCGGGCTCATTCTTCGACACCGCCGTGATGCACGTGCTCACGACCGGCACACTGCGCCATATGTCGAAGCTCGCCGGCTCGAAATCGATCATGGATCCGCACCGTTTCCGTCCCACACTGTTCGTCGATACCGGCGCGGGTGACGATCGCTTTGTCGAAGACGAATGGGAGGGCGGTGAGTTGATCGTGGGTTCGAGCGTGAAGGTCACCGCGATGGTACCCGCGCTGCGCTGCGTGATGACCACGCATCCGCAGGGCGATCTTCCACGCGACCTCGACGTGCTGCGCACCTCGGCGCGGCATCATCGCAACAACCTCGGCGTGTTCTCGCAGATCGGCGCGGGCGGAATCGTGCGGCTTGGCGACCCCGTGTATCTCGTGAAATAGGCTCTTCCTCGACCGCGGTGAAACAGGGGGCGACAACGGTTGTGGATACAGCCCCGATGTCCTCTTGCCCGAAGCGCCCATTGCGGCGAACTATCGGGAGGCCGCGCCGCGCGCCATCCCGATGCCTGATTCGCGCCAGATAATTGCTTCAAGCCGAGCCGCGGAGCGAATCGCGGCTGCGCGCGATTGGCTGCGCGCGCTCGAGCCGGGCGCAGAGGCGGTCGTGATTGCGCCCGCGCGCTCGGGCGCCGACGATCTGGTGCGCGCGCTCGCGGTCGAGCGCGGAGCACTGGCCGGAATTCATCGCCTGACCTTCAACCGGATCGCCGGCCTGCTCGCGGCGGAAAAGATGACGGCGCTCGGCCTTGCCGCCGCCTCGGAACTGGCCACCCGCGCGATAGCCGCGCTCGCGGTGTTTCATCTTCGGCCGGCCGCGCGGCTGGAATACTTCGCGCCGGTTATCGATCAGCCCGGCTTTGCCAACGCGCTTGCGCGCACGCTCGAGGAGCTGCGGCTTGGCGATATATCCGCCGATAATCTCGCGGCGCTCGGCGTGGCAGGCGCCGAACTGGGCGCGATGCTGGTCCGCTTCGAGGCCGAGTTGGCCGATGCGAAGCTCGCCGACCGCGCGATGATACTTGCGCTCGCGGCCGAGGCGGTGCGCGGCGATCTTTCATCAGGCGCCGCGCCGCGCTTCGCCGCGATACCGACGCTGCTGCTCGATGTTGCGCTCGAGAGCCGGCGCGAGTGCGCGCTGGTCGCGGCGCTCGCCGCGCGCGCGCCGAATTTTTTCGCGACTGTTCCCGCGGGCGACGAGCGCACGGCGCGGATGCTGTCCGAAGCGCTCGGAGTCGCGGTGCGCGCCGCGCCCGCCGGCGGAGGCGGCGCGGCGACTTCGCTTTCGCGGATGCAGGATCATCTGTTCGGCGACCTGACACCGCCCGCGCGCGATCTTGACGAGAGCGTCAGCGTAATCTCGGCGCCGGGCGAGATGCACGAGTGCGTCGAGATAGCGCGGCGAATCGACCGCGAGGCTCGAGCCGGCGTCCGCTTCGATCGAATTGCGGTGCTCTTGCACGATCCGGTGCGCTACGTGCCCTGCCTGCAAGAGGCCCTCGATCGCGCCGGCATTCCCGTTCATTTCGCGCTCGGCGCGCGCACTCCGCGGCCGGGAGGGCGCGCGCTGCTCGCGCTGCTGGCGTGCGCGGCGGAAAATCTTTCGGCGCGGCGCTACGCCGAATATCTTTCGCTCGCCCAGGTGCCCGGCCGATCCGCCGGCGATGATTCCGCCGCCGGCGCGGCCGGCTCCGAACTGTTTGCAACCTCGCTCGGCGGCGATCTGCGCGAGATCGAGGCGCCGGCGCAGGCTTCAGGAGATGAAGACCGCGCCCGCGCGCCGCGGCGCTGGGAGCAGATAATCGTCGATGCGGCGGTGATCGGAAGCGCCGAGCGATGGGCGCGCCGGCTCGACGGACTGGAGCATGAACTCTTGCGCCGCTGCGCCGAGCTGGACGACGACACCGCCCAGGCCGCCGCGCTCGAGCATAAGATCTCGGATCTGCGGCATCTAAAGGAGATCGCGCTGCCGCATATCGCGATGCTGGCGGAGCTGCCGAAAAGCGCGCGATGGGGCCAATGGCTGGCGCGGATCCGCGCGCTCGTTGCGGCGGCAATTCGCGACCGCGACGATATTCTGGCGGCGCTCGGCGAGCTTGATCCGATGGCGGAGGTCGGTCCGGCAAGCCTCGATGAGGTGCGCCACGTGCTGGCCGAGCGACTAACCCGGCTCGAAGATCCACCCGCGCCGCGCCGCTACGGCGCGGTGTTCGCCGCGTCGCCGCATCACGCGCGCGCGATGTCGTTCGAGGTTGTGATTGTTCCGGGGCTCGCCGAGCGAATTTTTCCACAGAAGCTGATCGAGGATCCGATCCTGCTCGATGCGGCGCGCGCGGCGCTGGGTGACCAATTGATTCGCAACGAGGATCGCGTTGCGCGCGAGCGGCTCGCGCTGCGAATCGCGGTGGGCGCGGCCGAGCAGCGCGTGATGTTCTCCTATCCGCGGGTTGACCTGGACCAGGGCCGTCCGCGTGTGCCGTCGTTCTATGCGCTCGAGGTATTGCGCGCCGCCGAAGGGCGTCTGCCCGGCTTCGATGAACTGGCGCGGCGCGCATCCGCGCCGGCGGCGACGGGTCCAACCTGGCCCGCGCCCGCCCTTCCCGACGACGCGATCGACGACGCCGAATTCGACCTCGCGGTTCTGGACAAGCTTATTGGGCGCGATCCCGAAACTACTCGCGGCGCCGCGCATTACCTGCTCGGCGCCAACGAGTATCTCGGGCGCGCGCTGCGCACCCGGGCGCGCAGATGGCTGCGGCGCTGGACGCCGGCCGACGGCCTGGTCGATCCGGAGCCGCGCACCCTGGCCGCGCTCGGGCGCCATCAGCTCGCCGCGCGCTCGTACTCGCCCACCGCGCTTCAGAATTTCGCGGCGTGTCCGTACAAGTTCTTTCTGCAGGCGATTCATCGGCTCGAGCCGCGCGAAGAGCCGGTCGCGATCGAGGTGATCGATCCGCTGACGCGCGGCGGGCTGTTCGCCGAAGTGCAGTACGAAATACTTTCCGGCCTGCGCGCCGCCGGCGCGCTTCCCGTCGCCCCGGCGACGCTCGGCGCGGCAAGCGCGCTGCTCGATGCGACGCTCGATGAAGTTGCGGCGCGCTGGCGCGAGGAGCTTGCGCCCGCGATCGAGCGCGTATGGCTCGACGGAATTGAATCGATTCGCGCTGACCTGCGCGAGTGGCTGCGGCGCGCCGCCCTGGATCCCGAAAGGTGGCGCCCGGAACGCTTCGAGCTGGGGTTTGGACTGAGCGGCCGAACGCAGGCCGACCCCGCCAGCTCGCGCGAGCCGGCCGCGCTCGAGGGCGGGCTCATGCTGCGCGGGTCGATCGATTTGATCGAGCGCGCGGCTGACGGCATGGTGCGTGTAACCGATCACAAAACCGGGCGGGTCCGCGCGGCGGCGGATTTTGTGATCGGTGGCGGAAAATATCTTCAGCCTGTCTTCTACGCGCTGGCCGCCGAGCGCGTGCTGAACGAACCGATCAATCGCGGACGGCTCTATTACTGCACGGCGGTGGGCGGATACGAGGAACGAATCGTCGCGATCGACGACGCCGCGCGCGCCGCCGAGCGCCAGTTCGCGGCGATCGTTGGCCAGGCGCTCAGCGACGGATTTCTTCCCGCCGCGCCCGCCGAGCGCGAATGTGAATGGTGCGATTACCGGCGCGTATGCGGTCCCTACGAAGAACGCCGGGTCAAGGATATCAAGCCGTCGGCGCGGCTCGAGGCGCTCATCGGTTTGCGCAAAATGAAATGAGCACGCCCGCGAAACTCGCCGATCAGGACGCGCGCGACGCGATCGCGCGCGACCTTGATGCGACCCTCGTCGTCGAGGCCGCCGCGGGCACCGGCAAGACCACGGCGCTGGTCAGCCGGATTGTCTCGGTGGTTGCGTCGGGGCGCGCCGCGCTGGCGCGTATCGTCGCGGTGACCTTCACTGAAAAAGCGGCCGGCGAACTCAAGCTCAGGCTGCGCACCGAGATCGAGCGGGCGCGCAATGACCCTTTGCTGGCCGAAAATTCGCGCTCGCGGCTGTCCGCCGCGCTGCGCGAACTCGAACAGGCAAGTATCGGCACGATCCATTCCTTCTGCGCCGATCTCCTGCGCGAGCGCCCGGTCGAGGCGCGCGTCGATCCGATGTTCGAAGTCGCGGCCGAGGACACCTCCGGCGCGATTCTCGAACTCGCCTTCGCCCGGTGGTTCGAAACCGCGCTGGCGAGTCCGGGCGAAGCGATGCGCCGGCTGCTGCGCCGGCGCGAATCGTTGAGCCGTGACGGACCCCGCGCGATCGCACGGCGCGCCGCCGAGGAGCTGCTCGCATGGCGCGACTTCAGCGCAAGGTGGGAACCGTACCATTTCGAGCGCGACCGCGAGATCGATGAGATCGTGGCCGAGATCGGCGCGCTTGGGGAACTCGCCCGCGACGGCGAGCCCGGCGATTGGCTGGCGAAGAGCCTCGAGGAAATTGCGCGGCCGGTTGCCGAAGCGATGCGCCTGGAGGCGGTGCGCGGCCGCGACTACGACGCGCTCGAGGCCGTTCTTTTGACGATAGGCGGCGGCAGGCGCTGGGAGTGGAAGGGCTTCGGCGCCGGGATGGGAGGAGTCGAGCGCGAGGAGATTTTTCGCCGCCGCGCCGCGCTGCGCGAGCGGCTCGCGCGGATGCGCCGCGACGCGGGCGCCAATCTGGCGCCGCTGTTGCGCGAAGAGCTTTGGCCGATCATCGAGATCTACGACCGGATCAAGCGGCGCGAGGGGCAACTGGATTTTCTCGATCTGCTGCTCGTCGCGCGCAACCTGGTCCGCGACAACCCGGCGGTGCGCGCCGAGCTGCAGAATCGCTTCACGCATATTTTTATCGACGAATTTCAGGACACCGACCCGCTTCAAGCCGAAATCCTGCTTCTGCTTGCCGCCGACGATCCCGGCGTCCACGACTGGCGCGCGGCCCGCCCGATTGCGGGCAAACTGTTCATCGTGGGCGACCCGAAACAGTCGATCTACCGCTTTCGCCGCGCCGACGTCGCGCTCTATCAGGAGGTAAAGCGCAGTCTCATCAACGCCGGGGCGCGCTTGCTTTATCTTACGGCGAGTTTCCGCGCCACGCCCGAGCTGCACGCGATGATCAACGCCGCCTTCGCGCCGCTGATGGCGGCCGAGTCGCCAACCCAGCCGGCGTACGCGCCGCTGACGCCGGTGCGGCCGGACCCCGCCGCGCAGCCTTCGATCATCGCGCTGCCGGTGCCCGATCCCTACGGCGACTACGGCCGCGTGACGGACTGGAGGATCGAAGAGTCGCTGCCAGAGGCGATCGCCGCGTTCGCGGGCTGGATGGTGAAGGAGAGCGGATGGACGGTGACCGAGCGCGAGGCGCCCGAGCGCCGCGTCGCGCTCGCGCCGCGGCATATCTGTATTCTGTTTCGCCGCCTGAACTCGCACGGCCGCGACGTGACCCGGCCGTATTTGCGCGCGCTCGAGGCGCGCCATTTGCCGCACGTACTGGTCAAGGGCGGCTCGTTCAATGATCGCGAAGAAGTGATCTCGGTGCGCAATCTGCTCGCGGCGATCGAGCGTCCCGACGACGATCTGGCGGTGTTCGCAACCCTGCGCGGCGCGTTCTTCTCGCTCGGCGACGATCTGCTGCTCGAATACCGCGAAGCCGCCGGCGGCATCAGCCTGTGGCGTCATCCGCCATCCGATGCGGACGCAAGATTAGCCCCGGTGATCGGCGCGCGTGAGATAATTCTCGAGCTGCATCGCGAGCGCAACCGCCGTCCTATCGCGCAAACGCTCGCGCGCGCGCTGGCGCGGACCCGCGCGCATGCCGGCGTCGCGATTTGGCCGACCGGCGATCAGGCGCTGGCCAATATCCTGCGCTTGATGGATCAGGCGCGCCGCTACGAGGCGCGCAGCCGCCCCACCTCTTTTCGCGGCTTTGTCGATGAACTGGAAGCGCGCGCCGAACGCGATGAAGCCAGCGAAACTCCGATTGTTGAAGAGGGCACCGAAGGCGTCCGCATCATGACGGTCCATCGCGCCAAGGGCCTGGAATTTCCCGTCGTAATTCTGGCCGACCTGACCTGCAACGAAACCGCGGGCGAGCCTGCCCGCTATATCGATCCCGCGCGCGGACTGGCCGCCCTGCGCATTGCCGGATGCGCTCCGCACGAGCTGCTCGAGCATCAGGAGGAAGAGCATCGCCGCGATACCGAGGAGGCCGTTCGCCTGCTCTACGTCGCGGCTACGCGCGCGCGCGACCTGTTGATCATCCCCGCACTCGGCGACGGCGAGTATGACGGATGGCTCGCGCGGCTAAATCCCGTCATCTATCCCGAGCAAAAGAATCGCCGCGCGCCGCTTACGCGCATAGCGCCCGGATGCCCCGAGTTCGGCCTGGATTCCGTGCGCACCCGGCCGACTCGCGCGCCCGCGCCGACGCGCTCGGTGGCGCCCGGATCGCATCGCGCGCAGGCGGGGTCGCATCGCGTCGTATGGTGGGATCCGACCCGGCTCATCCTCGACGTGAAAGAAGCGATGGGGCTGCGGCAGAGCGTGCTGCTCGAAGCGGACGCGAGCGGCGAGATCTCGAAGCGCGGCGACGCGGCATATCGCGCGTGGAGCGAGGCTCGAAGCGCTGCTCTCGCGCGCGGCGCTGCGCCGACGATCAGGGTGATCGGAGCGACCGCGGCGGCGACGCTTGGCGATGCGGCTATGAGCGCGAACGGCGGCGAAATTCGGGTCGAAGAGATTGCGCGCGACCGCTCGCTCGCGCGCCTGCGCCTTTTCGGCACGCTGGTGCACGAGACGATGCTGCGAATCCACTTCGCCGCGCCGCGCACGGAGATCGAACCAGTCGCCGCGAGCGTCGCGCGGATGATCGGCGCGGGCGCGGACGATGTTGACGCGGCGGTGGACGCGGTTGCCAGCGCGCTTGGGTCCGACGTGATTCGCGCCGCCGCAAGTGCGAGCGAAATCCGCCGCGAGTACCCGGTCCTCGTGACGCTTGACGATGGGGCGACGGCCGAAGGAATCGCCGACCTGGCGTTTCGCTCGGATGCGGACGGCGCGGCGCGCTGGACGATCGTCGAATTCAAGACCGACGCCGACTTGTCGCGGCGGCTGCCAGAATACCGCGCGCAGGTCGCAATCTACCTTCGCGCGGTCCGCGCGGCGACCGCGCTTGCGGCCAGCGGCGTGATTCTTTGGATTTGACCGTGCCGTCCGCGGCGCTAGGATAGCCGTGGCTTGTCCTCGAGCCCGGGAGAACCTGCGATGGCCGATACGCCGATCAATTTGATCTATGGCGAACGCGTGACGCCTGGTGTCGCCGCGGAAATCCGCGGCGCGGCGCTGTGGCTCCGCGGCGAAGACCTGGAGCGAGCGACAGGATGGGCGTTCAAGCCCGAGGGGTTCTGCAAGGACGAGGTCTGCATTCCGGTGCCGCCCGCGCGCGCGGCCGAGTTCGCCTCCGGCGGTCGCTACAACCTGGCCGCGCTGGCCGGGTTGCTCGGACAACCGATCGTCGCCGACGAGGAGCATCGCGCATGGTGCATCGGCGCGGCTGCGGCCGAACGCGCGCGCAAGCTCAAGTCGCTCGACGCGCCCGATTTTTCGCTGCCCGATCTTGCCGGGCGGATGCATTCGCTGGCGGAGTATCGTGGCAGGAAGGTTCTGCTGGTCTCATGGGCTTCATGGTGAGGATGCAGAATGGACCTGCCCGTGTGGCAGGCGATGTACGAAGAGCTGGGGCCGAAGGGGTTCGTACCGATCGCGGTGGCATTCGACAGCGCCGGAAAAATTGCCGCCGAGCCGTGGATCGCCGCCGCGAAGCCGACTTATCCGTGCGTGATCGACATGCGCCACATTGTCGCGGAACTCTACGATATGGTAAACGTGCCCACCGCCGTGTGGATTGACGAGCGCGGACGAATCGTGCGGCCGAGCGAGGCGGCGGGATCGACCGACGCGTTCCGCACGCTCGATCGCAAGACCTTCACAATGCCCGAGGAAGCGATGAAGCAGATGCAGGCCAAGCGGCTCGCCTATCAGAACGCGATCCGCGACTGGGTCGCCAACGGCGCCGCGAGCAAGTTCTCGCTCAGCGAGGCCGAAGTGCTGCGCCGGATGCATACGCCCGGCGACGCCGACGTGCGCGCGGCGGCGAATTTCCGGCTCGGCGAGTATCTGCACGAATGTGGTTATGCGCAAGCGGCGGAGAAATATTTCGCCGCGGCGCGCCGGTTGCGCCCCGAGAGCTGGAATTACAAGCGCCAGGCAATGTCGCTCAAGGATCCGGTCAATCCGCTCAGCGCCTCGGGCCCCGAATTCTGGAACGCCGTGGACGAGCTGGGCGACAAAAAATATTATCCGCCGGTCGAGGACATTTGAGCGCCCTCAGTCCGCCGTCCGCGCGGCGATATCAATAAGACCGTGGAACCCAATGCGCGCCTGATCGTGCTCGGCTACGGCTCGCTGCTCTCCGGCTACGGCCTGATGGCCGAGCGGCGCGGCGGGCGCTCGCGCGTGACCGCGATTGACGCCGAGCCCGCGGTCGTCGTCAACGCGCGGCGCGGGCTTGCCAAGCCTTCGAGCCACGGCAGCTACCTTGCGATGGACATCGAGCCGGTCGATCGCGCCGCGCCGATCAGCGCGCGCGCGGGTTTCGGCGGCGGCGCGGCGAACGAATTTGGCGCCCTATTGCTGACCTTCGAGCGCAGCGCCGCGCCGCTGATCGCGCGTCGCGAGGATTACGCTCCCGCCGCGTTTGCGCATCTGATCGGACTTGCGGACGGCGCGCGGCTTGCACTCGGCGAGTTCCTGATGCGAATCGCCGATGACACGGGCTTCGATCTGCTCGAGTACCGGCGCGCACTGCGCGAGCTGGTCGGATATACCTCGCCCGGATACGTGTTCCATCCGGTTCCGATCGCCGACGGGCGCGTCGCGGTCGCCGCGATCGGCTCGGGCTTCGACGGCAGCGGCGACGATACGGTCGTCTCGCGGCGGCGCGAGTTCGGAATCGATCGGATGCATTCGCTCGGCTCGGCGCTCGGGCTCGCTGCGCTCGAAATCGATCGCGCCGGGCAGATCGGATACTACGCGGAATGCCTGATGGGCGGGCTGCACGGCCTTGCGGTCGGCGATCTGATGGCTTCGTTCGATGCGGATTCGCAATGGGCGCGCGAGCTTGGCGGATGCTTGCGCAAGGGCTCCGACCGCGAGACCGAGCGGTTTATCGCCGCGACCTCGCTCGACGCGCGGCGCTATCGGCAGAGGTTTGCCGCGCCAGACCCGTCGCTGGCGCCGCTTCTCAAGCGCGCGCGCGTCGGATAAGAATCGAAAGATGGCCGCGCAGTTCTCGATTCACGTCGCGAAGGAGAACCTGAAGTTCTCGGCCGCGCATTTTATCGCCTACCCCGGCTTCCGCGAGCCGCTGCACGGGCATAATTACCAGGTCGGAGTACGCGTCGAGGGGCGCCTGTTGGGCACGGGCTACGTAATCGATTTCGGGCTGATCAAAAAGCTCACCAAGGAAATTCTCGACCGTCTCGACGAGCATACGATCATCCCGGAGCGCAGCGATTGTTTGAAGATTGATCGCCTGCCGGGGGGACAGCTTCGCGTTGTCTACGAGCGCGACGAATTCACGTTTCCCGCCGCTGATGTCTTCCTTGCACCGATCGTGCATAGCTCAGCCGAGGAGCTGGCGCGGTATATCTGGAACGAATTGCACGACGCGTTGAAGTTGCGCGGCGCGCTGGCCGACGCGACGACGCTCGAGATTTCGGTTGCGGAAGGACCGGGTCAAGCCGCGATATACCGCCAGGAAATAGTCGCGCCCTGACCGTGCGTGCAGCCGAGGCTTTTGGCATCCGGTGACTTGACTGCTTGTTTACAGCCGAGTCGGCATGAGACAATTCCGGTGCCAGCCCGGATGATCGGCGTCGCCGCCGCATTCGGGCGGCGGAAAAGGGGTGGCTACGCAAGCCAATATAGCCGAGCGCGGCGAAACGCCCGCGCTCGATCGAGTACTCGTCGGATCGCATCCGCTCGTCGTCAAGCTGCGCGCGCTCGTCGAGCGGGTGGCGCCGACCGACGCGACAGTGCTGATCACCGGGGAAAGCGGCACTGGAAAAGAAGTAGTCGCGCAGGCGATCCATGCGCGTTCGCTGCGCCGCACACGCCCGTTTGTGCCGGTAAACTGCGCCGCGATTCCGCACGATCTGCTCGAGTCCGAAATGTTCGGCCATGAGCGCGGTGCGTTCACCGGAGCGGCGGGACCGCGGCACGGGTTGTTCAGCAGCGCCGACGGCGGGACGATTTTCCTCGACGAGATTGGCGAGATGCCGAACGCTCTCCAAGCCAAGCTCTTGCGCGTGCTCGAGGACGGAATCGTGCGTCCGGTAGGCTCCGACCGCGGAACCCGAATCGACGCGCGCCTGATCGCGGCGAGCAACAGCGACCTGGCCGCCGGAGTTAAGCGCGGCTCATTCCGCGAGGATCTGTTCTACCGCTTGCAGGTGGTTCCGATCGTAATCGCGCCGCTGCGCGAGCGCCGCGCCGATATCCCGCTCCTGATCGAGCACTTCCTCGAGCGAATTCGCGCGCGCACTCCCGGCCGCGAGCTGACCGTCAGCCGCGAGGCGATGGTCTATCTGTGGTCCTATGACTGGCCGGGCAACGTGCGCGAACTCGAGAACCTGGTCGAGCGGATGGCGATTCTGTGCGACGGTCCGGTAATCGACGTCGGGATCCTTCCGCCGAATATGGTTTCGAGGCCGCGTCCACCGATCGCTGATGTTTCCGCGTCGCTGTCCAACGGAGGCGTCAACCTGCCCGCTCTGGTACGGGAATTGGAAGGTAGGTTGATCAATGAGGCGCTAAAGCAGACCGGAGGCAACAAGCAGGCCGCCGCAAAGCTGCTCGGGCTCAAGCGCACGACGTTTGCGGCGAAGCTCAGGCGCTGCGGCGTGATCGCGCAAACCTCTTCAGACGAAACTGAAGAAGGCTGAGGATGCCTAAGGACGCAAATGGATGAATCGACGCGACTGCCCCGGATTTTGGTGGTTGACGACGACCCAGACACCGTCACAATTCTGGCGCGCCATCTCGAGCGTGAGGGATTTGTGCCACTCGAGGCCAGTTCCGGCGCGGAGTGTCTCAGATTGGTGCAGGATCAGGACGTCGATGTAATCCTGCTTGATCTGATGATGCCCGAAATGGACGGATTTCAGGTCTGCAAGGCGCTCAAGAATAACCCCGACACCGCCGAAATTCCGATAATCATGATCACCGCCCGCGACGACTTGGACTCTCGCGCGGAAGGAATCCGCCTGGGCGTTAGCGACTTCCTCGCCAAGCCGGTTTTCCGCCATCAGCTCGCCAATCGCGTCCGCACCCAGCTCGAGGCTGTCGCCAACGGGCGGCATACGGACGCGACCTTGACCCGCTTCGAAGACACGATGGGCAAGCGCAGGAAGTAGCGCCGCCAGGGGCGGGCTAGCCCGCGATCTTTAGTGCGTGCGAGGGGCAGGCGGCCACGGTCGCGCGCACCTTCGATTCTTCGGCTGCGGAAGTGTCGATCACGAACTTTCCGCCTTCGACCTTGAAAACCTGGGGAAGAGTCTTCACGCAGTTTCCCGAATGGATGCAGACCTTGGGGTCATAGGTGACTTCTAGCGCCATTGGCGGAGAGACCTCCTGAGGGACTTCGCTTGATTGATCGCATTGGCGCGCCCGGCCGGCAAGAGGTCGCGCCGGCGCAGCGGTAGCGCTGCGCTATCTGATTGCGCTTTCCGCTCCGCTTTGAGTACACATAATGCTCTCAAGGGTTTTCGTCAGGGTTTGGGCGAAAGTGTTCGCCGAAAGCCCGGGCGGAAATTCATCGGCTGACGGCGATTAGGAAGGAGGATCGACGATGAGTGAGGCGCGGCAACCGAATAACATAATCGCAGCGGTCACCTATCTGGGCTTCTTCGTGACCGGGATCATCTTCCTGTACCTCGAACCTTATAACCAGGACGATTTTGTGCGTTTCCATGCGCGTCAATCGATCGGGTTCTCGGTGCTATGGTTCGCGGTCGAGATTGTGTTCGGGGTTTTTATCGCCGTGCTGCCGCATTCGCTGGGCGCGCTGCTGGCGCTGGTGCAGGGACTGGTCAATCTTGGATTTGCGATTTTCTGGCTGTTCCTGATTTACAAAGCCTATAGCGGCGAGCGTTATCGGATTCCCGAACTGGCCGATATCGTCGATAGCGTATTCAATCAGTCCGCATCGCACTAGCAGCGCGGCGAAAAACCTTCGTTCCCGCGCGGCGGGAACGCTTCCGAATTCAACACCCCGGGAAAAAACGGGCTGCTAGCTCTTCGCGGACGGTGCTTTCGCGGCACCGGCCGCGCCAGACGCCGCGGCGGCGTCGTCGGGGCGCTCGGCCGCGGCCGCGATCGTTTTAACCGCACCGTCGTGGTTCTCTCCGCCGTCGGCGACAACCGCTTCGTCGTGCGCGGAAATCTCGATCGGCTGGATATTCGGAATCCCCGGTGCAACCAGCTTGAGCGCGGGCTCGCGGCGAATCGCGTCGAGTACGCGGCGGGTGACCTCGTCGGCCACCTGATGCGAAGTGCGCACGCCGGCCGGGTAGCGGATGATCACCTCGAGTCCGTTCGAAGTCAGCGTCATCCGCGAGGTCGGACGCGGATTATCGAGGAGCACGTGCAGGTCGGATTCGAGATGGCGAAAATCGCCCTGCACCTTTTCGCGGTAGCGCGAGAAGACCTCGTCGACAGCGTCCATCAGGCGCTTTTCCGCGAGCCGGTAATCGCAATCGGGCGCCAGGGTCAGGCGCACCTCGTTCCACACGAAGCTCATCCCGGGCGCCTGCTTGAAGAAGTTGCCGCTGGGCTGAAAGACGATCGCGTTGGAATAGACCACCACGCGGCCGGTTGGCTGGCGGTCCGACCCGGCCAGCTCCATCAGGGTGAGCTTGACCAGTCCGATACTGATCACGTCGCCGGTGACGTTGCCGATTTGAACGCGGTCGCCGGCGCGGATTCCGAAGCGTCCGATCAAGAAAAAATATCCCGCCACGGACAGGATCACGTTCTGCAGCGCGACCGCGATACCGGCCGCGGCAAAGCCCATAATAGTCGCGAGCGAGCCGACCTGATTGGCGAAGTTCAGCAGGACCACGAAAATGATGAGCACCCACATCACGAACCGGCGCGCGGCCAGCAACTGATGGCGCCGGCGCGGATCGGCGACGAAGCGCACCGTGAAGTAGCGCCACAGGTATGCGCCACTGGCAATCACCGCGAGGATCGAAAACAATCCCACCAGCCGCACGATCAGGCTGCGCAGTTCCTGTGTCGCACGCCGATCTACCGACCCCTGCCAGCGCGCCAGGTTGTCTCCGTACAGGGCAAGCAGCACCTGCTGCTTGCTGAGCGGCAACAGGGTCGTCGCCGCGAGCTTGTGCGCGTCGATCAGATCCTCGTAGTCCTTGCGGCGTTGGCGGAAATCGGTCAGGTCGGAAGCCTTTATCTCTCGCGCAAGATCGATTCCGCGCTGGTCAACGCCCTCGAGCACCGCGATCAGCGGCGCGCGCATCGCGTTCACGCGGCGCAGCAGCGAGTTGGTCAGCGCGGTAGTTGACTCGAGGGACTCGGATTCATTGCGCAGATCGAGCAGATCCGAGGTCATCCCGATAATTCCACCCGGCTCGGGCGGCGCGATGACATGCGGCACAATCGGCTTGGTGGGGTTCTCGGCCTGCGGTACCGAGCGCTCGAGTTCATCGATCTGCGCGGCAAGCCCGGTCCCGTCAGCCGCGGATTTCGAGCTGCCGGCCGCGAACTCGACCATCGCGGCCAACGCGTCCGCGCGCGCCTGGGACAGCTCGACTTCGCTTTGCGCCGCGGCGATCTGCGCGGCGAGCGCCGAGCGTTTGCGCGCGGGCGCGCGGGCAAGGCTGTCCTGCAACGCCTTGAGGCGTTGCAGGGCGCCGTCGAGGTCGGCTTTCGCCAGTGCGGATTTCTGGTCCAGCTCGGCCAGCGCCGGCGCGCCGGCATGCACGGCGGGTTGCGGAACTCCGGGCTGAGTTTTTTCGTTATAGGCGGTCTGCGCGCGCGCATAGATAAACGCGAGCTTGACGATTTCATTCGCGGTCTGTGCGTCGTTGGCGTAGAACAGCGCTTCTTCAGGCTCGCGCACGAGCTGCGCTTCGACGCCGAGATGCCGATACCAGCTAATCGCGTCGCTCAGATAGGAGATGATCGCCTGCGAATCGGCGGGCGCGGGCGTTGGCCTTTCCGCAGCCGCTGCGGGAGCGGGTTTGACCGCGGCTGGCGACGCGCCCGCGGTCGAGGCCCGCGCGTTAGGCATCGCGGAGGCGTGCGCCTGCGCAGGAGACCCGCCCTTCGCCGGTGATGCGGTATGCGCGGGGGTCGGCGACGCGGCGCGGATCGCGCCAGGCGGAACGATCGCGAGCCCGACCGCGGCGGTTACGATCGCGAGCGGCGCGGCGATTCGATACAGCGGCGAAAATCTTGAGCGGAATTTCTTCGAGTCCATCACCGGGGCTATGGCGGGCGAATATGCCTCCCAACGCCGGCAAAACACTGCCGCCTCGAGACGCAACCGAAAAGTCTATCACGCGCCGCCGCTCAGTTCGACGATTTTTCTGGAGGCGGCAGCGGGCCAAGAACCGCCCGCTTGTGTGAGCTGCGCCTATTGCATAGGACATGGAGGACATCGATGGGATCGTCGCATGCGTGTATCCGCGATCAAACTACTAAATTGGCGCAACTTTCTGGAAGTTGACGTAGCGTTGAAGCGTCGGGCATTTCTGGTGGGACCGAATGCATCGGGAAAGTCCAATTTTCTCGACGCACTACGATTCCTCCGCGACGTGGCCGACGTCCAAGGCGGGTTTCAACGAGCGGTAGAGGTTCGCGACGGGGTATCGCAAATTCGCTCGCTTCATGCTCGTCGCCATCCGGGGGTGGCTATTGAAACTGAGTTGGACCTCGCGCCGGATCAGCGCTGGAGCTATCGACTTGAGTTCGCTCAGAATCAGAACCGTCGCGCGTTGGTCCAACGCGAGATCGTTCACCTAAATGGGAAATGTGTCCTCGAAAGACCCGACGCGGACGACACGCAGGATCCCCAGCGCATGACCCAAACCCATCTTGAGCAGGTTAGCGCGAACAAGAGCTTTCGCGTGGTGGCCGAGTTTTTCGCGCAGATTCGATATCTGCATCTGGTTCCCCAACTTGTTCGCGAACCGGATCGCTCGGTGGGACGCTCGCGAGACCCATACGGCGGCGATTTCCTCGAGCAGATTGCAAGAACCCCGCCGCGGGTCCAGACGGCGCGCTTGCATCGGATCGAGGCCGCACTGCGTGTCGCTGTTCCACAGTTAAAGGAGCTAAAACTCGAACGTGACAACCGCGGCGTACCGCATCTGCGTGGACTCTACGAACATTGGCGAATGAATGCGGGATGGCAGAACGAAGGGCAACTGTCGGACGGAACCCTGCGACTCTTGGGGCTGTTGTGGTCGCTGCTCGATGGCGATGCGCCACTACTGCTGGAAGAACCTGAATTGTCGCTCCATGCCGAAGTGGTACGCCACATCCCGAGCATGTTCGCGCGGCTGACTCGAAAGACTGGGCGCCAGATAGTAGTCAGCACCCATTCCGCGGAACTCCTATCCGATCAGGGCATCGCCCCGGAGGAGGTATTGCTCCTGACTCCATCGAAGGAAGGTACGGCAATAAGCCTGGCACGCGATGATCGCCAGATCGTTTCGCTCTTAGAGGGCGGCTCCTCGATGGCTGATGCAGTCTTACCCAAGACTGCGCCTGCTGACGCCGCGCAGCTTTCGCTTTTCGAATGAGCAATTTTCCCGTTAGCGTGGCGGTTGAAGGCCCAACCGATGCAGCCATCGCCAGACGACTCCTTACTCACGTGAACCTCTCGATAGGGTCTGTTTATGGACAGCGCGGGAAGGGGTTTTTGGACCTGAAACTGCCAGGGTACAATGCAGCAGCTCGATTCTCGCCATGGCTGATTCTCAGAGATCTCGATCGAGACGCGGCCTGCGCTCCCGACCTGATTGTCCATCTCCTGCCAGCGCCGTCCTCGCAAATGAGGCTAAGAATTGCGGTCGTATCCGCCGAAGCTTGGCTACTCTCCGATCGGCGCGGATTTGCCAGGTTTCTTGGCGTAGCGGCTTCGCAGATCCCAGCCGACCCGGAGACGATACGCAGCCCTAAGGGCTTAGTCGTCGATTTGGCGCGGCATTCACCGCGGCGCTCGATTCGAACTGACATGGTTCCTGCTCCAGGGACAACCGCGAAAGTAGGACCGGCCTATACTGCGAGGATTATTGAGTTCGTAACAAACGCATGGAGGCCCGACTTAGCAGCTTCTAGCAGCGCCAGCTTGCGAAAATGTATCGAACGGCTTCGGAGTTGGTGAGCGATTTACCGCACTGGTCAATCGAGTGCGACTTCGGCTGACTCGACGCGGACGCCTGCTGGCTCGAAGCGGATTACCAATTGGCAGCCGCTGGTCTTGAGGGTCAGCGCGTATGCGCCCGGAGCGCGCAGTGCGGCGGTCACTTCTTCGACGGTGCCGCCCTTTAGTTTCGCCAGGGCGCGGTTGAGTTCACGCAGCGAACCGGCAATCGCGCGGCCACGGGGAGTTTTCTGGAAGAGCGCGTTTAGCGATAGCTCGGCGCCGGGACCGAACAGGCGCCGGATGCGCCCACTCTGCAGTGCGACCTCGACGATCGCGCCGAGGCGCGCCCGCAAGTCGGCGGGTGCGACTTCCATCGCTTCGACCGCGGCCTTTAGTGTCAGGTAAGTCTCACGCGCGACGGGGTCGGCGGTCGCGTCGATAAACGCCTGGATTTGCGGCAGCAGGATATCGCGCTGGAGCGTATCGAGCGTGAGCGGTCCATCGCCATAAGGCGGCGCGTCGCCGTCAGATGCCATCAGACGCCGTCGCCGTCGCCGGTCATCTCGCGATGCCCCAGCAGGGCGGCCAGTTCGTGCTCGAAGCCGCCGGTCTCGATCGAGCAGTGCATCCCGCATTCCTTCGGCGCGCCCGTCTCCCACCACCATCGCCCCGAGCGCGCATCCTGGCCCTCGCCGACGGCGCGCGTGCATGGAGCGCATCCGATCGACTTGAAGCCTTTGTCGTAGAGCGCGTTGTAGGGAACGTCGTGGGCGCGGATGTAGTCCCAGACCTCGGGTTCGGTCCAGTCGGCCAGCGGCGCGAACTTCACGATTCCGCCGTGATCGTGATCGATTTCGAGCTTGCGGATATTGGAGCGCGTCGCCCACTGATCGCGGCGCAGGCCGGTTATCCATCCGCTGTAATTCATCAATGCTTTGCGCAGCGGCAGCACCTTGCGCACCTGGCAGCAGAGCAGGCGCAGATTGACGTCGCGATAGAAAAGATTGTTGCCGTGCCTGGTGACCATCGACTGCGCGACGCTGGTGTCGGGCATGAAGGTCTCGATCTTGATTCCGTAGCGGTCGCGCACCTTGTCGATCAGGTCGTAGGTTTCCTGCGGCGTGCGCCCGGTGTCGATCGTGAACACGCGGATTCCCGGATCGATGCGGTGCGCCATGTCGATCAGGACGCAACCCTCGGCTTGAAAGCTCGAGCAGATGGCAAGCTGGCGGCCGAAGCGCTCGATCGCCCAGGCGAGCACTTCCTGCGGCTCGCGGTCGTCGAGATCGACGGCGACTTCGCCCGCCTCGAGTTCGTCCATAACGATGGTCGGCTTGGGAAACTGGATTTCGTGGTCCACGGCTATGCTCGCTTGCGGTTCGGACATGATGTTCAGGCGGCGGCTTCGGCGCCGGATTGATTGGTTCCGTGAGCGATTGCGGTCAACTCAGCGTCGGGAGTGCGCACGCAAAACCGGGTGAAGGATTCGCCGTCGATGCGACGGGCCAGGTAGCCCGCGAACAGCCGCGATACATAATCTTCGACCTCGGCGGACGGAATCCGGCGCAACAGCGGCTTGCCGATCGCCGCGTCGCGTCCAAGTCCGCCGCGCAGGATGATATCGAACGCCTCGAGCGGTTCGCCGTTGGGTCCGCGGGCGGTCGTGCCCTGCAGGCCGATATCGCCGGTCCAGTGCTGTGCGCACGCATGAGGGCATCCGTCGAGATTGAGCTTCAGTCCCGCGACTTGACTTCCGAAGTCGGCGACCATGCGCTCGATAATCGTGGCGAGCTTGGTCTTGGTGGGAGTGACTGCGTAGTTGCAATGCGGATCGCCGATACATCCGATCGACGACGCGTACAGCCCGTTGGCGTCGAGCGGAAAACCGATCGCGCCGACGCGGGCGGCAACTTCCTCGAGCCGGTCTTTTGCAATGCCAGTCAGGATAAAATTCTGCCGCCGCGTAAGCCGGATGTCGCCGCCGATTTCTTCCGCGACCGCCGCGACCGCGCGCATCTGCTTGCCCGTCATCGTTCCGAGGTAAACCGGAAAGCCCGCGTAGCACAGGCCGGACGCTTTCTGCTCGTGGACGCCCATGTGATCGCTCTCTTCTTCGGGCAGCGGCATCGCGGCGAGATCCTCGAGCTGGAAGTCCAGGCGCGATTGCACGAGCTTGCGGAATTCCTCCGGACCGTAATCGTCGATCATGAACTTGAGCCGCGCCTTGACCCTTGAGATGCGGTACTCGGTGGTCGAGCGCCACGTGTCGATAATCGCGCGCATCACCGGCATCGCCTGCGCGCGCGTGATAAACACTCCCAGATGCCGCGACAGGCGCGGAGTTGACGACTGTCCTCCGCCGACGCGCACCGCGAAGCCTTCGCGGCCGTCCTTGAGCGTCGCCACGAGCGCGACGCAATTGATCTCGGGCGCGTTGCATTGGTAGCGGCACGCCGAAATTGTGATCTTGTGCTTGCGCGGCAGATCGGAATACTCGCGATTGCCGTAAAAGAAATTCGCGGCCTCAGATACCAGGCCGGTTACGTCGAACAGCTCTTCATGATCGACGCCCGCAACCGGGCATCCCGTGATATTGCGCACCACGTCGCCGCATCCGCCCATCGTGGTCAGCCCGGCGGACTTGAGCCGCTCGAGAATCTCGGGAAACTTGTCGAGCGTGATGTAATGAAGCTGGATGTTCTGGCGCGTCGTCAGCTCGCCCTGGTCGCGTCCGAACTGCTCCGAGATCTCGCCGATCGTGCGCAGCCCGGCCGGCGAAAGAATCCCGCTCGGAATCTTCACCCGCATCATGAAGGTGCCGATCTTCGGCTTGTCGTGATACATGCCGAACCACTGCAGGCGGACGATATCTTCCTCGGGAAGTGCTTCGTACGACGTATCGACCAGACGCTGCCAGTCGTTCGCGAGCTCGGTGGGAAACATCTCGTGCTTCAAACGCTCGACAGAATTGCGCTTGAGGATGAGATCCCACGGCGGCGCTTCACGTTTTGGCACTTGGCGATACTCCCGGAAGGCAAAACGTAACTAAGATTACAATGTTAGTCAACTAATTAGATGACTAAGCTAGTCAACTATTCCATCTATCCCCGGGATGTGCTAAAAATATGTCACAAATTCTATGAAATTCGGCGTCGGCGTTGACTATTCTTTGAAGGCTCTCTTGATGCTTGCGGAGCGTTATCCCGGCTCGCAACCAACCCGAGTCGAGGAAATCGCCGATACGCAGGGCGTGCCTGAAAACTATCTGCGCCGTCTGCTGATCGAGCTCAAGCGCGGCGGATTGGTCGCCAGTCAGAAGGGCCCTAGCGGCGGCTACATGCTGGCCAAAAGCCCCTCGCGCATCACGATGGCTAACGTCGTCGAGATTATCGAGGGCGACTACTGCCCGGTTGAGTGTCTGGAAGAAGCCGGCGCCGCGACCTGCCCCAAGGACGAGCCCTGTCCGATGCGCGACGTTTGGCGCGAAGTGCGCGAAAGCGTGAATCAAATCCTGCGCCAGACCACCCTTCAGTCATTGGCCGAAAAGCGAAAGCAGGCCATTTCCTTCAGCATTTAGCCGTCGGCCGCTTCCGGGCTCGGCGGCATCCATTTTGCCTGTTTCATAAGTGTTACGTTGGATTGAACATTTGCTCACTTGCGTCTAATACAATGGGCGTGGCGATGACGAAGGCGATGGTGAAATGAACGTGCGACAGGGGCAGCGGGGAGCCGTGGACGGCGTTAGCCGTCGATCCTCCGGACCTGCTCTTCTTAATGGGTTCTTGAAGGACTCTATGAAATTAGGCTTACCGGGCGCGGACCTTAGCGACAACCTGAAAATCCGGCGCCCTTCGATGCTCGATGCGCTGGGCGAGTTCCGCGTTCCGCTGGAAGCCACGATGCTGTGGCTGAACGCGCTCACCTACGCCTGGCCTCACGCGATCCCGGGGCACGGCAAAACGGTGATGTTCATACCCGGCTTCATGGCCGGCGATATCACGCTGGCGCCGATGGCGAACTTCTGCCGCTTTCTGGGCCATCGCTCTGTGATGTCGGGAATCTGGTCGAACTCGAGTTGCCCACGCGAGGTGCTTGAACTGGTCGGCGCGCGAATCGAGCGCGTCGTCGAACGCCACGGCGGACCGGTGATCGTGATCGGGCATAGCCTGGGCGGAGTCTATGCGCGCGAAATCGGGCGGCGCTATCCCAGTGTCGTCGAGCGGGTAATCACGATGGGATCGCCGATCACGCGGCCGCGCGACGCGGCCAACATGGCCGTGCAGGCGGTTGCGAATTCGGTCGCCGCGCTGCGCGGGCGGGCCGAGGGATGTCTTAGCGAGAACTGCTCGTGCGGACTTTCGATCTCGAGCACCGAGCCGCCGTGCGTGCCGATCACCGATATCTATTCGCGCACCGACGGAATTGTGCACTGGCAGAGCTGCATCGATCGCAGTGGCTCGCCGATCGTCGAGAATGTCGAGGTGCATTGCTCGCACGTCGGGATGGCGGTGAGCGCGGAGGTGTACAAGATCATCGCGGCGCGGTTGATCCTGCCCGAGTCCGAAGAGCACGAACGCTCGCGCTTGCAGCTGCATCCGGGCGCCGAAGCCGCAATCTGAACCGCGCAAGAAAAAGCGCCGGACCCGTTTGAGGATCCGGCGCTCGCATATCGGGTGTGCGCGGCTTGCGCGGCGCGCTACTTCAGATTTTCGTTGGCGAAATCCCAGTTGACGAGGTTCCAGAACGCCTCGACATACTTCGGCCGCGCGTTGCGGTAGTCGATGTAATACGCGTGCTCCCATACGTCGCAGGTGATGATCGGCTTCTTGCCTTCCTTGATCGGGCATCCCGCGTCGTGCAGCGCCTCGATCGCCAGCGATCCGTCGGCGCCCTTCACCAGCCATGCCCATCCGCTGCCAAAGTGCGTGGTTGCCGCTTCGCTGAACTTCTTTTTGAAATCGTCGAAGCTGCCGAATGCCTTCTTGATCGCGTCGGCCACCGGTCCCTTCGCCTCGCCGCCCGCGTGCGCCGCCAGCGACTTCCAGTAGAAGCTATGGTTGAAATGCTGTGCGGCGTTGTTGAACAGGCCGCCGGCTGGCGCGCTTTTGATAATCTCCTCGACCGACTTGCCCTCGTTGGGCGTGCCCTTGACCAGGTTGTTGAGGTTGTTCACGTAGGCAGCGTGATGCTTTCCATGATGGTACTCGAGCGTCTCGGCCGAGATATGCGGCTTCAGCGCGTCCATCGCGTATGGCAGCTTGGGAAGTTCGAAAGCCATTATACGACACCGTCCTTTTCTCACCGGGACCCAATGAAATCGGTCGGCCCGGCGGCAATGAGAAGATTTTTCAGCGCAAAAGCCGCGGGAAAACCGCGACTTTCCTAAGTCATTCTACCGCCCGCAGTTTTCTGCTTGCAAGCAAGTTCCGCAGCGCACAACGTGCGGCGCGGAAGGAATGCCGCGATTACCGGGAGGCGGTGCGTGCCGGGTTTTCCGCGGCGTCAGCGGCTGCGCGAAGCCGCGGCTTTGCGCGCGCGCCACTTTTTCAGCATCGCCGGCAGCTCCCGCTGCATGAACTCGAAGAACTCGAGCGTGTCCGCGATTCGCGCGCCGGCCGGAGTGTTGCGGCCGATCACCCCGATTCCCTCGCGCAGGATTCGCTCGCATCGGTCGAGCACGTCGTCCTTGCGCGCGATCGCTTCGTACCAGGCCTCGCTATGGACGCGATAGTGCTCTCGGCGCGAGCCGGGCGCGGCCTCGCGGCTGACGAGACCCACCTGCACGAGGTAGCGCACCGCGCCGGAGATTGCGGCGGGGCTGACGTGAAGCGTCGCGGTAAGCTCGGCGGCGGTCAGACGGCCGGAGTCGGTTGCGAGCAGGGCCGCGAATACGCGCGCGGGCATCCGCGGAAACCCCGAAGCGGCCAGGACGGCGGCGAAGCGTTCGATAAAAGCGGAGCGCGCGCCGGCGCGGTCCTTTACAATCTTCACAATATTGTGAAATTAGTGTAGCCTGCAAACCATGTCAACCGCGCGCCTCGGCTCCGCGCCGCGGCCCGCGGCCCGCGGGACTCGGGCGATGAATGATCTGAACCGCAAAGCGCTGCGCAAACTCGTACCCTTTCTGATCGCCGTGGCGGCGGCGCTGTTCCTCGTGGCGGGGACCCTGGCTTACTGGCAGGCGTGGATGTTTGCGGGCGTGTTCTCCGCCGCGACGCTGGCGATCACGGTGTACCTCATGAAAAACGATCCGGGTCTTCTGGAGCGGCGGATGAGCGCGGGTCCGGGCTCCGAGAAGGAGATGAGCCAGAAGATCATCCAAGTAATCGCGCTCATCGCGTTTATCGCCGTGCTCGTGTTCCCCGCGATCGATCATCGCTTCCGATGGTCCGCCGTACCGGCGTACGTGGCGCTCGCCGGAGATGTGCTGGTCGGGCTCGGCTTGCTGATCGTCTTTTTCGTGTTCAAAGAAAACACCTTTGCGTCGGCGGTTATCGAAGTTGGCAGCGGACAGAAAGTAATCGCGACCGGACCGTACGCGTTTGTGCGTCATCCGATGTATAGCGGAGGACTCATAATGTTGTGGGGAATGCCGCTCGCGCTTGGCTCGTGGTGGGGACTCCTGACCGTCATTCCGATCACGCTCGTGATTATCTGGCGGCTGCTCGATGAGGAGAACTTTCTGGCGAAGAGCCTGCCGGGATATGCGGAATATCGAAATCGAGTGAAATATCGTCTGCTGCCGCGCGTTTGGTAGCCGCAGAGAGCGGAAGCTCTGGCGGTATCGCCTGATCCCTCGCCCCTGACTGTGCGCCAGGGGCACCTCCCTTTCAGAGGGTGTCGATAAACGTCAGGTTTTTGTCCGTCATCCTGAACGGAGGTTGCTCCTTCGACTGGGTTCAGGACAGGCTCCGTGAAGGATCTCCGCGAAGCGATTAGTGCGGAAGGCCTAGGCTGGTTGCACTAATCGCTTCGCGTAGATCCTTCGCCTGCGGCTCAGGATGACGACAACGCAGCGTCTGCGAGAAAATCGACAGTCTCTTTCAGGGCCAGGGGTAAGATCGCGTCCGATCCGCGAGCGGCATCGGCCACAGCATCGTCCGCAGCCGGGCGTATGCCTCTCGATCGCTGACGGCGGCGATTATTCGCGTGATCGTGAACACGCTTACGTCTCTGACCTGGCTCAGAGCTCCCGTCTTCCGCTGAGCGCGCTGGCAAGCGTCGCGGAGTCGCTGTATTCGAGGTCGCCGCCGGCCGGAAGGCCGCGCGCCAGGCGGGTCGCCTTGACCCCGAGCGGGCGGAGCGTTTTGGCGATATAAAGCGCGGTTGCCTCGCCCTCGACGGTCGCGTTGGTTGCGATAATCACCTCGCGCACCACGGCGGGCGGGCTGACCCGCGCGACGAGTTCCTTGAGCTTCACGTCGTCGGGTCCGATTCCGTCCAGCGGCGCGATCGCGCCGTGGAGCACGTGATAGACGCCGCCGAAGCTGCGCGCGCGCTCGATCGCCATCAGGTCGGCGGGCCCCTCGACCACGCAGATCATGTCGCGCTCGCGCGCGGGATCGTCGCAGATCTGGCAGCGCGGATTGTCCGACAGCCCGTAGCATTGCTCGCACAGCCCCACGCGCTCTTTCATTTCGAGCAGCGACTCGGCCAGCGCGATCACCTGGTCGCGCGGCCGATTGAGCAGGTTGAACGCGAGCCGCGCCGCGGTTTTCTCGCCGATTCCGGGCAGCCGCGAGAGTTCCTTTACGAGCCGCGTCATCGCGGGCGGAAGACCGTCGCCGCGTTTGAGGTTGTCGGTCGCCATCGCGGGATTAATCAGTCGCCGCCGAAGCCGGGAAGCTTGAGCCCGCCGAGCGGACCGAGCTTGGCCATCTCTTCGGCGACCATCTCCTGCGCGCGTCTGAGCCCTTCATTTATCGCGACGACGATCAGATCCTCGAGCATCGCCTTGTCATTGTCCGCGAGCATCGCCGGATCGATTTCGACCCTGCGCACGCGCATCGAGCCGTCAACGGTCGCGCGAACCATCCCGCCGCCCGACTCTGCCGTGACGATGCGCTCAGCGGCCGTGGCCTGCATGTCCTTTAGCTTGTCCTGCAGCGCCGCGGCCTGCTTCATCAGTGCTGATAGATCGAGTTCTGCCACTTCACTTGCTCCTCGGTGGACGCGGATATCAATTCGAGATTCGGTTGATTCTTCGCGGCCGTCAATCGCCTGCGTCGGCGTCATCACCTGGAATCTCGTCTGGGGAATCGCCGTAAGCGCCGATAGTCTTGGCCGCGGCGACCGGGGCTGCGGCGAGCGGCGCGCGGACTTCGACCAGCCGCGCTTCGAACGTCTCGAAGATTCGCTCGACCACCGGATCGGCGTATAGCGCGGCGCGTTCCTCGGGCGAGGTCGAGACGCGCCGTGTCACCGCCGCGGCCTCATTGACGGACGCGGTCGATGCCGCGCGCCGGGCGGGCGCGGCAGCCCGAGGATTGCCGTCGTCGGTTTCGGCCCGCGATAAATCCGCGGACAACGCGATATTGTTTTGCGCGGGCGGCGCCGACGGGGTGGCTTTTCCCGCGCTGATTTCGGCGCGAATGGGACGGCCAAAAAAATCCGAAGCGATCTCCGCGATCACGCCGCGATTGTCGGCCAGGTAACGCACGTAGATGTCGCTGCGCGGCGCGATCGAAAGCACGTCGCCCTCGATCGAGAGCGCGGCGCCCTGCTCCATAAATCCGGCCAGCGCCGCGCGCCGCGCCCGGATATGGTCGCGCAACTCCGGCATCTCGCGCCCGGCAGCCGCCGCTACCGGCGCTCCGGCAAGCGGCGTGATTCCCGCACTCGGCGCCACGGTACGAATCGGTGCCGAAGCGTTCACTTCGCCTTCGACGCGGAGCTTGCGCGATCCGGCGGCCGCGGGCTCCGAAGGATTGGCGGCGGGAGTGCGCAGCCCGCCACCAGAAGAACCGGAAGAAGACGAAGGCGTTCCTGAAGACGATCCGGAAGGCGATGCGCCGCCGCCGGAGGCGGCGACCGAGCGCAACAGCTCGTCCATATCGACGACCGGCGCGAGCGACGCCATCCGCACGAGCGCCATTTCGAGCAGCAAATCCGGATAGGGCGAGCGGATGAGTTCTTCCTGGGTTGACGCCATCAGGCGAAACAACCGCATCAGGTCGCGGTTCGAAGTCAGCGCCGCAAGCCGCCTGAGTTCCTGCGCCTCGTTGTCGGGAATATCGTCGAGCGGGCTTTGTCCGCCGTCGGCGGGAAGCTTGGCGACGGCAAGATTGCGCAGTGTCTCGAGCAGATCGCGGCCCAGCGATTCCAGATTGGCGCCGCGCGCGGCGAGCTCGCGCATCGCGCGCAGCGCGGGCGCGGCTTTGCGCTCGAGGATCGACTCGATAATCCCGAAGACGATCGTGCGCGAGGCAACGCCCAGCGACGCCGCCACTTCGGCCTCGCTGACGCGCCCCTCGGGCGCAGAAGCGATCGCGGTCTCGAGCATCCGCTCGGCGTCGCGCATCGAGCCGCCGGCCTCGCGTGCGAGCAGGCGCAGGGCGGCTTCATCGGCTTCGATTTTCTCGCGCGTGGCCAGATCGCGCAGGCGCTCATAGATTGTCGCGAACGGGATCCGCCGGAAGTCGTAGCGCTGCAGCCGCGACAGAATCGTCTCGGGCATCTTTTGCGGCTCGGTCGTCGCGAGGATGAATTTTACGTGCGCGGGGGGTTCCTCGAGAGTTTTGAGCAGCGCGTTGAAGGCCTGGTCGGTGAGCTGATGGGCCTCGTCGATAATGTAAATCTTGAAGCGGTCGCGCGCGGGGCGGTAGCTCAGGTTTTCGATAATCGCGCGTGCGTCGTCGATCTTGCGGTAGGTTGCGCCGTCGATTTCGCTTACGTCGAGCGCGCGTCCGGCGCGAATCTCGACGCACGCGGCGCATTCGCCGCACGGCTCGGCGGTGGGTCCGCGCTCGCAATTAAGGCATCGCGCAAGGATTCTCGCGGCGGTGGTTTTGCCGACTCCGCGAATTCCGGTGAACAGGAACGCGTGCGCGATCCGGCCGCGTTTGAGCGCCTCGGACAGCGTGCGGGTGACGTGTTCCTGTCCGACCAGGTCGCTGAAGCGATCGGGGCGCCATTTGCGTGCGAGCACCAGATGCGGGGTTGAAGCCATCGTGAGATCAATAATGAAGCTGCCCGCCGAATGATAGCCAGGCACCCCTGCGGCACAGGGAGTCAGCCGGTACCGTTGCTTCCTTCCGGACCTGGCGGGGTTCGCGGCCTTCCCTTGCGCAGGACCCGGCTATCAGCGGCGGGCAGCGAGGATTCCAGATTTAAGTCGCGGCGCTTTCCCAAACGCCGCATCATTAGAATACCACATCGCAGCGGATGCAACCGAGTTCTGTGGGGGGATTCATTCCTCGTCCTCCGGATCTCTTTCGCCCTCGGAAGCTGCGGCGATTGCGGCCCAATCTGGTTCCACATATCGGCCCAATTTCACCTGCAGGTCGAAATGAAACTTCGGGTAGGTGATCTCGCCCGAAGCGTACTCATAGAGCAGGTCGAAGTGCTCTTGAAATTTCACCGCAGCCTCGGGCAGAAGCCGTTCCAAATTCGTGCCCAGAAATTTGACGAGCCGTGCGTCCGGCCGATTGCCAACACGAATGTCGTGATACCCTAGGTTTCGCTTATGCCTCGCTCGGTCGGCGATTTCTGAATCCGACTCGGGAAGGAGTTGATTGAAGACCTCATGGACAATTATCCCGCATGGCGCGCAGATTTCGGACTGAAGCACGTACGAGATGCGTCGGGCGATCAAGACTGGCACGGCCTCGAGCTCACAACACTTCCGGAGGAAACCAACAAACTCATCGTGTCTGGGATACAGCCACTCTCGCCGATTCTTAGCCTCAACCCCAACAATTCCCACACCCGGACTAAACAGAATAAAATCAAGCGGTCCCTTCGACTGCCTGCCACTCACAATCTCGGGCGGGCCGTCCTTGGTGTACCATTGATCATCGGCGTGTGAGTCCAAATCGACAAACGCTCCCAAGAAGTCAAACTTCCGCACCTCAAGAAGCGCCCTATAAATGGCTATCTCAAGCGCTTGCCCGACCCGTGTCGTAAGACGGGATTCCGTCAGAGCTATGTGCGTGTTGATCTGCTCGTCGAACCGGCTTGCCACTATGTCAGAATTAGCGTCCGGCAGATTGTACCAAGAGGTTCTTCCTGCTTGCCTTTTCTTGACTGAGCCCGACTCGAGCATTTCGCTCAACGCCCACCCTAGAAGCAACGGCTCGACCCGCTGAGCGTTCGGTCCGGCATCAGCTATCTTCTGCTCTAAGGTCCGAATGCTCGCGATATCATGCGCACGAAGGATATTCGCGACCCGGCGCTTTGCCAGATCGATTCGAGCCCGAACCTTCGGATTTCCCTTCGCAAAATCCCTCTTCACAGCAACACCAATAAAACGCCATCTTAATATGGTGCTCGCTGCTTCACGACGCCAGACCAAACTACTCATATATCTATATAAGCCTTCGTCCTCGCCGCCGAATCAGACTGAACCTCACGCTACGTGGTGGCATGCGGGGCGGGGCGCTGCTATCAAGATCATGCGATGGCTACTGCGCGCGATAAGATTGTCGTTGGGCTGGTGCAGATGTCCTGTGCCGCTGAGCCTGCCGCCAATCTTGATAAGGCGATCGCCCGAATCGAGGAGGCGGCCGCGCGGGGAGCGCAGGTGGTTTGCTTGCAGGAGCTGTTTCGCTCGCAGTACCCCTGTCAGACCGAGGATCCGGCGCGCTTCGATCTGGCCGAGCCGATTCCCGGGCCTTCGACCGACGCGCTGGGCAAGATCGCGCGCGCGCGAAAAATTGTAATTATCGCGTCGCTCTTCGAACGCCGCGCGGCGGGCGTCTATCACAATACCGCCGTCGTGATTGATACCAGCGGCGAGATCGCCGGGCGCTACCGCAAGATGCATATCCCCGACGATCCGCGCTTCTACGAAAAATATTACTTCACTCCCGGAGATCTCGACTTCACCGCGCATCAGACCGCGCGCGGCAAGCTCGGCGTCCTGGTGTGCTGGGACCAATGGTACCCGGAGGCGGCGCGGCTGGTCGCGATGGCGGGCGCGGAGATCGTTTTTTATCCGACCGCGATCGGATGGTGGCACGGCGAGACGCCTGCCGACCGCGCGCGGATGCTCGACGCGTGGAAGACGATTCAGCGCTCTCATGCGATCGCCAACGGGGTTTTCGTCGCGGTCGCCAACCGGGTGGGAGTCGAAGGCGAGCTCGAGTTCTGGGGCGAATCGTTCATCGCCGATCCGATGGGCGAAGTGATCGCGCATGCGAGTCCGAGCGCCGAGGAGATTCTTATCGCCGAGTGCGATCTCGCGCGAATCGAGGCGACCCGGCGCAACTGGCCGTTCCTGCGCGATCGCCGAATCGACGCGTACGGCGATCTGGTGCGCCGCTTCCGCTCCTGAAGCCAATGTCCCCGATTCCTGAGCGCGATCGCCGGCGCTTCGGCGCGTACCGGATGCCGGCCGAATGGGAGCCGCATCAGGCGACCTACCTGGTATGGCCGCATAACCGCGACACCTGGCCCGGCAAGTTCGAGCTGATTCCGCCTGCGTTCGCGCGGATCGCGGCCGCGATTGCGTCGTGCGAGCCGCTGCGGCTGATCGTCGAAGATGACGGCGAGATCGGCGCCGTGCGCGCGATGGTTCGTGATGCCGCGCGCGGCGACGACGCAGTGATGCGCCGGATCGAAATCTTTGCGCTTGCGACCAACGATTCCTGGGTCCGCGACCACGGGCCGATCTTCGTCAACAAAATCGATCCCGCCGCACCCGGTCCCGCGCAAATCGCGCTCGATTGGAAATTCAACTCGTGGGGCGAAAAATACGGTCGCTTCGACCTCGATGACGTCGTTCCGCAGCGCCTCGGCGCGCGCTTCGGCTTCGAGGCCGTCGAGCCGGGTATCGTGCTCGAGGGCGGCTCGATCGATCCCAACGGCGCGGGCAGCCTGCTCACCACCGAGTCGTGCCTGCTGAATCGAAATCGCAACCCGCATCTGAGCCGCTCCGAGATCGAGGATTACCTGCGCACCTATCTAGGCGTGACCAATATCCTCTGGCTCGGCGACGGGATCGCGGGCGACGATACCGACGGCCATATCGACGACCTTGCGCGCTTCGTCGCGCGCGACACCGTCGTCACCGTCGTCGAGGACGATCCTGCCGACGCGAATTACAAAATCCTGCGCGACAACCTGGCGCGTCTGGCCGCGATGCGCGATGAACGCGGCCGTCCGCTGTGCGTCGAGCGGCTCCCGATGCCGCCGCCGGTAATCCATGACGGCACGCGGCTGCCTGCGTCGTACGCGAACTTCTATATCGCCAACGGCGGGGTCGTGATGCCGACCTTCGATTGCCCGGCCGACGCGATAGCCGCGGCGACGCTTGCGCGACTGTTCCCCGCCCGCCGCGTGATCGACATCCCCTCGACCGATCTCGTGTGGGGTCTCGGCGCAATCCATTGCCTGACTCAGCAGCATCCGATCACACCGATTTCGTAATATTACTTGAAATTTCCAGCGAATTTAAGGTAACAGGTGAATATTCAGACTTTAATATTAAGAATCTCAATATTTAGATTGACATAATTGATTAATCGGGGAATAATCTGGCCATGCGCCCGATTATTCTCAAGTGCCCTTCCTGCCAAGGCGACCTGACCGTTACGAAAATCCAATGCCCCAAGTGCGATATAGCGCTCGAGGGCGAATTCGCGATGCCCGCGTTGCTTCGCCTTTCGCCGGCGCAGCTCGATTTCGCCGAAGTCTTCCTGAAAAATCGCGGCGTGATTCGCGACGTCGAGCGCGAGCTCGGCGTGTCGTACCCGACCGTGCGTGCGCGGCTCGACGATTTGATCGCGGCGCTTGGCTACCAGGTCCGGCCGCCGTCGGCGGAGGGCGACGAGTCTCCAGCCACGCGCCGTCGCGCGATTCTGGACGATCTCAAAGCGGGAAAAATCTCACCCGAAGATGCGATGGCCGCGATTACCGCGATTGGCGAGACGCGCAATGCGCGCGGCTGAATTTTGACGTGAGCGA
>Ga0307373_10000866_pt1 | contig 58262 bp, 51 predicted proteins | sample OX2MG_FD_202534 | JGI IMG/M metagenome (GOLD analysis project Ga0307373, IMG submission 202534) | Soil microbial communities from Risofladan, Vaasa, Finland - OX-2 | ecosystem: Environmental > Terrestrial > Soil > Coastal area > Acid sulfate soil | place: Finland: Risofladan, Vaasa | collected... | reverse complement strand
CACTTGGGCGGGACGCCCACGCTTCAAGCCGTTGACCTTCCGGGTGCCCCATGCTCGTTCTGTGAGCGTGGGGCTTTCTCCGAACCGTCGCGATGCTCGCAAAAGGCAAGAAGACACCCGAAAGCTGCAACGAATCCTCCGAAAAGGTCAACTCTTGAGCGGTAATGAAATGCGCAGTCGCTTTCGCGTTAGTCACGCACAACCAAACCATCCATTTTCTTAAGCGGTAATGAATTTCAGTTTGCGAACTCCCGTTTGTCGAGTTTCGCTTTTCGACTTTCGGCTTTGGGTTTTCCGGCGAGAAGGGAACTGGCATCAGCCCCAAATCTTGCTGCAATCTGGTTTCTCGTTGGAATTTCGTATCCTCTATCCGCCGCCTTGCCTCGTCAGGGCATGGCTTTAGCCGTGCCAAAACGATTGTCTCTTTTTTGATTCCTCCTTTCGCGCGCTTCATCCGCGCGATGTATTCGCCCTTCACTCGTCATCCACTCGTCCTAAGAGCCGCCGCGAAGGGCGCGATGCCTTGGGCTTCCGTTTTTCGAGTTTCGCTTTTCGATTTTCGTTCTGCAAGGTATTCTGTCTGTTCTTTTTCGCATCTCAAAAGTGAGCAGGGAAGTCAGCTCCATCTGAATGCCCTGTCACGACAAGCATCTTTCTTGACGAGGTTCGCAATGATATTCAAGCGCCCAGTTTTTCTTGCAGTCATCTTCGTAGCTCTTGCTCTCTCCGCGGCCGCACAAACCAAACCCGCATCGCAAAGCGCCGCGCAATCTTCTCCCGCAGCGTCGCCGCAAGACCAGCAACTGCTCTCCAAAGTCGAATCCTATCTCCGAGTCCTTTTCGCCTGGGGACCCGACTATCAAATCAAACTCGGTCCCGCCAAGCCCGCGCAAATCCCCGATCTCGACGAAGTTCCCGTGCAAGTGAATCACGAAGGTCACTCCGAAACCGGGACGGTTTACGTCACCAAAGACGGCCGCTACATGTTTCGCGGGGAGATCCGCGACCTCGCCGTCGACCCCTTTGCGGCAAATCGCGCCAAGCTAAAGATCGCGGACTCGCCCTCGATTGGGCCGGCCGACGCGAAAGTCACCGTGGTCGAGTTCAGCGACTTCGAGTGCCCTCATTGCCGCGAAATGTATTCAATTCTCAAAGTGGTCGAGCCCGAATTCCCGCAGGTGCGCTTCGTGTACAAGAATTTCCCTCTAACCGAAATTCATCCCTGGGCCATGACCGCCGCCATCGCCGCGCGCTGCGCTTTCCAATCGTCGCCCGACGCCTTCTGGAAAGTTCACAACCAGTTATTCGACAATCAGGACATCATCACCGCCGACAACGCCTGGGACGAAGTCACCGACTTCGCCACCTCGGCCGGCCTGTCAGCGGACGCTCTTCATACCTGCATGGCTGCGCCTGAAGCGAAAGCAAAAGTCGAAGCTGATCTTGCGGAAGGAAAAGCCCTGGGAGTAGAAAGCACGCCGACGCTATTCATCAACGGCCGCCCAATGATCGGCGGCGATAAGCAGACTTTGGAACAAACCATCCGTTTCGAGCTGGCCCGAAGCCATTAACAACACGCCCGCAGCCGTTTCGAGCTAGCCCGAAGCCGCTAGCCAAACATTCGCCCGCGCCAAGCCCCTGCGCGAATAGGCCAAGCACCCGCCAGAATCTATACATAATATAGATTAGCGGAAGTATTCGTGCAGGTTTTACTCCAAGTCGGAAAATCTGTCAAGTCGTTAGCACACGACTGTCGTTAGCACACGACATGTCGTTGTGTTGTAAATGTGTCTTTGTGTTGTAAATGTCTTTGTGTTGTAAATGAATTGACTTGTCTTGTAAGGGCGTGTGTTCTGTAGGATAGCGAGGTCAGTGTCCCATGCTTCTAAGTCTATCTGGGATGCTGCTTCGCCCTGAGCGTCGAGGAATAGCGGGGAGCGTAGCGTGTGGGCTTCGTCGCAGTGGGCCGTGAAGAAATCTGGCGACATGGGTTGCAGCGTTCCCCATGTGACGCAGTAAAGCCATTCGCCGTCGTACTTTGGAACCCACAGGGCGTGGCCCTCGCTCCCGCGCTCTGTGGATGTCCACGGCTCCCCGGCTCGCCACTGGTCCAGTTCCCGCTGCGAAATCTGCACTCCTATGTAGACCCCGCCGAACAGGGCGATTGACAGCCTGATGTGGTCGAGATTGTTCCAGTCAGGGTCCGCGTAGCCGTCGAGGATGGCCCGCAGTAGCCGAACATCTTCCATTTGTTGAAGAAGTCAATCTCGACGTATCCCTGGTCGGTTGACGGGTCGCCCGGGCGGAATCCTGCCCATGCCTCGTAATAGGACTGAATCTGGTCATCTGGTGGGGTGCGCTCAAGGCCCTGAGCCGCCGTCCAGGTCTGAATGGCATGGCCGCCGCCAGCAAACACGCAGTCCCCTTCCAGATCGTTGAGCATCATGCCCCAGGAAGGCACCTTGGCCGTCCAGTCGGCTGAGGGCGGCGCTGAAGCGAGCGCCCGCAGATACCATGCGCTGTCCGATCTGCTCATTCGCAAACTGGATCTGGTTCTGCCGCGCTTGCTCCGACAAATTCTGCGCCTGCTGCCGCCCGAGTTCGGAATCGAGCGCGCCGTACCCCGCGGCATTGTTCGTGCGCGCCACGCGATTCGCCGCGGTTTCGCGCAACGCATCAAACGCAGTACGCGCCGCCCCCATTCCTTCCTGCGTGATCGCCGATTGCTGCGCCGGCGTGTAGCCCGGACTGTTGATCAGTTGCTCGATTCCCGGAATCAGCGCGGAGCGGTCCTGCTGCCCTTGCTGATTCGCCTGCGAAATCAGTTGGTTTTGCGACGCCAGTTGCTGCTGCGTCAATTGTTGCGTTTTCTGTTGCGCCCCTCGGCTCATAGTTCTCCTCCAGTCCATTTTGCGAATTGTATTTTTCCTTTGTAGCTCAGGTCCCGTTCGCGCCGCTTTTGCGCGAACTGACCTGAGGTTTCTCTCAACAATATCCGGAACGCCTATCCAGTGTTTAACGCAACCGTTTGCAGTATGGCGTCCAGGCGTCGTCGCGAATCCAACCGAGCCCTTCCAGCCTGCATCCAAAGCGTTTCGCAATTTGCGGAGGCAGCCACGCATGCGCATCATCAAGCCCGCGCGCGCGCAAATCGGCAGCGCCCGCGCGTTGCAATTCCAGCAGCCGCGCATAACGCTCGCGAGGCGTTCCTGCATCTGGGTCGACCAGCAAATACATTTCGCACGTCAGCCGCGCGAGCGAAGCCATCACGATTTTGCTCGCGTCGTTCCCTGCGCCGCCAGAATCTCCGTCCTCGAGGACGAGCTTGCTGACGAAAATCGGATCCGCTAAATCCGGAAGCGCATAGTCGAATCCCTGCGCGCGATGCATCGCGACAAGAGCGCCCAGGTCCGCGTCGTTGTATTCGCGCACACGCATCAAAACACGCGATGGCGCAGCAACGGATTCACGCGCGCCAATTTTTCCGCGACGGTAAATGTGTCGTCGCCATGTGCGACGCCAAATGGCGCGAGAGCCGCGCTAACCCGCTGCGACACAGGCACGCGCGCTAACGGATGCGGCAACGCCTCGAACTCCGCGTCGCTCTCCATCGCCAAATGCGCCCCTTCGTCCGCGTCGATCAGCGCGAGAATCGGCGTAGCATCGTCAGTGGCACAGGCCTGCTCGCCGAGGCGGGCTTCAGCCTGTGTGTACTCGGCGTCAGTGGCACAGGCTTCAGCCTGTGTTTGCTCAACCGAAACACCGTTGCGGTCATCTGTCGCTTCTGCCTGTTGCGGCGCAATGTTCCCATCCCCGCTTTGCTCTTCTGATCCATTCAGCGCCACAAAATGCGTTTCCGCGCAGCGCCCCGCATGCCGTTGCCACGCCCCAAGCGTCGTAAAGTAATATCGTCGTCCGGTCATCTAAGTTGCTAAGTACAAATCGCTTAGCTTCACTTTTCGTGTCTGTGTACTGGAAAGATTTAATAAATGTAATCTATATATTGACATTATTAAGCCACATAGCGTAAATATTCATGTCGAGGTCACACAAAGTGGATATTTCTAAGGCAGTTTGCCCCGATTGCAAGCAACCTCTAAGACTTTCCAAGGCGGCTTGCCCCAAATGCGGCATCACCATGGACGGCGAATTCGAAGTCTCTCCGCTGGCCAAGCTCTCGCTCGACGACCAAGCATTTGTGATCGCCTTCGTGCGTCACCACGGCTCGCTCAAGAAAATGGAGACCTTGTTCGATATCAGCTACCCGACGGTGAAGAACCGCCTGAACGCCATAGCCGCCGCGCTCGACAAGAATTTCGACGCGCCCACGCCAAATGTTTACGTCCTCGAGCAACTCGCACGCGGTGAGTTGACCGTCGACGAGGCCCTGGAGCGGCTCGGTTAAAGTTTGCAAGTGACAACGAAAAGGAGAATGAAATGTCCGCCGAAACGAAAAAAATCATGGAATTGCTCGCCGCCGGAAAAATCTCGCCCGAAGACGCTGAGCGTCTGCTCGATAAATTGACCGGCGCGGCATCGTCGCCGGAACAATCCAGTTCGCAAACACCGGGGACCGCAGCCAATACCGCCGGCGGCGTAGGCGGCTCCAGAAGGCCGCGCTTTATTCGCGTCCAAGTCGAACGCCCCGGCCGCGAAGGTGTCAACGTTCGCGTTCCGCTTTCGTGCGCGCGCGGCGGGCGCCACTGGATGGCGTTCCTGCCCACTCGCGTTGCGGAGAAGCTTCAGGAACATGGCATCGACTTTGGCTCGCTCGACGCGATGAGCGACGAGGACTTTCAGAAAGCGATGGAACGCATCAACGTCGACATCGAAGGCCGCAGCGGAAGAAAAGTCCGTATCTTCGCGGAGTAACCACGCTACTCTTCTTCACGAACTGAACGTGTAATTGTGCGTCAGCACCGACGCGGCAATCTTCCCCGCATAGAATTCATGATCGGGCTCGCACGTCATCGTCACTTTCGCGCCCTCTTCCACGACGAGCTCGATCCGTTTCAGCGTGAGCAGGTGATACCGTCCCACCAGAATATCGCCCAGGCACAATCGTTCCGCGCGCACCGGCGCGCCGTCCGCCACCGTGAAAACGTGATGCGGAGTCACGTCGAGCGTATCTTCATTCGAAAATTGCAGCCGCACGAAAGTGTCCGCCGGATGCACCTCGTGCCGCACCACACTTGTCCATGTATCGCGCCCAAGTATTCGATCGCCCACGCGCAGCTTTTCGATTGCCATCGTGCCGTGCTCGTGCGTCAGCACCATCATTCCCGCACGCACGCACGAACCTGATCCGCCGCCCGACCCGCCGCCTGTTCCCGATGAAGTGGTCGCCGCGCTCATCGCGCCCGCGGATAATGGAATCCTTCCCTGCAACGCCTGTTGCTGCGCCGCCACAATCGTTTTCGCGGCCTGCGCGTTCGCCGGATTCCCTGCCCCGCCCAGCACCCACACTAAACTCAGCGCCGTTTCATCCCAGTAAGGATAAAAATAATACGCTGTGCCCGCTGCGAGCCCCGTCACGGCGAGCGATCCATTCGTCACCGCGGTGGTTGTGCCGTCCGCGCGATAAATCACCAGCCCTGACCACGTCCACGTGATGCTCGACGTGGTGCTGGTGTAAGTGAATGCGCCCGACCATGTGGGCGGCACAGACCCTCTCATCATCACGCCCGTTTTCGACGGGTCGACTTTGTTTTCGGTCAGCGCCGCAGCCGACACGCGCGCAAAATCCGCGCCGTCCGTCACGCCCGAATCTATCGACAGCTTCAGATTGTTGACGCCGGCAACCACACGCTTCATGGACTCGTACAGATGCGTGTTGATTTTCTTCAACGCCTCAATTTGCGGAATCGTGATCATCTGTGCGTCCGTTTAGTTATGTCCGCGAACCAGCGACCACGCCGTCGGCTTCGTCCACGGCACGAATTTCGTCACCGAAAACCATGAACCCGCCGCGTTCGTGCCAAATTGGTAGCCCACGCGCTCCGCATTCAAGTTCGTCATCAGCTCGCATTGTTGCCGAGAAAAAACGCAGCCGTGCCATTTGCCCGTTCAATCAGCGCCGCGCAATTCGCCGCGATGAACCATGGAGCCCACTTCCGCGCGCGCGACGGCGAATACAGCATCATCATCAGTGGATCCGCGAAGCCTTCCGTATAATCGAGCGTCAGAATTTCATTGGGAGTTGTCGCCGTGCCCATCGGCACGCCAACGTGAATGCGTTTGTGCTGTGTATCGACCGTCACCCAAATCGTGCTGCCGTATTGCCAGTTGATCGCGTCCCACGTCGGCTGAATTTCCTGCGAAATCTTTTGCGGCTGCCCTCCGTCGAAATAATAAAGTCCCGACCGAGACGCAATCACCGCCCAATCCTCTCCGATTCCCACGCCGTGCACCGAGGGCGTCCCAACGGCATTCGACACTTCCTCCGCATCCCAAAAAGCTGGCTCCGTCGAACCATTGTCCGCCGTGACGTAAAGACTTCTCTCCTTCACAAAATACAAATTGCTTCGAATCACAAAAGCCGCGCGAACCGCCTGCCCGTTGTTCGCCGCAACTTCCACCAGCCCTTGCACGCCGTCGTACGCTTCCGGGTTTGAATTGCGCGAAGCTCGAATCACGGAAGGACTTTGCGCCGCATTCGTTTCGAAGATCTCGATGTTGTCCACCAGAAACGACTCGCCGTTCGGCGCCGGTATGCCATCCGCGTAAACCTGCAACATCAAATCGCTCGGCAGCGGCCCGATTTGCGAAGGCATCAGTTGCGCCGTGAATTCCTGATAAGTCGCCGATGCGCTCAGCGCCCCCACGGCCATGCCTGTGCCGAAAAATCCCTCCGACACGCTGAAGCAGTTAATGCGGAAAGTTCCCTGCGTCAAATTCGCCGTGCGTTTCACGCGCGCGCGCACGGAATAATCCGTGTTCGTTTGCAGCAACGGATTTCCATCCGTATCCGTGAGCGCCGTCTGCTGAATCGCTCCACGCGAAATCGTCGAACCGTCCGCCGTAATTCTGTACGCGTCTCCCCACACCACATCGCTCGACTCGCGCGAGCCTCCCGCGCTGAACGTCGCGCCCAGCTGCCATCCGAGCGGTCGTCCGTTTCCCGACGCATCCCATCCGCCGTCGAACGATAAATTGCGCCAGTTCGGCATCTTTGCGCGCTCGCCCCACCAGAAAAGCCGATCCGAATATGCGATTACGCCGAGCTGATCCGGCAGCTCCACATTCGCGAACAGATTATCCATGCTCACGCCCGCGAGCAGAATCGTGTCGTCAAAATCCACTTCCAGCGATGTCGTCACGTTGTCATTGATGGTCATTGTCGCGGGCACCTGAAAGAAGTTCGCTCCGCCCGCACCCGTGAACGCCAGCAAACGTTGCACGATATTCGAAGGCCCCGTCGGGATATTCGTGACATTTACTTTTTTCCCGCCCGCCGCGGTCCACGTCACCGGCGGCGACGGAGTTGTCCAATGACCCTGGCGCGTCACGAAAATCACCGCGCATTGGTGCGCGCCCGGCGAAATATTTCCCGCGTCAGTTGCATCCGCCACGCTCGGTCCCTCGGCTGGCCCGACTTGGCTCACGCGATCGAAATGAATGTCGTCGTACTGCCGCGGCATGTCCTCTCCGAGCGTGGCATTCGAAAACGCCATGTACTCGCGCCCGAAATGCGTCGTCGACGCCAGAAACAGCCCCGGCGAAATCACGCTCGCGACAATGGACAGTTGTCCCGGCGTCGTTTCCTTGAAGAAATTCCCAAGCGAATCGAGCACCAGCAGCCGTTGCGCCAAATTCGTCGTGATGTAAGTTTTCAGCCCGTTAATCGACGGCGTTCCGCCCAGCGCCGGATACACAGAAACGAGCCCTGGCCGCGTGCGCACTCCGCCGGGGAAGAATTCCACGTCGCGCGCGTCCGGCGACATTTCCGGAGACACGTCCGACGCATCGAGCAGCGTCATCCACGATCCAAACGTAGTCAGCGGTATCGGCGCAAAAGTTTCAACAGACATGTATGCGAACCTTCGTATTCAAAGGGTTTTGCGAAAAATAAATCCCTCGCGGTACCCGACGGCATGGCTCTGCGCCACACGATTCCGCGCGCCGGCGTGAAGCCATCAGCGTGTTTTGCTATGATTTTCAGGTGGGCACTTCGACCAACATGGAAAGGCAGCCCTGGCGTCCGAGCGCGGCTAACCAGCCGGAACCCAGCTCCCGTGTGCGCGCGCTGCGCAAGCGCCGCAGGCTCAGCAGCATAATCTTCCTGCTTCTGCTGATTCCCTTTGTGGCTTACGAATTCCACCGCATGTGGCGAGATCCCGAACTTCAGTCGGCCCACGTCGCACTGGCGCTCGCTCTGGGTGTGCTGATTCTCCTGGGCGTACTTCTGCTCGCGGCCCTGCTGCTGCGCCGGCCTTCGAAGCGCGAAGACGACAAAAGTATTTTGCGTTTGTAACGGAAATTATTACTTCGGCCGGTACAGCGGATTCGGCAAATCGAGTTTTTTCTTCCCGCCCAGCAGGCTCTCGGTTCCCCTCAAGGGATTCACAAATCCCGAGGAAGGATTTGCGTTCGCCGCGCGTTTCGGCGCCTCAGCGCTATCGTTGCGCTTCGCGGCCGCATCTTCGCTCTTGGCCGCAGCGGCGTTTCCAGCCATCACTGGCGCCGTCGAAGGCTCTTCCTCTGCGGGCTCGCCGGAAGAAATCATATCTTCCCAGCCCGGAGGAATCGGCCGCCCTACGTAATCCATCGGAATCTCGCGCTGCTTGGCGATTTTCTCGAGCGCGCTCGCGATACGGCTAATATCGCGCGCAAGCTGGTCCGTTTCCTTCGTTTTCTTCAGTATGATGAACCGCTGGCGCGATCCGCTTCCCGCCATCCAAATCAGAACGATTATGACCGCAATCACCGCAGCGCTGACCGCCACAGGATGTGTCCAATAAACGTTCACCAAATAATCCAGCATTCCACGGCTCCCTTTTCTGCCTCCGCCAGTATACCGCTCACCAGCCGCCACGCCAAAACCAGCATAGCCTGTGTGCCCAAAAGGGAGCCTTCCCCGCTATTGCAGTCGCGGGAAAATGCCGTAGAAAGTAATCGTGTCCCCGGAAATCGCCGCTGGATATGCCCCTGCCGCGAGTTCGCTGAACGCGCCCGCGCCGCTCGCCTGCTGAAACACTTTCACCTTATTTCCATTGATGGCCGCGCCCGGCGAGAAAACGTAGTCGTATCCCGCCAGCCCATCCATCCACGCCGTGCCCTGAATGGGCGGCTTCGTCGACGGAATGCCCAGCGCCCCGATGCTGGTCAGGTCGAGCGTGTCCCCGCCCGTCGCGTAATTCCCAGACGCCGCAATCGTCCCGGCCACGTGAATCCGCCTGCCGTCATCCCACGAATCCACCAACGTAAATGCGAGTGCCATGAATTTCCTCCTGGAATTTTCAGTTCCAATCTGTTTCGTCGTCAGCGAGATATTTCCGGAAAGTTGGAAATGCGTTAGACTGGTTCCACAACTCCAGCCCCTAAACCGCCTGCGGACACGCCCGCGAGGAGGCCTCAAATGAGAGCGTATGTTTTGGTGACTGCAGGTCCCGGCAAAGCCCGAGACATTGCCAGGAAAATCTCCGGCTTGCCCGGCGTCAAAATGGCCAATGCCTGCTGGGGCGATCCTGACGTCTACGTCGTGGTGGAAGTCGCCAACTCCGAGGATCTGAATTCACTGGTCATCAGCAAGATTCAGGCAATCGACGGCGTCGGCCGCACAAGCACGCACATCGCTCTCGACTGAGCTTGGGCCCTCGCCTTTTCGGGTGCCCCATCCTGAGCGTTGTTTGCGAAGGGTGGGGTCTTTTTGTCAACGGGTCTGACTGCCCGGCGACGCGCATGCCGATTGCTCTCGGATGCAACCCCTCTGCCTTCAATGTCATCGCATGTGCCGTGGTGTGTTGCGGCCCGACATACAATTCAAACTTTCTGCTTCCGTGTTATGATTTAGGACTTTGCACCACGTTCGCTCTTGTTCTGCATTCTTAGGGGGGGGGGAATTTGCGTCGTGTTCTAACCGTGCTCGCGCTTTTTGCGGCGCTCCTGTGGATTTTTACCAACGCACCTGCGCCAGCCCATGCGCAACACGCCACGCCGGGGCATCCTGGCCCTGCGCAGCCCATCGTAGTTGCCTCAGGCGGGCAATTTGCCGGAGTCCGCGGCCTGGCCGTTGACGCAGCCGGAAACCTTTACGTCTCGCTCGTGGCGAATCCCGCGCCCGCGAATTGCGTTTCCCATCCCAGCGGCAGCCAATCCAATAGTTCCCCGCACTCAGCTTCGAACGCCAAGATAGTTGTCACCGTTTTCTCGGACTGTGCCTCGACTCCCACGGAAGATCCGTCGGGAATCGCTGTAACCCCTGAAGGCCACGTCTTTCTCGCCAACCAGTTGCAAAATCGCATCCGGTCGCTCGATATGACCTCGGGGAAAGTTGTTGTTGTGCCGGCTACGGCTGCAAAGAACGCCGCGCATTCCAGCAGCAACCTGGATCTCTTCCAGCCCGCCGGCCTTGGCATCGACGAGACGCAAACTCTTTACGTTGCCGATCGCGGCAATCACCGCGTGCTTGCGCTCGCGCCCGGCGCTGCCGACTTCACCTTTGTCACGCATGTTCTCGATGCCGCCGCCCTTGCCGCAGACACCGCGCGCGGGCGCCTCTACGTCGCTTCGCCGGCGTCGAATCGTATCTTCGCCGTTGATCTTGCCTCGGGCAACGCAACTCCGTTCGCCGGCACGGGAGCGTCTCCCGATTTGGCCGCTGCGCAATTCGCAGTTCCTGTTTCTGCCGTCAGCGCCGCAATCGCGTCGCCGGAAGGCCTCGCCATCGACGGCGCCGAAAATATTTTCATTGCCGATACCGGCGCGAACGCAATTTTGCGCGTTGATGCAAAATCGAAAATGCTTATGCGCGTCTCGCTCGCGTCCGATCTGAGTTCCCCGGCCGCGCTCGCAATGGATCGCCGCGGAAATCTATTCGTGGCCGACCGCGGCAACCACCGCGTCGTCGAGTTCCCCGGCGTCGGCGCCCCGGCGCCCGTTGCCGCCGTTACGATTTCCCCTTCGCAATTTGATTTCGGCGATGAACCCACGGGCGGCACGGCTCCTGCTCAGTCTTTCACGCTCACAAATAACTCGGCCAGCGCGCTCGCATTTTCCACCACGGATTTCACTTTCACTGGCACGAATCCCAACGATTTCACCCAAACGAACAATTGCGTTCCGCAAGTGCTCGCCGGAAGCTCCTGCCAGATCAATGTCACGTTTGCTCCGCAGGGCACGGGCGCGCGGCAGGCTGTTCTTCAAGTAGCCGACGCCGATCCTTCGAGCCCGCAGACAGCGCAACTCTCCGGCACCGGAGACGATTTCCAGATTACCGTCGCGTCCGGCGGCTCCACAACGCAGAACGTCGTCCCCGGCAATTCGGCAACCTTCAACTTGGAGATCACTCCTGACGCAACGTTCAGCGGCACGGTCACGCCCGCCTGCCCATTGCAATTGCCGAACGTCACGCTCACCTGCGTAGTCAAGCCCACAACCGTCAGCGTCACCGCAGGCCAGCCGGCGGCCTTCACCGTCACGATTGGCACCGGCGGCCCCAACGCAACTGCGACAGGCTTTGTTGCCCCTCTGCCGCGCAATTTTCCACGTGGCCCGATGCGTTCCCTCTTACTAGCCACTCTCGCCGCGATGCTCCTGATGTTGATGTTCGGAAGCTATCTGCGTTCGCCGCGCGCGCGCCTGTTCGTGCGGTTGCTCGTGCGGATGTTCGCCTGGAATTTACCAAGGCGGCGCGTTTTCGCGCGATTCAGCTTCGCAGTCGTTGCAACGTGCGCTGCGATCGCTCTGGCAGGCTGCGGTGGTTCCGCGCCGAGCAATCCCAACGAAACGCCTCCCGGCATCTTTACGATCGACATCTCCGCGACCGCCCAAAACGCCTCGCGCGCCATCACGCTCACTGTCAACGTCGACTGAGTGGCACAGGCTTCAGCCTGTGTGCTTTTCTTTGTAAGCCGTCGTGCCCGCTTGCCTCTACAAGTAAATCACGCTCCGCCGGTACCCATACGGCTTGCGTCTCCGCCCTTTGAACTGTTCCGGCCGGACATATCTCTCAATCAGTTTGTCGATTGCCGCCTGCGCCGCCAACAACATATCCTCGGCCAGAGCGCGGGCGCCTCGCGAACGCGCCGCCATCGCCGCCACGAAGTACGCCAGCGGATCCACCGCCGAACGTATCTGCACAGGATCAGTGCCGAGCATCAGCGCTGGCAATTGCTTTTCGTATCGAATCCGAACCGTGATTTCCTGCGTCGCGCCCACCAGTTGAATCGTATCCTCGCGCCATTCCCACATTCGCAAATAGCTTCCCGGCTGGAAATTCGGCAATCCCCCGTTGATTTTCTCCATCGGGACAAAAATGTTGCTCGACCCGGTCGCCTGTTCCCACAGTTGATGCGGTGCCAGCAAATCGGTCGGAAGTTGCGGCGTGCTCACGTCGTTGATTTCCGTGCTCGTCACGCCGTTCGTCAGCGGCAGATCAACGTCCTGCTGACTTACCAGTACCGACACGCCCGATTCAGCAAGCTGTCTCTGCAACTCGCGATACCCCGAATTCAAAAACGGCATCAGCACCGCGTCCGAGAAAACGCTCCCTGCCGCATCGTTCACCAGCGAGCGCGCAAGATTCAGCGCGTCTTCCGCCTGATCGTAAGCCGTCGTCGAAACTAGAGGCATGGATGTGCCTCCAAAGAAATTTAGAATTGTCTACGATTGCTCAGCTGGCGTGCTTTTCGTTGCTGGCTTGCTGTGGCACAGGCTTCAGCCTGTGTGCGTTTCCTCTGACTTACCGTGGCACAGGCTTTAGCCTGGGTGCTTCGCGGACTACTGATTCGCCACTCCACCCGACGTCGCAAACGCACTCGTCCCATCAAACACGAAACTCTGCGCGTTGCACTTCCCCGCCGTCGTCCCCACGGTCATGCCTCCGCGCACGCTGCCCGGCCAGTTGAACGTGAACGGCCCTCCCGAAGACGGCTGGCACACGATAAAGTGCAGCCACTGTCCCGCCTGCGCGTTTATCAGATTCGTCGTGCTCACGTTCGCGTTCAGCGTCACCTCAAACGTATTTCCCAGCCCCGCGTCGAACGCCATTGTCCCGCCTGATTCGGTCACCGCCACAAAACCCGCAGCCATGCCGTAATTGTCCATCACGCCCGCATAGGATTGCCCGCCGAACGGCGTCAGCTTCAGCGTCGTTTCACCCAGGTGCGCGTTGAAATTCCAGCTCAACGCCGAGGCGGTCACATTCGTTGTCCATACAGTTGTCCCGCTATTGCGATACGTCAGCCCGCTCGCGCCGGACGCCGAATCAACAATCGGCGCGAAAAATGTCGGCGAAGCCAGCGGCGGCGCCACAAGCTGGTCGCTCGCGTTCTTTGAAAGCGTCACATCCCCGCTGTTCGCATGATTCCGCCACGCAATCGTGTCGCTGTCTCCCAACCGGAATATTCCGCTCTGCGCCGGATTCGCGGAAAGCGTTTCGAAAGCGCTGCCCTCCACGCTCTCGCCGCGCAAGCTGCACGCATTCCCCGTCGCGCAGCTTGAGTCGTACGTTTTCAGCGCATTTCTGTACGCGAATGTTTCGTTGGCGCTGATAGCACCCGCGGGAATGTAGTTGAGCACCGGCGCGTATGCTTGAATCGTGAATGTCAAACTGAATGGCGCAAAAAAAGTCAGCGTTGCCGGACTTGTCGCCGCGCCCACAACTTTGTAAATGCACGAGTCCCACGTCCACTCACCATCGCCCATCACCGCGTCGCCGCTGCATCCGCCGGAAAGCGCGTTGCCCGTCCCGCCAACCGTAACCTGCAACGCCGTCGTCGTGCTTCCCGAGTATCCGTTTGCCGTTGCCGAACGCACCCATGCGCCGGCCACGATGTAGTCTCCGACTGCGATCGCATGATTCTGTTGATAGAAATCCAAAGTCTCAAACGTCGAATTGCTCGTGTTAGAGGCCTGCGCGGCGTTCATCGTCCCATCGGGCGCCAGAATTCCACTTTGCGTGAAAGTAGTCGTCCCCGTGAACTGCGACGCGATCCAGCCCGCCGGTCCGGTCGCCGCAAGATTCGGAAATCTGACTGGCGCAAGCCCGAAGTTTCTTTGCTCGTCGTCCCGCTTGCCGAAAAGCCATCCGTTCACTGTGCCCACCTGGCCGTATTGCGCGGGTGATACCGTTTGATTGCCCAGATTGTTCAGGTACTGCGTGTCGGTGTGCACCGGCCCGATGATGTTTATTCCATTTCCTTGGATATGATTCGCCAGAATATTGAGGCCAGACACATCCACTTCAACGCCCGGTGTCGTCGCTGTTGCGTCCGCCACTTCCACGCTGTCAATCGTTGCGTTGACGTTGCCGTCCCCTGCGCTGCCCGCCGCTGCGAACCACACAGCGGGTTCTCCTCCGGCCTGGCCTTCGCTTGTGAAATCCCGCACATTCACTTCCGCGACGTTTGTTCCCGCGTAAACCTTGATGCCTCCATTGTTCGATTCAAAGTCGTAAATATCCACCAGTCCCACGCCCGCATTCGTGCGTCCATCAATCAACACGGCAGGCGTCAAATCCCCCAACGGCGGATTTACGTTGTCTGTCCCGTTGCCTCCGCAATGAATCATCCGCACCCAGAACGAAGCACCCGTAATGTCCCACGTCGGCCCGTCCCCTGCCGCTGAGTTTACGTTCGCCGTCACGTTATAAAAAAAAGGAGGCGAAGTATTGCACGTCCCGGTACGCGTGTTGTTCGAGCATTCCCCAATCACCACGCCGCGCCCGGGATACTGAATCGCCATATTTGCGAAATAAATCGACGAATTCGTTCCGGAAAGCCATATCCCCGGATGATTCCGATCCGCGCTGCTTCCGGCCACAATCAGCGCACGCGGCAATTGGCCGCTGGGTCCGTGTGAACTCGCCCCAATTCCAATAATCGCAATGGCATCTCCGCCATTCTGCACTTTCATCCAGCACGGTGGCGGCGAGGAATAATTCGGATCAATCGGCCCCATCAACTCAATTCCGCACCCGGCCGTCGCGCTTGCCGCGCTTCCGTCAAAGTAATAAATCGTTCCATTTCCCGCCGTGTTCGTCGCGCAATTCCCGGCAGGCAGCGAGCACAACGCATGGTCGATCGTCGCCATGGCCGTGCCCTTGCTTTTTCCGTCGTTCGCGTCCGATCCGCTCGGCGACACCCAAAGTTCCGCATCCCCGGTGAACGGCTTCAACGCCGCGTTGCTCGCCGGGGAAAAGTTTGCGGCCAACGACCCAGCCGTCAGCGTTCCCGTCACATTCGCGTTCCCGCCCACGTTCAAGTTTCCGCCCAGGCTCAGCGTCAACGCGCTGATCGCGTTTGTCGCCGTCAGCGAACCCACCTGCGCATTCGCCGGATTCATCGGCAGAATCACGTCCGGAGTCGTGTACGTGTGAATTCCCGCTCCGTAGACCTGCACCGTGTACATTCCCGGTGCCGCATAGAAATGAAAATTCCCCAAACCGTCGGATGTCAGCGGATTCGGCGCGGGAATTGTCAGCGTCGCATCCGTAAAAAGATTCGCCAGCGGCGTGCATGGCGTTACTGTCACATTCGCCGGCTGCGCGCAAACCACGATCGTCGCCCCCGCCACCGGCTTTCCCTGCTCTCCCAACGCCATCCCATCATGCCGTGACCCTTGCGCCCGCGCCGCTCCAGTCAACTGGAGAATCAGAAATAGAACTGCGCAACTCTTAACGAATGGTTTCATGCGATTCGCCTCGGAATGAGTAATGTTGCCGTGCCACCAGACAGGTTCAGAGATGCGCCGTGTCATCGCACTGTCAACTGGAGAAATTAGCGCTCATTCGCCAGATTTCCGCCGCGCCGCCGGCGCAGCAGACTCGCGCCCAGCAGCAACGCCGTACTTTGCGGCGCGCTCCGCATCCAGCACCGCTCCGCAATGCCTGCACAGCGCTACCCCCGCCCTCACTTTTTCTCCGCATACAGGACACTCCACCGAACGCTGCGGCACATACGCCCACTCGCGTTCGAGTCCCATAGCAAGTTCCGCGCGCCGGTGCATATCCGAAATCTCGCGATACGAATGCCCTCGCGCCCACATCTCATCCGCATCCGCGACAAGTTGCTTATACCACGCATCCCGCCGCGCGCCGGCCGCTGAGATCTCCGCGCTCGCGGGACGTGCATCGGCGCAAACAAAGATTCCGTGATTCTCCAGGTCCTGCACAATATCCTCCGCGATCTCTCGCGGTGTAATCGTGAACGGAAATCTCCGGTTGTCACCGAGATCAATCGCATCGCCGCGTGGCGTGACAACCAGCAGCGCGCATGCCTCGCCTTTTGCGCACGCGGGAATGTGAAACACGCCGTACGTCCGCGTCACATACCAGTCTTGATCGGAGATCGACGCAATCGTCGCCGTCCTCTCCGCTGCCGCTGGATCATTCGCAGACCCTCGTATTTCTCGAATCATTGTCGTCATCGGATTTCCCTTCCTGTTGTGTGAGATTCCTTTTGCTCAGTTGTGATGAGCCAGCGCAAAATCCGCTTTTAACTCGCCGCCACAAACGGTACGCCGTGAAACGCGCGTCCCGCGTCATCAAGAACTGCGTCCGCATGCGATTCCCATTCCTGTTCCCGCCGCTCTTCTCTTTTTTCAATCGCCGCTCGACGCTCTTGCGCCGGACGTGCCCTCGCAAATTCCACTGCCTGTACAATTCCCTCGCAAATCTCCGGCGACAGCGGAACGAATTCCCCGCCCGCGCCCTGCAGCGTGAAACAGTGCTCGTACTCCCCGCGCCGCGGATACGGTCCCAGCGCCGGAATCAGAATGCCATCCTCGCGCTCGATTGTCTGCGAATACCACTGTTCTGGCGACCCATACGTTTCCGACGGCATCCATCGCTCGATGTGCCACCGGTCGAACGGAAAATATTTCGGCTGCTCGCGCATCTCAATGCGCTGCCGAATCACATTCCCACTTGCATCCGTGTCCGTCCACTTCCCGCCGATCCACGCCAGCCGCGACCATCCCCACACCACGCGAAAATTCGCCTCACCGAAGCGGTTCACTCCGCCCGCCCGCGCCAGCTGCTCCTGCAACTCCGCCGGCGCCTCGTGATTTTCGCGCGTCACTTCGATCATCGTCGTGCGCCGCCGCGCGCCTTGACATCGCAGCCGTACTCGCGTAAGGTCTGCCTGACACAAGTTCTCCACATCACCCAACCAATCTAATCAGATTTTTACCTTTACAAGTCATTGCAGCGGACCTCCGCGGATGCGGACAACTATGAAGGGGAGGAATAAATGTTGAATCGTTTTCTCGCAATTTCGGGCCTCGCAATCGCGCTTATCGCAGGCATGCTGTTGATGCCGAAGCCGGCAGCGGCGCAGGACCAAGGGCAAACCTATTTCACGTATGTTTCGCAATGGGCCGTTCCGCGCGCGCAGTGGGCCGCGTTCGCAAAGCAGGATGAATCCAGCGTTGCGCAAATGAAAAAGGACGTTGCCGACGGGCTGCTGGTGGCCTGGGGCAACGAGACTATCCGCGTGCATACATCGGACGGCTTCACCCATGCGGAGTGGTTCACCGCGACCAGCCGCGAGAACCTGCTAAAGGTGCTCGAAGACCAATGGAACGGTGCAACGAACGCAAGCTACGTTGCGGCGACGAGGCACGCGGACCTCTTTCTGCACACCATCGCCCACGGAGGAAAAGCGGGCGCCAGCGGCACGGGCTATTTGCGCGTCGCTTCTTATCAGGCGAAACCCGGAGCCCAGGAAGCGCTGGAAGGTCTGCTCATGGGCAAAGTGAAAGCGTTCATCGAGTCGGAAGTCAGCAAAGGGAACGTCACGCTGTACAACATCGACGAAGAAGACATCCACACCGACATGCCGGGCAACTACGATCTGGCCATGATCTTTCCCGATGGCGCGGCAATGGACCGTTTTTATACCGACTTTGATGCCATCGGCAAATCAGATCCCACAGTCGGCGTGGCGTTTGGTAGTTTGACAGTGGCCAAAGACCACCGCGACGACTTCGGCCGCGTCACGGCTTACGAGAACAAGTAGCTGTTGCTCTCTACGTAGTCGTTCCCGGTGCGCGTAGTGCGTCCCCAGCGTCCCGCAACATCGGGACGTTGGGATTTTTATTTTGTTTCTTGTAGCTCACGTCCCGTTGCGGGTGCCGTTCCTGCAACTGACGTGAGGCCTTTCCCATATTCCGCTTCGCATCCAACAAAATCTCCAGGTGAGTCCCGATTAAACGCACCGGAACCCACCTGAGACACATGCGCCTGATTTAGTAGCCGGTCGGAATTGCGAGTGAATCGATGTACGCCCCGCTTCGCGGCGACTCATTCCACACCTGAAATCCCGTCACGAAGTAGAAAATGTACGCCGCGGCCAGCCCTCCGCTCGCGCCGTAAATCGGGAACACGGTTTGCCCGCCCACGTCGTAAAAATCGATCTCCTGCATCACGGCGCGTCCCCAGTGCGACAAATCGAGAAAATCAACTCGCGCCTGATTGGCGTTAATCGACGACTTGATCGGCACTCCTGCCATCGTCAGCTCGCCCGTGAAGAGCAAGTCGAGATCGCTCGCGCGCCCGCCTGCACCTTCCTTGATGATCTGCGAGATGGAAATGCCAAGCTGCTCCCACGCGTTTTCCTGCTCCAGCGCCGTGTACGCCACCAGTTTCCCCACCTGATTCGTGCCCAACGCTTTCCGCACTTTGTTGATTGCCAGTCGCACAACGCCAGGCGTAATCGCGGCGTTGTTGCCCGCGACGTGCGGCGTCGTCAGTTCCACGGGATACGTCGCGCGGTTCAGGTTCAACCACGTGCCGGTCGTCGCGTTCGTCTGGTGATACGGCACGCCGAAGAGCGAAACCGGCTGCGCGCCGGTCAGTCCGTCGTGGACCACCGCATCTCCCGCGACGACGCCTGCCGGAATCGCGTCGATCTGGATGAATTTGTTGAACGGATCCACCTGCACCACGTTGGACGTCACGCTTCCCGCGATGTTTCGGTTCGTCGTCAGCGTCGTGTCGTAAAACTGGATCGTCTGGTTGTAGTAAAAAAGCGCCGCTCCCGGCGGCGTGGTCAAATTGATCTGCGCCGCAACGCCCGAAGGCAAGCCCGTCGTTACGATCGACCCCACCGTGCCCAGCACGCCGTTGCCGTTCGTCTGCATCAGCTTGTCGAGAAACGCGCGAAACTGCCCCATCGCATTTTTGATTTCGCGCTTGGCCGCGTTTTCGATCGCTTTCTCGGGCGCGTTCGTCGAGTACTCCACCAGCTTCGTGATTTGCACCGCGTGCCGGAAAAAGATCGGGCTCACTTGCGCCACGTCGTAGGTAGTTCCCGACCCACGGCCCAGGTCTCCACCGTCAAGATTGGCGAGCCCCGCTTTGCCTCCCGGACGAATCTGAAGCGGCAGCCGCATGTTGCGGCTCGATACGCGTTCCACGTCCCCGCGTTGCTGGATCATCGTCAATAAAATGTCGTCCCGCTCGTACAGCAGCGGGAGTTTGTCCCTCACTTTTTCCAACTGCAGTGCAACCGATTGGCTGTTTTGCATCTGTGCCATTTATTTTTCTCCCTTTGGGAATGAATTCGGCGATGCCTCTCGGCTGCCGTCAACTTGCACGTGAAAATCCACGCACGAAATAGAAGCAATCTGTGCTTTGTATGAAGTATCCGCGCGCAGTTTCTGTGGAGGCCGGCGAAAAAAGGCCTCACAGAGGCGGCGTTACCCCTCGTAGTACGTTGGTACTAATGCCAAAGTGCTGCTAGTACTGTCAGAATGTGACCCTTGCGCTATACCGTTCGCACGGGGGAAATGCCAAAATTCATCATTATCGCGGCCAGCTTCGCGGAGCACTCGCGGCAGCTGCCCATAAAACTGAGGTGGGGACGATGGGAAATTTGACCGAAGTCATCAGCACGATAGAACAAACTCCAAGCGTTGAAGTAACAGAACAACCTTCCGAGCGCCGCCGCCGCTTGCGCACCAAACTTTCCGCGCCGGTCCGCGTCCGCCTGAATTCAGGCACCCTTCAGAAGGCTGAAGTCTGCACCACCGTTGACGCCTCGCGCGACGGCCTGCTTTTCACCACCAGCCTCCCCGAGTACCGCCGCGGCATGGATCTCGTAATCACGTTTCCTTACTCCGGCGCCGCGGGTGGAGTTCAGCACGAACGCACCGCCGTGGTCGCGCGCGTCTTTGAAATGCCAGAGGGCCGCGTCGGCGTCGGCGTTCGCTTCTACGAAGGCAAGCGCCCCGATCTCCGCTCCGATTTGGAAAAGACGGCCAAAGCACCGACTGCCGGTGACGTTGCCCGCGATCTCGAAAAGCCGATGCCCTTGGTTCTCGTCGTCGAAGCCGATGCCCGCTCTCGCGACACCATCCGCACCGTGCTCATCAGCGAAGGTTACGTTGTCGAAGCGGTTGAAACAGGAGCCGAAGCCGTCGAATTCCTCCGCCAGCGCACTCCAAATTTGCTCATTACTGAAATCGAAATCAGCGACATGTCCGGCTACGATCTTTGCCTCATCGTGAAATCAAACGAGCGCCTTCAGCGCGTCCCTGTCGTCATGACCACTCGCGCCGGGCAGCCCAACGATTATTCAACCGCCCATGCCCTCGGCGCCATCGTCTGCATGGCCAAGCCGTACAAGCAGGAGCGCCTCTTGCACGTTGTTCGCATGTTGGCCCCGGTGGCCGTCGCCGAAGAGCCTCCTACTATACCTTTCGGAAATAAGCGCTCGCGCTCGAACCATCATCCGGCGGTTCATGGCAATGGCCGCGCACATTCCAGTCCGCGCGCGCGCCGCTAGCGCCACAAACCACTTAACGTCTTAGTTTCCCTCGCGTCTGGGGCGGATAATTTCCGCCCTTGTTCGCTCTGCAATTTCTGAACCCAGCCCCCGAATCAACCGCTAGATTTGTAGCGCCTTCATTTATCCTGGTGGCACAGGCTTCAGCCTGTGTGCATTCCGCCCAACGCTTTCTGTCGGGACGCGGGCCCCCTCATTTGCCGGTGGCATGCAACGTGGACCGGATTGCATCTCTTCTTGCGCGGTGACAATTCCATTGAACGCCCGGTAATCAGCGCGCGAAACACGCGCTCCTACAAATTCAGGATGTCGGAGTCTGAGAGACGCTTGTAGTTCACGTCCCGCGCGGACATCGGCTTGCGATTCACTCCGTCTGACGCTCCCGCGCCCGCAATATCCACGCGTTTCGACGCCGCTTCCCGCCGCGACAGCCGTTCGTGATTTGCCGCGACGAGGCTCTGCGTCCACTCTCCAATCACGCGTTTCGCCACCGTCGGCAGTGCCTGCTTCGCGCGCCCCGCAACCAGCGTCACAATCGCCCGTTGGTGCGCTCCATCTCCCGCGCCGGCCTGGAACGCTTCTCGCAATTGCCTCCCGAGTTGCCTGTTCGAGCGCAACGTCGCATCCAGCTCCCTGTAAACTTCACCGATGATGCGGTTCCGCGTCCCCGCCGGAACACTGTCCGGCAGCAGTTGATTTACCTGCGCCTGAATCGTGCCCAGTATTTGCTCGACCGCCGCCGCATTCGTGTCGTGAAAGAACGCAACTTGCGCCGCGCGTCGCGGATCGCTCGCCGACGCAACGGCCGGCTGTGCTGATGCCGCCTGCGCAACGCTCTGGTGCGCTTCGCGTGCTCCTTGCGCACCGCTGACTGGCGCCCGCGCGCCGCTTTGTTGGCTGCTCTGTTGCTCAATTTGTCCGCTAACTTGACCCGCGTCACCCGGCGCACTTCCCGAATCGCTCGCCTGCGACGGGAATAACTCAAGCTGCTGGGCCGTTGCCGGACTCACGGAATTTCCCGGGCCGGCGGTACTCCCAGCAGTCGTCGCAACACCTGGCGACTGTTGCGCGCTCGCGTTTACTTTCGCCGCGTGCGCCTGCACCGCTTTCGCAAAATTCTGAAACGCCTCGGGAGACAATTCGTGTATCCGCGCCGCCAGCGCCGCATGATCGCTCGGCTGCCCCGAAAAAAACATTCCGTCCAACTCATCGAGCTGATTCTTTGCATCCAGCGCCGCCCCGGGGGAAGCGAACACGGCCCTGTACGCCTGCGCATCAGACAACACTTGCCGCAGTCGCGGGTCGGACTCTGCCAGTTTGGCGACTTCGGGACTCATCGCGCCCTCGGCGCTCCGATCGCCCGCCGCTTCGTTGTTCGAATCGGTTGACGCAGCACTTCCACTTTGCGCCGCCGCATTGCCCGACGCTTCCCCGCCGTTGCCATCCGCATCATCCATGCCCGCATCCCCGTCGACGTCACTCGCTGTCGGCGTGGCCGGTCGCGATACGGCCGTGACCAGTCCCAAAATTTCGTCGTCCGAGAGTTGCCCGTGCGATTTCTTCTGCGACGCCCCAGGTGCGCCTCCGCCTCCGTTCGACGAAATTGAAGTTGACCTCGAACTCGCTCCGCGTGCCGGCATTTTCGTGGTGCTCACTGCCATAAGTATTCTCCTTTCAGTAGATAGACTTGCCTGCCCTAGCAGACTTGCCCGCCGTGACGGGCTTCAATCTAGTGCTTCAGTGCCCGTTGCACCCCGCGCGTTGGGCTCGCAAGCCGCCGAGCCCGTTCCTATCACCCAGTAGCCGATGCGTCACAAACAGCTTTCGTACTATTGGCCCCGGTGCTACCCTCGATGCAATATAGTGCAACATTGCACACGCGCAGCAGCGCCTGCCGCACGACCGTGCAAAGCCGCCTCGCTCTATCAGCGGCCGGAATCGCATTGCACTTACTGTTTTTGGCGCGTTCGGGGGAATCGCAATGAACGCTCACTATTCTAAGGATTACGCGCCCTCAGTTCCTCAATCCGAGCAGGCCTCTGAACGTCGTCGCCGCAGGCGCGTCAAAGTGTCCGCACAGATCCGCGTTCGCGCCACGGATCCAAAAGCCGACGCCTTCACCGAGATCGCCACTTCCGTCGACGTTTCCCGCGACGGCATTTTGTTCGCCACCGACCGCCGCGATTTCTGGAAGGGGATGTCCCTCGGCGTCACGTTTCCCTTCTCCTCCGCGCCCAACGCGCTTAATGCCGAAGAGCCCGCCGAAGTGGTTCGCACTCTCGATCTTCCCGACAACAAAGTCGGCGTCGCCATCCAATTCCGCCGCATTCATCATCGCGCCGCCGCGGCAACGGCCGCCACGGGTCCGGGAGCCAGGGAGAAATCGACCGTCAATGGTGCTTCTTCCGCGGAAAAAGGCGCGCCCATCCAGTCCACGCAGACGCGTCCCGTCGTGCTTGTCGTCGAATCGGATGAACGCGGCCAGGAGCAACTGAAGAATCTTCTAACGCCGGAAGGTTACGACGTCTTCGTCGTTTCCACGGGAGCCGCGGCGCTCGATATCCTGCGCACCACCGTTCCCGCATGCTTCATCGCCGAAGTCGAAGCGGGAGATACATCCGGATACGATCTTTGCCTTATCATCAAGAACAGCGAACGCCTCTCCCGCGTTCCCGTTGTCCTTGTCACGCGCAATGCCCAGCCCGCCGACTATGCTGCCAGCCATAATTTCGGCGCCGTCGTCTGCATGGCCAAGCCTTTCAAGCCCGAGCGCATGCTACAAGTCGTTCGCCTCCTCGCCCCTATCGCCAGGCAGGATTCCTCCGCCTACGGCTCGTCGCGCAACGAATCCTCGACCCTGGAACGCCACCTGTAACAGCCAAGCTGAGAGAAGTTCCCCGGCACGAAAGGAGACGACGCCGAGCGAGGCTTCGTACACGACCGGAGTCTCCTCAGCGAATGATAACGATCTTAACCTTCACAGCCTTCTGAGTTTCGCCGTCCTCCAACGTTTTCAGGAAAGGTCCGAACGTCTTGAGCGGCTGAACACCGACGGCCCAGATTGGCTTTGGCTGGCCGAAGTCTAGGAAATAATGCGTGGCGCCGCCAGTCGGGTCCGCGCCTGTTGCTGATTCATCAGCAGCTCGTTGAGAATCTTTATAGTCCGCTGCGACGTCGCTTGCCGACACAACCGATCTGGTCATAGCCCTGCGCTTTTTCTGTCGCTCTTTCGATTCGCGGAGGTTCTCCGCACTCGGTCGAAGATCGACCGAAAAATGGGTTCGTGTCCACGTTTGTTTGGCACGCAGAAGCTCTCCGTCACCCATGTACGCGGTCAAATAACTCGGGCGCGCGTGATCTTCGGGATTGAGACGAAGCAACAATCGAGGCATCTGTCCGACCGCCACGAGAAGGACGAGTCCAAACAGAAGCAAAACAATTGCTGCAGCAGTAACGTCGATCGAGCGTCTCATCGCTGACCTTCACTCGCCCACGCGACACACAAACTTGCGAACCTGTTTTCGCGTAAACAGAAAAACAAACAACGTAACAACTAAACGAGCAACGCGCGTCGTGCTAAAGCCTCCGCTGATCGTCGCGCGCGCGCTGCCGATCCCTGATGGCCTGGTCGCTCAGAATAAACTCGGACTTGTGGTTGGGACACGACGCTCCGAGATCTTCAACCACTTTTGATTTCCTCGCGGCGGCGCCGTCAAACGTTGTCAGGCCGTGCAGATTCAGCAGAGCCGGCACATCGCACTTCGGACAGTGAGCTCCCCAATTAACAATGTCGTCGAGCCACTCTCTTACGTCAGTCGGACTGTCGTTCGATCCCAAGAAGACGTTAAAGCATTTTGGCGATGTCTGGCCGGAACCGTCGAGCCCAAGGTACGTCAGCGTAAATTCAAAATCTCCGCCGAACGGCAAGCCTTCGTACAGATGCTGGGACATCAAAACATTTTCCGTCTTTCCCGATTGAACGATTCTGTGGACGTCGTAATCGAAATTGGCCCCATCCGATCGGCGCGCTTGCACTCTTTGCAACAAAAAATTCGAAAGCCCGAGATTCGACACTCGCAGCACGAGCGCCGCTTCGCTGTTGATCAGGTCAAAATGCAGGTAAACGCGCTCCTGCCTCTGCATCTGTCGCTCTAACAGATTGAAATGTTCCTGCGAAAGGTCCAGATTGTCGCGTGTGGCCAGAAGGTATTCGAACGTGACGTACAGCAACAGGATAGTTCCTATCGAGGTTGCTTTCGGCCGCCAGAGGGAAAGAAGGCCCAGCGCCACCGCCGCCGAAATCACCAGTACCCGCGTAACACGTCGCTTCATGAGGGGAAGTTTAACTGAAACGAGTTGCTGTCAGCATGCTGAATAATCATCGAGCCTACGCCATCAATAATCACCGCGCCGCTCACGCGGTTGTTTGCCGCGCCTCGCACGCCGCCCGAAACGCCTTTCGCCGCGTAAAAAGAAAATACAACGCAACAAGAGTGGTCGCAACCGAGAAGGCCATGCCCGCGTTCATCGAAAGTCTCATCACATTTTCAAATGAACCTGGAAGGCTTCCGGGTAGTAGTGGATATTTCTGCATAACCGCGGCGAAGAACGCCTCACGCTTTGACGACAGGAAAAACAGGGAACTGTTCAGCAGCATCAAGAAGACATAAGCAATTGTCATGTCGATCGCCCAAAGTCGTTTACGCATCAGTGCGGCGCCTGCGATCAGCTGCACCATGGCCATCGTCCCAAATGCAAGCCACATCGTCCAACCACTCACAAGAATGCCGAAAATAATGTTGGGAGTATGCAAATGAATTACATATGCCACACTCAAAAGCATCATACCTGCCCCCGCCACTAAAAAAATCGCTATCACCAGAATGCTTGTCGGGATTGTGAGCGCGCTGCTTTCACGCGGCGCGACAGGCGCAATTATTCCTCCAGGAGTAAGTTCAGGTGCGGATATTTTCATCGAAATGCCTGCCGCAGCAATTCCCGTTGCAAATTCCAGACGCACACGCTTCCGCGTGAAAAGCACTAGCCACCAAATCGCAATCGCAAATGGAACTCCTAGAATCGCAGCCTCTACAAAGACGAATATTTTCGGAAATCCCGGAGGCATGTTCGGCGCGTGTTCGATCATTGGCATCACCAAGATCATGCCCAAAATCGCAAACAGCATAGACGCGGTTGCCAGCGCGCTCAGCACAATCATCGAGATTCGCGCCCAATTCCTCAGGCGAATTATGCCTACACCCGTAGCGATTCCCCACGCTGCAAGCGCCCCGTACGTTCCCATCACGGAGAATAGCGTGTACTGGTCTGATCCCGGTGGAGGAGCAACCCGAACAGCGACTAAAAACAAAACCGCCAACAGAACAAAGATCCCGCTGCCAACGAATAAAATAATGGCCGATGCTGTAACATCTCCCGAGCGCTTCATCTTTCGCCTCCGTTCAACGGCACGCGCGGATGGTCATATTCAAACGTCACGCGCAACCGTGCCGCATCCCTCTTGTACTTCTCCGGCAGCGCCTTGAACGGCGCCGACTTCGCAATCGCCTCGCGCGTCGCCGCATCCACCGACGCATCGCCGGACGAACGTTCCACCACAGGCGCTCCTTCGAGCGTTCCGTCAGCACGAACGGCGAATCCCACCACCACTTTCCCCTTCTGCGTCACCGCCGCAGCCGGAATCGCGCTCAGCCACGCCCGCGACGTCGCATCGAAAAACGCTGCCGCGAATTCGCCCCACCCTTCCTTCTTCCTTACGCCCGAGATCTCCATGCTCTCCACCAGCATCGGCCGCGAATTCTTCGCCGCGTCCCCGGGCCGCACCTCCGCCTCAAACACCACTTCCCCATGCCGCGTCCACGTCACCGTCGGCTCCGCCCCCTGCCCCCGCGCTTGCGGCGCCATCAATAAGCCCCCGCAGGCAAACGCAGCGACCACGCAGCATCTGACAGTCGGCCATCTCATTTGCTCTTTTATTTCCCCCGCTCACGGTTTCGGTGACGAAGCAGATCCGGCTTTCGTCGCGATGAAATGAAACGAATTGATAATATTCTTGAACGCCGGCTCGAATTGAGGGTAAAGGGCCTCCGGCGCTGCGCACATGAGCATCAACATCTGACCTGGCTCCGGAAGGATTACGACGAAATATCTTATCGGCGTTTTAACGGTTGTGTCGGCGGTTCGTCTGTACCTTCCTGCGCGCGCACATTGCCCATTGCAATGATAGCGCGAAAGCTCAGTGTATCCCCCTCCACTCCATCAAGCTGGATCGGAGATTCGTCCAGCTTTTCGAAGCCCTGAAATGTGTTTTGGAACGAAGATTCAAGAATCTGGACCTCCTCCTTCGCGCTTCCTTCGTCGGGGAGCGTTTGTATGAGAATCATTTCATGATGGTCCGTTCCGGTCAGCGCGCCAATCGCTGCGGAAGTTTTCCGCGCGAGCTCGTCGTTCGATTGCCAGCCACCGGGCACATTGAGAGTGAAATGCCCGGCGCCGTTCGTATAAGTTGTGCCGGAAAGTGACTGATCGACACTTTTCAGTGCAGTAGTCGTGACAGGAGCACTTGTCTGTCCCGCCGCTTGGTTCTCGGAAAAAGTGATCGAAAGTATCTCCGAGCGCGGTATTTCCATTTTAGAGAACGACGTCTGAATCGTGAACGTATCCCCGTCGATCGCAATCACCTTCCCAACAATTTTCGTCCCATCCTTCAACGAGACCTCCTCGGCCTTCGTTGCAACGCTCGGTTGCTCGTCCCCTAGTCTAAAAATGACCATCACCGTCGTATCCACTTCGACGGGCTGACCATTCAGCAGCGTCGGTTTGTAGCGCCATTGCCAAACCGCGTCCGTTGCAGCGCGTATCAAAAGCGGCGGCCCCGAAACAACTTGGATCTCTTGGACGCCACCGTCCTTTCCGATAATCACGTGTAACACAACCGTCCCTGAGACCTGCGCCGTCTTCGCAATCGGCGGATACACGGGATCCACTTTGTGAATTAAGTTCGCGACCGCAACCTTTCCGCCAAGCCGGATTCTTTCAGGCTTGGAAGCAGCCGTGGATTGCTGCGCCGTACTCGTCTGCTGCCCTTGCGCCTGCGCGAATGCCCCAGATGCAAGAAGCACCGCGCAAACAAGCACGCCCGCAATCATTCGCCAACTCATATTCCCTCCGGGAACCCATTTCACGACGCATTACGTGCCCGAAGTATACGCGGCCCGTCGCAACGCGGCAATGGACTGGCCGTACCACGTTTCCCTCTTTCGTAAACACCGCCGCTCACTTTTTCGCAGCGGGCCTTAGCTCGCCTCCGCCTGTGTTATCGTAAATACCGTAAATATATGTCGCGCAACAAACACAGGCCCCGTATCGCCCCGCGCGCCATCCTGGGCTTAATTCTCCTTGCCGCGATCACATCCGCGGCCAACGCGCACGCTTCTGCGCGCCAGGATCGCACCCAAAAAGAAAAAGCCCGCCCCGCGGGTCCACCGCTCTGCGAGGTCAGCAACATCACCGTCGAAATGCCGAAAGAATTTCTTCCGCTCCGCGTCATCAGCAATTCGTACATCGCACGGGAGAATTCCGTCGGCGTCCTCACTCTGAATAACGGTTTTCCCAAACCCATTCAGGAAATCGCCGTCGTGCTCGAATATTTCGACGCGCAGGGCAAACGCATTTTCGCCACCACCTTCGCCGCCACCGCCAATCCCTTGATCTCGCCGATGTGGTTTTCAGAGAATTTGCCTTCCCAGTATTCCATCGTGCCCTGGAAGACTTCTGTCGCCCCCGGCGCGGTCTTTTCAATCGGCGCAACCAGTGGCTTGACGAGCGGTGTGTGTCCTGCGCAAGCGCGCGCCACTCTTCTGCACATCGCATTTCAAGATGGCGCGAATCTCGACTGGTCCGCGCCAGACTGGGAGCTTCCCGTGCAGCCAGAGGCAATCCCCGGAAATTTGCAGATCGATGTTCCGCCCGCCTCTCCCCTGCCCGTAAAGTTTGTGGTGCGCGTCCATGTTCCCGCGCCAAATGGTGCGCTGATTCCCAGCCCCCAAATCCGTCTGCTCAACGGCCAGCCCGGCCCGTTTTTCGATGAGATGCGTGATCAAATGCTCACTTGGCGCTACTGGTTTGAACTTCGCGGTGGTAAGCCTGTGGACGGAGACGTACTTCTTCTCATTCGCGTGCATGCGGCTGACGAGCGCGCAGATGAGAGGACGTCGCGCTTGGCCCCCTCCGACGCTCCAGAAACTCTCGGCGTCGTTGACGTCGTGCCTCAAAAAGCTTTCGGTCAGTGGGCTGTTTTGTACGGCGGCGCAAACCTGGTCAACAATTCTCCCGCCCAATCCGAACAATAGCCGAGAACAAAAGCCCGGAACAAAAGCGCCGCGCTCGCGTGCCTCACTACTGCCCTGTGCGCGGCGAAGCCGCCCCCTCCAATCCCACTCTGTCCATCGGCCGCCAGACCACATCTCCGCGCGCGTACTGCCACATCCCCTGTAAGCGCCAAATCAAATGCATCTGCCTGTACGGAAATTGCTCCAGAAAACATGAAAAAAGCAGCCATGCCACATCGCGCCAATCGTTGTAGCGCCGGTACGTGACCTCCTCCTGCAGCACAGCGCCCACCGAAATCATCGTCGCAAACAAGTACCCGTAAATCATGAACTCGATGAAAAAGCCGCGGCTCAGCATTCCGAGGGCGGCAGCCAAGATAATCGCCGCGATTCCCAAAACTTCGAAAACCGGCGCGAACCATTCAAAAATCCACAAATATGGCAGCGCGATTGCCCCAATGCGTCCGTAACGCCGCCGGAAGAGCATGTCACGATTCGACCACAGTACGTCCATCAGGCCCTTCTGCCAACGTGCCCGCTGCCGCCCCAGCGATTTTGCCGTCGGCGGCACTTCCGTCCAGCACACCGGGTCGGGCACGAACGTGATGCGGTACGCCCTCTTCTCGTCGAGCATTCTGCGGTGAATTCGCGCGACTAAATCGAAGTCCTCGCCAATCGCTGCCGCGCGATACCCACCCACGCTCATCACCACGTCGCGCCGGAACAATCCAAACGCTCCTGAAATAATCGTCAGCATGTTCCCGCGCGCCCAACCTTCGCGTCCGATCAAAAACGCGCGCAAATATTCAATCACCTGAAAAATCACAATCGGATTTCTCGACAATTGAACGCGCTGGATTCGCCCATTCGCCAGATCGCACCCATTCAGCACCCGCACGATCCCGCCGGCCGCGATCACGCGCTTCGGGTCTTCCAGAATCTTCACCATGATCCGAAGCAACGCGTCTGATTCCAGCATTGAATCGGAATCCACCACGCATGTGTATGGGCTCGACGCCGCGTTCAATCCCGCGTTCACTGCGTCCGCTTTTGAGCCGCCTGCTTCCTTATCCACGACAATCAGACGTGAATCCACCGCGCTGCGGTAAAGTCCGCGCACCGGCGCGGTCACAAGCTCGGAAATATAGAGTATCCGCGCGGGCTGCAAATCAAATTCCTCTCGCAACCGCGCAAGTGTTCCATCTTCCGACCCGTCGTTCACCACCACAACTTCCAGCTCCGGATAATCGACCCGCAGCAACGATCGCACCGAAGGCACGATCGACGCCTCTTCATTGTGCGCCGGCGCCACCAGCGTGATCGGCGGCGTCAGCGCCGATGCCTTAATCCGCTCCAGTCGCAGCGACGCCAGATGCTGGTGATGCGTTCGGCTCGAAAGCAGCGCCACGATCAGCAACGCCAGATAACTCAAATTCGACAAAAGGTAGTAAAGGAAGAATGTGTTGTTGGTAATCTGGAGTAGCCCGCGCATTTGTTAGACACTCTCGGGGACTTTGCGCGTCGCCGGCAAACGCATCATCGTATTCAAGTCCTCGGCGCCCGCTTCGAGCGCTCGCAGGAGTTGTTGCCCTTCGCCCGACGCGATTTGGCCAGTATTCGATTCCAGCGCTTCAACCATTTTGTCAAACTCTCCGGTTCGGTCGAGTTCCGCGATCATCGCCTGCAATGCGTATGGGTCCGCCGTTTTCAAAACGTCGCTCAGCACGCCGATCGTATCCGGCGCTTGCGCCAGCGCCTCTGCTGCGCGCTGCCGTACATGTCGATTCGCGTCGCACACGCCTCGCAGCAGGACGGGCAGCGCTCGCGCTTCTCCGAAGTGTCCCAGGCTCGTCAGCGCGCGCAACCGCACATACCATTCCGCGTCCGTCGCTAATTGCGCCAGTGCGGGAAACGCGAATCCGAATTCCGCATGTCCCAGCGCTCGCGCCACCGACGCGCGCACTTCCGGTAAAGCGTCCGACGCCAATAGCAGCAAATCGTCCCCCAGCGCCACCGACGCAACTTCCGCCATCACCCGCGCCAGAAGTTCGCGCACCGGCCCGCGGGCCAAATGAAGGTACGGCAACAGCACTCGTGGATTCGCTCGCGTGCACGCAATCAGCGCGTTCATCAACGAAGTTCCTGCCAGCGCCAAATCCCCTGCCAGCACGCGGTCCAGCATTGCGTCTCCCGCCGACCGCAATCCCGTGCGCGCCAGCCCGCGCACCGCCGCGAGTCGCGTTTCCGGACTCGGGTCATCCAGCGCTGCCACCAGCGAAGCAACCGCTTCCGGCGCGCGCGTTCGCCCCAACCGCACCAGCGCCGCCTCTCGTTTCCACCCTCGCAGGTGCCGCGTCTCCATCAGAATGCGATCCAGTAGGCCCGTCCGCCGCAGAAAATTCAAAAGCATCTCCCCCTCGGCCGCATCCGCACTCTCCATGCGGTCGAGCGACTGCGTGATGATCGCTTCCGTGTCCCCGCGCATTTCGCGCCATTCGTTTCGCGGAATTTCCCCCGCCACAATCTCGTCCCAGTGCTGCCGCACGTAAAATTCCGCGTCCGCCAGCCGGTCGAAATACCGTCGCCGGATTTTCCTTCGCGCTAGAATCGACGCAACTAACGCCACGATTCCGCCCAGCGAAAACACAATCGCGCGCACAACAAACGACGCGGCCACGGCATTGATCCAGTGCAGTAACGAATTCATTTCAATTTGCCGCCCACTGCCGGCAATATGTTTTGACTGCGCCCGTTGTCCTCAAAATCGCAGTCCATAGCTCACGCCGTAACTTGTCTCGCTGTTGCCTCCATTGCGTTCTTGCCTTGCCACATGGAAGTTCACGTAATCCTTTTCCGTCAGTCCCAGGTGAAATCCGCCGCCATACGTTCGCGACGCGAACGCTCCCACCTGATCCACCTCGCTGAAATTTTCTGAGCCCACTGCAAACGTCAAATTCAACAGCAAACGGCTGGCGGCCACTCGCGGCGCCGGAAAATCCAGCCGTCCATATCCCGATGGTTTCCACGCGGCACCCGCGCCATTGAAGTGGCTGCGCGCGGCATTCCCCGACATCGTCCAACGAAAATCGTGCGCGAAATTCGTCGCCACCGTCCCGGTGAATACAAGCACCCCCGCCTGCTCATACCAGAACCAGTGCTGGTTGTACGTTGCCTCCATTCCGCGCACCGTCTTCGTTTCCGAAATCCGGAATCCGTGTCCGTACTCGAAGTAAGTTTCCGCGCGTGGAATGATTCCCTGTGCATTCCCGGCGCCTCCGCCCACTGTGAATGCATCCGAAGGAGTCAGCCGGTAAGTCGCGCCGCCAGTCACTTTTCCCGCGTTGACTCCGAACCGCTGGTAAATATCCGCTTCCGTCGAAAATATCCACCGCGCATTCGGTTTTGCGACAAAGATAATCGTCTGCGTGTTCGCTGCTCCTGTGTAATTGAACGTGTCCGCTTCATTACCAATGTCGATCTCGAATCGCGGCGGTTTTTCGAGCGAACGCAGTCCCGCCCGCGCTTCGTCATCGTCGGCGGAAATATCTCTCGGCTCCAGAGAACGCGCCCGCACAAACGCCGCGCGTGCCTCGTCGCGCCGCCCCAACGCGCGCAGCACGCGCCCCCGCTCATTCAACACATCGGCGCGCGCCGGCGGAATCTTCGCCGCCGCATCGAGCAACGCCAACGCCTCCCCATTTCGCCCGTCCTGCGCAAGCAACGTCGCCAGTCCCAGTAGAAAATCCCCATCCTTCGGGGAAAGTTGCAACGCTCTCCGATACGCCGTTTCCGCTTCCTTGTGTTGTCCCGTCCACGCCAGAATTTGAGCCCGCCATCCCATCGCGCCCGAATCTTCGGGTTCCGCGGCCAACCGCGCGTCCACCGCTTCGAGCGCAGTTTTCAAATCGTGCCGCGCCACGCTTTTCTTCACTCGTTCGAGCCAGTCGTCTGTTCCGTGGGGAACCGCTTGCGCGAGATTCTGCCGCAAAATCTCAAGCGATCCACTCGAACCCGCCGCCTCGTTTTTGCTTTGCTCTGCCCAAACTTCTGTAGCGCCGGCCGCAATCATCACAAACACAACCGCACTTCTGCTCAAAACGCGCACGAACCTGTGCGCGAACACACGGCGATTCTTGATGCGGAAATTCACAGGAAATAGAGAGCAGATTGCGAGCCAGCCCGGCCCCGCAATGCACGCACGTGACCTTCTACTAACGCGCCATCTTACTCGCTTCGACTGTTGAAGTTAAAGGAAACCACCGGAAGCATCACGCACGCGACAAATCATCACCAACAGCCTTAACGTTTCAAAACGGAACAGGCGTCCCGTCCTGAATCTATCCCCAACTCTCAACTCGCGCCCATCACCTACGGGCTTTCACTCGCCACTAGTCACTAGCCACTGCCTTTACGGCGTGTCGTCCTTCGCTTCTTTCTTCGCTTGCTTCTCCGCGTTCTTCAGATCCCCCTTGGCCATGTCCGGTTTGAGCGTTTGAATCGTCTTGCCAAGATTCATGCCTTTGGCTTTCGTCTCCGGCGTACAGTATTTCCCGCCGAGTTCGGTGCATTTGAACTGCGCAAACGGAAGATTGAGATCATGCGCCGCGCGGAGCGCCACGGTAAATTCGCCGTACTTCGCGTAACCTTCGGCAGCCTTGCTTACCGGCAAATCCGCCGGCAGCAATGTTTGCAGCTTCGCGGCCATAGTCGGATTCGCGGACAGAACCTTCTCTGGCGGCATAGAATTCGAGCCCGTTAGACCATTATCTGGATTTTGGACGGGGACGGACATTCCGCCCGGTCCATACTGCGCAAAAACTGGCTGCGCTCCCACCCACAACGCCGCAGTGCATAGCGCGATTGCGATAACAATATGTTTTCTCATGGATTGCTCCTCACTGGCTCCCCACAATCTACACCTGCTCGTCGAGTTCTGCCAATCTTAAAAGCCTGCATCGTCCCAAACGCTTTTGTCACCATGACACTCATAATTGCGAACGCGAAGTGACGAATGCCGGACTCGCCACAGAGTAAATCAAATGAACCAACCCCTTCCGCAGCACGCTTTTCTCAATCTTCATCCCGACCTTCTCCGCCACGCGCCGCGACGGCGTATTCTCCGGCCGGATCAGCGAAATCAACCGCTTCGCGCAAAGCGTTTCAAACCCATACGCCGCCGCGCCCCGCGCCGCCTCCGTCGCGTAGCCTTTCCGCCAGTGCTCGCGCAGCACGTGATACCCGATCTCGATTTCCGTTTGTCCATCTACTTCCTGTCGCGCGTGGCCGCAATCGCCGATCACCGCGTTGGTTTCCTTCAGCGCCATCGCGTACAAGCCATATCCGTTCTCGTCGTAACTTTTCATGCACCACTCGATCCAGCGTTTCACATCATCACGCCCAAACGCGCTTGGGTAATATTTCATCGCCACCGGATCCCCGAACACGGCCATCAGCGCATCAAAATCATCCGGTCCCATATGCTGGAGAGTCAGCCGCTCAGTCTCATAAACAATCATTCGGCCACGCATGCCCTGTCTGCTTCACGTGGCACAGGCTTAAGCCTGTGCGTTCTCTAGCTCTCAGGCGTTTGTTTCTCGCATTCAACTCTCTACTATCAACTATGAACTGCGCTCTCACATCCGATGCAACGCGTGCGCAATGTAAAATCCCATCCCCGAAAAGAAATCCGTGAATCCATGCGCCATCATCACTGGACGCAGTGACCTCCTCCAAGCCGCCGTTGCCCCAATCAGCAACCCATAGACCACGATGATTGCCATCAGCGCGCCGCCCTGGTAACCATGCCCAAATCCAAAAACAATTGCTTGCAGCGCCACGGCAATCCACACATTGCCAGTCAGCAATCGCATCTGCTCTTGCAAATATCCGCGGAACACGTACTCTTCGCAAAATCCAGCCGACACCGAAATCAGCACCCACCCAATCATCTCGACCCCATCGTGCGGCAGAAGTTTTGTCACAACTGCTCCGCCCTGCGGATGCAGCAGGAAACCCAGGATCGCCCCGACTGCTGCCAGGGCTCCCCACAGCGCAAACGCGATCCCGATGTCGCGCCACACATCTCTTGCGCTCGCCCACCGCCCGCCAATTCGTTCCGCGATCCGCGTCCCGCGCGAAAACTTCTCGCCCAGATAAACGTAAAGAAATAATCCCCACTCGAGCACAAGCGTTCCCGCATACGTGGCCAACATTGCCGTGCGATTCGGCGCCGCTGCTTGCGGACTCGCAACCACGAAATGCTGCGAAGTTAAATAAGAGGCCGCCGACGTCCCGAAAATCAAGACGACCAAGCCAACGGTATGCCATATCGGCGCAAGCAGTTTGCGTTCGCCCGTGGGTTCGCTGCCCGCGGAAGGCGCGCTCGTATCACTCAAGTTGTTTGCCTCGTCTTTGCCACGTGGAATGTGCTATCAAGCGGCGAGAATTGTTAACTTGCGGTCAAAGGAAAGTCAACGCCATAAATCGCATCGACGCGCCGGTACATGAAGGTTCTTGCGTTTCCGTTTTCCGTCTTCCGTTTTTCGAGTTTCGTCTTTCTCTTTTTTCGCTTTTCACCACTCACTCGTCAGTGCCTCACTCATACCTCAGTGCCACCATCGGATCCACCCGCGTCGCACGTCGCGCCGGAATGTAACAAGCCGCCAGCGCCACCAACGTCAGCAGAATCGCCACGCCAGCAATCGTCGCCGGATCATTCGCGTGCACGTCGTACAACATGCTCGCCATGTACCGCGTCACTCCAATCGCCACACCAATCCCTACCGCCGCACCCACAAGAGCCAGCACAATTCCCTGTCCCACGACGAGTCGCAATACATCCCGCTGTTGCGCTCCCAGCGCCATGCGAATCCCAATCTCCCGCGTCCGCCGCGCCACTTCATACGAAAGCAACCCATACAATCCAATGCACGCCAGCACCAGCGCCAGCAAACCGAAAAAGCCCGACACGCGCGCAACCAATCGTTCCTGGAACAGCAGCCGGTCAATCTGCTCCGATTCAGTTGTCACGCTGAAGAGCGGCAAATTCGTATTGACTTGCGCCACCACCTTGCGTATCGCGGGAAGCAAAGCCTGCGGATCAGCCGCCGTGCGCACCTCGAATGATGCCCCTCCGCCCTTCTGCGGCTGATACATCGTGGCGTGAATGTCGCGCCGCAAATTGTTGTATTTGGCGTCGCGCACCACGCCGATGATTTCATAGCCCGGTCTGGCGGGCCCGTTCGCATCCGCGCCTGCCTGGCCGAATTGCTTTCCGAGCGGATTTTCTTTTCCCAGATACTTATCGACGAACGTCTGATTCACAATCACCGGAGTCGGCGCCGCCGTAGGTGCCGCGCCGGAGTTTGCACCGGCAAGGTCGAAATCCGACTCCGTGAAATTGCGGCCCGCGACAAAGGGAATGTGCATCGTCTCGAAGAAGTCCGCGCCAACGTTAAGAACGTCTGCCTCGGATTCTTGATCTTGCGGCGTGCCCGGCCAGTGGAAACCGGTGATCATCAGTCCGCCACTCAGCAGCGGCATCTGCGAATAACTCACCGCTTTCACGCCCGGCGTTTCCGTCAGCCGGCCCCGCAAATCCCGGTAGAAACTGTCCACCTGCGCGTCTTTATAGCCCGCTAGTGTGGGATCGATGCTGAAAATCACGATGTTGTGCGCATCAAATCCCAAGTCAACGCTTCGCAAGTTGTCGAGCGTCCGCACCAGCAATCCCGCGCCAACGAGTATCACAATCGCCAGCGCCACTTGCGCCACCACCAGCGCATTGCCGACGCTGAACCATTTCCCTGCGCGTCCCCCGCCCGCCGAACTTCCCTCGCCATCCTTGAGTGTCGGCGTCAAATCAATCCGCGCGCTCCGAAACGCCGGCGCGAGTCCAAAAATAATCCCCGTCACCAACGAAACAGCCACCGTAAATCCCAGCACGCGCATGTCGATGCCCGTCGCAAACCCCAGCGGCCGCGTCTGATTGCTCGACACGAACGAAACGATGGCGTGCGCGCCCCAATACGCAAAAAAAATCCCCAGCGTGCCTCCCAGCACCGACAGCATCACGCTTTCCGTCAGCAATTGCCGCACGATTCGTGTGCGCCCCGCTCCCAGAGCCAGCCTCACGGCGATTTCCTTCTGTCGCGCCGCCGCCCGTGCCAGCATCAGTCCCGCCACGTTCGCGCACGCGATCAGCAAAATAATCCCCACCGCAAGCATCAACACATACAGCGGATCCGAATACCTTGTGCGCGATCCCGTCAACCCGCTTTGCGCCGGAACCAGAGTAATTCCAGGATTGTCCACCGCATTCGACAACGTCTTCGGGCCATTCGCACTTTCGTCTGCGTGCATCGCGCCCGCGGGAGCTGCTCCTTGCGGCCCAGGCATCCCCAGTGGCTTTTTGCCCGCGGACTGCGGCATCTGCCCGCCCGGCCCCAAACCAGGCGCTGCCCCATGGAACTCAATCGGCCCTTTGCCGGGTGCCGCGCCGAAGGGTACATTGCCGCTCGGAGGCGCCCCATGAAATTCGATCGGTCCCTTCCCGGGCGCCATTTGAGGCGGGGCCGCGCCGATGGGTGCGTTGCCGCTGGGCGCAGACCCTGGCCCCGGACCTCCGCCCACGACGATTTGCCGGCGTACCATTCCTCCACCCGCTGGTCCTCCCGGTCGCGGACCAGGCCCTCCTGCTGTCCCGCCCGCACCTCCATGAAACATCGGCACAGTCCCATGAAGCATCTCGTTGCGGAAGACGCCGCTGACAACCGCTTGCGTCTGTGCAAGTAGCGTGTTCGGTTTGAGCCGGCCAACAATCGTCAGCCACCACGAAGCGACATCGTCCTGACGCTTGGCCATCCCAAGTCGATCGCGGATCTGCGCCTGCGGATTGATCCGTTCCCCATCGGAGAGCGGCAGCCAAACATCGTAATCGCTCCCCGGAGTGATTCCCGTGAATCGCGCTTCGGCCACGCCAACAATCGTGAATGGAACGTTGTTCAGTTCAATCGTGCGGCCTATGACGCCGCGAGAGCCGCCGAACGCGCTCTGCCAGTATCCGTAATTCAACACCGCCACCGGAGCCGCCGAACGCGAATCGTCGCTCGCTTCAAACACTCGTCCCGCCGCAGCCTTCACGCCCAGAGTGTGGAAGAAATCCCCCGACACGAGTTGCCCGTTGATCACCGTCGCCGCGCCATTGCCCGTCAAATCGAGCCGCCCCGAATTGGCGAACGCCGCGACTCCGGCAAACGTGCCTGTTTGCGCGATCTCGCGGAACATCGGTTCGGAAAACGAGCACCCGGAGGGATTCGCCGCGCCAAACCGCATATCCGTTGGGCAATCGCCCGACGACATGTAGCTGTGGATATCCGGCGCTTTGCGCGCCATCCACTTCAGCACCACCAACTGTGAAGGATTCTCCACTGGCAGCGAGCGCAGCATCACCGCGTCAATCAAGCTGAAAATCGCCGTGTTTGCGCCGATCCCCAGCGCCAGCGTCAGTACCGCCACCGCCGCAAATCCCGGCGACTTCGCCAGCATCCGAAACCCGTAGCGAATGTCCTGCAGCAGCTTATTCATGGCACGTCCTCCAACAGCCGCAGCTATGCTACGTATTCAGACGCAGCACGGCAAGTTCGGAAAGCACCGCTGGCCCCGTAGCTCACGCCTGCCCCTGAGCCTCGAAGGGTCCCGTCCGCCTTCAGTGAGGGTTCGTGTAGCTCACGTCCCGCCCGCGTCTTGTGCGGGCTGACGTGAGGCTTCGCCACCGTGCATCACGGCACGTCTCCGCCTGTCACCGTCCCGCTTCCGCCGCTGCCCATCCCAACGTTTTCCGTGAAGGATGCAAGTCTCTCGTCTTTACCTTATCCCCGGCCCACTCGCGACTCGTCGTGTCATCCCGAGGAGTCACGCGACGAGGGATCTGTTTTACTCTTTCTGTTTTTCGAATTCGCTTTTCGAGTTTCGAATTTCTCTCGTCACTAATCGCTGACCACTTCCCCTTCACTCGTATCGCAGCGCCGCCATCGGATCCAGCCGTGACGCCCGCCGCGCTGGCAAAAAGCTCGCCGCAAATCCAATCGCCGCCAGAATAACCGCCGCCAGCGCCAACGTAATCGGATCCCGCGCCTTCAGCCCGAACAGCAGCGAACTCGCCGCCTTACTTCCCGCAAGCGTCAACCCCGTGCCCACCACAACTCCAATCCCAATCAGGATCGCCACTTCGCCCAGAATCAGCCGCACCACACTCCCGCGCTGTGCGCCCAACGCCATCCGAATTCCGATTTCGTTCGTCCGTTGCGCCACCGTGTAAGAAATCACGCCGTAAAGTCCAATCGCCGCCAGCAGCACAGCCAGCGCTCCAAAAAATCCGCACAGCGTCGCCATCAATTCATCCTGCACCAACGATTCGCGAATTTGCGTGCGCAACACCTTGAAGTCGATGTCGATTTCCGGATTCACGCCCGCAATCGTGCCCTTAACCGCATCGAGCAGGCCGTTCATGCCTATTTGCGTGCGGATCAGGAAAGTCGCGCCGGGATAAATAAACGGCGCTACGAGCTGCGTGCGCGGGAAATACATCACCGGTACCATCGGCTCATGCATGTCGTTGTAAACCGAATCTTTCACTTCACCGACCACGGTGTAATACCGAGGCGTTTCGCCTGGCGAAGTCCACACGCGGAACCGCTTGCCAATCACGTCTTTCGCCCCGTTCAGGAACTTATTCACAAACGTCTGATTCACAATGGAGACGCGAGGCGAAGTGGCCGTGTCGTCGGTATTGAAATCACGGCCCGCCAGCATGGTGTTTTCGATGGTCTTGAAATATCCCGCGCTGACGTAATCCTCCCAAGCCGAGTGACCGCTGTCGGTTCCCGTCAGGCTCAATATCTCATCATTCGAGCTGTTTCCACTCACAGGAGAGCGATTCGAAGTGCCTGCCGCCGCCACTCCGGGTACTGCGCGGATGCGTTCGAGTAAATTACGCGTAAACGGCTCCTGCTGCGCTGTAGGTACTTTCAGTCGGGTGAAATCCACATTGGCGATCAGTATGCCATTCTGCTGAAATCCCGGGTCGAGCGTCATCAGGTTCCGCAGACTGCGCGCGAAAAGGAGCGCGCCAGCAAGCAGCACAAGCGACAGAGCCACCTGCGACGCCACCAGAATTTTTTGCAGCCGGAATCGTTCCCGCCCGGCGGTCATGCCGCGCCCGCCCGTCTTCAAAACCGCTCCGGGCGAAGCGCTTCCGGCGCGCATCGCCGGTGCCAGGCCGAATAAAATCGTTGTCAGAATCGCAAGGCCCGCGGCAAATCCAAGTACCCGCCAGTCCATCGGCATGTCGAGAAAAATTGGATCATTCGGTCTACTGATGAACGAAACCAGAAATCGGCTCAGTCCTGCCGCCAAAAATCCTCCGCACACCGCGCCCGCCACGGCCAGCAACGCGCTCTCCGAAAGCATTTGGCGAATCAACCGTCCACGCGTGGCTCCGAGAGCCAGACGCACCGCGATTTCGCGTTCGCGCGCGCTGGCCCGCGCCAGCATCAAGTTCGCCAGATTCGCGCACGCAATCAGCAGCACCAACCCCGAAAGTCCCAGAAGCAGCCAAAGCGGATCGGACGTGTCTTCCCGCAAGCTCGAAAAGCCATTCGCGGCGGAGCGTGCTTCCAGTTTGTACGCCAGGTAGTGCTTCACACCGTTCGCGTCGTATTGCGGCGGAATCGTTTCGTGCAGCGCAGCGGGCATGATGGCCTCAAGCTGCGCGGTAGCGTGCGGCAGATTCCAACCTGGTTTGAGCCGCCCGAAGACCGAGAGCCACCAACTCTCGCGTTCGCGCTTCCCCGTGATGCGGCTGAATTCGCCGCCAAGAATTGGCTCGACACAAACCGGCACGGCAACATCGAAATGATCGCCTATGGACACGCCGTAAAAGCTCGGTGGCGTGACGCCGAGAATCGCGAACGGATGGCCGTCCAGTGTAAGTGTTTTCCCAATCACCGACGCGGAACCGCCGTAGCGCCTCTGCCAGAACGAGTAGCTGAGATCCACTCCGCCCGCGCAGCCGGTTTGGTCGTCGCTCGAAGAAATCAGCCGTCCAAGAAACGGCGGCACGTCCAGCGTGCTAAAGAAATCTCCGCTGACAAGAATCGCCTGCGCCTCGTCCACTTCCCCTCCCGTCGCCAGGTTGAAGCGACCGGCGCCCCAGGCGGCAATGGACGAGAACGCCTGCTGCCGCTGTTCCACCTGCTGCCATAGGGGAAACGAGAACTCGGCGTAGGCGCCGTTGAAGTTTCCCTGACCCCAGTGATTCTTGTTGATGTGTACGATAGCGAGAGTCTCGGGATCTTTGACGGGCAACGTGCGCAGGCGCACCGCGTCAATCAATTGAAAAATCGCAGCGTTCGCGCCAATCCCCAACGCCAGCGTCAGTATCGCCACCGCCGCAAACCCCGGCGACTTCCCCAGCACTCGCAGCCCGTACCGCAAATCTTGCAGCACTTCGCCCATCGCGCCCTCGCATTCGGCAGCACCCGCCGCGAATGGCTAAAATTCCGCCACCACCTCTACCAAGACGCACTGCAAATCGTTTGGAAAGCAACGGTTTACAAAACTTCACCGCACCGGCGCGACCCCCTCCCACCTTCCGCTTTTGCCTTTGCAGGCACCCATCCTTCGCGCTTCTTGCAAAGGGTAGGGCTTTCCGCCTTTCCTGTCTTGTTTAACTTCATCCCCGCCCACTCGTGACCCGTCCTGTCATCCCCAGGAGCCACGCGACGAGCCTGCCTGCCGTAGGCAGGGGATCTGCTTTCGATTCTCGTCTTTTGCTCGCCACTCATCACTGACCACTGACCACTCCTCTGCCTCACTCTCCCTTCGCCGCCCCGCTCTGAACTGCCTGCGTCAGCATGGCGCGCAGCTTCCCCGCAATATCCGTGGCGATTTTCTCAGACTGATCACCCAGCGCCGACTGCTTATCCCCGAGCGCGGATTGCTGGTCTCCCAGCCTCGACTGCTGATCGCCGATCTTCGACTGCACATCGCCCGCCTGCGATTGCAGATCCCCCAGGCGGCTCTGCAAGTCCCCGATCTCCGACTGCAAATCGCCAAGCTCCGACTGCGTCCCGCCCTGTGAGCTCAACCGCTTCGCGTCCGTCTCCACCTTTTGAAAATCCGCGCTCATGTCCGGCACCGGGACTTTCACTTCCCTCTGCTGACGTCCAAAGTCGCGCTGTTTCTCGCCAAGCGCGCGCTGCTGCCTGCCTAGCTCCGATTGCTGCTCTTCAACCTTCACGAGAGGATCGAAGAGGCTTCGCGCACTCTTCACCGTAGTCGGGTCGCTGACGCTATACGGCTTTCCGTTCAGACGAAATGTAATTTTCGTCGGTTCAATCCTCGCGTACAGTGACGCTCCATCCCCCGGCCCTTCGTCCCGCATCGTGCACTCGCTATCCCCCATGCTGATGCCAATACCTCGATCGTCCGACGTCGTGGCCCAGCAATGGTCTCCTCTTCCTTCGAGGTGCATTCGCACGCGCTCGCCGTCGCTGCGGCTGACCACCGTGAACGTGTCATTCGCGTATTTCGTCTGCGCCCGCGCAAGAAACGGCGCGACGCTCGCCACCAGCAGCATCGCCGCCGCGGCAGTCGCCAGACGCGTCAAATTCTTCCTCGGCATTTTCTTCATGGCTGATTCCTCCGCATTCTCTTGCTCGTCACTCATCACTCGTCACTCATCGCTCGTCGCAGCTCTCGCCTTTGCAAGTGCCCCATCCTGCTTGCCCTGACGCAGGAAGGGAGCGCCTTTCGCGAAGGGTGGGGTTTTTTCGGGTTTCGATTTTTGCAGTTGCTCGTCACTAATCACTCATCACTCGCCACTGCCTTATTCCGGCTTGGCAATTCCCTTCGCGATCGCGTCGTCAAACATCCCGCGCAATTCACGTGACGCTTGGCGCGCCAGCTCGCCCTGCTTGCGTCCCAATTCACCCTGTCGCCGCCCGAGCTCGCCCTGCTTGCGTCCTAGTTCGCCCTGCTGCTGCCCAATCTCCCTTTGCCCAACGCCCGCCTGCGCCTGGAACCGCCCCACTTCGCCCTGCAACCGGCCCAGCTCTCCCTGCAATTGCCCCAACTCTCTTTGCGTCGCACCGCTGGCCTGCAGTTCTTTCAAGCGTGCGCGCACTTCTTCGAGTTGCGGCGTGATGTCCTGTATTTTCACTTTCACGTCTTCCATCTGGTTGCCCAGCGCCTCTTGCTGTTTCCCCAACGCTTCCTGCTGACGTCCAAGCTCTTCCTGTTGTTTCCCAAGTTCTTCCTCGGGTGCGAACAGCGCCTTCGCTTTCGCGATGAATGCCGGGTCGGTGATGACGTACGATTTTTCGTCGCGTTCGAACCAGATCAGGTCCCCTCCGCCCATTTTCTTGCGAAGCCTTCGCGCGTGCTCCACATCCTCTCCCGACCCTGACATCATCACGCTGTTCGAATCGCCCGTCATAATCACGTAGCGCGGCCCATCATTCGAATATCCGTAGCCATACGAATATGACCCTTGCTGCGCTTTCGATTGTGTCCCAGCCATGGCCGCAACAGGAGCCTCGCTCGCGTTTAGGGTGATGCCGATGCCTCTCCCATTCCCAACGCCATTCCCGTAGCCCACACCAACGCCAACATACGTGGGCGACGCGACTCGCACGACGGGTCCCGCCAAAGCCGCAGGTGCTACAGGGCCGTTTGCGATTCGCCCAGGCATGATCGGCGGATTCTCAGGCGCCCCGGGAACCGGCGCGATCACGGGAGCGCTCGCCAGCACGGGTGCCGCCGATGGCGCTTGCGGCGCAGGACCTGGCGTAAATTCTCCGACACTTGGACTCGGCTTGGTCGGCGCGGCAGGCAAGGCCGGCGCGACTGTGCCCGGTGTCGACGGAGCCGGCGTCATCGCCGCTGGTGCAACCACCCCCGGTGCGCTCGGAGCCGCTGGCAGCGACGGAACTCCTGGCAGCGCAGGCGCCGTCGGCCCTCCCCGCTTCAATTTGTTTTCTGCCTTTTTGGGCGCGCTGTCTTGCTGCGCCAGCAACGGATGCGCTGACCCAACCACAAAAACCAGCGGTGCCGCAACCGCCACAATCACCACGGCCAGCCATTTCTTCATCGAATGACTCCCCTTCCATGACAGAATTCTTTCCACGCGCCTTTCCGCTCGGCATCCATTCGCCATCGAGATGCCCTCCCAGTGAATTCTTCCTGGCGCCGCTTCCAGCTCCGCAAAAAATCCCAGCAGCGTTTCCGCGTACCGCGCCTGGTCCGCGCCGCCCGCCAACGCCGCTTCGTCGCTCGCTTCTTCAGCCAGTTCCGTAATTTGCCGGTCAATCCACCACGCCAGCGGGCTGAACCAGAAAATCGCGCGATGAATCAGCGATAGTCTCTGCGTCAGCGCATCGCGACGCGCCACATGCGAAACTTCGTGCGCCAAAATCGCATCCAGCTTCGCTTCGTCCCATTCGCGCCAGTCCGTCGGAAGCAGAATCACCGGATGCAGCACTCCCAGCGTCGCCGGCACGGAAAGCATTTTCGTTTCAGCCAGTCGCGGCGTGCTTTCCAGCCCGCCCATGCACGCGCGCATGCGCGCCAGTCGATTCGCTTCGCGCTCATGAATCTCCTCCGATGCGCGTTCCAGCCGCCAACTGAAAAACATGCCCACAAGAAGCCGCGCAAAAAACAGCATCGTCACCGCAAAATAAATCCCCAGTCCCACGGCGACCCACGAAATCCCCAAGCCCTTCCGCGGTGCCACGCCTTCAAGTTTTGCCGAACCAATAACGTGGGCTGCGACGCTCGCGACGCTGGTTGTGGCGTTGCCTCGCACTGCGCTCGCGACACCCGCCGCCCTGTAGCTCACGCTTGCCCTGAGCTTCGAAGGGTCCCGCCTGCCCTGACCAGGGAAGGGCTGCGGCGCCGTTTGCCGCAACTGACGTGAGGCCTCTGGCTCAACGTTCGCGCCTTCTTTCGCGCGAGCCATCGTAGTCGTGTCGCCGCGCGTTCCGCTGGCGATGCTACTGTTTGCCGCGGCGCCCGACCCCCTGTAGCTCACGCTTGCCCTGAGCTTCGAAGGGTCCCTGCCCTGATCAGAGAAGGGCTGCGGCCCGCTTTGTCGGGACTGACGTGTGGCTTCTTTCGCGCTCGCCATAATTCTCGTGTCGCCCCGCCGAAAGCTTTGCGCAAACCTGTGCCCGACGCTCTGCACGAGCGCCGCCGTCTGCGCCGGAACGGGAACCGTCATCCGCGGCAAAAACACTCCCAGGAAAGGCATCGCCAGCGCCGCATACAGTGTCATCGTCCACACAAGCAGTCGCAACGGCACGCGCTTCACGCGAAACGCCGCCAGCCCAATCGCCGCCAGGCATCCCAACGCCAGCGAACGCGCCGCCGGCTCCGCCAAATATTTCAAGAAGCTCACCGCCGCTTGTCCCGTCGTAATTGGCATCATGGCTCCCCTTCCTTTCGCTGCGAATCTTCTCCGTCAGCCGCCGGTCGCCCGTCTCTCGTCTTTCTTATCTCTCGCTTTGAATTCTCGGCCATCACTTATCACTGCTTTTTGCGGGTGCCCCATCCTGAGCGCCTTTCGCGAAGGGTGGGGATTTTCTGTCCACTTGTCACCAAACAGTTGTCACCGCCGGGGCGTTTTTTTTCTCCCGCCTCGGATTCCCGACTCTCGACCACGCCCCTCACTCATCACTTGTCACTGCCCTTACGAATCTTCCGCGTCAGTCGCTCGAGCACCTTCCTGTCAAGCACTTCGTTGTCCACCATTCCGATCACAAGCTGTTCCGCCGACCCGCCGCAAAATCGATCAATGATGCTCTTAACCGCGCGCGCCGCCACGTTCTGCCGAGCCTCCGCCGCGCGATAAATGAACGTGCGCCCGCTCGTCTCATGCGCCACGTATCCCTTTTCTTCCAGCCGCCGCAGCACCGTCCGTATCGTGGACTCCTTCATCGGCCGCTCATCCGCCAGCGCCTCGCGGCACGTTTCCGACGTGCACGGCCCGTGCGTCCACACGTAGTCCATCACCGCCTGCTCCACTTCTCCTAAATTCTTCGGCCGCCCTTTTCCCGCGAATCCTTCGCCATTCCTCATTCCCGTCACCCGCCTGCCGTTCTTGTGTACGTTAATCTCTGTAGCGTTACACTGTGTAACAGATGGACCACGCGCCTGTCAAGCGCTTTTTTTTTGGTGCCCGACATTTTCTCCTTACCTGCTATTGTTTTCGTCTTTCGCCCTTACGGGTGCCCCATCCTGAGCGAAGTCTGCGAAGGGTGGGGCTCTTCGTTTCGCCAGCGCGCCCGCCTTTTGTCGAGGGCGACGGCTCGACGCCGCTTTGCCCTTTGGTTTTCGTTTTAACGTTTCGTTGTCATCCCGAACCCGGTCGCCCGCTTTTGGCGAACGGGAGTGAGGGATCCGCTGTTCGCCGTTCACTTTGCATTTCGCCTGTACGGGTGCCCCGTCCTGAACGTTTTCTGTGAAGGGTGGGGCTTTTCGCCTTTTGTCTTTAACTCATCACCAGTCACTCATCACTCGTCACTGCCTCTACGAATTCCACGTCACTCGCGCAATCTCCCGCCGTCGCTCCGGCCAATTGCTCCCCGAGAAAATCCGCGGCGTCGCGTCGATCAAGCGCGGAAATACGTTAAAAATCGTCACCGCGCTCCACGGCTTCCCTTCCCGCGTCGCGCATCCGCGCCGGTTCAACTCTTCCGCCATGCGCGGCAATGAAATATCCTGAACAATCAGCTCCATCATCGTGTTGAGCGTGCGCATCTCCTCCGGATCCTCTTCCAAGTGCGCGCAGTCGTTCGCCACGCGGAATCCAAATGGAGGCTCCTCCAACCGCCGCCCCGGAGCTGCATCCTCTCCGCCTGTGCGTTCGCTCTCCCGCTCCCATTCGAGCGCCGTCAGTCGCCAACCCGCCGCGTACTTCCGCTGCATGTCATCCAGATCCAGTTTTCCGTGAATCACTTCCCGCACCCGCTCCGTCTTCGCCATACCTCCTCCTAGCACGGCTCAATTTTTCTATTCGCTTCTACGCTTTTCGATTCTTGGCCGTCAACTATTCAACTTTGCTTCGCCGTCCTTGCCTTTGGGGGTGCCCCATCCTGTTTACCCTGACGCGTGGCAACGGCCGCGGCCGCCTCGGGTACTCCCCCGCCCCCTGCGCTGTAGGAAAGGGACGACGAATAGGAATACAAACTCATCGAAGAAAACGTTTTGTTTTGCGCCTGCCAGTCGAGATAATCCGCGCCGTCCAGCGGATAATTCCCCGGCGCGCTTTCCGTCTCGCGCAAGTCTACGAGCTGCGCTGGATTCTTGAACGGCAGCGGCTCCAGCAGCACCGAATTGATCACCGAAAAAATCGCCGTGTTCGCCCCAATCCCCAGCGCCAGCGTCAACACAGCTATCGCCGTGAACCCCGGCGACTTCGCCAGCATCCGCATTCCATACCGCACATCTTGCACGAGCATCTTCATCGCGATACGCCCCTGGTAACTCTGTAAAGCAATACGCAGATCACATTCCGAAGGCTTGATTCGCTACTTATCGTAGAATCAATATGTTAGGCGTGGAACATTTCGCAGTGGCGATCCAGTTTGTCCGTTTGCGGGAGCCCCTGTCGCGTAACCGAACATATGCCAATTTGAGTGAGTTGGACAAATTGCGAAGACTACGGGACGCCTGCGGGGAGCCTGCCGGAAAACCGGTGGAAGCTATTCCACCACAAGGGTTGGGACGAAACTGTCTTTGTTGGCCGCTTTGTAAAGCTGAAGAACATCCCGAGCTCGCTTAAACAGGTCCGAGGGAACCTCGCCGCGTTTGTAGTCAATCCATCCAACCGAGCAATTGACCGTAACATCCTGCCCCGCGCACTTCATCTCCAACGTACCCAGCCGGTCAGAAACGAGTTTGGCGTCGCTCAGGCTGCATTCGGGCAGGATCACGAGGAAATCGTCATCCCCCAGACGCACGCAAAGATCACAACCGCGGCTCGCTTTCCTCAAGCGGTTGGCGAATTCTTTCAGTATCCGCGCACCTGCATCGCTCCCGTGGTGCTTGCTAAGCTCGGCGAAATCATCCAGATGCAATGCCACAAGGCTCAGCGGCAGATTGTGTCGCTTCGCGCGAGCAACCTCTCTCCCCAGGCTCTGCTCGACCGAGGCCCGCGTATACAGCCCTGTAACCGCGTCCATTCGCATCGGATCGCTTCCTTCCACCGTCGATTGCGTGTCTTCGGTCCGCTCTGTCAGCCGTCTTCGCTGGCGGCGAAACACCCACTGCCGCTGCACCAGCCACACGTTGAAGACAAGCAGCAAGCTGAGTATTGCCCACCTGGCTTGGTCGGAACGAATCTCAAAGAAGTGTTCGTGGTGTAGGAAGAGTGAATGAAACGACGTCAGCAACAAAACGATTCCCGAGAGCACTGTCACGGCCAGCGCGGAAAACCAAAGCCACCACTCGCATCGCCCGAGCTGTCGCAGTTCGGATTCCATCCGGTGTGCTCCCACTGTCAAATCCAACGACCACCAAACTCAACGAGGGACACAAACTCCCAGATAGTTTACGCATGCTGGTGATGGCAATACTACTGGCGGAACGGGCAGTCCAAGGACAGTTGCTACCTGTACGGAAGTTTTTCCTCTTGGCCCCTAAAACGCCATCCAGTGCCTGTACTGAAGTCGTCTTTTATAAAGGAGTGCGGCGGCCTGTCTACCGCTGCCCATCGTGGCGGGCAGGCAGACTCGGCACCGCTTTGCCTTTCGCCTTTACGGGTGCCCCATCCTGCTTGCACTGAGCGAATTTTGCGAAGTGAGCGTCGTCCGCGAAGGGTGGGGTTTTTCGCTTTTGACTCGCCACTAGCCACTCGCCACTTGTCACTGCTTTTGCCTCACTCGTACCTCAGCGCCACCATCGGATCCACCCTCATCGCCCTCCGCGCCGGCACATAACAAGCCGCCAGCGCCACAATCGTCAACACAATCGCCACGCTCGCGAACGTAACCGGATCCGTCGCGCTCACCCCAAAAAGCAAGCTCGCCATCAACCTCGTCAGCGCCAACGACGCCACCACGCCAATCGCAACTCCCGTCACCGCCAGCTTCAACCCTTGCATCAGAATTAAGCCCAGCACTTGCCTCGGCTCCGCTCCCAACGCCATACGAATCCCAATCTCATGCGTCCGCTGCGAAACCGAATACGAAATCACGCCGTAAATCCCCACCACCGCCAGCAGCAATCCCAGCGCCCCAAAAAGCCCCAGCAAAAAAGTCTGGAACCGCGGCGCGGCGTTTGCGCTCGCCACCATCTGATCCATGGACTTAATGTTCTCGATGGGCTGCGTTTTGTCGAGGGACCAGATACGATCCTGAATCGCGGACACAACTCCAAGCGGCTCCGCCTTCGTCCGCACAACCAGCCAGATGGCTCCCCCCGGTTTTTCCAATTGCTCATAGGCCGCAAAAAACTCAGGCTCGGGCGCTTCTTTGGTCGTCACGTCGCGTGTATTCCCGATCTCTCCGACGATCTGGCCCCACTTCGGTTTCTTGTTCTTGTCGTAGTTCGTCCAAATCCGCTTTCCGATGGGGCTTGCGCGTCCAAAAAACTTCTCCGCAAACGCCTGATTGACGATATAAACATCCGGCGCGCCGCTCGCATCCGCGTCCGTGAAATCGCGTCCTGCAATCAACGGGATGTCCAGCGCGCGGAAATAGTTCGGAGTGGCGCGATTGGCCTCGGCCGTAGGCGACGGCGCATTCTGTGGAGTAGCCTCCGTGTGCACCGTAGACTCGCCCTTCACTCCGGAAAACGGCGCGTATAACGACGCCCCCGCATTCTCGACGCCGGAAATCCCACGCGTCAGTGTCAGGATTTGCCGCGTGTACGCGACCACGTGCTCTGGCTTGGGAAATTTTCGCGGCGGAACGCCGATACTCATCGTGAGCACATGCTCGGGACGAAAACCCAAGTTAACGCTTCGCAGTCGCGCAAAACTGCGCAAAGCCAGTATCGCTCCAATCACTAGGACCATCGCGAGCGCCACCTCCCCAACCACGAGCAAACGCCGCAACAAATTGTGACGTGTACTCGCGCCCCCAATCTGCGCGCCCGCTCCGCCTTCTTTCATCGCCGCGTTCAAATCCAGCCGCGACGCCAGCAGCGCCGGAGCCAATCCAAACAAAATCCCCGCCAGAATCGACGCGCCCAGCGTGAACCACAACACGGCCTGGTCGATGCTCAAATCCTTTACGCGCGGGGTATCCGTCGGAAGCAGCGCGCGCAGCGCGTCCACTCCCCAAATCGCCAGCACCAATCCGCACGCGCCGCCGATCAACGCCATCAGCAAACTCTCCACCAGCAACTGTCGCACCACCCGCCCGCGCGTCGCTCCCAGCGTCGAACGAATCGCCAGCTCTCTTCGTCTCGCCCATCCGCGCGACAAAAATAAATTCCCCACGTTCGCGCACGCAATCAGCAACACGAATCCTACCGCCGCAAGCAAAATCAGCAACGGCGCGCGCGCGTCCCCGAGCAAATCCGACTCGAGCGAAACGGCATGAAAGCTCCAATTCTTGTCCGCATCGGGATACGTTTTTGCCAAGCGGGCCGCGATGGCGTCAAGCTCCGCCTGCGCCTCTTTCACCGTGCGCCCCGGCCTCAACCGCGCCACCGCGATCGTTCCCTTCTTGCCGCGATCGGCTAGCTCCTCTTTCGAGGTTGCGAACGGCGTCCAGACTTGTGCAGCCGTCACAAAATCGAGATTTTGCTGTAGAGGCATCACGCCGATCACGCTGTACGTTTTGTCGTCGAGAGTAAGGCTCTTTCCAGTCGCCCGCGGATCGCTCCCAAATTCTTTTTGCCACATCGAAAAACTCAGAATCACTTCGCGATCCTGCCCCTCCTGCATCTCCGCCTCAGTGAAAATTCTTCCGTAGAGCGGCTTCACTCCGAGCAGCGGAAAAAAATCGGCAGAAACTTCAGCGCCGTCAATTTCATGTGGCGTGCCCCTTCCCGTCTCGGTCATCCTCGCATAGCTATAGGGCGCGATCTCCGAAAACACCGTATCCTGCGCGCGAATATCCTCAATGTCTGGCAACGACATGCCCAGGTCGGGAAAATCGAACAGCGAACTGCGCCCCCACAGGTCCACCAGTTGCCCCGAGTTGTGAAATGGCAACGGCCGCAGCAGCGAAGCATTCACCACCGAAAAAATCGCCGCGTTCGCGCCAATTCCCAGCGCCAGTGTCAGCACCACAATCGCCGTGAACCCGGGCGCCTTCGCAAACGTCCGCCCCGCATACCGCAAATCCTGCCACACAGTTCTCATTACCAATCGCTCTTACCTTTTACTGTCATCGCTGCCCTTCTTGCACTTCACCCCCCACTAGCCGCTTTGCCTTTGCGGGTGCCCCATCCTGAACGTTTTTCGTGAAGGGTGGGGTCTTTCGCTTTTGTCTCTGCCCTTGTCTTTCGCTTTTGTCTCTGCCCTTGTCTTTCGCTTTTGTCTCTGCCCTTATCTTTCGCTTTTGTCTCTGCCCTTATCTTTCGCTTTTGTCTCTGCCCTTATCTTTCGCTTTTGTCTTCCTTTTGCCTTTGTCTTTTCTTTAACTCATCCTCACTTGCCACTCGCCGCTGCCCTTCTCGTCTTTCACTAGCCACTCGCCACTAACCACTAGTCACTCATACCTCAGCGCCACCATCGGATCCACCCGCGTCGCCCTCCGCGCCGGCACATAACACGCCACCAACGCAATCACCAACAACAGCACCGCCGCCCCTGCAAACGACACCGGATCCGCCGCGCTCACTCCATACAGCACGCTCTGCATCGCCCGCATCAGCACAAGTCCCGCGACAATCCCCGCCGCAGTGCCCGCCAGCGCCAGCTTCGCACCCTGCTTGAGCACCAAACGCAGCACGTCGCCCCGCTCCGCGCCCAGCGCCATGCGAATCCCAAATTCATTCGTCCGCTGCGTTACGCTGTAGCTGATCAGCCCGTACAAACCGACCGACGCCAGCAAAATCGCTAGTCCCGCGAACACCGCCAGCAAACTCGCCGCGAACCGCTGCGGCCCCAGCGACTCTCCAATCCGCGCATCCATGGTACTGAAATCCGAAACGGGCTGATTCGGGTCCACGGCGCGCACGGCTTCCCGAATCGCCGATTCTGCCGAGGCCGCGCTGCCGCTGGACTTCGCGATCAAAAATCCGAACGGCGCCTCGGTCTGATATAACGGGTAGTAGTAGGTGCCTTTCGAGCCGCTTTGCGAGGTCGATCCGGAAGTTTCCTCGCCGACCAGCGTGTTGAAGCGGATATGTCCAACAATGCCGACAATCGTGGCCCAGTCCTTGCCGTTGCGAATTTTCTGGCCGATGGGATTTTGATTCGGCCAGTACTCGCGCGCCAGATTTTCATCAATCACGGCGACCGGTTGCGAGCCCGTGCGATCGTCATCCGTGAAAATACGCCCCTGCTTCAGCGGAATGCCAAATGCGGTGAAGTATCCGGGCGCCACGATGCGAATGTCCCCGTGCGGCCCCGGATCTCCCGGCGGCACAACACGGCCTTGAATCGCGAAGCTCGCCGACGAATTTCCGCCCGCGAACGGAATCCCGTAACCCGCGCCCGCGTCGGTGACTCCCGGCTCGTGCCGCAGATGGTCGAGCACGGCGCGGAAAAAGGCGAATTGCTTCTCATTCGTGTCGTACTGCTGCTTGGGCAAACTCAGCCCTGCGGTCATCACGCCGTGGGGATCGAAGCCCGGGTTGACGTCGCTGATGCGCGACAGACTTTTCAGCAGCACGCTCGTGCCTGCCAGCAGCACCAACCCCAACGCCAGTTCTCCCGCCACCAGCAGCGAACGGAATTTCTGGCGCCCTTTGCTTCCCGTCGCCGACCTTCCCGATTCGCGCAGCGCGTCATACGGATCCACTTTCGACATATGCCACGCCGGCACGCTTCCAAAAATCAGCACCGCCACGATTCCTACAATCGCCGTGAAGCCCAGCACGTATCCATCGAGCGGAAACGTGATGCCCGTCGCCAAATCCTGCGGCGCGGCAAAAAGCAGCGCCTTCAACCCGATCTGCGCCACCACCAGCCCCGCCAAAATCCCCAACACGCCCAGCGCCAGATTTTCGCTCAGCGCCTGCGCCACCAATCGCCCTCGCGAAGCGCCCAACGCCGCGCGCACTGCCAATTCCTTCGAGCGTCCCGCCGCTTTTGCCAGAAGCAGCCCCGCCAGGTTCGCGCACGCAATCAGCAAGACGAACGCCACCGCGCCGCCCAAAATCAGAATCGGCGCGCGTAAATCGCCAAACACAAAATCCGCCAGAGGCATCAGGAACATGCTCCACTGCGAAGCCTCCGCGTACTGTTTCACCTGATTATTCGTGAAGCGCTTCGACAGCACTTCCATGTAGGCGCTGGCTTTTGCAAACGAAACATCCGGCTGCAAGCGCGCCACCGCCAGATAACTTTCATTGAATGTGTTGCCAATGGCGAAGGCGCTCTGCGGCAATCCCAGCGGCGCCCACAAGTCCGTTTTCGGGTTCGGCCAGTGAAAATCGCGCCCCATCACGCCGATAATTCGATACGGCTGCTGATTCAACTGAATCGTCCGCCCAATCGCGTTCCGGTCGCTGCCAAACCACCGTTCCCACGCGCCGTAGGACAGCACCACTTCGTGATTCGCATTGGGCTGATCCTCCGCGGACGTGAACACGCGGCCGAGAATCGGCTTCGCGCCGAAAACATCGAACCATTGCGAGGTGACCAACGCTCCTTGCAGGTCCTGCGGATATTCGCCGCCCGTGTAATTGAAATCGCTTTCGTTTTCGGCCGCGGCTGCCGCGAAGACTTTCGTGCTGTCCCGCATCTGCGCATAATCCGGCAGCGACACCACGATATTCATCAAGCCCATCTTCGCGTAGCGCGCGCGCTGCACCACCACTTGTTCCGGATGCGCCACGCCCGGCGGATGCAGAAACAGCGCGTTCACCACGCTGAAAATCGCCGTGTTCGCTCCAATCCCCAGCGCCAGCGTCAATATCGCAATCGCCGCAAACCCCGGCGCCTTCGCCATCATCCGCATCGCATGCCGAATATCCTGTATCAGCGTCCGCATCGTCCGCCTCCGCTACGTCGTCGTTCCCTTTCGATCTTCGCCTTGGCCTTTCACTCGCCACCCCTCTTTGCCTTTCGCTCTTGCTTTTCGCCTTTGCTTTTCGTCTTTGCTCTTGTCGAACTCTACCCCACCCGCTGTCATCCCGAGGAGCCATGCGACCAGGGATCTACTTTCGCCTTTCACTCGTCACTTGTTCACCCTGAGGAACGAAGCGTCACTGCCTCTAAACGTCTTTCCGGGTGCCCCATCCTCCGCGTCTTGTGCGGAGGGTGGGGTTTTTCCTCGCACGATGCCATTCAGTCATCGTCCAAACCTCTACCCAACACATTGTCATCCCGAGGAGCCATGCGACGAGGGATCTGCTTTCGCCTTTCACTCGTCACTCGGCACTCATCACTGCCTCTGTCACCCATCACTGCTTTCCAGAAACCAGTGGCGGCGCGTATTTCGACAGATCCACTTTCTGCCACTCCCCGCGAATGATCCCCGCGCGAATCTGCGGAGCGGTCTTCCCGCGACGATTCTGTTCGTAAGCGTAAAAAACTTCCTTCTTGCAGATTTCGCATTCCGAACCGTGCAGATCCCGGTAGCAACTGAGCAAACTCGTGTGCCCCGCCGCTTGATCGCAATGGCAGTAGCACGGCAACTGATAAAGCACCGGTTTCAGTTTTGTCGCAACGGCGTAGGCCTTCTTGGTCAGCGGATCGGCGAATCCGCTCGCGGGCAACGTGGACGGCAGCGCGCCCTTCGGCGCCGCCGAATGATACGCCGGAACGCCTTGCGCCCGTGACGCGACTTGCTGCGCGCGCACCAGCGGCAACGCCACCACCGCCAGCAAGACCGCCACTCCCATCACCGCTCCCAACTGTTTTCTCCCCTCATTTCTTGTCATCTTCCCTCCCTTGTTTCTGCTTTTCGCCTTTACGGGTGCCCCATCCTGAGCGATTTTTGCGAAGGGTGGGATTTTTCTTCGCGCGAGGTCATCAGTCATCCCGCGCCTTTGCCTTTCACTCGTCACTTATCACTGCTCTTGGGCACTTGCCTATTTTCGTTTCTGCCTTTCACTGACCACTGATCTCTCATCACTTCATCACTGCCTCTGCACCTATTCGTAAACGCAACGCCACCATGGGATCAGTGCGCATCGCGCGTCTCGCAGGAATGTAGCACGCCAGAATGGCCATCGCCGTCAGCAATATCGCCATCCCGTCTTTTCTACTACTCATCACCCGTCCCTCGTCCGCCTGTACTTTCTGCAGATTCGATGCCGAAACGCGTCAGCTTAAACCGCTTTGCTTTTACAGAGTTACATCAGCCCTGCGGGCAACCCTGCACATATACTGTCCGTTTCCGCAGCTCTCATTCGCATAACCGGACACACAGGTGCCCTGCTCGCCTGACGCGACGCTGGCCTTTTCTTGAAGAAGCGCCCTAAAAATCAGTCTCTTGAAATTCCCTGCCGTGGCGTGGCATTAACGAAATGAAGTGAATTGCAACTGCGCGGAACCCTCGACTCAGCCGTACAAAGCGGCGCCCGTTTCCCCCGCCGCCGCGCGATCCAAAAACCAAATCACTTCCCCCTCCGGACGCAGCCTCTCCACGGGCAATTTCTGCATCCCCGCGCCCGCATCGTCTCGCAGCGTCGCCACAATTCCCTGCTTCTCCGCGCCCGCCAGCAAAAAATACGTCACGCGCGCCCGCCGCAAAATGGGAAACGTCAAACTGATCCGCACCGGAGGTTCGACGGGAGCCGTCACGCCAACCACCCACCGCTTTTCCTCATGCAGAGCCGGAGAATCCGGAAACAGCGATGCCGTGTGCCCCTCGTCCCCCACTCCCAGGAACATCACATCAAACGACGGTCCTGTTTCCGGAATAAATCCTCGCAGTACTTTCTCGTAAGCCCGCGCCGCCTCATCCGCCGTGGGAAAATTCGTGTCAATGGGATGGATATTTTCCGGCGGCGTGGGAATATGCCTGAACAGCGACTCGCGCGTCATGCGGTAATTGCTCTTCGGATCGTCCGCCGCCACGAATCGCTCGTCGCCCCAGAAGAAATGTGTTTTCGCCCACGGCATCTTTTCGCGAAATTCCGTGGACCACAGTTCGTACGCTCTCTCCGGCGTCCTCCCGCCGGAAAGCGCAATCAAGCATCGTCCCCGCGTGCCCACCGCTTCGTTTGCCGCGTGCACGGAATAGTCAATCACCGCCCGGCTCAACGCATCCAGGTCCGCAAATATCCTCGCGCTCGTTACAATATTTTTGTCCATGTCCGCCCCAGATCGCTCAACAAAGCATCCGCCGCCGCCGGTCCCCAAGTCCCCGCCGCATACGGCAGCACTTTGGGTTTGTTCTCGAGCACCGGTGTGTACAACTTCCACGACGCCTCCACCCAGCCATCGCTCACAAAAAGCGTTGGGTCGCCGTGAATCACATCCAGCAGCAAAGTTTCATACGCGTCCGGCAGCGGCTTGAATTTCTCCGCATACCGGAAATGCAAATCGCTTCTCTCGATCTGCACTCCCTGTCCCGGCGCTTTGATTTCAAAATACAGGTCGAACCCCTCGTCCGGTTGAATCGCAATCACCAGCGCATTCGCGTCAATTGGCTTGCCGTCGAACGGCTTGAAAATCCACACCGGAGGCCGCCGGAAGTTCACCACGATTTGACTCATCCGCTGCTCCAGCCGTTTCCCGGTCCGCAAGAAAAACGGAACGCCGTGCCACCGCCAGTTCTCAATCTCCAGCCGCATCGCCACGAATGTTTCCGTCTGCGAATCCTTTGCCACCCCCGGCTCGTCGCGATACGCCGCCGCGTCTTGCCCGTCGATCCTCCCCGCCGCATATTGCCCCAGCACCACATTCTCACTCTTGATCGGCAGCACCGAATGCAACACTTTCACTTTTTCGTGACGTATCGGTTCCGCTTCGAACGTCGACGGCACTTCCAATGCCGTCAGCGTCAGCAGTTGCGTCAAATGGTTTTGGATCATGTCGCGTAAAGCCCCTGCTCCTTCGTAATACGCCGCGCGGTGCTCCACGCCAAGCGATTCCGCCACCGTAATCTCCACGCTTTCGATCCGGTCGCGATTCCATTGCGGCTCAAACAGCGAATTCGCAAACCGGAACACCAGCAGATTCTGCACCGTCTCCTTTCCCAAGTAATGATCGATGCGATAAATCTGCTTCTCCTCGAAATGCTCGTGCGCCACCTGGTTCAACGCTTGCGCCGACGCCAAATCCCGTCCAAACGGCTTTTCGATCACCAGTCGCGTCCATCCCTTGCTCTTGTTCAGCCCCGCGTTTCCCAGTCCCGCAATCGCCAGCGGGAAAACTTTCGGCGGCAGCGCCAGATAAAACACGCGGTTCCCCGGCAAATCGTTTTCCGTCTCCACTTGCTCCACGCGCGCGGCCAGCTTCTTGTAATCCTCGGGAGTCCCTTTCGCGATTGTCTGGTAGAAAATTCGCTTGTCCGACACGGTCTTCGTGATCTGATCCTGCGGAACGCCCGCGTCCGCCAAGTCCTTGCAGCAGCGCGCGCGGAAACTCTCATCATTGAGTTCCGTCTCCACGCCCACGCCAAGGATCACGCTCTTCGGCCCCAGCGCATCTCGCGCAATCAGCTCATTCAGCGACGGCAACAATTTCCGCCCCACCAAATCCCCCGTCGCCCCCAAAATCACAAACAAATGCCCTTCAGTTCCCGCCGTCATCGCGTCCGTCACCATCGTCCTTTCCTTTCTCTTCCCTTTCCTTCGATGTTCGAACCCACGCCGCAGCCACATCACGACGCGC
>Ga0307373_10000865_pt1 | contig 58271 bp, 55 predicted proteins | sample OX2MG_FD_202534 | JGI IMG/M metagenome (GOLD analysis project Ga0307373, IMG submission 202534) | Soil microbial communities from Risofladan, Vaasa, Finland - OX-2 | ecosystem: Environmental > Terrestrial > Soil > Coastal area > Acid sulfate soil | place: Finland: Risofladan, Vaasa | collected... | reverse complement strand
CAGTAAGTCGCAGGACATATGGGCTCTTTCTTGGCATAGTCACCCCTCTCAGGGATAACTATACGATACCGAGATGTGAAGATTACGTGATCGTAATTACGTGCTGGTATTTATGGGCTGGGGTACTAAGTCCAGGAACGTCCACTCGAGATCAGGATCAACCAAGTCGAGGAGTGTGCCCATCTCCTCTCGGCGAATGCCTCATACGTGTCGCGGCTGAGCTCTTCGTTCTCGTCTGGAACTGCGGCTCCTTAGGGTAGGTCGATGCCACCGGCGATGAGCTTGACGCTCCCCCAGCCGAAGGAGGCATCCACAAACAAAACACACGCACCACACGCTTGGCAATCAGGTGGACGCGAACGCGCCAAAAGATTCTCGACGAGACGGTTCCAGCGACTTTCTGATGATCTCCTCATCACCTCGAGCAGGGCGCGATCTTGGCCGCGCCACGGATTTGGCTGGATGCTTTTTTCGAAGTGACCCAGGTTGACAATTCAAATGGCTCCGAACTGGACTCGGTGGGGGGAAAACGACAGAACGATCTCGCTCGCCTCACGGGCAGAGGCCTTTTGGATTACAACGATGCCACGCTCGTGTCTGTGAAGGCACATATCTGAAATCAAAACCCAGGCTTCCAAACGGGGAACCTGGACTTTTAAGAAATTGCCACAACGGCCCATCCTCAATTACCTTGCGCCCCGCCTCGGTTGCAGATCTTGGGCAGCACCGACCTCATGATGGCCTCTTTGACACGCACCAGTGAGCATCGATTTCCTTCGACACCGTGACGAAGATCATACCTACCATGCGCACTCGGGCATGAAGACGGTGCCTGATGGACGCGAACTACGAGCCATCTTTGAACCGTAGACAACATCGAAGATCATCTGATATCTCAACTGTCCCAACACCGGCCATAGGCTATGGTGATTTTGCAGACGACGTTTTGCACATCCAGATTCTTCGCCGAAAGGTTATGGAGAAGTCGCTTGTGAACACCAACAAGGCTGATATGAAAATAGAAAAGGCTGAAGTCTTTCTGCTTTACGACCGGTACATATTGATCAAGTTGACTTCGGATGACGGCGCCGTGGGTTGGGGAGAAGCACATCCGCGAGGAGGAACGCACACATCCCATGCGGCCGTAGAACTTGCCGGAATGTTGGAAGAACTTGAAAACATATCGATTCAAGGCGTATTCCAGGAATTATCGAGTCGATGTCGTCTGACAGGATATTCAGCACCACAAATGTCTGCGCTCAGCGGCATTGACATTGCACTCCATGACTTAGTTGGGCGTCGGCTCAATGTCCCTATCTGGTCACTTCTCGGAGGCAAAGTCCGTGACCGCGTTCCCGTGTATGTGTCATTTATACGGCGCGACTCCAAGGAATTCGACTTTATTGGCGAGATAGAAAAATACTTAGCGCGCGGCTTTCGCACAATCAAGTTACACACTGGAACACCTCGAGCCGAAGATGACAAACCAGACGACACGATCAACGTCGTCCGATCTGTTCGGGAAGTTTGGCCATCTCGTGATGACCTCGAGATCATCGTCGATGTAAACAGTGCGTATACACGTCATGGTGCGATAAGGGTAGGAAGGGCGTTGCAAGAACTCGACGTGATGTGGTTTGAAGAACCCATTATTCCCTGGGATCGCAAAGGATTCCAAAGTCTTCAAGAGGCGCTTGATGTGCCCATCGCCGCTGGAGAGAACGAACATCTCCTCAGAAACTTCCGCGAGCTCATCATCGATGCGGGGGTTGACATTGTTCAGCCAAATCTTCTGCAGTGTGGTGGCTTCAGTGGAGGAATGAAGATCGCCGCGCTAGCGGAGGCTTTTCATCGAGCTATCGCTTGCAATAACTGGTGCAACAACAATGATCCAACGCTCATGACAACGACCCAGTCACACTTTTGGGTCACTGCCAACATGTGTAATCTGCCACAGGAAATCCACGAGGATCAGCCTGGTCGGTCCGCTACTCCTCTTGTGAACAGCGGCGTCGTGTTGCGCAGCGGTTATCTGTACCCACCAGAGGGTCCAGGTCTAGGCGCGTCGTTAGACGAGGAGAGAATTCTCGCTGAAAGCATTCATCTATCCAAATAAAAATTGAATATGAGACCCGCGAGCGTACACTTTTAAAGCTCTTTCTTAGGGCTTATGCTTTCGATCGAATGAGAAGCAGAGGCGACATATTGCAAGAGCCTCCGGTGCACTGCGCACACGAGAAGGTTTCATATGAGAGGAGATGAAAATGGTGCAAAACACCAGCGTTGGCGCCAGCAAATTTGAAACGATACTGGTTGATCGTCGAGAGAATGGCGTAACGTGGGTAACCCTGAACCGCCCGGAAAAACGCAATGCAATGAACCCTACGCTCCACAAGGAGATGACCGCTGCCCTAGATGAGCTGGCGTTTGATGACGCCACTCGCGTTCTGGTGTTAACCGGTTCCGGAGATGCCTTCTGCGCAGGAATGGATTTGAAAGAGGTCTTCTATGACCTAGATGAGGACCAAGGTGCTCGAGCGCGAGCGATGAGGGCTGCGGAGTGGCGGTCGCACGCGCTGCGACTCTTTCCAAAACCGACTATCGCTGCTGTTAACGGCTGGTGCTTTGGTGGTGCTTTTACGATTGTGGCTTCTTGCGACATCGTTATTGCAGCAAACGAGGCAGTCTTTGGTCTGTCAGAGGTGAATTTCGGAAAGATTGCCGGAGGATATGTGAGCAAGGCGATATCTGAGGTGTTGAATCCTCGTGATGCGCTGTTTTATCTCCTCACTGGCGATACTTTCAATGGCGTAGAGGCGGCTCAGATGAAGTTCGCTACCCGTGCGGTCGAAAAGGCAAAACTTGAGGAATATGTGACCGCACTTGCGGAGAAACTTGCCGCGAAGAACCCGACCGTTGTCTCCTTCTCGAAGGAGGCCTTTCGTCACGTTTCGTCCATGTCTTACGAACAGGCAGGGGCATGGCTTGGAGCCATGTCACAAGCGCTTGATCACCGAAGCGGAGTGGCATGGAAAGCAGGTGTGGAGCAGTTCAAAGCAGGTCAGTTCAAGCCTGGATTAGGTCACAACGAGCACAATTAGTATTTTGCTGCGTTGATGATCCTCGGGGTTGTGTATGTCGTGACGGCGACACGAGGATCGTGAAGAAGGATACTGGGCACGACGTGGTGACATCCATGCCCTCAGCAGATCCGACCCAAAGGAATTCCATGAGTGGCCTCATATGAACATCCAGAGGCCTTTGAGCTAGAGCTATACCGCAAAAAATGGACTTCATCAGGCAACTGCCCAATGAAGCAGGTGGCGATGGGATGATGAGCATGTGCCTCCGCTATGTGTGGAGACCCATTTTTGGAGTCACAGCTCTAGGCTCTGAACGGGTCCTTTTGGGCTTTTTAGAAACAGCCACTCCAGGAATATCAAGGAATATTCAAATGAAGATACCCGGCCCTCGTGAGAGGATCAGCGAAATGAACCGACCATCGCGCGAAGCTAACGCGGCGCTACTCGGTTAATTTCGCAAAATTGAAGACGCGAATCGTAAAACAACTCGCACGCTCCCGACTTTCACGAAATTGATTCGTCGAGAATCAATTTGAACGGTGAGCAGATTGATTAAGAATTACGTTCTTCTGTAGTTGATGTTGTGATACCCCCGGGTCCATCGACCGTCTTTCGACTTCGATTGCTAGAACCACCAAAACCACCCCAGGAATTCCAGAACCCGACTGACAAGAGTACCCCAACGCCAGCAACGATCATCAGGATCACGCCAATCGTGTGAATGTTAAATCCGGTTGCCGTAACAGACACCGCAAATCTCATGATGGCTCCGACGGCAAAAATTACGAGACTCGTTCCAAAACCCATATTCATATCCTTTCTCATCAAATCGGATCACAATGATCCCGATTTCGTTTCCCTATGTTCGAAGGTGTCGTACCCTTGCTCAGTCCTGGAATCATCCTGAGATGGAATGAGACATTGCATCGGACGAGCCTTTCGAATAACCGACGACCCGTTTGGATCACCAACGATAGAAGCGATGCCTCCCAGCTCCCTGGCCTCGGCCCAATGCGAACCCAATGACCCACACAACAAGGAATATGGCGGCGATAAACCACAGGAAATGCAGGGTGAACCCCAATCCTGCGAAGAGCAAAATAGCTAGCAATATCAATACAATGAGCATCTTCTGACTTCTTTCTATATGTTGAGCGATGTCCCTGGATCAAACGCCCTACCGCTTCCGCTTCGGGCGCGTCGACGAAGAACAATCTGGTTTGGAACGCAACTGTGTTTCCCCAGAAAGACATCGATATCCTCCTCGTCCACATTGGTGAACTCGTCAGTGATATCCATGACTAACCCGCCTCGTGCGATGTGAGAAGGCGACGGGTCCTCGACCCAGAATCGAAATTGCAGGACTGCGACGTCCTACGGTTGCTCGGGTGTTCTGTTCCAGAACTCGACAAAAATGGAGGAAGGTCCTCGCGCATCGTCCCCTCGGGGAGCGATAATTGGCTCTTACGACGCTCGTAGTCGGCAATTTCAAAGGTTGTAAGGATCAGAACGAGCATCTCCATGCCCCGGGAAGCCTTCCGCCGCGACCCGATTAAAGAGTCGATCTCAACGGAGTCGACGACTTGACTGCCAAAGCTGGATCCCATCGGGACCACCGATCTTCCTTCGAAGCGAAGGAGCCGTAGCTCGAGGCATCTGTCTAGCTCAAGGTGGTTCCTAGATATTTTACCATGCGCAGAGAGGTTTCAACCGGAGTTGGACAATGATGGCTGAATCGCTCGCTGAATAACCACGAAATGTCCGATATTTTGGTGACTGGGTGCGAACGACAACTGCGCCGCCTCAGAATCGCACGTGTCGTCCCCGCCCCGAACGAGACAAAAGAGGCCACAATGGATCGTGGCGTAACCCTTGCACAACAAGGCACGGGCTCTGGCTGAGCGCACCGCCGCTGATCTTGCCGGTTGGCCCGCTGATCTTGCCGGTTGGCTAGGCGCTCCGCCAAACAGTCGAGTGATCGGTACGATCAGGGAGCGCGGTCGTCGCGGGCCACTGGCGAGGCCACAGGAGTGGGCGGAGATGCACTTCGCCAAGCCGCGCGAAAGGGAAGAAATTGCCTCTTAGAGATATCACGGTTTCGATCTTCCCGGCCCTGACAGTGTGCCTCGCTTCGCCCGCACTGCTCGCAACGGGCGCGCTCACACCGGCCTCTGCGGCCTTTGTCCCACCACCTGCCAATCTCAGCGCGGCGATCTCGACGTCGCGCGCTTCGGTACCCGCGGATGGCGGCGAGCTCGTCGTGCACGTCACCATCCACGGCGCGTCGACCTGCCACATCTCAATCTCTCCACATGCGCGGGTGACTCCGGCCGGTCGACCCTGTCACAACCTGGACAACACCTACCGAGCGAGCTTTGCAACGAATCCTCAGCTACGCCCGCGACGCTTTGTCCTCACCGTACTTGCTGAAGGAGCGCGCGGCATCGTTGAGCAACATCATCTCATCATGCAGGCGAGAGCGCCGAACCTGATCGACAACTACACCCGCGTCCCCTCCTATGGCCTCTATGGCAACGGAGAGAACGATGCGGTTGGAGACTGCACCCTCGCCGCGGCAGGCGATCTGCTCCAGACGTGGGATGCGATGAACGGCGCAGCAAACGGACCGCTTGCAACCCAACCTTTTCTCGACGCCTATCACACGCTCGTCGGCGGCCCCGGAGGTCCCGACATCGGACTCACCGCTCGCCAGGTGCTCAACTTCTGGCAGCGCCGCGGAATCGACAACAACCTCATCTCCTCCTGGCGCTCGGTCGCTGCCTATCGCAATCCGGCCGCGATCGAGGATGCGGTGGCTCGCAACGGTGCCATCTATGCATCGGTCGCGCTGCCAAGCACGGATACGAGCTTCCTTGCGCTGTGGAGCATGGTTGAAGCACCATATGGCACTCCCGTCGCCGGAGGACACGCGCTTGCGATCATCGGCTACGACGCGCGCGGTCCCTACTTCGCGACCTGGGGAGGCGTGCAACATGCCACCTGGCAGTGGTGGAAGACCTGGGGAACCGGAGCTTATGTCGTCATACCTGGCAAAGCACCGTGGAATCCGAATGTCGTCATCCCCACCTCGACCCTACTCAGTCAGTCCGTTACGACGGCAAGTATCAACGGCGTGTCGATGTACGCATTGAATCTGGTTGCACGGGTATCGGGCGTGACCGGTCCGACAATCGGCACGATCACCTTCTCCGACAACGGCCAACCGATAGCGGGGTGCTCCGCGTTGCCCGCGGTCGTCTCTGGCAGCGCGACAGTCACGCAACGTTGTACGGAGTACATCTCTTCTGCCTCCTTCGAGTCCGACACGCTCTTTGCACAGTTCTCAGGTGATTCGACCTTTGGAGATTCGACCAGCAATCCAATCCTTGCCACCTTTGGCTGAGCCGAACAACACGCCAAGAGACTGTTCGGGTGTCGGATGCCAGATCCGGGTCTCGATGAATCTTTGTCAAGTCGACTATCTCAATCGCTTTAATGGAGAAAACAGCGACCAGCTCATTTGAAGATGGCGATCAACGCGAGCCTCGTAATGAAACGAGGCGATGCCGAGCAACGGAATATTCGAGAGAACGAACGCAAGAACACCAATATTGATACCCTCGATAGGTAAAGGAGGGCGCATGCTCAACGTGGAGATCATCGCCACCAGCGAACTCGGCGATCGAAGTTATGTGGTCCACGATGACCAGCACGCGATCGTCATCGACCCCCAGAGGGACATCGACCGGATCGAGCATCTCCTCGATGCCCGTCGACTCACCCTTGCAATCGTGCTTGAGACGCACATCCACAATGACTACGTAACCGGCGGACTTGCGCTCTCCGCGAAGCGGCAGGCTGATTACGGTATCGCGGCCGAGGCCAACGTCGACTTCTCGCGCAAGGCCCTTGCCGATGGCGATGTATTGGAGATCGGCACCCTCAAAGTCGAGATCGTCGCGACCCCCGGTCACACGGACAATCACCTCGCGTTCATCGTCGAGGACGACCAGGGTCTACGTGTACTTTTCAGCGGAGGCTCCCTACTCTATGGAAGTGTCGGGAGGACCGACCTTCTCGGATCACATCTCACTGAAGAGCTCTCACGGGCCCAGTTCCGCTCCGCGCATGACCTCGCGGCACGTCTCGATGACGCGGTTGCGCTCTACCCTACACACGGCTTCGGAAGCTTCTGCTCGTCAGGAAACGCAACCGGAGGAGACGCGAGCACGGTCGGAATCGAGCGTATGCAAAACGACGTCTTCCTCGCGCCCGACGAGGATACGTTCGTCAAGAATCTCATCGCCAACCTCTCTGAATATCCCAGCTACTACACCCACATGGGACCGCTGAACCTGATCGGCCCCGACGCTCCCGAACTCGGCTACGTCAATACAGTCGACCCCGACGAGCTTGGTGCACGCATCCGTTCGGGCGAGTGGGTGATCGATCTGAGAGAGGCAGATCTCTTTGCGATCCACCACCTCAGTGGCACGCTCTCTATCACGGTCGGCAACAGCTTCTCTACCTATGTCGGCTGGTTGATTCCGTGGGATGCGAGGATCACCCTGATTGCTGAAGGCCGAGAAGAACTCCTCGTTGCGCAGCGCCAGCTTGTGCGGATCGGAATCGACCAGAGGATGCAGGCTGCGGTTGGCGCGGTCGAGAACCTTGCCTCCGGGATCGAATTCTCCCACTACCCAAGCGTAGTTTTTGCAGATGTGCCCGCCGATGGCTCGGTAACGATCGTCGATGTCCGACGTCACGACGAACGCGAGGAACGACACATTGTTGGCTCGATCCATCTCTCGATCGTCGAACTCGCCGCTCACATGCAAGAACTTCCGAAGGTGACTCTCTGGGTGCACTGTGCAAGCGGATTTCGCGCCTCGATTGCTTCGAGCATGCTTGCCCGAGCTGGCTTTGACGTCGTCTTGATCAATGACGACTTTTCCTCGGCGGCGAATACGCGCCTTGTCCTTTCCTGACGCAAGATTGCTGGTATCAACTGATGTCTGAGTTCTTCCGCGGCCTTTTTTCCAACGGGGGCTCCGCGTCGCCTGCACCTGAGAGCGAACGGCAGAGGATCCCCCAGCCGCTCATCAAGAAACGCGCACCCTCTGGTCGCGGCGCGATGGAACAACCGAACCTCACCAGCTACGGCCCTGCGGCGCTGACGCCGCGCTTCTGGCTGATGATCATTCTCACGGGTATTGCGGCTGGACTGTTTGGTGACTTGATGATGTTGATCCTGTTCAGTGTCCAACACATCGCGTTCAACTATCACTCCGGATCACTCCAGGACGCCGCGATCCGGTTAGCCCGATCACGGCGCGTGCTTGTGCTCGTCATCGCTGGTTTCATCGGAGCGATCGGGTGGTACCTGATCCGCCGCTACATGAAGAACGAGAAGACGGACTTTGATGACGCCGTCTGGAGTGGAGGCGGCGAGCTCGGGTTTCGTCGCAGCCTCCTCACCTCATCTCTCGCCGAACTCGTCATTGGAATGGGCGCCTCCATCGGGCGAGAGGCTGCACCAAAGCTGATGGGTGGCGCCTCGGGGAGCGTGCTTGGCAAATGGGCGGGACTCACGCCGGCACAACGTTCACTGCTCGTCGCTTGCGGCGGTGGGGCCGGATTTGCCGCGGTCTACAATGTGCCGCTTGGCGCGGCGCTCTTTACTGCGGAGGTTCTGTGCGGGAGCATGGCCCTTCCTATCATCCTCCCAGCTCTCGTCTGCTCGATCATTTCGACCGCGACCGCGTGGATCTACCTCCCTGACCGTGCAACGTATCTCAACATTCCCGACTACCACACGACCACCTCTTTGCTTATCTGGTCGGTGCTCATCGGCCCGGTAATCGGTGTCGTGACCGCGGCCTACATCCGTCTGCTGGGATGGGTCTCGCACCATCGAACCAAGGGAAGGCAGATCTTCATCTCGTTCCCGATGGCGATGCTCGTGCTCGGACTTGTCGGCTGTTTCTATCCGCAACTATTTGGAAATGGCAAGGACATGGCGCACTCTGCCTTCATCGGTGGAGGAAGTCTCGTGTTTCTCTTTGCGATGGCCTCACTCAAACCCCTCGTCACCTCGATGACAATTTACGCCGGAGGCTCCGGAGGACTTTTCACCCCCTCACTCAGCACCGGCGCGGTGCTCGGCGGATTCCTCGGAGGGATCTGGCTGCTCATCTGGCCCGGTACCCCACTTGGTGCATTCGCGATGGTCGGTGCCGTCGCAATGCTGAGCGCATCGATGCTGGCGCCGCTTGCCGCGCTGGCCCTCGTCCTCGAGCTCACCCACAGTGGGTTTCAACTGATCGTTCCGATGATGGGTGCATCGGTGATTGCAACGATCGTCGCCTGGCACATCGATGGGTACTCGATCTACTCGATCCGGCTTCCCGCTGCCGGAGAGACCGGTGGCGACTAGGCGGCCTCGCGCATCGTCTCGCTGTGGACCTTGAAGATGAACCCGCGGGCTTGTCGCGGTGCGCTACGCACGGGCTTGACCGAGCCGCGCGAGCGTCTGACAGGCATCGCCTTATTGGCCAGAGGGCCCCGAAGGCAAGAGGCGTCAGATCCGGTCTCTTGTACGATCGCTGGTTTCATCAGAGCGATCGGTAAAGGTCTCCAATCTGCTGTCCGCGTGATGGATGACGATGATCTCGGTCGTACCGGGGAGTCGCTCGAAGATGATGGCCGAGCAGATTGCATCATCACAGGCGATACCTCCTAATGGGGCTGGATCGGTTTGTTTCGTTAGAGCAAGCTGATCTCCGAGACCGAGCATGCCCGAGACAGATAACCTCGCGTCCATACACGCGAACACCGGTATCTAGTTTCTCGGACACAGCGAAGAGCGATGTGATCGAAATCTCCCGCGTAACCCCGTGCGCTTTCAAGGGGCTGGTCTTTCCCCGACATTCGCACCCCTTGGTTGCGATCTAGGTCGTCGATGGTATCGACGACCTTTCGGATAGCGACACCGAGAATTTGTTGTTGACCTCAACATTCAGTCGAATCGTGTCGGCATTTGATTATCGAGGAGCGCGAAGAACATATCCATCGCCCGCACGACTTATCTTCCATCCCTCAAAGCGAAAGGCAAGTGCGTCGTCAATGCCATGATCGATCAGGTGCCGCGCAAACCTCCCCTTGACTGCCTTTGCTGCATGCCCCGCCGCCCCACCTCCATCTGCAGCGAGAAACTGCACTTCGATCAGGGATGCGACCGACGCCGGGATGACGACTCGCGCGTGTTCCCTTGGCAACAGGCTGATCACCGTCGGGCGACCCCGTAGGTCGTGAAGCACGCTGCTGACTGGACCGGCCCAGAACCTCCCGAGGTTGCCGATGTTAGGAAGCGAGACGAGCATCGTAAGTCGATAATCGACAATCTCGTCATCGGAGCGGGTAACGCCATAGAGGCCCGAGGGAACAAGAATGCGCGAACGTGCCGCACCGGGAATTGTCGACGGATCGAGGTGTTCCCAGACGACGCCGGTATACCGGCGCCACGCCGGCATCACCTTCGCCTCGCCATCGATGATCTTGGTCGCAGCGCTGATCGCACGGCCACACCGCTCACCGCGCGCGCCAAAGAGATGAGACAGCCTTTCTGGCGTCATCGTCTCGAGCGCGACGCGCAGTGCCTCGCGTACCTGGTGACGCGGCTCCTCAAGCGATGATGCGAATCGATCCCTGCCGACGATTCTCGAGCCACCCGTCGCCTTTCCCTCTGATGGCGGAAGCAGGATCAACGGTGCAGGAGACATTCAGTCACCGTAGCTGTGTACCCACCCTCCTCATTGGTGCCAGGGAGATCCACAACAACGTCCTATATTGAGACCGAGCCTCGCCGAGGCGTTCCGGGAGCCAGATGTTGTCCTCGATCCTGACGTTGGCCAAGAACAGCACCGACCGAGGACATCTCCCCTTCAAGATCATCGTTGCGCTGTGTGCGTTTCTCCTCTTCGGCATCACCTCTTTTCACACCGTCGGTGGCAACTCTGACGGAGCAACGGTGGTCCTCGAAGGCCAGTCGCTCGCACACGGACACCTCCTGCTGCACGGCTGGATTCTCTCCCAGGACTCGTTCTGGACGGTTGACGCGTTGTTCTATGGAGTGTTTGTCCTCATCTTTGGCGTGCATGGCTGGCTCATCCACCTGGTCCCCGCATTCATCGCAACAATGATCTTCCTCCTTGGGTGGAACCTGAGTGTCTCCCGAAACGGCTCGTCATCGCGCAATGTCGTGTTCGTGGTCGTCACCCTCGGACTCGTCTTCCCGGTAGCCGCGTGGGCACAGTTCTATCTCGCGGGTCCCTACCATCTCGGGACGACGCTGTACTGTCTGACAGCGTTTGCACTTGTGGTCGGCGAGCGACGGCCCATCCACTATCTCCTCGCGACACTTGTTCTATGCGCAGGAATCCTCGGTGATCTCCAAACGCTCGCGCTCGGCGTCCTCCCGATTGCCATCGCTGGCGGTGTCGCGATCATTCGCACCTGGAACTTTCGGGCGGGATTCGGGCATCTCGTCGTCGCGATCGCCGCGGGACTGGTTGCGCTTGGTGTCCGAAAGACCACTGCCGCGATCGGCGCATTCACCCTGGCTCCGCCGCGCATTCCAAACGACCTCTCGAACTCTTTGTCAAACGTTATTCCCGGTCTTCGCTACGGAACGGATCTGATGAGAGGAGGCGGACCGTTCGGGCCGGGCCCGATTCCGGCAGCACTCAATATCGCGCACCTCTTTGAGGTGCTGCTCGTCGCACTGGGCATTTTGTTCGCCCTCTACCAACTGCTTCGCGGACTGGTCATCCAGCCGCCTCCCGACGACGATCGCCATTGGGAGCTCGATGATCTTCTCGTCACCGGAGTACTCGGATCGCTCGCAACCTACGCCTACCTCGCGACGACAGGATCTGATGCCGAGGCGCGTTACCTCTCGGCAGGATTGATCTTTGCGATCATTCTCTGTGCGCGACTGCTGGGCCGTCTTTGCGGTCGCTATCCGAAGATCTACCGTCCGATCGCGGCCATCGGGACACTGCTTTCGCTCGCGGTCCTCGCCGGTGGCGGTTACACGGTGACCGCTCCTGCTCCCCCGCAACAGATCAGGGCGCTCATCGCGCTCTTGCAGGCCCATCACCTCAATGACGGACTCGGCGGCTACTGGAGCGCCTCGATCACCACCGTGCTGAGTAATGACACCATCGATATACGACCGGTGATCAGCGGGCCGACCGGTTCGATCGAACGTTACGCCCGCCAGTCACTCGATAGCTGGTACCAAAAGGACGGCGCGAACTTCCTCGTCTTCAACGCGAACGTCAACGTCGACGCGATCACGCAGGCGAGCGCGAGACAGACCTTCGGACCCGCCAAACGCGTCTATTCTGTCGGTCCCTACCGGGTGCTCGTCTACGCGCATCCGATCCATGTCGCACTGGCTGGATATGCCGCTTAGGTTCCAAGCTCACCGATATCGACAACGTTGACTCCCGACGGATCTGCCCCGCCCGCCGGTGGCCCCTCCAATGTTGATTGGGCTCCAATGTTGATTGGGTCGTCGACATCGTGTGGACCTTGACGGAAGCCACTCGGATGGAGCCGTGAGCTAGACCCGCCGACACGGTTGTCAGACATCGCCCAGTTGGAACAATCCTGAACTGGCCAAATAGTCTCGCTCGAATCACCCAAGGATGAGTTTTCCGCGATTTCGTCGCAATCGGGATGTGTTCTAGGCTCGGGTTACTTATTCTTCGCACCGAGAGGCCGCCATATGGAAACAAAACAGATCATCGTCAACGGGGGCGGTATTGGTGGACTCACGCTCGCGCTCGACCTTCACCGTCTTGGCATTGAATGCCATGTCTACGAGGCCGTAGGTGAAATCAAGCCACTCGGTGTGGGCATCTCGATCCTGCCTCACGCTTCGAAGATCCTGAGCGATCTCGATATCGTCGACGCTCTGCTCGAGAGGTGCCTGATCGCGGCCGAATCGGTGTTCTACAACCGCTTCGGTCAGTTCGTCTACTCCGAGCCGATCGGAGCGGCGGACGGTGTCGCATGGCCACAGCTTTCAATCCACCGTGCCGACATCTACGACGTGCTCTATGAGAAGGCAATCGAACGACTCGGTCAAGACCACATTCATCTCGGGCATCGTCTCACCAGGTTCGAGCAGGATGACCATGGTGTCACCGCGTTCTACGACGTCACGGACGATGCCGGTTCGGTCAATCCGACGGAGATCCGCGGATCGATCATGATTGGCGCTGACGGCATCCATTCTGTCGTGCGCAAACAGCTCAATCCGGACGAAGGTGCTCCGCTCTATCAGGGCTACAACATGTTCCGCGGAATCACCTACGCAAAGCCCTACCTTTCTGGCTCATCAATGCTGCGCATCGGCTGGTACACGAGCGGGAAGCTCACGATCTACCCGTGTCGCCAGGCAAATTCAGAGGGTCTCCAGGCAATGAACTGGATCGCCGCGGTCGAGAGCGACAAGCACCTCGAACGAGACTGGGGTCGGGCCGGCAAGCTCGAAGACTTCATCGATGTCTTCGCCGACTGGAAATTCGACTTCCTCGATGTACCCAAGATCTTTGAAGATGCCGACACGCTGCTCGAGTACCCGATGGTCGACCAGGAGCCGCTCGACCGATGGACAGATGGACGCGTCACGCTGCTTGGAGATGCGGCACACCCCATGGTGCCAAGAGGATCGAACGGCGCAGGACAGGCGATCGTCGACTGCCGGAAGCTCGCGGAGACGCTTGCCAGCACTCCAGACTGGGTGGAGGCTCTAAACATCTACGAGGCGGATCGGCGCCCCAAGACGACGGCCGTTGTCTTCAAGAACCGGGCCAACCCACCCGACGCCGTTCTGCGCGAAGTTGTCCTTCGCAGCCACGACCAGCCATTCGCACGCCTCGAGGATGTCATCACCAAGGCGGAGCTCGATGCGCTGACCAACAGCTACAAGGAGACCGCTGGCTACTCGCGCCAGATTCTCATGTAGGAAGAGCCACATCAAGATTCACGGAGACCATTCGCTGCGAGAACTTCCGTCCGGGGGTCCGCTCGGGCGCTCCTGTCTTGAACGATGTCTCGCCGACGGCTCCGCAGCTGGTCCCCGGTCAGGATTGGGGCCTAATGATGACAAGTGGCACTGGACAGTGGTGCAACAGGTACTCCGTCACCGACGAGGCGAGAATCGACCCGATCGGTCCATGCACGGTCGACCCGAGCGCGACGGCTGTCGCGTCATGGTCCTTGGCGACCGCCAGGATCTCGCGCGCTGGATCTCCCTCACGCACGATGAACGTCGCAGGAATTCCGGAGCTGGCAAGGCGGGCGGTGGCATCGCGCTCCGCGTCATGCTCACGGGCTTCGATGGATTCCTCGACAAGCTCCCAGGCGTTCGCAGAGTCGACGCCGACAGAATCAAACATGATTGGACGATGGCGGACAAAGACCACCGCGAGACGGCCCCCAGCCGCCTTGACGCTCGGCATGATCGCATCGATCGCATCGAGTGACTCAGCCGAATCATCGATTGCGACGACCACGTTCGCGAACAGGTTGCGTCCGGCCTCCCCTGCTTTCGCCTCTGCCATTACGAACCCCTTTCGACGCGCGTCAACATCAAACTTCTTAGCAAAGCTAACTGTAAGGTCGACCCCACGTGCCGTCAATCTGTGGACACTCAGGCGTCGCCTGCGCCTCTCAAGCTAGTCAATATGGAACGGGGAGGTTTGCGCTGTCTATCGGGCACCGGTAGTGCAGGCGAATGGCGCACATATCGCCGATTGCCCAGAGCCGCTTATGGACCGTCACCGACGATTCCGACGAGAACAATCCGTGCGCTCGATAGCGACGAAGCTCGTCTCGAGTGTCATGTCCAGTCATTGGGATGTTCAAAAGTAACGACAGCGGACTGGTCCACGAAGGGCAACTTCATGGCGGAGGGCGTTGACCCGTCAGTTCACGCGTGTTTCGTGAGAATGAATCTTTCGTATGGCTCGATCGTGGAACCAAGACGGTACTTCGCTCAGATCCCTCGAAACGTGTCTGATTGTCGAAATCAGCTCTTGACTCTGGAACTGTTCAGGGTCGCGGCGGCACGAATGAGAGTCTGCAACGCCTTCGCATCTATCTTCTCGCCCTCGTGGAAGTCGATCGCACGCCTTGTGTTCCCATCGAGACTGGAGTTGAAGAGGCCCGAAGGATCCTTGAGGGCTGCCCCTTTGGCGAAGGTCATCTTGACAACGTTCTTGTATGTCTCGCCAGTGCAGATCATTCCGTCGAGATACCACACCGGAACGCCCCTCCACTTCCACTCCTCGACAACTCCGGGAAGGGCTTTTTTGATTAGGCCACGGAGCTCACTGAGTATCTTGCCTCGCCAATCGCCTAACTCCTCGATTCTCGCGTCGATCAGCTGAGCGGGAGTTTTGCTGTTTGGCGACACGCTCTTCCTCACAACCATCTCTTGCGCTCGATCCCAGGGCTCTGAAAAACGGGATGATTTCTCACAAACCGATCTTATCCGGAGCCGAAAATACTGCCTCAAGGACATTGTGAAAGGGGCGTATCCAACTTGGTGACGATCGATAGACACTCCTGGTCACAAAATCACACTGACGATCACCCCGAAGAAGCGCCGAGATCGAGATGGGGAGAGATCGAGATGAGGCGGGCGCGGACGGTCTGTGCGCTCGCCGAGTCATCGCCCACATCAACCAGACAGGCGAACATTCCGGGCCAGGTTCGCGAAGACGGATTCGCCCAAGGGGCAAGATTCCGACAAGTTGGGCGCGCAGCGAGTCATGGTCGCGCAATAAGTGACCGATATTCAACCGTTCATGTCGCGCCGTCAAGTCGGAGAAAGCGCGCGATGTTTCGAGCGCACATGAGCGCAGCCTCGTCGTCGGGTACCTCGGCGAAATTCGCCGCGACGATGTCACGCGAGTTCGGCCAGTCGGACTCTTGATGGGGAAAATCCGAACCCCAAATGAGACGGTCAACGCGCATCCGATGGCGCAGCGCCATTCCCGTGAGATCTCGCTGGAATCCCCAGTAGCAGTGCCGGGTGATGTATTCAGATACCCGACCATGTTTCAACGGCTGCCAGCCGAGCAACTCTTCGGCCCAGAGATGATGTCGATCAAAGCGCTGTTCGGCGACTTCAAGAAAGAGCGGAATCCAGCCGATCTGGGTCTCTGCAAAGAAGATCTCGAGATCCGGGAAACGGTCGAACACTCCCGAAAGCACGAGCTGAACCGCATTGATCCCCGCGCCGCGCGCCATCTTCGTCACCTGTTCCGCGAACTGCGCAGAGCCATGAATCCGTCGCACGACACCGGGCTTCGCATTTGGATAGTCGAGAATCGAACTCGCACCGGCGCGGCTGATCTCTCCGTGCACCGTGACCGGCATGGCGAGATCGAGCGAGGCCGCCCAGAACCTGTCGTCCTCGGGTTTGGGCACACCAGATCCGTTCGGGAACCTGCTGAGCAGCACGGCGCGCAGCCCTGCCGCCTTGCACCGGCCCAACTCCGCAACCGCGTCCTCGATGCCGGTTTGAGGAATCACTCCGACGCCGAACAGCCGCGTTGGGTCGACCGCGCAATACTCCTCCGCAAGATAACTGTTGTACCCGCGTACCACGGCGAGATAGGCGTCATCGTCCGAGATGTTCCTCCACAGCCCCGGTCCGGAGACCCCGGGAAAGATGACCTCGCTCGCGATCCCGTCCTTGAGCTGCTCCTCGAGGCGCTGCTCGGGTGAACCGGTGCCCGCGGTCGCCTCATAGGTCTGACCAAACGGAGTCCAGTTCGCGCGGCCCTTGCCCCCATAGAGGTCCTGGGGTACCTCGCGCAGAGGTACCCCTTCAGTCAGCCATGCGTCTCCTCCGTCGGGCAGACGCACGACGCGTGGAACCCGAGCCCGGTGAACCGAGTCAACACGATGAACCCAACGCGCCGAGTCGATCTCGAGATGGGTATCTCCCGAGATCATGAGTAGCTCTTCCATTTCAACTCCCCCTCCATCACCGCGCACTCGGGCGAGTGTGCACGGATCCCTCCCGATCCTAGTGAAGCCAGGCGCGCGACCGTGGGGCCATCGGCCGACGACGCGTACGGATTTGGACCCGCCGAATGGATCCCAGCGTCACGAGCAAGGTGGGGATATCCGCAGATTTGCATTAACGAACGTTCCAGCTAGTGTGAGTGTTGGCGGGGTCAAGACAAGAGAATTTCCCTCAATCGAACCAGCTGATCCTGCGCGAGCGCGCTCGGCAAAGGCGCATCGGTACAACCACATGAAAGCGAGAAACCATGTACAACGGAGTCAAGGTTCTTGACGTACACAGTCACGTTTCGGTACCCGCCTCATCACGCGGCTTCGTTGCGAGTCTGCTTGCATCGAATACACCGATGAAAAGCCCGTTCAGCGAGGGCGGCAAGGACACCGCAACGACCGATGAATACAAGAAAACGGCTGCCTGGCACATCGGGTATATGGACGAGCGCAACATCGACGTTCAGATCATCGGTCCCCGCCCCTACATCATGCTGGGCCAGATGCCAAAGCACCTGCTTCCCTCGTGGACGCGTTATGTAAACGACACGATCAAACAACAGGTCGAGTTCTATCCCGACCGTTTCCTCGGTGCCTGCCAGCTGCCACAGCTAAGTGACGCGGACGATCTCAAGCATGTCCTTCCCGAGCTCGACCGCTGTGTCAAAGAGCTTGGATTCGTTGCCGCCTATGCCAGCCCGGACCCGGCGGGAATGCGCACCACACCAGGCATGCACGAGGCCTACTGGTTTCCGCTCTATGAGCGCTGCGAGGAGCTCGGTGTTCCGATCATCGTCCACGGAACCACCTGCCTCGATCCGCGCTTTACCGTGGTACCGCAGAACTACCAGCTTGGTTTTGTCATCGAGCAGTACCTCGCGACACAGTTCCTCTCGCACGGAGATGTCTTCGAGCGCTTTCCCCAACTCAAGGTTGTGGTCTGCCACTGCGGTGGAGCGCTTGATCGCTTCATCAAGTCCGATCCCCATCTCGGGCAGAAAGATCTCTCGAACAACCTCTACTTCGATACCTGCGCGCATGACATCGACTACCTCACTGCTGCGGTCAAACAACGCACGCCCGATCGCATGCTGTTCGGCACCGAGGCGCCCGGATCCGGAGCGGCAGTTCGCCAGCCCGGCGAAGGACCGGGTATGACCGGTGATGACCTCGTCCCTGTGCTCTCATCGTTCGAGTTCCTCAGCGAGGAGGACAAGATCAAGATCTTCAACTCGAATCCGGCAAAGGTCTTCCCAGCTCTCGGGCGAGTGTAAGAGAACTTCCCGGAGCGCGAAAGAGACAACGCCGCCCTTCGGGGGGTGTGTTGTCTGTCTTGGAGGTTGATTCGACATGACAGACGTCTCCCCTAGAATGACTGCGTGTTACCCCCGCTCCTGAAATTTCCCAATCCCGTCAACGATGTCGCCGCGCGCGCAGTGGCAAGCGGTGTCGTATTGATGGCCGCGCTCGCACTCGCCACCCATGCGATGTGGATCACCATTCCGCTTGCCTACGGCTTTGTCGCGCGCCTCGCCTCCGGACCTCGCTTCAGTCCGCTCGGGCGCACGGCGACGATGCTGGTTGCACCGAGACTCGAACGCTATGCAAAACTGGTACCCGGCCCACCCAAACGCTTCGCCCAGGGGATCGGCGCAATCTTCACCGTCTCGGCACTCATTTTGTGGCTCGTTGGAGACGTCACACCGTCAAGGGTTCTGCTCGCGATCCTCATCATCCCGGCTTTCTTGGAGGCAGTCTTCGGATTTTGTGTCGGATGCAAGATGTTTGCCTTCCTCATGCGATATGGCATTATCTCGGAGGAGATCTGCGACGAGTGCTCCGACCTGTACAGCGCGAAGGCCCGCGCCCGCCGGGCGGCACACGCGCCGCGAGGCTCGTGAGTCAACTGGCTGGACGAACAGGCTGAGCCAACCTCAACAGCCAGAGGGCGAAGACGAAATACGCTTCACGGCGTCTCTGTCGCATCCTTGCAATCCTCCGGCTTGAGACGCGAATCCGACTCGTCCTGCGCGTCCTCGCCGCGGCGATCTTCGTCGACGGCCAGTTCACCTTTGCAGGGCTCGTTCCCGCTTTTCGCTGATCCGGCGATGGCGCGACGAGAGCAGCAACCGGTGTCATTGGCATCGACGACGGCTCGCCTTTGCGGCATTTATATGTATCGCGACGCGATGCTGGGATGTCGTGGCGATGCATACCTCATCTGCCTCGCAAAACTGGATCGACAAGCTCTCGGTGAAAATCGTCGTCTCATTACTTTTTGTCGCATTTGCCGATCTCCACCAGCGAGCAAATTCACGCCCCGCGCTCGCGGTATATGGCGGACTCTCGGGAATATCTCGACTCGCGACACTCGTCCGCAAAGTTCAGCTGAGCGCGTCGACACCTCCTGCGCTGAAGGGGTCGCCCTCATCGATCAGCGCAGTCCCCTTTGGGAAGCCGGTAGAATGCGGATGGGAGAAATGAACAGGGGCTGTCGTGAACGGACTTGGTGAGCGCCTGAGGGCGCGGGGATGGCGGATGACTCCACAGCGCCGGGCGATCGCTGCGGTGCTCGACGGCGAGAATGTCCACCTCAGCGCGGAGGCCGTCGTCAGCCGGGCCCGGGCTGCATTTCCCGAGATCTCGATGGCGACGGTCTACAACACACTCAACGAACTCGTCGCCATCGGTGAGATCGTTGAAGTCTCCACCGGTTCAGGTGCGAAAAGGTTTGATTCGAATACCTCACGTGCGCATCATCATCTTTCTTGTACTTCGTGCGGAGAACTCCATGATGTCCATACCGATTTTATCGGACCAACGCTTGACGATCGCGAACAGTTCGGTTTCCTCGTCACCGGCTACAGCGTGGTCTTCAACGGACTCTGCCTAGCCTGTCAGGAGCGCAGCGGAACCTCCAACTGACATGATCGAGCGAGCTCACATCGTGGTGATGGAGTCACCCTCTCGCGCATCCCGCAAATCAGTGCTCTCCTTTTGGTATCGAACCCATCTTCCCGGCGCGGAAGTCATCGAAGGCCTGCTGGAGTTCCTCGGTACTGTTCATGACGAAGGGGCCGTACTTTGCGACTGGCTCGCCGATCGGTTCACCTCCGAGCAAGAGGACATCAAGCTGCGTCGCGGGCGAACCCGGGTCGATCTCAGCGCGTACTGAGAAGTAGTCACCCTCCCCCATGACAACGAGCTGTCCCGCTTTGATTTCGTGGCGCTGCGAACCAACCGTCCCTGCACCGCCGAGCACATAGATCAGACAGTTGTGATGGCTCGGCCATGGGACGTCAAGCTGCGCTCCCGGAACAATGCTCGCGTGCGCGAGCGTGATGCGGGTGTGTGTCGACCCGGGACCTTGGTGTCCATCGAGCTCTCCGGCGATCACCCGGACAACCGATCCACCATCTGATGAGCGCACGAGCACAAGCCGGTTCCGCGTGATGTCTTGGTACTTGGGAGAGAGCCACTTCGAGCGTGCGGGAAGATTCACCCACAGCTGTATTCCGTGGAACAGTCCGCCCGAGGCGACGAGCTCTGACGGCGGACGCTCAATGTGCAATATCCCTGCGCCCGCGGTCATCCATTGGGTATCGCCGTCACTGATCAGGCCACCGCCCCCGGTCGAATCCCGGTGCTGAAAGGTCCCATCGATCATGTAGGTGACCGTCTCGAAACCGCGGTGGGGATGCCAGGGCGTTCCCTTCGGCTCACCAGGGGCGTACTCCACCTCGCCCATCTGGTCCATGTGGATGAACGGATCGAGGTCGGCATCGCTCACGCCAAAAAAGGCCCTTCGCACGGGAAAGCCCTCTCCCTCGAGGCCAGAGGGGGCGTTCGTCAGCTGACGCACCGCTCTCTCTCGCGCGACAGAGAGGTCCACAGGGGAGATCGCGGGAAGAACCAACGGATCATCTACGGTTACAGCCGGCATGAGCACTCCTTCGATAGCACAGAAACCTCACCGACGGGACGTCCAGCGGGCCCGCCGTGTCATGTTCTCATTCCAACACCTCGAGTCCTCGATTTGTTCCACAGGTCGAACGGTAGGTTCATCGGGAGACAGAGTTCAAGACTACGTCGTGGTGAACATGCAGGTTCGTGGTGAACATGCAGGAGATCTCCGCGTCTGGCGAGCCAACAGACGACCGCTCACGCCCTGGTTCCGAAAGAAGGCCTCGTGGCACTGACCCGCCGACCGGGCCGCGACGCGGTGACCTGGATCGCGCTCGGGCTGGTCGTCGTCTCGATCCTCATTGTCACCGCCCGGCACGTCGGCGCCAGCAAACCTCGCGCGCCAAGCCCGAAACCGACGTTGCACGAGACCTCATTCAGGGCCGCGACGCCAGCGGCGCGATCGGTTGGTCGTGCGGATGGACCGAAACGGCCACCGTACGGCGCATCGCGCGTGCAAAGTTCCACCAGCGACCTCCCGGCAGTATCAACGACCACCGAGGTGACGACAACGACCTCCCCCAGCCCGAGCAATTCGTTGCCCGTACTGACCAATGCAACCCTGTCCTATCCCGGTGACGTTGCAACGACCTATCCCCTCTCGATCAAGAGCGGGCCGGTTCGCGCAACATTGACGTGGCATCGCGGCATCGAACTCTCCCTCGCGCTTACCTGCGGAGCAAGTGAGATCTCCCGACACTCTGAACGCGGGACGATCGGCGTCACCATGCACAGAGCGGGCAGCGACTGCCTGCTTGAAATTGCGCGGCCGTCGATTGCGGGACCTCCGGTCGCCTATTCTCTAGCACTGACCTATCTTGCTTCGGGATCGGCGACCTCGAAATGAGCCGTTCATCTCGCGAGCCTCCGATCCAAAGAGATACGCTCACCCGCGGTCTCGCAGCGCTGACGAAATCAGCGCTGTTGGTGCTTGGTGTGCCGGTCGCAGCAATACGCCTCTGGCAATTCAGTTCGATCCAGAGCTACAGCCTGCACATCGGCCTGATCATCGACGTGGTCCTCGGACTCGTCGGCGTCTTCTGGATCTTCGCCGTCTTCCAGCTGTCCGGCGAGGTGTTGCGCACATTGCGTGCACCCGATACGGCATCGCGAGGCTCATGGTCGGGTTCCTGGGCCGCCGGCATCGTCGGTCTCTTGCTGCTCGCCGGTGGTATGAGCATGCACGGCTCGACGCCACGCAGCGCAACTGCCGTGGTGCGAACCATGCACGAGCGGACACCGCATCGGGCGAACCAGCTTTCACAGCGTGACCAAAACAGCATCGCCACAAAGGCAGCCCTCGGACTTGGCGCGCTGATCGGCGCGGCATTGCTTGGCAGAACCCGTCAGCTCGGACGACTACGCCTCAGCCTGCGCGCGCCCGGCGGAGCGGCAGAGATTCCGAATGACGAAGTCCAAAGCCTTGTACGCGAACTTGCCAGCGTTTCGAACGATCGACTGGTCGACTGGGTGGAGGCAGTCAATCGACTCTTGGGAGGTCTTTTTCTCACCAACCCGGTACACGACGCGCCAGAGATTGCGCTGTTGCGCGTCGCTGAGGAGGGGATCGAGATCCTCCTGCGTCGTCCACAACCGCATCCCCCTGCACCGTTCTATTCAAGTGAGGGCGGATTCTGGTGGCATCTCGAACGTGGCCTCACGCTTGAGGCGCTTCGCTCGCTCGGCGGGCAATCCGCGCGATTTCTTCCACCGCTGATCCCTGTTGGCAGCGACGGAGCCGGTGAGATCCTCGTCGCCGTAAACCCCGGTCAGGTTCTCGGGATCTGCGGAGAGGAAGCATCCGTCGATGCGGCGCTCGAGGCATGCCTGACTGCGATCCGGGTTCTTCCATGGTGTGACGAGCTCTCGGTCGAGATGGTGGGAGTCGAACCCCCCCCGCTCGATGAGCAGAGCGTCCACATGCAGCGCTCCAACCTCGAGACACTCTTGATGCTTCGCGATCGACCGAACACCGCGCGCTCGAAGCTGGTCGGATCGTGGCAGCGCGAACCCATTGTCATCATCGGCCGAAACGCGCTGAATGGTACGGCGCGTCACGCGCTCATCGGGGTGGCGCGTCGGTTCGGCGCGATTGTCGCCGGTATCCACGGGGAGATCACACTCACCGTCACCGATGATACTGCGAAACTCGCGCCGTTCGGCATCACGCTTCATCTCCATCAGCTCCACCCGCTCGAGACCTCACTCGTCGACCGGTTGCTCCAGACATACACACGGGCGCTTCCCGTCGTATCGCTGACGGCCTCCGAGCGGAGCCTGAAGCGCGCCGTCAACATCGAGATCACAATTCTCGGAGAGAACGTCGAGATCTCCGGAGCCCAGCGTCAACCTCACATCGATGACCTGCCGCGGATCCACGAACTCCTCGTCTTTCTCTGTCTCCATGGCCATGAGGCATCGACCTCCCAGGTTCGCGACGAGATCTTTGCCGATTTCGACGATCGTTCAGTTGCGAGAAGGATCGATAATCTTCTCGCAACTACCCGGGCGACTCTTGGAAGATCTCCGACCGGCGACGAGAACATCTGGCTCAACGAGAAAGGAATAATTACGCTCGACCGATCCATCACCCTTGACTGGTTCGAACTCCTCGACGACATCACCGCGGCGAGAAATGTCGAAGGCGCGCGTGCGATGGAGTTGCTTGACAGATCACTTCGCGTCATACAACCCGGAAAGCTACTCGCCGAGGTCACGCTCTACCCGTGGTTCCAGGCGATGCGCTACGGCGAGTACATCAAGGCGATACTTGTCGATGCATGTCATCATCTGATCACGCTCGCGCAGGATTCGAATCAACCCGACACGCTGCGTGCGGCGCTCGCACTCGGCCATGAGATTGAACCGGGATCGGAGATCATTGCGAGGGACCTGATGGTCGTCGCCGACCAAGAGGGTAACGGTCAGGCGATCGAAACAATATTTCGAGACCTGCAGACAACTCTTGAGAAACTGGGAGGGGCAGAGCCATCGGCGCTGACCAACCGTCTTTTCCACTCCCTGACCTCTTCGCAAAATTCGACGGAACACTGACGCGCGACCGTCGTCAATTCATCCGCTCCGCTACGATCGGCTCCATGTCAGAGACTCCTCCCTCCTCTGATCCGCGAGGAGGCACTCAGGGGAGTTCCACCTCAGTCGCTCGCGGCTTTGACAGAAAGCGGACCATCGCGCTGGCCTCGATCATTGTGATCATCGGCGCGGTTCTCGCTCTTGTCCTGACGAGGGGTTCTACGAAAAACTCCCCGCCCGCGAGCGCAGTCAAACAACCCGCAACGTCGCACGGTACCGGGTATTTCGCGAGTTTCGCCCCAAACATCTGTCCGCTCACCGATACCGTCGCTCCAGGCGGAAAGGCCCCGTTGCGACCAGCGCTCGCGGTGAAGATCGGGAACGAGCCACTGGGTGCTCGACCCCAGAGCGGCCTCAATGCGGCCGATATCGTCTACGACACGCCGGCTGAGGGTGGCGTGATGCGTTACGTTGCCGTCTTCCAGTGCAACAACGCGACGGCGATAGGACCGACTCGATCCGTGCGATACGTCGACTGGCACATCATCCGTCAGTTCATCCACCCCATCTTCGCGTATGCGAACGGAATCATTCCGGATGTGAATGTCGTTGATGCCTCAAAATGGATCTCAAGTGCGGATCTTTTGACGAATGCCGCATCGGCGACCTATCGCACCACCGACCGTCAGGCACCCGACAACCTCTACACCTCCTCAGCAGGGCTCTACGCGCTGTTTCCCTCCTCTATCACTCCGCCGCCGCCGGTATTCCGTTATTCGACGGCAACTCCGTCTCGTGCAAAGCCAATCTCGCGCGTGCAGATCAATTTCTCCTTTGACACCAACGTGGTATGGACATGGACCGGTTCGGACTGGTCGCATGGCTATGCGAATGGCACAGTAGTGAGCCCAGACGTCGACAGTCTCTCGCACACCCAGGTGACGACTGACAATGTCGTCATCGAGATCGTCAATTACCGGTTCGGGCGCTGGCCCGAGAGTCCCGGCTCGACGGGAGATGTCGAGAGCCAGACGCGCGGATCTGGTCCGGGATACATCCTGCGCAACGGCACAATGACTCCAGTTACATGGCACCGGCGATCGCTGATTAACCCAGATACCTTCACCGACGCGAGGGGGCAGGCTGTCGCTCTTGCACCAGGACGCACATGGGTAGAGATACTCCTCAACAGCACCGCGAAGAATCCCGGGGCTCTGACCTTCACACCGTAGACATAAGCGGGAGGTTTCACCTCACCGCAAAACGAGGGTGCCGCGATTAGTCTCGTATCGTGCCAAAGAGGCGTCTGTTCATCGATCTCACGCCCCTCAGGAGATTCCCCCAGTTCCGACTTCTCTGGTTCGGACTTCTCATCAGGACTGTCGGCAACCAGCTCACCGTCGTCGCGGTTCCCTATCAGATTTACCGGCTCACGCACTCCTCGCTCGACGTCGGCCTCGTTTCGATCAGCCAGCTCGGCCCACTGTTCATCGGATCGCTCATCGGAGGCAATCTCGCAGACTCGTTTGACAAAAGACGCTTACTCATCGCGACCCAGCTGCTGCTTGCCTCGACGAGTGTCGGCCTTGCGCTGAACAGCTCCGGACATGCCTCGATCTGGCCGTTGTTCGTATGCAGTTCCTTCCAGGCTGGATTTTCCGGGATCGACAGCCCAACAACGACCTCGCTCTCAGTGCGGATCGTCGACCGAGAGACGCTTGTCGCGGCGAATGCTCTCTGGCAGATGCTCTTCAACGTGGGTCAGGTTGCAGGACCGGCGGTCGCAGGACTGCTTCTCATCAAACTGAGCATCGGCTCGGTCTATTGGATCGATGTCGCCACCTTTGGCGCATCGCTGGTTGCCGTACTGGTGATGCGCATCGAGCGAGAGGTTGCGACAGGTGTGAGACAGGCACTCAATTTCACACAGATGCTGGTTGGTTTTCGTTACCTGAAAAAGAACCACCCTCTCCAGGGAATCTTCCTCGCAGATCTCGATGCCATGGTGCTGGGGTGGCCGCGCGCCCTCTTTCCCGCGATGGGCATCGTCCGCTTCCATGGAGGAGCCGGTGCGGTGGGACTGCTCTATGCGGCTCCTGGCATGGGTGCGCTTGTCGGAGCACTCGTCACTGGCTGGGTCTCGCGGGTCAGGCATGCGGGCCGCGCGGTGCTGATCAACGTCGCCGGCTGGGGAATTGCCATTACCCTGTTCGGACTCGTCCACTCGCTCACACTTGCGCTCATCCTGCTCGGCATCGCGGGAGCCTTCGACGTCTTCTCCGCGGTATTCCGCGGCGCGATCTTGCAACTCAAGACCCCGCGCGACATTCTCGGGCGCATGCAAGGGGTCCAGATCTCCGTCGTCACCGGGGGCCCGAGGCTCGGTGACCTCGAGCACGGCGCGGTCGGATCCATCTTTGGGTCACAGTTCGCCGTGGTCTCTGGCGGAATCGCATGTGTTGCGGGAGTCCTCGTGCTCGCACGGTTTCTCCCCGGTTTCACCAAACTCGTCGTAGGCCACGAGACGGGCGACGGGACACCGGGCGCGATCGAACACACAACGAGTTAGCACAAGAGAACGTTTCGGCTCATCGACACCGGCGACATGTGGTTGGATTCGCCTGACCAAGACGAGATCAACGTTCCACCTCAACCGATCCGCAGGTCAACGAGACCGGGACCGGTCGCCCAATTTCACGCGTTCTTGTGCGAAAGAGAGCGGGCTGATGGTGGTCAAGGCCCCCAGCTATTCGAACCTGTGGCCGAGTGGCCGCTGTTTCGGTTTCGAACGCTTGCTGATATGGTCGGTGCCGCGCCTGTGGTCAGGTACCGCGTCAAGATGACGATGGACGCGAACAGCTCTAATGCAACCGGGGGGTGGCAATTGGGACCAACGGATGTCGGCGATCCTGCCTACTATCACCGCGTCGTGGACTGCCAATGGGCATGTCCCGCGCACACGAACGTCCCCGAATACATCCGGATGATCGCCCAGGGTCGATATGACGACGCCTACATGCTAAACCGGGAATCAAACGTCTTCCCGGCGATTCTCGGCCGCACCTGCGACAGACCCTGTGAGCCCGCCTGTCGAAGAGAACGCGTCGATGGTGCACCGGTTGCGATATGTCGGCTGAAACGGGTTGCGGCGGATCTGCGCGGTGACGTCAGCGATCGCCTACCGGCAATTCCAGAGGAGAAGAACGGCAAGCGCATTGCCTGCATTGGAGCGGGCCCGGCATCGCTCACGGTGGCGAATGACCTCCTCCCGCTTGGATACTCGATCACCATCTTCGAACAGCATGACTCTGCGGGTGGCCTGATGCGTACGAACATTCCGGCATTCCGGCTTCCAGCGAGTGTCATCGACGATGAGACACAGGTGATCATCGACATGGGCGTCGACATCCGCTACAACTCGCCGATCGCGAGTCTCTCTGATCTGCTCGCGAAAGGTTACGACTCGATCTTCATCGGCAGTGGTGCGCCGCGCGGGAAGCAACTCGACCTGCCGGGCCGCTGGGACGAGACCGGTCCAACACGGATTCACATCGGAATCGACTGGCTCGAATCGATCGCCTTCGGACATATCGATTCCATCGGCGAGAGGGTCCTCATCATCGGTGTGGGAAACACCGCGATGGACTGCTGCCGGTCTTCGAGACGCCTCGGTGGAAAAGAGATCAAGGTGATGGCGCGCCGTCCGCGCAAATTCTTCAAGGCGTCACCATGGGAGCTCGATGATGCCGAGGAAGAGGGAGTGGAGATCCTCATCAACTACTCGCCGCGACGCTTTGTCATCGAAGAAGGACAGCTCACCGGCATGGAGTTCGACATCCTCGAATGGGACGAACGGGCGGTCGATTCCCGGGTGATCGACACGGTCATCCTCTCTTGCACCGATGTGATCCTCGCAATCGGCCAGGAGAATGCCTTCCCGTGGATCGAGCGCGACCTCGGCCTCGAACTCGGCGAGTGGGATGTCCCGATCGTCGACGAGACGACAATGGAGTCGACGCTTCCCGGCGTCTTCTTCGGTGGCGACTCCGCGTGGGGCCCGAAGAACATCATCTGGGCAGTCGCGCACGCGCATCAGGCGGCGATCTCGATCCACAACCGATCTCGGGGACTCCAACTCACGGACCGGCTTGCCGATGGAATGAACCTCGTCAGCCAGAAGATGGGGCTCAATGAATGGAGCTACCACAACGATTTCAATCCTTCGAGCCGTCAGCAGATGAATCACGTCGAACTCACCCGAAGGTTCGCCCAGCTCGATCTCGAGGTCGAGCTCGGCTTCTCGGTCGAACAGACCGTCCGCGAGGTGCAGCGCTGTCTCAACTGCGACATCCAGACCGCGTTCACCGCACCGCTGTGCATCGAATGCGACGCCTGCATCGACGTCTGTCCGGTTGACTGTTTGACGATCACACGCGATGGCGACGAGGACGAACTGTCGCTGCGGTTGAGCACCAAGAGGACCAACCCGGATCAGGGTCTGTACGTGTCCGAAGGACTGCCACAGACCGCGCGGGTGATGGTGAAAGACGAGAACATCTGCGTCCACTGCGGCCTCTGCGCCGAACGTTGCCCCACCTCTGCGTGGAACATGGAACGCTTCGATCTTTTGATCCCCTATGCCTCGAACGCCCCGCTGACGGCGAGTGCGATGGGCACCTCAACGCTGACCGGTGACTATTGGGGGGTTGCACGTGGCACTTGACATCGCCGGGGAGGCACAGACGGAACACGACCTTCTAAAACGCGTCAATGACTTCGCGATCAAGCTCGGCAACGTCAACGGGACAGGATCGGCGAGTGCGAACACGCTTTTGATGCGCGCGATATTCAGAATGGGCATTCCGGTCTCGGGCAAGAACCTCTTCCCGTCAAATATCCAGGGACTGCCGACCTGGTACGAGATCCGGGTGAACCGATCCGGGTACACCGCGCGGGCTCTTGACTATGACCTCATGGTGGCAATGAACGCACAGACCTACGCCGAGGACATTCGCGAGGTTCGCTCGGGCGGCTACGTCCTGCACGATTCAACCTGGCCGCTCGCCCCCGAGCTCATCCGACCGGATGTGAATTTCCTCGAAGTACCCCTCACCACGTTGTGTATCGATAGCTTCTCCGCGGCGCGCGAGAGGGTCCTGATGAAGAACATCTGTTACGCGGGAGCGCTCGTCGCCTTTCTTGCAATCGATCTCGAAATTGTCTCAGCGCTGCTCGACGAGACCTTCCAGCGAAATGCACGCCTGCGCGAGTCCAATCAACGCGCGCTGCGGCTTGGATACGAGTACGCGCGCGACCACTACGACTGCCCGTTGCCCTTTCATCTCGAAGCCATGGACGCAAACAGCGACAAGATCCTCGTCGACGGCAACACCGCGACTGCACTTGGCTGTCTCTACGCCGGGGCGACGGTCGCAGCGTGGTATCCGATCACGCCCTCGACCTCGGTGATGGACAACTTCACGGCACTGTGTCGCCGTTACCGGCGCGAGAAGCTTGCCGAGCCCGGTCCCGATGGGGAGACCCAATACCAGAACAACTACCTCATCTTGCAGGCCGAGGATGAGCTTGCCGCGATCGGCATGGTGCTCGGCGCGAACTGGACCGGCGCGCGGGCATTCACCTCGACCTCTGGACCCGGGATCTCACTGATGAATGAACTGCTCGGACTCGCGTACTACACCGAGATCCCCGCGGTCATCGTCGACGTCCAACGGACCGGGCCCTCGACGGGGATGCCGACGCGCACCCAGCAGGGGGACATCCTTGCCTGTGCCTACGCCTCGCATGGCGACACCAAGCATCTCTTGTTGTTCCCAGCCAATCCCGCGGAGTGCTTCGAATTTTCCATTGCGGCATTCGACCTCGCCGAACGCTTCCAGACGCCGGTGATCATGCTGTCCGATCTTGACATCGGCATGAACGACTGGGTCGTTCCGACGTTGCGCTGGGATGACGCGTTCGTTCCCGATCGGGGCCGCGTGCTCGACGCGGCGGAGCTCAAGGAGATCTCGCGCTTTTTCCGATACAACGACGAAGACGAAGATTTCGTCGCCGCGCGCACCCTCCCTGGAGTGGATGAGAAGGGTGCGTATTTCATCCGCGGGTCGGGACACGATCGCTACGGCGCGTACACCGAGGTACCGGACCAGTATCAAGAGGTCGTGGATCGCCTCGCGAAGAAGCACGCCGCGGCTGGCACGCACATGCCAGAGCCGGTCATCGAGCGCCACGAGGGTGCGCAACTTGGCGTGGTAGCAGTCGGGAGTTGCGACCTGGCGATCCGCGAGGCGCTCGAACTTCTCGAAGAATCGGGCATCCCGGTGGATTTCCTCCGTATCCGGGGTTTTCCGTTTTCGGGCATTGTGCAACAGTTCCTCGACGAACATGATCTTTGTTTCGTGATTGAACAGAACCGGGACGCTCAGCTCCGTTCGTTGCTCAAGATCGAGACATGCATTGCACCAGAGAAACTGCGTTCAGTGCTCGTCTACGGGGGGTTCCCGCTCAGTGCGAAACACGTCATCGACGGCATCACCAGCCAGTTGGGAGACTGAACATGGCCTCGATCACCAAACCGCTGATCCCCTTCGTGCGCCTCGAGGAGAATGCAATCGGTCTCACCGTACGCGACTACGAGGGCTCGATGTCCACGTTGTGCGCGGGATGTGGACACGACTCGATCTCCGCCGCGATCGTGCACGCTTGCTTTGAACTTGCAATCGCGCCACACATGATCGCAAAGCTTTCGGGTATCGGCTGCTCCTCGAAGACGCCGACGTATTTCGTCCGCGGAGCGCACGGGTTCAACTCCGCACACGGACGAATGGCGACAATTGCAACCGGAGCCAATGCGGCCAACCGCGAGCTGAAGCTCATCGGGATCTCGGGCGACGGAGACTCCCTCTCGATCGGCCTTGGTCATCTTGCCCACGCCATTCGACGCAACGTCGACATGCTCTACGTCATGGAGAACAACGGTGTTTACGGCCTGACGAAGGGTCAGTTCTCTGCCTCTGCTGATGTCAACTCGACCTCCAAACGCGGCGAGCCCAACATCATTCCGCCAATCGATGTGGTGCAGCTGGGTCTGAGCCTCGGTGCGACGTTCGTTGCTCGAGCATTTTCAGGCGACAAGGAACAGCTCGTTCCGATTCTCAAGGCCGGCCTGATGCATCGCGGATTCGCTTTGATCGACGTCATCTCTCCATGTGTCCAGTTCAACGATCACGAGGGTTCGACAAAGAGCTACCAGTTCACCCGTCAACACGAGGTTCAGGCGACCGACTTCGTCCCCCCACGAGAGGAGATCATCGCGACAATTCCCCAAGACGACGTGATCAATGTCACGATGCACAGTGGATCGGTGATGCGCTTCCGCTCTGTCTCTGACGACTACGACCCAACAGACCGGAACGCCGTCATGGCCTATCTCGATGAGCATCGCCGAAATGACGAGATCGTCACCGGACTTTTGTACGCAAGCACGGATGTTTCCGATCTTCACGAGTTGAACCGCACGCCCGATGCATCACTCGTCTCGATTCCCTTCAGCCGACTCTGCCCGGGTTCGGACGCGCTTAGAGACCTTCAGGAGAGCTTCAGATAGGAGAATCCCGCCTGCCGACTCCTGTGAGGGGAGATGACCGGCGAGAGCTGTTGAGCTAGACAGATGCAGGGGAGGCACACAATGGAGGCGCGGATAGGAAAATTGACGGATCGTGAGTTTGAAAAGGCAATCGCGACGCTGCAGGAGGGACGCGTGCCGTTCGATTCACCGAAAATGTTGCGGCGATTCGCAGATACGATCGTCGACAAGCTGTGGGAGAAATACGAGAGTCCGGTTGAATCGGGCTGACAACGTCCCTTGGGACCGACGGCTCATTTTCGAACATTTTCATTACCGGGCCACTGGGTCAACATCGAACCACTGGGAGTTCAGCCGCGAGCAACCGCACGCCTTGCGAATAACCCGGCAAGACCTGTATCGATTTGGCCTGACTGGGAAGAAATACCCACCCCTTGCATGAATAGAGGCGCGCGCAACGAGGCTTTGGTCCGAGAGGAACTGAAGTTGTCATGAGTTATGGTCTCTTTAGGTCCCAAGACATCACCTCGTGGAGCTTCGCGGACGGCTTTCTAACCCTCCCCCATTCGTCGATCTCACCGAAGAGCACCTTGGCAAAGAGTGGTCACGCTCGACTCCTTGAAGGATCGTCACGTGACTCCACAACTTCGCTCAGTCTTGCAGCAACATGATCTCCGTCCTCTGATACACGACGAAGACCAGGCTGCGACGGGGCGTTTAGCGTGTCGCGAGGCACCCGACATCGGGTTTTCTCGATCTGGTGCTCGTGGCCGTTGACATTGGTTTCGTCAGCTGAGCAGAACAGTCGCCTCTTGGATATCCTTTCGATCACCTACATCTGGAGGTGCAATGGACAAGAACCTCGTCGATCAAGTGATCGATGTTGCTCAACGCGTCATCGCAAGCGGAGCTATCTCCGCCAACGGTCACGGGAACGTGAGCCTGCGAGTGCCAGGAGCTGAAGAGATGTACTTCACCGCCGGCCCGTCGCTACGAAAACATTCACCATCCGCCGTCGTCCGTGTCGGGCTGAACGGTGCCCTACTAGAAGGCGACCTGCCGCCCATCCAGGGAGCCGTCGTGGCCATGCACACGGCGATGTATGCGGACCACCCTGATGTTGGCTGTGTCTTGCACACACATTCGCCCTACGCCACCGCCTTTGCGGTTGCCCACCGTCCGATTGAATGCTGGGTCGAGGCATTGGCCATGTTCGGCTTGCCGACCGGCGTCCCGGTGGCCAATTACGGTCCGCGGGGATCCGACCAGGCGGTGGCCAACATCCGGGCCGCGATCACCCCCGGGGCTCCTGCGGTTCTGCTGGCGAACCACGGGGTGTTGGTATTCCACCGGACACCCGAATTGGCGATCCAGATCGGCGGAATCGTCGAAGAGGCCGCACAGGCCGGGCTCAACTCCAGCGGCCTCGGTGGCCCCGTCGAGATCCCAGAGGAACTCCGTGAGGCAGCGCTCCAGCGCGCCATGCTCTTTGAGCACCACGGAACGGCGCACGCCTAGTCCGAATCTGAAGCTCTGGGCGTAGCGTTTTCGTTTACACACAAAACCCTACTGGCGCAACAATTTGGCGGTGACGGCATGGACGCGAATTCAATCGCCAGCTCTCCACGATATCTTTGTCGGATGTTGGATCGCCGTGACAACGAACAGCTCCTCTATCTTCAACCGAAAAGAGCACCTCGTTGCGCTCTCGGCCCTAGCCTGATCGAGAGATCACCTCTCACCCGGAAGACCCTGTGCGAGTCATAGTCACCTGAGTGCCGCAGACCGGACATACCCTGCCTCTGCTCCCGCTTGCTCTGGCCTTCAGTGCCCGTGGCGACGAGGTCATCATCGCCAGCGGGCCAGATGCCGCAGAGACCGTCGGCCGCAGTGGGCTCACGTTCCGGGCCGTCGGCCCAGCATTCGACTCCTGGTTCGCCGCGCTGAACGCGCGGACGCGCGGGATACCTGGCGACGGACTTGCTCCGCCGCGGGTGCAGGGCTATTTCGTCCCCAGACTGTTCGGCGAGGTCGGGATGGCGCTCGTGATCGACGACCTGTACGCACTCTGCAAAGAGCTAGAGCCGACATTGATTGTCTTTGACCCCTATTACTTTGCCGCTCCCCTCATCGCCGCGGTGACCGAGACCCACGCGGTTCTCCACGGCATAGGTCCGCGGATAGATCCGCACGTCCTGGACCTCGTGGCGGACGCTATCTCACCCATATGGCGGGAGTTCGGGATCGATGTCCCACGCGCCGCAGGGGTCTACTCAGGTACCGTCTCTCGGCCTGTCCCCCTTCGCTTGACCCGGTGGCTATAGATCACCCCGCGGCCCAAGCTTTGCGTCCCACTGCCCTGCCAATGGCCGTGCCTCCAGCGTTGCCAACGTCATTCACGGATCCGGAACATCCGCTTATCTACCTGACCCTGGGGACATTCTCGAACAACGATCTCCGTCTCTTCCGCCTGGTGCTTGAAGCTTTGGAGAGGGAACCGATCAACGTGCTGGCGACGGTCGGGCGAGACAACGATCCATCGGCCCTCGGGCCGTTACCCGACAATGCGCGCGCGGAGCGCTACATCGATCAAGCGCAGGTGCTTCCCCACTGCTCAGCGGTGGTTCACCACGCTGGAGCGGGCACGATGTTCGGAGTCCTAGCGCACGGGCTTCCTTCGCTAGCTCTGCCTCAGAGCGCCGACAACTTCATGAACGCCAACCTGCTCGCGGAAGCTGGTGCCGCCCGGATCTTGATGCCCGGCGAGGTGACCAGCGCCAGCGTCCGCTCAGGGCTTCTCAAGGTGCTTGGTACCGCCACTCATCGACAACGGGCGCGCCAGCTCGCGGACGAAATCCGCTCGATGCCCTCTTCGAGTGAGGTCGCCGAAATACTAGCCAACAGCTCGCCTTCGATTGATGGCTGAGGATAGTTTTCAACCGTTCGTTACCTCAACAACTCACCGCAGCGGATGGGAGGTGCCCGGGCGCAAACACGAGATACCGACAAGATTCCAGCGGCGCACGGGACGAACGCAAGCGCCTTTCACGGCGGTCTTTCGATAGCGCAGAGTCTTCGTTCGTATGATGACGGTGCAGGGGCGCGATCACGGTGGGCCCTACAGTGGGCCGTAAGGCGCTTGAACCCGTGACCCTTTGCATGTCATCTCGTCTGGATCAGTTCAAGGTCGTTCGATGCTGGCCAACCAATAGCGTCGAAGTTTGACTTTGGTTCACCTTTGTTCGGCGGCGACACCCCTCAAGTCGTTGGCGTCGCTGACGGATTTGCCTGCGTAAGAGAGGCGGGTTCACATCGATGATCGTTCTCGAATACAGCAATCAAGCTAACGGTGAATGCCGCGCGCCGGGCATGCTCATGGTGTCCAGCAATTGTTCGTCCGATTCTTCTCTTGCCGATGACTCGGTCTCTCGCATTCACTATTCCTATCGACGAGAACAAGGGAAGGAGATGGCGAAAAAGAACGGGATCGTTCAGCGAGCACCCACAACCGTGGCGAACTCGGTCAGGACGCACGACCTTCTATGAACCTCCTGGCGATGTGGATCGACCTCCGCCATCTTGTCAAACCTTCCCGTTAACGTTAATATTTTGGGATGTCTGGATCATCTTTCGCCATCCTGCTGGCCCTGGACGGTCATCTTCGAGCCAATGGGCGGTCAGCGACCCAATGACGAACGCCTCCCTCGGAGTGCGGGGGAGCCAAAGAGCCGCTCGCCCCGACCACTACAAGTGGATTGCTCTGTCAAACACGACGCTCGGCGTATTGATGGCCGTGCTCAACTCCTCGATCGTCCTGATCGCCATGCCCGACATCTTCCGGGGTATCGGACTGAACCCGCTCACCCCGGGCAACACCGGCTACCTGCTGTGGATGCTGATGGGCTTCATGGTGGTGATGGCAGTGCTGGTGGTGAGTCTCGGCCGGCTCGGTGACATGCTCGGCCGGGCGAAGATGTTCAATCTCGGCTTCGCCACCTTCACGCTGTTCTCGATCCTGCTGTCGATCAGCTGGATGCACGGCCCAGCTGCTGCTCTCTACCTGATCATCTTGCGGGTCGGCCAAGGAGTCGGCGGTGCGCTGCTCATGGCCAACTCTGCGGCTATTTTGACCGATGCCTTCCCGCCCGATCAGCGCGGTCTCGCCATGGGAATCAACAACGTGGCCATGATCGCGGGCTCGTTCATCGGCCTCATCCTCGGTGGCCTACTCGCCCCTGTCGGGTGGCGACTCGTGTTCTTGGTATCGGTTCCCTTCGGCCTGTTCGGGACGGTGTGGTCTTATCTGAAACTGCGCGACACTGGCGTGCGCAGCAAGTCTCACATCGACTGGTGGGGCAATCTGAACTTCGCCACAGGTCTCATCATGGTCCTCGTTGGCATCACCTACGGCCTGCTCCCCTACGGTGGCCACACCATGGGCTGGACAAGTCCGTTCGTCCTCACCATGATTTTCGGTGGTGTGGCCGTGCTGATCGCGTTCTGCTACATCGAGACCCGCGTCACCGATCCGATGTTCCGTCTCGGGCTGTTCCGCATCAAGGCGTTCGCAGCCGGCAACGCCGCGAATCTGCTCGCTGCGCTGAGCCGGGGCGGAATGATGTTCATTCTCATCATCTGGCTGCAGGGAATCTGGCTACCCCAACATGGTTACGCGTTCAGCGTGACGCCGCTATGGGCCGGCATCTACATGCTCCCGCTCACGGCCGGCTTCCTCATCGCCGGTCCCGCCTGTGGGGCACTGGCCGACCGCTACGGTGCCCGGCCCTTCGCCACCGGCGGGCTGGTGCTCGTCGCTGGCTCCTTCCTCCTCCTCGAGGCGCTACCAGTGGACTTTCCCTATCTCGGCTTTGGAGCCACCCTCTTGCTGAGTGGCATCGGAATGGGCATGTTCGGCGCCCCCAACCAGACCGGCATCATGAACAGTCTGCCCCCCGACCAACGCGGAGCAGGAGCGGGGATGATGATGACCTTCATGTCCTCGGCCCAGGTGCTCTCCATTGGGATCTTTTTTACCCTCATGATCCTCGGTCTTGCTGCGAACTTACCCGCCGCTCTGATCCACGGCTTGACCGCGCAGGGCGTGAGCACCTCTGTGGCCACTCGAGTGTCGCACCTTCCCCCGGTCGGCAGCCTGTTCGCCGCTTTCTTGGGCTACAACCCCATGGCGCAACTCCTCGGACCCGCCGTCCACACGCTCCCACACCACACCGTGACCTACCTGACCGGCCGATCGTTCTTCCCCCGGTTGATTAGCGGCCCATTCGGCAAGGGCCTCCATGAGGCGTTTGATTTCGCGTTCGGCGCCTGCCTCATCGGCGCCGTCGCCTCGCTGATGCGGGGCAGCAAGTACCACCATGGCCAAGACGATCCGGTCACCGCCGAAGACCGAGCAGTTGAGGTAGAGACCGAAGCGACGGAGGCGCTCGTAAAGTGAGGGCACAACGACTGGAACGCGAAACAACGACTCCCGCGGCGACTATCAAGACGACAATCGATAGGTGGTTTCCCGAACTGCACCCTCAAGTGCGGATCGATTGGCTCGAGTCTGTCGAACAACAGCTACCGATCGTGCTCGAGTTGTCGGCACCGAGCCCAAGCCCGGGGCGCTCATCGTGAGCGCCCCGACCACCGCCAATAGCTCGCCCTCACCTCTTCGAGCCGACCCCCGGCACGAGCGACGCGCCCTCGATGGCTCGCTCCCAACCGATCGTGGGCACAGTGCTGGCCCCCGAGACGGCGAGTCAGCCGGCGCTGGCGAGGATGGCGGTCTTCGCATCGGCAAGGTGGCTGCTCGTGCCGGAGTTTCAACTCGGACGCTGCGTTACTACGAGGAGCTCGGACTGCTCGAGCCCTCAGGGCGAACCGCGGGAGGTGAACGGCGCTACCAGACCCAGGACCTTGCACAGCTCGAGCGCATCATCGAGCTGAAAGACCTCCTCGGGATGAACCTCGAGGCGATCCGGGAGCTCCTCACTTCCCGAGCCCGTCTCGACGAACTGCGCGTCGCTTACAAGTCTCATGAAGACGCCCCTGCCACGACGGGGGACACGGTGCGCCGCGCCATCTTGGAGGAGGCGCTCGCCCTTCAGGGTTCGCTCATTGAGCGGATGGACTCCAAATTGGCCCGCCTGGCGGCATACCGCGCCGAGATACGTGCCAGCGCTGAGCACTGTGCGGCGCTCCTTCAACAACTCGAATGAGTCAGAGTGGATCGACCTGTCGAAACTGCACTTTCCCAAGGCGTGGCTTCACCCGTCGCCAGTTGACCCAATGGAAGCGCTTGACCCAAGAGCGATTGTGCGTCGCCCGTCGTACACGCATGATCTGCGCAGGTGGGCCGTGCAGTGGGACAGAAGTGAGTCAAGGATGTAAAGCCATTTACCCAGCTCAATACCTCTGTCTATATGGCGCTGAGTCAGACTTTGAAGCGCAAAACCCACAATTCTCAAGGCAAAAGGGTGCCCGTCTGACCGCAAGAAACGCGATTCAGTTCAAGACTCTGAGAACTATGCGGTTCGGGAGTACATCGCGACGTCTCGGTGCGCGCCGTGGCGCCAGAACTTCTTGGCCGTGTCGCCATCACAGTGAAAGCCAGCGCGTGCAGCAACTGCCCGCGACTTTTCGTTCCCAACTTCCACCAGCAACTCCAAGCGCGCGAATCCTGCACTCTCAAAGGCCCAGTCGGCGAGCAACTGGATTGCCCTAGTTGTTACACCGGCTCCCCTTGCCTCAGGGGCAATCCAGTAACCGGCTTCCGCGACACCAGTTGACCTTCGTCGAAAGCGACGAGTCCGATAGAACCCAGTCGTGCTCCGGTAGCGGAAGCTGTTACTGCGAAGTGTGCACCCTTGTGTTCATCCCAGACTGTCTCAGACATTGGCCACGGTTAGCAATACAGCGTGCTTCATTTCATAAGGAATGGGTACGCGAGTCCAACGCTGAATGTCTGGGTTCTGGCAAGACTCAAATACTCAGGCAACATCATCGCTGTTCCACGGACGTAAGGTAACAACACCGTCACTCAGTGTGGGCTGGCTATTTTCACATCAGCCGCCGACTTTCGTCGTTGTGGGTGAGCCACTTTCGTTGATCCAAAGTGGACATCACAGTGTGGGCGTTACAGTGTGGGCCGTACAGGACTTGAACCTGTGACCCCTTGCGTGTCATGCAAGTGCGCTACCAGACTGCGCCAACGGCCCTTAATCAATCAGAGGTTAGCACTCGACTCGATCGCGGGATCTTCCGCCGGCCAAGGTAATTCGAGGGCAATCGCCTAGAATTCTGCCCGTGCCAGATACACCTCCCGATCGCACAGGCGAGGCGGCCATTGGTGTCAACGAAATCATTGCAAAACTCGTCACTTACCTCGTGGTGCTCGGGAGCACTCTTTTCGTCTTTGCACAACTCAATCCAACGCTGCTTTTCAGCAGCTCAATCGATGTCGGCGGTGACAACGCCGCGCATGTTGCCGCGTCATACTTCTTCGTACATCACCTTTTTCCCCACCTGCAGCTGTCCGGCTGGGATCCCGAATGGTTCGGAGGATTCCCGCTCTATGTCTTCTATTTTCCCCTCCCGGCGGTCATCACCGCGATATTGACCGGAATCGTCCCCTTCGGCACCGCCTTCAAGATTGTCACGGTGCTTGGATCGGTACTCCTACCGCTTGCCGCCTATCTCTTTGCCCGTCTCGCCGGTTTTCGCCGTCCAGTCCCCGCCCTGATGGCCGTTTCCTCGCTCAGCTTCTTGTTCAACACCTCCTACACCATCGACGGAGGAAACATTCCATCGACGCTTGCTGGCGAATACTCGTTCAGTCTCGCGCTGATCTTTGCACTGTTGTTTCTCGGCACATTGATCTTCACCCTGCGCACCGGCAAAAAGAGGTGGATCCCACCGATCCTCTTTGCGCTGACGCTTTTGTGTCACGTCGTCCCGGCACTTTTCGTAGCTGGAGGTGCCATTGTATTGATCCTCGTCTGGCGGGGCCGCGCGCGTGCGTTTCACATCATTGTTCCGCTCGGAGTGGTCGGCGCTCTCTTGAGTGCGTTCTGGTTGATGCGTTTTGGACTTGATCTTCCCTATTCATCTTCGATGGGGTACACGAGGATCCCCGGCCTCTTCCATATCCTCTTCCCGACATCGGCAGAGGTAGCGATACCGATTCTTGCGATCGTTGGTTCCGCCTATGCAGTCGCGCGCGGTCAGCGGGTCATCCTCGCTCTCTCATTAATGGCAGTTGGATCTGCATTCGCGTTCTCTGTCCTGCCGTCCGGTCTCGTGTTCAACGGCCGCTGGCTCCCCTTCTGGTTTTTTACCACCGCGCTCATCGCCGGATACGCAATTGGCGAACTTGGTTCGAGTTTGCTGAGACTTGTGAGATTCGACTGGCTCAACGCCTCCTTGACACCCGCGATTGCGTCACTTGGGATCATCGCGATCATCGCTGCGTACCTCGGGGTTCTTCCCCTCTATGCAACACCAAGTAGCGCGACAAGCTTTATTCCCTCCTGGGTCTCTTGGAACTATTCCGGATATGAGGCGAAATCCGGATGGCCGAACTATCAGTCGATGGTCGCGATGATCAAGCGCTCAAGCGCGAAGTATGGCTGCGGACGACTTGACTACGAATACTCGCCCAACTTCAGCACACCATTTGGTTCAACGCTTGCACCGATGTCACTCCCGATGTGGACGAACGGATGCATTCAGGTCGCAGAGGGTGTGTACTTCGAATCTTCGACCAGCACGCCATTTCATTTCCTCGATCAGGCCGAACTCTCGATAGAGCCATCAAACCCGGTCGTGGGCCTGAACTACCAGACGCTCAACGTCGCAGATGGCGTCCGTCATCTCGCCCTCACCGGCGTCAAGTACTTCCTCGCAAACTCGGCCCAGGTGGAGGCCCAGGCCGTAGCGGATCCACAGTTGACCGAGGTAGGTTCGACACCAGCTGACCCCGCGGCCGTTGAGACCTCTCCGACATTTCACGATCCCAACCCAAGGTGGATCCTCTATCGCATCGGCTCTTCCCCACTCGTACGCTCACTTTCATTCACACCGGTCGTCGAAACCGGCGGCTCACACGTGCAGTGGCTGAGCACCGCGCTCGACTGGTATCAGTCCGAACGTGACTGGCCGGTGGTGCTGACAACAGCTGGACCGAAATCTTGGTCGCACGTGAAGATCGGCACCCTGGTCGCACCGCGCGCCGGCGCAAGAATCAGCGGCACCTCGATAACAAAAATCCACACCACGAATAATTCGATCAGCTTCCATGTCAGCAACGTCGGCCGACCCGTGCTGGTCAACATTCCCTATTTTCCGAACTGGAGCGCGAGAGGAGCCTTGGGCCCATACCTCGCCTCTCCGAACATGATGGTGGTGGTACCAAGTGCGCATGACGTCACACTGACCTATGAAACAACATTCAGCGACTGGGTCGGACGGTTCATCACCCTGGTCGGCCTCGTGGCACTTTTCTTCCTGCGTCGCGACCTGCCACAAGATACCTTTCTTGTAGAAGAACGACCAGGCTGGCTCCAAGGGCCCGATACGCGAGCCCAGCGCGAGGGGCGCCGGGAGGAAACTCGCGGAGATGGTCTCGGGGATCCGAATGAAGATCCGGCCGATGAATCTTCCACTCCAAACCCCGAACTATCTGGCGAACAGCAGTTCGCGCTTGATAACGAGCAGGATGTCTTGTGAGTGCAGTGAACATCGACCCCCGTGAACCGGAACTCCTCCCCGAAGTCTCTGTCGTACTTCCGACGCATAACGAGGAACTCCTGTTGGCAAACACGGTTGCCACGATCACCACGGAACTTGCCAGACGTGGCCTTCATTACGAGATCATCGTCGTGGAAAACGGGTCGACGGATGCCACCCCCGCCATCGCAAAAGAGCTCGCGGATGAGATGCCGGAGCTGCGCGTCGTGGTGCATCAGGTCGGCGACTACGGAGAGGCGCTCTATCTGGGGATACGCGCAGCACGTGCTCCAGTCATCACCACCTTCGATGTCGATCTCTTCGACTTTGGATTCTTCGATCTCGCCCTAAGCAGCTTGCGTAACAATCATGCAGATATCGTCATCGCAAGCAAACGGGCCAAGGGAGCTCGTGACCGGCGTCCCCCAATACGCAGGGTCCTTACCTTTGGATTCATGATAATGCTGAGAGTGCTCGTCGACCTCCGAGTCACTGACGCACATGGCATGAAACTCCTGCAAGGACCAGTGGCCAATTCAACAGCTGAGCGCTGCGTCATGCGGGGGAGCCTGTTCGATGTCGAGCTCGTCATCCGTGCCACAAAAATGGGTGCCCGCATCGTCGAGATCCCCGTCTCTGTGCGGGAACTTCGGCCACCGCGTACGGGAATCGTCCAACGGACGCTCGAGTCTCTCATCGGCGCGATACGACTCCGGTCAATCTTAAAAGCAGAGCAATGACCTAGACCGACAATTGCGGTGCGCACTACCGTCCAACGAGTTGGGCAACCAGTTTGCTCAGATCCAAATTTGCGAGACGCAGCTGCGCAGCAGCTGTCGCCAAGGAGATCTTCGCGTTCGAGAACGTGGTCGCCTTGGCTGAAACTGGAGATCCCGAGAGCGCGAGCAGCGATCCCTGCGTTGAACCAAGCTCCGAGATAATCGTTGCCGCCAGCGACTTCAGAGTCTCATCCAGAACCTGCTCTGAGTGCAGCGATGGGAGAGTTACGCGCGATATCGCAATCGCGGCTGCGGCAGAACTCTCCTTCTCGGAGAGCTGCGCGGCCAATCCGATCAAGACATCGACGTTGGCAAGAAGATGGACCTGAGGCACGAGCAGATTCAGGACGCGGAGATTCATCACCTGGCTTACCTGACTTGCCACCATCGCAACGGAGGTGTCATCTGCCGCCCCCGCGGCGAGCGAATTGAGCCTTGCCATGGCCAAATCGACCAGATCCGTCAACTGGGAGCGATTGCTCTCTTGAATCATTATCTTGGTCGTCAGCGAGTTCACGAGCGACAAGAGCGCGCTTTGGCGGACCAGAATCGCGCGGGAGAACCAGCCCTGCGCCTCGGACAGCGTGACTCCTGGCGGCAGCACAGCCGAGGAGCTGTCCGGTGAAACCGGAGGAAGTTGAGCGAGCTTCATGGTTCGCTTGGAGCTTTGCAGCATCGCCAGCACCGAGGAGGTGCCGAGGCCAGATGTCGCACGAAGTCCGGCGGCAAATGCAGCCGGAGCCGCGCCAGCGATCAGCCCGAAGGCGGCCACAAGCACGCACGCGCTGGCCTTGCGCGCCATTTGTGTACCGCTCTGTCGGTGGAAGGAAATCATGTGCGCTCCTCGGTAGGGGTTTACCTATCAACACCCCTCTGACCAGCACCTCCACTATTGCATGTATCGACCGAGGGTATCGCCCGCATTTGTTAGCGAAGCGTAAGAGGAATATTGAGAACATGTTGCAAAGGCGCCGACACTCGAGGGCCGCATTCCACTACCGTTACTGCCCATGCCCGAAACCAAGGCCAACTCCGAGCGCGGGCGCCGACACGGTCTGAGGCGCTCGACGCGGCCGACGCGTGCACGCACGGCACTGACTCCAGCTCTCGCGAAGACCTTTCGCAGACGACGCATTCTGTTGTTTTTTGGCTCGATAATCGGACTGTTCGTGCTTGTCGTCGGCGGCGTGTTCGGCTACGCATACTGGCGTTACGGCCAATTTCCGAAGGTCAATATCCCCGGCCTTAACTCCCGACCGACAACCGGCGCGTTCGACATCTTGATTGTCGGTTCCGATTCGCGCGCCTTTGCCGGAAACACCGGTGCAAATTCCCAGGCATACGGGTCGAGTTTAGCGATCGGAGGCCAGCGCAGTGACGTCACGATCATCGCTCGTGTGGATCCCGCCAACCAGACGGTGCACCTTCTCTCGATACCGCGCGACACCTACGTCAAGATTCCCGGACACTTCGCGTATATCTCGGGATACAACCGGATCAACACGGCATTCAACAATGGTCCGCAGTTGCTTGTTCAGACGATTCAGCAGAATTTCCACATTCCAATCTCTGACTACATCGATATCAACATCGAGGGCCTGACGAACATGGTGAATGCGATCGGAGGTGTCTACCTCGACTTTCGCTATCCGGTCTATGACCTCGAGTCACATCTCGGCATCTCCAGGGTCGGCTGTCACCTAGTGTTTGGATCCCAGGCGGTCGCGCTCGTCAGAAGCCGCCACCTGTATTACAAGATACATGGCAAATGGAACTACGACGGGCTCTCGGACTGGAGCAGGATCCAACGACAGGATGCCTTTTTCAGAGCGCTCCTCCCGCGTCTGAAAGGAATCGTCACCAGTCCGACCGGGATGAACTCGTTTCTCGGAGCGGCCCAAAAGAACATCACCATCGACCGGTCCCTCTCGGTGGGCGAGATCATTTCGCTCGCTCGAATCTTTCGGCACATTTCGGGCTCCTCGCTTGTCGCGCAAACGCTCCCGACCGCCCCTGCGGTGATCAAAGGTGAGGACGTAGTGATCCCTGCACCACAACAGGATGCCAATGTGATCGCGGCGTTCCTCGCGATCGGATCGACGAAGACGACGTCATACCCCCTGCCACATTTACGTAGCAGCGACGTCGCGACGGCTCTCCTGACGGCCGCAACAGTCGTGGTGGCAAACGCCGGCGTGACGGTAACGACCATCCCTGGCATTCCAGCTCCAAGCACCTCCCAGATCGTTACGAATACCCAGCCCGAGCCATGGAACCCTGTTCCATGCCACGTGGGTGGTTAGTCGGGAGCCGTCCAACGGTCGATGACACCTCACCGGCCTAGGATCTCAACGGTGAGTGATCCCTCTGACCGCGACCTTTCAGAAAAAGATCCATCCATCCACGACAGCCACAGTGCATCAGGCGAGACCTGTTATGTGGTCGTCGATGTCGAAACGACTGGATTGCGACCTCAGGAGAGCAACATCATCGAGATCGCAATCGTCGGCCTCGATAAAACCGGGAACCCGACCTCTGAGTGGACATCACTGATCAATCCACTCGGTACCGGAGCACTCGGGGCGGAGCACATTCATGGCATCACCCGATCGATGGTCGAAGATGCTCCAGTATTCTCCGAACTTGCAATGGAGATTCTCGATCAGCTCGTCGATCACATCATCGTGGGACACGTGATTGAGTTCGACCTCGGCCATCTTGCCAGCGAGTTCACGCGCGCGAAGATCCCCCTCCCCAATCTTGGTTCTGTTTCGCTTTGCACTCGGAACCTCGCGCGACGCTCCCTCGCTATTACTCCAGTCACGCTTGAAAACTGCTGCGCTCAACTCGGAATCACCATTCACGGAGCGCACAGTGCACTCGGCGATACCCGCGCTACCGCTGAGCTGTTCCGCGAGATGCTCGCCAGTGTCGACGAAACAGAGCTTCAAAGACTGCACGAGGACCTTGCGTTAATTGCGTGGTCACGCCCGATGTTTACCGGCCAGGCCTCGAACGCAAAACCAAGGCTGGCAGGCTAGACGCGCGGCTCACTTCCTCCGAGTTCTCTCGAGAGAGATATCAGACGGTCGAGCGCTGCGAGCGCGGCACCGCTATCAATGCTCTCTTCTGCGAGTGCGAGTCCCGCAGCGATGTCTTTCGCAATATCAGCCACAACAAGGGCTGCCGCTGCATTCAACAGCACAATGTCGCGCTGGGGACCCGCTGCTCCAGAAAGTATTGCGCGAAGTCGTTCGGCATTATGTGCGGGATTTCCCCCTTGAAGGTCCGAGAGCATGGCTGGAGCCAGGCCAAGGCTCTGGGGATCGAGCTGATAACTTCTCCTTTCGCGAGCGCCATCAGGCGAAAGCGAGGACTCGAATATCGTTGAGGTTGTCACGGTGGAGAGTTCATCAAGTCCGTCATTGCCGTAACAGACGATTGCGTGGTGCGAACCGAAAGCCTCGAGGACGCCGAGCATCTTTTCCGCCATTGCCGGATCTCCGACACCGACGACCTGTCTCGTCACGCCTGCCGGGTTGGCCAGCGGACCAAGGACATTGAAGATCGTCGGCACACCGAGTTCGCCTCGCACCGGTGCTACAAAACGCATCGCGGGATGGAATCGCGGAGCGAAGCAGAATCCAATTCCCACGGATTCGATGCATTGCTTGACACCGTCGGGGCCAAGTTCGATCGCGACCCCAAGAGCTTCGAGAACATCTGCCGAACCCGACTTTGAAGATGCCGCCCGACCACCATGTTTTGCAACAACCGCTCCGGCGCCCACGGCAACAAACGCCGCTGAGGTCGAGACATTGATCGTCGTCGAGCGATCACCTCCAGTTCCACAGGTATCGATCGCGTCGACCTCAAGATCGACATGTTCGCCCGCTCTGCGCATCGCCTCGACAAAACCGGTAATCTCATCGACCGTTTCGCCCTTGGTCTTCAATGCCGCGACGAATGCCGCAATCTGTGTTGGCTTGGATTCTCCCGAGAGAATCGCCTCGAACGTCGCGCTCGCAAGCGTCGAGCTGAGATCCTCGCGTCGAAAAAGCTGGGCGAGCACGGCGGGCCATCCGACAAAACGCGAAGAATCAGATACGCCGTTCATCTCCAAAGGCTCGACGAGACCGGCAGGAAATCGACGCCGACTAAGCAGACTTACGACGCTGGCGACTCACCCGCCGACGCTCGCGCTCGTTGAGTCCGCCCCAGACGCCCTCGCGCTCGCGATGCGCGAGCGCGTACTCCAAGCAGGTCTCGCGCACCGGGCAGACATTGCAGATGGCCTTAGCCTCTTCTGCCTCTTCCTCGGTCGTCGGGTAAAACACCTCTGCGTCGATACCCTGGCATGCTGCTCGCTGGCGCCAACTGGCGTTCATCGGACTTCTCTTTCCTCTTAGCTGTCGATCCGTCAAGATCGTTCATCCCCTAAAACTAGGCCATATGGCCTGGATTTTGAACCCGGTTCATCCCAGAGCCGCGCCGACGGGCCCAATCGAACGAAGGGAGCAGCCATTGTGCTATATGGAAAGCCATCTGTAAAGGCCAAATGCAAGATTTCTTCTCCACCTCAACTCCAGTCGGCGACAAGGGCGTCCTTTGTCTCGCGAGATAGGGGGTATTCGTGCTGGTAAGAGGGGTGCTCAACAACGAGCACGGCCCGCTCGGCGATGAATCTCCGCTGCTCGGAAAGGTCCAGCCGAAAACGCACATAATGGACCGCGGCAGTGGTCTCCTCCCGGGTCAGCTGCGAGGCATGCCCCTCGTCGAGTTCGCCGCGGACGTTGAGCAGATCTGCCCCCTGTCCGATCCTCAGAACGAACGATCGCTCGATGCCAACGAGTTTCGGGAGCCACTCGCGTAGCTGTGCCTGAGAGGTGAGTTCGAGGAATACCGTCATGGAGAGCTCCCCAACCTCGGGAATCAGCAGATTGTAGGCGTGAAGCTCTTTCTCGAGTGCCGCATCACTCAGAATCTTCTCTGCGCGGGCCATCTCTTGGATCTGGAAGCGCATCGTGGTTCTGTTCTCGAAGACAACGGTGACGATCGGTCCAACCCCGATTCTGCGCAGTTTCTTGAGCGCGATGACCTCCCGCCGAAAATCCTCACGCTCGCGCTCATAGGCGCGAACATCACTGATATCACCCAAACTGAGTTTGTTCATCGCTCACCCCCTCGCGATTCCATAGGCCCGCGCCACCAGGCCGATCGGATGTTCCGGTTTCAGCCCCGTCTCTTGCAAGATCGAGGTATTGGCAAGATGACAGTCTCCACACACGACGTCGGCATTCGCACCGTTGACGGCGCGCGCGAGTGGACGCGCAACCTTCCTCGCGAGTTCATAGTTCTCTTTCCGATAGCCCCAGGATCCGTCGATCCCCGAACAGCGATCGATCACGGTGACGGCAGCTCCCGTGAGTGCCATCAGGTCCCGACTCTTGAATCCAATATTCTGTGCCTGCAGGTGACAGGCGAGATGATAGGCAACACTTTCGACGCGCTCTCCGGGAAAGTGCAGATCAAGTGGGCGAATTCCGGAACGATGACCCTCGATGAGGTACTCCGCTGCATCATAGGTATGCGCCGCAACAAGATCGGAATCGGCTCCGGGGGCATAGATCGGATAGTCCTTTTTGATCACATAGGCGCAGGTCGGTTGCGCTACGACGATCTCCCTGCCCATCCGTACCTCCTTGACGAGTGAGGAGACGTTCTGTCTTGCCGAGGCCTCGAAGTGTTTGAGATCCCCGTTATGCAGCCAAGGCGCACCACAACATCTGGATCGCTCAGGAAGCGAACAGGCAATGTTGTTGTGCTCTAAGACGGCGACGACATCCTTACCAATCTGCGGATCCATGTATTCGACAAAACACGTCGGAAAGATGCTCGCCTCGGCAACCGGTGGCGGAGACGGCGCGTGGACACGGCGCGTGAACCAGGTGGAGAAACGAACGCGTGCATAGGGAGGCAGCATGCGCTCGGCATGAATCCCAACCGTCGCCTGCATCGCCTTTCTCCCGAGTGAACCCGTCCTCGCGGTGACCGCATTGACAACCGGTGCAGCGGACGTCGAAACCTTTCCAATCAAATCCGTCCTTCCGAGCAACTGATCCGTCACCTTGACGAGGAACGACCGGGGGCTCTGGTACTTGACGGCATGGGCGCGCATCATCAGTCGGGGAAAGTCCAGGTTCCACTCGTGCGGAGGAACATATGGACACTTCACATAGCAGAGCTTGCACTGATAACACTCATCGACAACCTTGTCCTGCTCAGAGTCCGTGAGTTCCGAGACCACTCCGTTGTGCCCATCGATCAGGTCAAACAGTGTCGGGAACGAGGGGCAGAGATTGAAACACAGTCGACATCCATGACACGCGTCGTAGACACGCTCCAGCTCCTCGCGAAGATCTGGCTCGTCGAGGTATTTCGGGTGCTTCGGGTCATATGTCGTCGTCATGATCTGCCATTCCTCTATACACGCGCTTGACCCTCTCGGCTTGCATACTCGTGTGGGCGGAGCTTTCGCCCCGCCCACACGAGTGTTCCCTCTCCTTGCAGGTACGTTGCGCCCAATTAGGCGCTTAGAGAGACAACGCCCTGTTGAAAGCGTCCGGCATGGCTCTTTTCCGCGCGTGCGAGTGTCTCCAGCCATTCGGAGATCTCCTCGAAGCCCTCCTCGCGCGCGATCTTTGCAAAACCCGGGTACATCTCGGTGTACTCGTAGGTCTCACCAGCCACCGCGGACTTGAGATTGTCAACCGTCGAGCCGACAGGTTCCCCCGTCGCCGGATCGCCGACCTCGCGAAGGAAATCGAAGTGACCAAATGCGTGACCGGTCTCGCCTTCGGCGACCGAGCGGAACAGTGCGGCGACATCCGGGTACCCCTCGACGTCCGCCTTCTGCGCGAACCACAGATAGCGCCGGTTTGCCTGACTCTCGCCGGCAAAAGCCTCCTTGAGATTCTCCTCTGTCTTCGAGCCTTTCAATGCAGGCATTATGCGTCCTTCCTCTCCATCCGCGGAGAATATCTAGCTTCCCGCTCCACTTTAGAGTCATTCTAATCTGGTGCGCCAAATTTGCAGCGATTTGTTCCGAGATCGCACAACTCCACCATCAAGGTGGATTCACATTCACTCCGGAGTGTGGCGACCAGACGAGACCGGTCTCCGGGCGATTCAGCGATACACCGTCCGTTGGTGCAGAGCCCCGGGGCCACTTAAACGATCAAGGAAGAGCAGACCGTCAAGGTGATCGACCTCATGCTGGATCGCCCGGGCCTCGAACCCCGAACTCTCAATTTCGATCCGAGATCCCGTCAGATCGAGGCCCTCAACGACCACCTCCGTGGCACGTGCGACATCGCCCGTCAGGTCGGGAACGCTCATGCAACCCTCCCGCTCGACACGCGCCAAACCAACGATGGCCACAACCGGATTGAATATCACCAGCTCGCCATGACAGACGGTCGTTCGTCTATGCGCAGAACAATCGATCACAAACGCGCGCAGGTTCACGCCGATCTGCGGCGCGGCGAGACCGACACAGGCGGGCGAGGCGCGCATCGTCTCGAGCATGTCCCGGGCGAGTCCAAGCGCGGCGTCATCGATCTGGTCAACCTCGCGACAACGACTGCCGAGCTCGAGATGCGCGATGGTGACGATAGGGCGAATTGCCATGGAGAACGTTTAGAACCGCGCTAGAAGAGTTCATTGCCACCTGCGTGAACGACGCAGGTGATGCCGAGCAGCTGGGACACGGCTTTGATTTCCCTGGACAGAATCTCCTCGGTACAGGTCGGAGAAGTTGCGATGTTCAACAACATGACGTAGCTTGCCGCACCATTTTCTTCAATGCGATGCGTCGATAAATCGATGATGTTTCCGCCAAGTTCGGCAATGCGCATTGCGATCGTCGAGACGAGACCAGGACGATCCGCTCCATGTACCGAGACGGCTACGGATTCGCCGCGGAATTCGACTACAGGCTGCTCGGACAGCGGCCGAATGATAATTGACAGGTCGAGACTCTCCTGCACCTCACGAAAGGACTCCTCAAGTCGCTCGAGCGAAAGTCGGCGCGGCACTTCGACGATCAACATGATGGCAAATTGACCACACAGGATCGTCATCCGCGAGTCTTCAATATTGCACCCTTCATTGGCGAGAACCCCCGTCACGCCCGCGACGATCCCGGGCCGATCAGAGCCAATCGCGTGCAACGAGAACCGCGGCATCCCTTCAGGCTACCTGGACGACTCCGCGGTTAAGCGTCATCTTCATCGTCGCCGGTTGCAAGCGCAGCAAGTCTCGGGAGAAGTTCATCGACGCGCTCTTTCGCTCCCCGAATCCTTCTGTCGAGCTCCTCGACGATCTCCACCGCGCGCTGAAAACGCGACTCGAGAACATCGAGGTCGACCTGCCCCTGGTCAAGCTCTTCGATGATCCGGTCGAGTTCGCTGGCCGCCTCGCTGTATCCAAGATCAGAAACGTTCTTTTGCGCCATCTCCGTCACGATCTCTCCTCATCTTTATCCGAAATTGACCCAGATGCACCTGACGAAATGCTCGCTCCCAACTCACGCACTGCGTCGACGGTTGCATCAATCTCACCACCCGCGAGTCGTGCAAACAATCTCTGGCCCACACTCACCTCGTGAGCCGACCGGAGAACTCTTCCATCGACGTCACGCAGTACTGCCCAACCGCGCGCAAGCTGACGTTCCGGCGAAAAGGCCCGCAAAAGCTCGCCACGTTGTCGCATCGACTGGACATACTGCTCCTCGCTAGATGAGAGAGCACGGCGCAACAACACTGTTCTTTGGGCGAGCTCAGCGCGCTGTGCGCGAACAAGATGCGTCACCGCACTTGCGACGCGCGCGCGTCGCTCCACCCTTGCGCTCTCATGACGCGACAAGAGAGCACCCGCCGATCTCGTGATCATCGATCGACGGGAGAGGAGATGCTGCTCCGCTCCAAGTAGACACGTGCGGGCAAGGCCACTGATGTGCGAGACGCGATCGAGAACCCCTTCCCAGTAGGCAGCCACGCGGGCCACAATCGCCTCTCCGCACGCGGTCGGCGTAATGAACGACGCACCGGCGACAACGTCTGCGACGCTGTGATCTCCGGTGTGGCCGATCCCCACCCAGATCGGTACAGGGAAACTTGCAATCGCGCGCGCCACGACTTCAGAGTCGAATGCCGCAAGATCATTTCGTGACCCACCGCCCCGTACGATGATGCACAGATCCGGTCGAAATGCACGCAATCGGTCGAGTGCCTGGGAAATCTGGCTCGGTGCCTCGGCGCCCTGGACAAGTGAATGGATGAGTTCGACCTCGAACGCGAACCCGGAACGCTCAAGTTGACCGAGAAAGTCCTTTTGTGCTTCAGATCCCTGACTTGTGACGAGCCCGATCCGAAGTGGCACAGGGGGGATGCCGAGTTGACGGTTGCGCTCGAGAAGACCTTCGAGTTCAAGGGTGGCAAGAAGTTTCTGTCGCGCCGCGGCTATCGTGCCGAGCAGCGCCTCGACGTCGATCTGGGTGAGTGTAAAGCGGATACGGCCTGCTGCCTCCCAGACCGATACCTTCCCGAGCACCCTGATCACCCGTCCAACCTCAAGTTCTACATCAGCGGCACGTAGCGATGCCTCGACGGTACGCCACTGCGTGACCCAGCACGCCACCTCGAGCTGCTGGGTTGGGCGCCCCTCTCCGCCTTGGTCTGCGAGCTCAATGAAACGATGGCCATTGCTCACGCGGAGCGACCGAATCTCTCCCGTGACCCAGCATTCGTCGGGGAACTGATCCGAGAGCGCCCGCTTGATCCGCGCGTAGAACTGTGCAATCGAAAGTGATTCGCGGTCACCTTCGATGGGTTTCTCCCCCCCCTCTTCGGTGTCGCGCCGAACAGCTGGCCTGCGCTTTGGCTTTGGCGGAGTGATGGCGTCCTCGGTGGCCCGCTGACGAAGGAGCTCGATACGCATCTTCAATCGTTCGGCGACGTCATCTGGGCCAACTAAACCCCCGGGACTTGCCGATTCTGCGTCAGCGGACGGGTCCTCCACCTGAGCAATGCTGCGCGATTCGCGAAGCCGACGTGGCTTCGAAGCTGGCTCATCTGGCTGTCCTCCAAAATCAAAACGCTGTTCTTCCAGAGGACCCATCTGCACAGGCTACCTGTATGGCCCGAATTTCCCTAACTTTCCCGCATGCCAGGTCGATGTGCATACGGGGTCAACGCGCGTGCGAAGATGGGTGCGACGAGTCGGCCGGGTGGCCGCGTCATCGGTGCGCAATCGCCGGTGCCGAGGAAGGTCGGGGCTCCAAAGGGCAGGGTGCTCGCTAACGGCGAGTCGGGGTGACCCGCAGGAAAGTGCCACAGAAAATAGACCGCCGATGGCCCTTCGGGGCACAGGTAAGGGTGAAACGGTGCGGTAAGAGCGCACCAGCGAATCCGGTGACGGGTCCGGCTTGGTAAACCCCACCTGGAGCAAGGTCAAGCAGGAGACGGGCGGCCCGTCCAGTGTCTCCAGGTAGACCGCTGAGATGGATGGCCACCGTGTGGACGACCTCCACATACAGAACCCCGCCTATAGGCCGACTCGTCACCACGACTCGCGAGCAATCACAAAAAGGGTCCGTGAACTGCTCTTGTATTCTCTGCCGCCAACTGGCATTGACGGCTGTCCGCACCAGATCTGCGTAGGGCCAACCAATACGACCTGACAGCATTCGGAGGTAGACGACCGTCGGGGCGCTTGTCGCCCCGAATGGTCAGTCCTCGGGGGTGCAGTCTCAAGGATAAATCTGGGCCGATTGCGCAAATCCCGGTCATGCGAGACCAGCGAAACACCAAGTCGATTCGCCCTCGCCGCGAACCGGCGATCTGTGTCATGAGCCCGTAGATCAGGTGCATCTCCAACCGGCCCACGATCGACGCGCAAACGGGCCAAGACATCCACAAGGAACCCACCCTGGCCCCGGGGAAGGACGGAAACCGATTCGTTGCGCACCGTTCAACTGAAGAGGATGTCGATGGCCGCGGTGCTCGCCGACGCGCGACAAAACAAAGGCGAGGGGATATCCAGCGCTCGAGCGGGTACCGACCACGCCACGGGCCTGATCGCGTTCATCTTCCAGCTGCATCACCAGTTCGCCGGTGACAAGATCACCTTGATCCAAGATGGTCTGTAGCGTCACCCGTGCAGAAAGATGGAGACGTTCCTTGTCACCCAGTACTCCTCGTTGACCGTCGAGCGACTACCGACTCTTGAGTCTCTCCCCAACCCGTTCGAAGCGCTCCGGGGCAACCTCAGGGGCGAAGAGTTGGCGAACCTGTGCCTCGACAACACCAGCGATACCGAATATCGCGCACGACGAGGTGTCCGTCGGATCAAAAGAAAATGAATCTGGTATTCGCATCCTTGCGACACACCGGTCTTTCCGTATGACCAGATTGTCGCTGTATTGCGCGAGTCTCTGGAATCTTCGAACGCCAAGAAGAGATATGAAAGCCGATCGAGTCGGAGGTGCCGTGTCGAAGAGTACTGGACGGAACGTTCTTTGACGCCGCACGCTCTCTTGAACGCCGCCCTTCACGATTATCACGACAGACAGAATGAACTACCTTTGCAAATCGTGAAGACGAAGACGCATTTGGCAGCCAGAGGCCAAACCCAATCGTCGACGAGTGGCCGCGAAAGCTTTCGGCGCGATATCCAAGGACTTCGTGCAATCGCGGTGATATTGGTCATTGGAAATCATGCGGGTATCCCAGGCTTTGCCGGCGGATATATCGGTGTCGACGTCTTCTTCGTCATCAGCGGTTATGTGATCACAAATTTGCTTTTACGCGAGACCGCGAAGGGTCTGCGCGTGGGATTAGCGGATTTTTATTCACGAAGGATTCGACGCATAGTCCCGGCGGCCACTGCCACACTGATCGCGACCATGCTGATAGCCGAGATCATGCTCGGACCTCGAATGAATCCGCAGCTGCCGGGTGACGTTCGCTGGGCATCGCTTTTCGCGGCGAACATTCGCTTGATCACCACCGGAAGCAACTACTTCGTGCCGGGGATCAGCCCTTCACTCATCACGCAGTTCTGGTCGCTCGCCGTTGAAGAGCAGTTCTACCTCTTCTTTCCCATCGTCATCTTCCTCGGCGCCCGCTACGTGAAAATGGAGAGGCGTTGTGCGGTCCTCTCGATTGCCATCGCGATGGGGATCGCGCTCTCGGCATGGTGGTCCGTCCAGATCTCTGCGGGCGAGCCAACCGCGGCGTACTACTCACCATTCACGAGGTTCTGGGAGCTCGGTCTTGGCTGTCTTATGGCGACCCTCACGACGGGCCAGGCGACGCGAACCGTCCGGAGTGAGCAAATCGCCGTTTTCTTGGGCGTCGGCCTGCTCGCCACCGCCTTAGTAGAACTGAATTCGTCGAGCATCTATCCGGGCTCACTCGCCTGGTTGCCCTGTGCATCGGCCGCCGTCTTCATCTGGGCTGGCGTCACCGGGCCGCGTACGGTACTCGGAAAGCTCTTGTCGAACCGGGCCCTCGGCTACGTCGGCGACATCTCCTACTCGCTTTATCTCATGCACTACGTGTGGTTGAAGCTTCCCGGGCAGCTCGCGACTCCGCTGACTGGTTGGACGTGGCGCACCGTCGAGATTGCGGGAACGGTGGTCTCCGCGGCGCTCTCCTATCACCTCCTGGAGAATCCGATTCGCCGATCCCGGCGACTCGCGAACGATCGCATCGCGACGGCGCTCCTTCTCTGTGTCTGTATCGCCACCTCATGGACGGTGTCGATCGGCGTGGCAAGACTTGCTCACCTCGGCTGATCGCAACAGTCCGGACCTGGGATCTGGTCGCTAGTTCCATCCCGTAATGAAAGCAGGGTTCATCGTCGTGAGCCGTACATGGTAGATGCGTGCCATTTCGCGGATGACGTACGTCGCAATCACGTCTTCGCCGGCGAAGGAGAGGTGGATGCCGTCGGTCTGTCGAAGGGTCGTCTGCACATGGTTCACCTCCGCATTGCTTTGAAAGGCACCCTCAGGATTGGAAAAGAGAGCCCACGTTGACAAGAACGTGGTGTTCGGCTCGGACGTCGAGCCCTTTTTGAAAAGCGCGTTCAGAGTCTGCGTACCTTGGCTGTACGACGACGGCTGCATAATCGGCAACCCGATCCATAAGACGTACGCGCCGCTCAAAACCGCCTCGCGAGTCAGTTGTCGTACCCGAGCGAGGTAAGCGGACTTCCATGCGGTCGTCGGGAACTGGACGGCCGAGCCGTTCAGCTCGATGCCCTGCTGGTCGTTGCCTCCGAGGCAGACAACCACGAGCTGTGGGTGGATCCGCCGAAGGTCGGATGCGAGCTGCGCCGGCCAGTCGTAGTTCGCGACATCCGAAAGACCTGTCGACGACCTATCGAGCTGTACGAGACTCAGCCCAGACGTTGAGGCAAGGTGTCGCGAAAGGCCCCAGCCGAGGTCGTTGCCAAGAGAGTCCCCGATCTCGAGCACGGTGCACGAACCGACCGGCGCTGCCGGGGCAAAGGTCACCGAATGAGAGTTGCCCGACCGAAGATGCCCGTTCGATTCTGCCTGCACACGGCCGCTCAACGAAAGGCCGCACCCGCTGCCTGCACTGGAACGTGTCACGGCTCCGGTCACCGCGCCGAACACGGTGGTTGTCGTCGACGACCTCTTCGGGGCGGATGTGTGGATTCGGTGAGCGCCCTCGCCGTGCAGTGACGCGGGAGGAGACTTCGTCGTCGGCGAAGTGACGGTGATGATCAGTGCTGTCGCGATCAGACCTGCGAGCACGCTAAGAAGCTGCAGACGTAGCCGCCGGTCCGGAGCACGAAGGGTTGTGGTCAACGAGTCCATTCCTCAAGTGTGGCGTATGTGGCGGATTTCGACCGGCAAAGTGCATGTTCCTTGGGGATCCGACCTTCAACGGTGGCGAAGTCCAAGCCACCGATTGTGGTCGGCCGGAGATGGCGCGCGAGGAACTCGCGAGGTTGATCTCGAGGCCCTTGTGATCTCGCGATTGAGTGCGAACGCGAACCGCGCGCGGTTTTGGCCGCTTCGACATCGACGATCCAAGTCCCCCAGCTCCCAGCTCGGCATCAACAGCGGATCACTGCCGCGCGATCTCGATTGTTCATCGGGGATATTGACGGCGCCGGCGTTGAGAAATTCTCCAGACGCCAGTCTTGATCGCGCTCGGCACCGGCTATCCACAGCCGCTACCCCGCCGAAGCTCAAAGTCGGATGGTCCATGCTCGCTCCATTGCGCCAACCACGGCGCTCGCCAAACGATCTGCACCCGCCCCGGAAAAGTGCACGCCATCGGGATTTCGCATCAACTCAGAGGTGCCCCCGGGCCCCGGCAGGAACGCTGCGTACTGCCCGGCGGGGTTCGCGAAGAGCATCCAGGTCGAAACGAAGGTGACTCCGGCATGTGTCGCGGCTTCGGCTGCGTAGATCGCGTTCATCTGGGCCATCTCGGCGGAGAAATAACCCGAACCCATGATCGGCAAGCCGACCCAGATCACGTGGGCTCCTGCCTCGGTCGCCTCGGCCATCATCGTGGCGACTCGCTCGGCGTAGATCGAGCGCCATAGCGCGGTGCCGAATTCGACGGTGCGGCCCTGATCGACGAATCCTTGTCCGTCATCGCCGCCAAGCATGACGATAACTCCCTGAGGGTGGTACTGGGCGAGCTGCTGACTGAGGTGCAGCGGCCAGTTGTAGTAATCGGGTCTCGCAAGGCCAGTGTCGCCGACCGCGTTCTGGAGCACGGTGACGTGCTTGTTGGTGCCGAGCATGTCACGAAGACCAAAGCCGAGCTCTTCGCCGAGCGAATCGCCGATCTTTAAGAGCACGAGGTGATGCGACGCGATCGGTTGAACGATCGCGGGTAAACCGCCGCTCAACGTGGCCGTCCGATGCACCGATCGGTGACGTCGGCGGTGCGGAGCCAGTTGAACGATCTTGCCGTGCACGGGCAAAGCTGCGGTCGTCCGCGCAGCAACGTTCTCCGCCCGACCGGCCACAGCGGGAGGCACACCCAGGCCGAAGAGCAAGAGCGCGACCCCAATTCCTGGCAGCAATGGTCGCCAGCGGAGCACTCGAAGCACGTCGATCCCGGGCATACGGCGCAGGGTGCGACGGTCTGATCCAGCGAGGCTCTCGAACATCGCCAACTATATATCGCGTCGTCGGCGATTCTGGAGGGTTTCAAGTGACCGTTGTAGATCGGACCTCGAACGACACAAGACTGCCATCGGACAATTCGCTTGCCCCAGGTCGTCATGCGTGCTGTGGTAGAGCAACCCGCGAAAGACCCGATGACGAAAGGCGGATTCGAGTTCACGTTGGCGTCGAAGGGCTACCTATTCGCCGCACTCGATTTTCGGCCATGTGGCGCAAGGCCATCATCAATTCTGGCGCTGCGAGTTGGACTCGCCAGCACGCGCCGAGGCATCATGACGCGAGTCTGCTGATCCGCCACGGTGAATCATTCAGCGTCGTTCAGACGCGTCTTGATCATAAAAGGCGACGGAGGCGTTCGACACGCATGCGAAGCTGAGGCCAGATTGTGCATGAAGTGCAATGAAATCGCAGGTCACAGCGAGGTCGAGCCAGAAGTCTGCCCACAGCCCGACTCATCCCTGGTCCCTGTGTTGCGCCGCGCGAATGGGCGCGGGCCCTCGTGGCGCGCAAGACTCTCCAGAAGACGCTGCATTCGATAACGTGACCGAGTGAGAGCCTGATTGGAACATCGATCCACCCAGGTTCGCCATCAGCCACGTCGATGACACAGAGGAGGGCAGCTCATGATCACCACCGAGCACAACGACCGACTCACAAGGGTCGGCAAGGGAACTCCGGGTGGCGAGATGATGCGCCGTTACTGGCACCCGATCGCACCAAGCGCGAAGCTCGAC
>Ga0307373_10000864_pt1 | contig 58272 bp, 64 predicted proteins | sample OX2MG_FD_202534 | JGI IMG/M metagenome (GOLD analysis project Ga0307373, IMG submission 202534) | Soil microbial communities from Risofladan, Vaasa, Finland - OX-2 | ecosystem: Environmental > Terrestrial > Soil > Coastal area > Acid sulfate soil | place: Finland: Risofladan, Vaasa | collected... | reverse complement strand
AATCGATTTCCGTCGAGCGACTCGATGAGCCCGCTCACCCGCAGCTCGATGTCGTCGCGGATCGCGCGCACTTCGTCGAGCGATAGGCCCTTGGGGTCGCGCAGGTCCCAGTCGATGTAGCGCTTCCCCGGGATCACCGGGCACGAGTCGCCGCAGCCCATCGTCACGACCAGGTCTGCCCACCGAGCGAGGCTGTCCGTCAGCAGCTGCGGCTTCCGGTCCTTCAAGTCGATGCCCTTCTCGAGCATCACCGTCACGACCGCGTCGTGGATGTGCTCCGCAGGCTGGGTGCCGGCCGAGCGTGCCTCGTGCCGTCCCTCCGTCTGCCGCTCGAAGAGGGACGCGCTCAACTGGGAACGTCCAGCATTGTGAAGGCAGACGAAAAGGACTCGAGCCACGTTGCCCTACAGCTGCCCTGCGAGCCTGATCTGCCGGCGCAGGACCCAGCGGCTCGCCAGGTTGATGACCAGGACGAGCACGACCAGCACTAGAGCCGCACCCCATGCCTGGTCCTGCAGCTCTTTGTATGGCGTCAATGCGTAGTGAAAGACCGTGATCGGAAGTGCCTGGATCGCCTGTGTCGGGTCGAGGCTGAAGTGCTGGTTGCCGAAAGCGGTGAACAGCAGCGGCGCGGTTTCGCCGGACGCACGTGCGACGGCGAGCAGGGCACCTGTGATGACGCCCGGCGCGGCAGCAGGCAGGATGAGCTGCATCGACACCCGCCATCGCGGCAGCCCTAGCGCGAGGCCCGATTCCCGCAGACCGCCCGGGATCAGGCCGACTGCTCCTTCAGTGGTGCGGATGACTATCGGCAGCATCAGGACGGCCAGCGCCACCGATCCCGCGATCCCGGAGAAGTGGTGCAGCGGCGCGACCAGGAAGGCGTAAGCGAAAAGGCCGATCGCGATGGAAGGTGTTCCAACGAGCACGTCGCTTGCGAGCCGTACCCAGGTGGCCCATCGCGTGAAGCTGTACTCCGCAGTGTAGATGCCGGTCAGAACGCCGATCGGGATGGACATCAGCGACGCGAGACCCACGAGGATCCCTGTACCCACGATTGCGTGATTCACGCCGGCTCCGGGAACGCCCACCGGTCGCTCGACGTTCATGAAGAACTGCGGGTGCACGACGGACGACCACCCTTTCGACGCGGTGAACCACAGAACCAGCGCCAATGGCACCAGGGCCACGATCGTCAACAGGTACATCAGGGCAAGCGTCGTCCCGCTGGCATACCTGCGTCGCGCGGTACGGCTCATGCGGCCAACCTCGCCTGCGTGGAGCGGACGATGAGCAGCGCCACCAGGTTGACCACCAGTGTGACCGTGATCAGCACGATCCCAAGTTCCACCAACGCGGCGGGGTACAGCGTCCCGGTCGCTTCCGTGAACTCGTTGGCGATGACGCTCGCCAGCGTGTAGGCAGGGGAAAAGATGGAGTGTGGGATCTCGTAACGGTTCCCGATGACCATGGTGACCGCGATCGTCTCGCCGAGGGCCCGGCCCAGGGCAAGGATCGTGGCGCCGAAGATGCCGGCCCGCGCAGCGGGCAAGATCACCCTCCTGGTCGTTTCCCACCAGGTCGCCCCCAGTGCCACCGAGTTCTCGCGGAGGCCTCGAGGCACCGCGCGAATGACGTCACGCGAAATCGCGGTCAGCGTCGGAAGAACCATTATCGCCAGTACCAGGGCGGCGTTGAAGAGGCCGCGTACAGCGGGATCTCCCAGGAAGCCGATAAACCCGGCATGATCCGAAATTGGCACCTCGAGGTTCGCGTATGACCATGGGGCGAGAACATAGAGCGCCCAGATTCCGTAGACGACGCTGGGGATCGCGGCCAGCAGCTCGATCCCGGTCCCCACGAGACTCCGCAGGGCCTGCTGGCCATGCTCGGCAAGGACGATGGCAACCGCGACTCCGACGGGCAGAGCCAGGACCAGGGCCATGAAGCTCGTGGTGACCGTGCCGAAAATGGCGGGTAGAGCACCGAACGAGTCGGTGACCGGATTCCAGTCCGTCCCGATCACGAAGCCCAACCCGTACTTCTGCATCGCCGGCAGGGCCTGCAGCAGAAGGATCACGACGATGGTGATCAGGACGATCGGGGCGGTGGCGGACACGATCGAGGTGACCGTCCGAAATCGGTCTGGAACGGAAGCGGGCCGGTCGATCGTGGCCGGGAGCTCGTTGACGGTGGCGGCCAATGCTATCCAGCTTGGGAAGAGTGCAGGCGCGCGGGGTTTTCGCGGTCTAGCCGGTAACCGATTCCGCGCACCGTGACGATCGCGAAAGGTGCGATGTTGGCGAACTTCTCGCGGAGCCAGCGCACATGGACGTCGACGGTCTTTGGGTCGCCCGAGAAGTCCCGACCCCATACGTTCTCGAGGAGCACGCCCCGACTGTGCACCCGACCCGGGAACGCGAGGAGATACGAGAGCAGATCGAATTCGCGCGCGGTCACCTTTACGTCGTGTCCCCCCAGCAGCACGCGCCTGGCGGCCCGATCGATGGTGAAGTCGCCGATGGAGTCTTGTTCGGGTATCGACCTTGGATCGTTGGAGTCGGGTGCGGTACGTCGAAGGACCGCGTTGACCCGCGCCAGCACCTCGCGAATCGAAAAGGGCTTGGTGATGTAGTCGTCGGCTCCAAGCTCTAGGCCGACGATCTTGTCGACCTCGGCGTCCTTGGCGGTGAGCATGATGATCGGGACCCGGCTGTTCTTCCTTAGTGCGCGGCAGAAATCGAAGCCGCTCATCCCGGGCAGCATCAGGTCGAGCAGGATGAGGTCGGGTTTTGCCGTGCGGGCGGTTCGAAGGCCGGCCGAGCCGTCGCTTGCCTCATGCACCGAGAAGCCCGCCGACGACAGGTTGTACTTCAGCATCTCCCGGATTCCCTCGTCATCCTCGACGACGAGTACACGACCGGCGCTGCCGTTGCCGGCAGACCTTGTCATCCCAGCTCCACTACCTGGCCGGACTCCAGGAAGACGATGTCCTCCGCGACGTTGGTGACACGGTCCGAGATCCGTTCGAGGTTGTGCGCGACCAGCAACAGCGTGACCGCGCGCAGCGCCCCGTCGGTGTCCGTGGGCCCCTCACCCATCTCCTTGACCAGGTCCTCGAACACCCGGTGCCATAGGCGGTCAACCTCGTTGTCGCGACTGGCGACCTCGCGCGCTCGCGGGACGTCCTGGTCGATGATCGCTTCCAGGATGTCGTGTACCTGGCCGATCGCCAGCTCGCCCATCAGGCCGAATTCGGCACGAAGCAGCTTGTCGGGTAGAGCGACCAGGGTGCTCGTCATTCGCGCGATTCGAACGGCATAGTCGCCCATGCGTTCGAGCTCGGTCGCGATGTACTGAAGGCCCATCAGGTACCGCAAGTCGCGCGCCACCGGCTGCTGTGTCGAGATGACCATGAACACCTGCTCGCGGATCTGCCGGAACAGCTCGTTGAGGTGCTGGTCCTGGGTCCGGACCTTCTCGGCAGCAGACCCATCTCGCCGGCGCAGAGCGTCGAGCGCGGCCTCGATCTGCGATTCCACCAGGGTACCCATGCGCACCAACGACTCCCGTAGGCTGGCCAGCTCCCGCTCAAAGGTCAGGCGCGGCATCGCTAGCCGAAGCGTCCTGTGATGTAGGCCTCAGTCCGGGGGTCCTGGGGCTGGTTGAACAGGTCGGCCGTGGGGGCGAACTCGATCAGCTCGCCAAAACGGCCCTCCGGGTTCATGAGCATGAACGCGGTGAAATCGGATACTCGAGCCGCCTGCTGCATGTTGTGAGTCACGATTACGATGGTGTAGTCCTTCATCAACTCGGCCATCAGGTCCTCGATCTTCAGCGTGGCGACCGGGTCGAGGGCCGAGCATGGCTCGTCCATCAGGATGACCTCCGGGCTGACCGCAAGACACCGAGCGATCGCAAGTCGCTGCTGCTGGCCACCCGACAGCGATGTCGCCGGGGCGTCGAGCCGGTCACTGACCTCATCCCAAAGCGCAGCCTGCTCCAGGCTCTGGCGCACGACCCCTGCAATCCGGCTCTTAGACCAACCAAGAAGCCTGGGGGCGAAAGCTACGTTGTCGCGAATCGACATCGGGAACGGGCTCGGCCGCTGGAACACCATGCCCACCTTCTGGCGGAGCTCCAACAACCTGCGGGTCGCCACCACGTCCTCGCCATCCAGCAGCACTTTTCCAGTAGCCCGTGCTGACGGCACCAGGTCGTACATCCGGTTGAACACTCGAAGGAGAGTGCTCTTGCCGCAGCCAGACGGGCCGATGATCGCGGTGATCCTCTTCTCTGGAATCTCGAAGCTCACATCTCGGAGCGCCTGGTTCTTACCGTAGTAGAACGAGAGCTGATCGACCGTCAGCTTGGACTCTCCCGCGCCCGCCAGCGCACGAAGCTCAGGTCTGTCGGCCTGCGCTCGCGTGCGCATCAAAGGTCGAGCGTCTGCCATCCCCCAAGCTCAGGATAGGCCCCGCGAGGTTAAGCCTGGCTTATGCGCCGGTTAAGACTTGGTATGGGAGGGCGATGAAGAAGACCTGGCCCCCCTCCCGTGCGGTCTCGGTCCAGATCCGGCCATCCAGAACGTTGACCAGATGCTTGGTGATCGCCAGCCCCAGGCCGAAGCCGCCCGCCTCGCGAGGCCGCGCACGGTCGACTTTGTAAAAGCGCTCGAAGACGCGGCTCCAGTGCTCTGGCGAGATGCCCGGCCCCCGGTCGCGGACGCTGATCACGACCTCCGCCCCCGTCACCTGCGCCTGCACGTCGATTGCCGTCGCCGGTGGCGAGAACTTGACGGCGTTGTCCAACAGGTTGCCGAGAGCCTGGGCAAGCTTGGGGCGATCGGTGGAGATGATCAGGTTCGGCGCAACGGCCGTATTGATCGTGCGCCTCGGCCGGATGCGATCGACGGATTCGTGGATGAGCGCAGACAAATCGAAGTTGGACATTTCGATCGACATCGCGCCCATCTCGATATCGCCCAGCTGGCGAAGGTTGTCGATGATCTTGCTGATCAGGTCTGCCTCTTTGACGATTCGCTCCGCGAACCGTCTCCGGTCCTTCGCGGGTGGTTCGCCGAGCAGGCTCTCGGCGGTGAGTCGCAGGGACGTGATCGGCGTCTTCAGCTCGTGCACCAGATTGGCCACGAACTCCTGGCGTACGGTGGTCAGACGCTGCACCTCGGTGACGTCCGTCAGGTAGAGGAGCTTCTCGCCTTCGCGCCGCCCATCGACCAGCCTGGTCGCCACGGTCCGCCGGCGATGCACGAGCTGCGCCTCGGCGACGGAAAGGCCGGTTCTGACGATTTCGAAAAGGCGCGATTCGAGCGTCACCTCGACCAGGCTTGCGGGGAGTCGCGCCGGATCGATCTCGAAGAAACTCCGGGCAGCCTCGTTGGCTCCGACCACCCGGTTGGCCGGATCGAGACGGAGCGCCATCACCGGAGCGTTTTCGAGGAGGTCGGTGGGCTGGTCCATGGATGGTGAGCTCGGCTGAGGCGAATCGTCGTGGCGCCGCCTGTCCCAGATCACGGGCGGAGTATATGGGCCCGTTTTTGTCTTGCAGGCTTAAGCAGCGGTTAACCCCCGCTTAAACGGCTATCCATAACCTTGGGTGCGTAAGTCAACCGCGTTACAGGAGGGTTCGATGCTTGGATTCAAGACCGTGTGGCGGCTGATGCTGGTTGGAGCCACAGCGGCCATCATCGGGACGGCGTGCGGAGACACTGGCGGCGGCACGGCCACTTCATCTTCGAGCGGCGCGGACGTTGGCACCGGCTCTTTGACGGGCGCGGGCTCAACCTTTGACAATCCGCTGTTCTCCAAGGCGTTCTACGACTACTCGCAGAAGTACTCGCAGGTCTCTGTCAACTACCAGCCTGTCGGCTCAGGCGCGGGAATTCAGCAGTTCATCAAACAGACAGTCGACTTCGGCGCGACGGACGTGCCGATGGCACCGGCCGACATCGCTTCGGCGGGCGGTCAGGACAAACTGGTCCAGGTGCCTGTGACTCTCGGCGCCGTGTCCATCGCATACAACCTTTCCGGGGTGAGCAAGCTTCAATTGGACGGCCCCGCGCTGGCCAACATCTACCTCGGCCACATCAAGAAATGGAATGATCCGGCGCTCACCGCGCTCAACCCGGGCGTCAACCTCCCGAATTCCAACATCACGGTCGCGCACAGGTCCGACGGGAGCGGTACGACCTACATCTTCACCGATTACCTGGCCAAGGTCTCGGACCAGTGGAAGAGCAGCGTCGGCGTCGCCAAGTCCGTTAAATGGCCCACCGGCGTCGGTGGCAGCGGCAACCAGGCGGTGGCCCAGACAGTCACCTCGACCGATGGCTCCATCGGTTATGTCGAGCTTGCATACGTCGTGCAGGCATCGATGAACCAGGCTTACATCAAGAACGCCAACGGCCAGTTCGTCCAGGCGAGCGTCGCCGGCGCGACCGCCGCTGCGGCCCAGAACCCGAACGTCAGCGCGTCCAACTTCTCGATCACCAATGAGCCGGGCAACACGACTTATCCGATCGCCGGCTACAGCTGGGCGATCCTGCGTACCAGCTACAGCGACACAGGTAAGGGCAAAGCCGTCGTCTACCTCTTCAAATGGCTGGTGACCACCGGCCAATCCGAAGCGGCAAGCCTGCAGTACGCGCCTCTGCCGAGCGCGGTCCAAACACTCGCGCTGACCAACCTGAAACAGATCAAGGCGGGAGGCGCAGCGGTTCTCAGCTAGGACTCTGATTGTTCACCGCGAAACGGCGCGGGTGGGGCCCGCGCCTTTCGCATTTTCTACAGAGGTTTGCGGGCTGGGACTCCCGGCCGTCGCGGGTAGGCGTCGGGGGTCGGCCGGACCTTCTCGACGACCACCACCGTGCCTTTGCGCCGCGCTCCCGACGGGGCGGCTGAGGAACCTACCAGCGAGCCGCCCAGCACCTCGATCGCGCGTCGGGCCGCTCCGACGTCCTCCATCTCCGTCTTCTGGGCCAGCAGCCGGCCGCCGACGCGCACCAGGGGCAGGCAGAGCTCGACCAGGACCGGCATCGGCGCCAGCGCCCGCGCGATAGCGACGTCGAAAACCTCGCGGTAAAGAGGATCACGACCCACCTCCTCGGCCCGGCGAGCGACCACGTCGACATCGCGCAGGCCGAGCGTCGCGCAGGCCTGGACCAGGAATGCGGCCTTGGAGTGGTCGGCTTCGACCAGCGTCATCGACAGATCCGGGCGCGCGAGCTTCAGCGGCAGACCGGGCAGCCCTCCGCCCGAGCCGACGTCGACCACCCGCACGGCCGCGCCGAGGTGCTCGAGCAGGACCAGGGAATCCTCGACCAGCTCCGCGGCCGGTCCCGCGACCAGCCCGGGCCACGCCGAGATCATCCGCGCGAGTTCACCCAGCTTAGAATCTTGCATTGAGATGCCCATCTACGAGTATCGGTGCGAGAGCTGTGCAGGGCGGTTCGAGGTTCTGACCAGGTTCGCGGAGCGCGACCGCGCGCAGGTCTGCCCGGCGTGCGAGTCGAGCAGGACGAGGGTGCTGGTCTCGAGCTTCGCCTTCGCGGGCGGCGGCGAGGCCGGGTCGTCCGAATCGATGGACCTCGGCGGCGTGGAAAGCAGCGGCGGCGGTTGCTGCGGCGGCGGCTGCGGCTCTTGCGGCTCCGGCCCGAACTGACCTTCTAGGTTGCTCTTCCCGGTCACGTACCGGGTCAACCCGGCCGGCCACATGGAGGTCGGCGGGTGCGACCTGGTCGATCTGGCACGCCGGCACGGCACCCCCCTGTACGTCTATGACGAAGCCACCGTTCGCCAGCGCGCCTCCGAGTACACGGCCGCCATGGGCAGCGCGGGCCAGGTGCTGTACTCGGCCAAGGCGTTCGCGTCGCCGCAGTTCCTGCGGGTCGTGGCCGACGAGGGGCTGGGGCTCGACGTGGTCTCCGCGGGCGAGCTCAACCTCGCTTTGAGGTCGGGGTTCCCGCGCGACCGGATTCATTTCCTCGGCAACAACAAGAGCCTCGAGGACCTCGAGTCCGCCTACCACGCCGGCGCCACCATCGTGATCGACGGCGAGCATGAGTTCGACCTCCTGCAGGAGGTCGTGCCGCAGGGCGAGCGCACGCCGGTCATGCTGCGCCTGTCGCCCGGCGTCAAACCGGACACGCACGACCACATCTCCACGGGGCAGCTCGACTCGAAGTTCGGCTTTTCGATCGAGTCGGGGGCGGCACGGCGGGCGGTCGAGGAGGCTCTGCAGCACCCGCGACTGGAGCTCGTCGGATTGCACTCCCACATCGGCTCGCAGATCTTCGCTCTGGGCGCATACAGGGACGCGATGGAGATCATGCTCGACCTCCTGGTCAAGCTTCGCGACGAGCTGGATTTCCAGCCTCGCAAATTGGGCGCCGGCGGCGGCCTCGGTATCGCGTACACGCGAAACGACGATCCGCCGACGCCGCGTTACTTCGTCGAGACGGTGCTCCACGCGTTGGTTTCGGGCTGCGCTCAGCGCGGTTTGAAGGTGCCGCAGCTCGTAGTCGAGCCGGGGCGCTCCATCGCCGGGGCTGCCGGCATCGCGATTTACACCGTGGGCTCGATCAAAGACATCCCCGGCGTGCGGCGCTACGTCGCGGTCGACGGTGGCATGGGGGACAACATCAGGCCCAAGCTCTACGGCGCGCGCTACGAGGCATATCTCGCGTCGGCGCCGGAACGGCCTCCCGACGGTAAGGTCACGATCGCCGGCAAGTATTGCGAGTCGACCGACATCCTGATCACCGACATAGAGATGCCCGCCCTCAAGACGGGCGACGTGATCGCGCTGCCCGCGGCGGGCGCCTACTGCCTGGCGATGGCGAGCAACTACAACGGGATGCCGCGCCCCGAGGTGCTCATGCTCCGGGACGGCGAGGCGCGCGTGATGCGGCGGCGCGAGACCCTGGACGACCTGGTCGCCGCCGAGGTGTTCTAGCCGCTAGGTAATCCTGAGGTATGCGGTCGCGCAGACCCGGTCGGAATCGCAGGCCGTAATCCGCGCATTGCCCGCGAGCGCTGTGGCGGGGAGTTTGATGGACTTTCCGAAGCCCCCGCTGGAGGTGGTGAGGGCGCTCCAGGACTCCAGCGCGAGCGTGGAGCTGGCGGGATCGAACAGCGCGATCGTGACGGCTCGAGAGCTGCTGAAATGCACGCCGTATACGTAGATCGTCGCACCCATCGGAACCGACGTCTTCGCGATCGACAGCGAGGCCGCCGGCGTGGCGATCGGGCTGGGGCTGGGGCCTGGGCTCGGGCTGGATGACGCGGCCGGAGAGGGGCTCGTCGACGCGATCGGCGTCGCCAGCGCCACCGGCGCCAGCACCCGCAGCTCCCTTTGCGAGTGGCAAGTCCCGTTCCAGCAGATCATCACCAGGTGGTCTCCGACCTCGAGGTCGCGCGGTATCGAGATCTGAACCACCACGCTTCCGCCCGGCCCGGCTTGAAACGGGATGATGCGGCGCTGGCTCCAGACCTGGATCTCCCCCGCCTGGTTGGCCGGCAGATGGCTGGCTGTGACCACGATGCTGTCGCCTGCGACGACGCTCGAAGGGGTGACGTTGAGCTGCACCGGCTGGTTCAGATACTCATAGATTCCCCAACCCACGAGGGCGAGGATCAACACGATCACGCTGGCCGTCAGCGCGAACAGGCCCTTGCGGGATTTCTTCTTGACGACCGGTGGCGGAGGTGATGGGTAGGCCAACGCGACCGGCTCATCAGCGTCCATCGCCTCCACGGCGGCAGCACCTGCGCCGGCTGCGGCCAGCGGCGCCGTCGAGGCGACCGGGGACGCCATCACCATGGTGCGCGCCACCGCCGGCGCCGGCCTCGGCGCCAGGGCCTCCTCGAGCCCGCGCACGAACGCGGTGCAGCTTTCCCAGCGCGCCTTGGGGTCCTTGGCCAGGGCTCGCATCATGACCGCGTCGACGCGCGGGCCCAGCGAGTGGTTGCGTGAGCTGGGCGGCGGCGGCTCGCGGTGCACCTGGGCGTAAAGGAGCTCCATCAGCGCCTCGCCGTCGAAAGGGATGACCCCGGTCAACATCTCGTAGGCGATGGTCGCCAGCGAGTATCGGTCAGCGGCCGGCCCCACCTGGCTCCCCGTCACCTGCTCCGGTGCCATGTAAGCGGGCGTGCCGGTGGTGACGCCGGTCATCGACTTGAGAGACGATCCCTGGAGCAGCTTGGCGAGGCCGAAATCGGCGATCACAGGCGTGTCGTCGGGTTCCAGCAGGACGTTGGCCGGCTTGATGTCGCGGTGCACGACGCCGCGCGAGTGCGCGTAATCGAGGCCGGCGGCGATGCCGCGCAGGAAATTCAGCGCGGCGGCCTGGTCGATCATGCCCTGGCTCAGCCGGTTGGCCAGGCTGCCGCCGGACACGTACTCCACGATCATGTACGGCGTCCCTTCGAACTCGCCGAAGTCGTAGACGTTCAGGATGTTGGGGTGGCGCATCTGGGCGATCGCCTGCGCCTCGTGGCGGAAGCGGGCGGTCGTGTCGGGATCGGGCGAGATCGCCTGCATCACCTTGACCGCGCCGGTGCGTTCGAGCTGCGCGTGGTAGGCGCGGTAGACAAGGCCCATGGCCCCCTGGCCGATGAAGTCCTGGACCTCGTACTGCCCTAGCCTGGTTCCCGGCGCGATCGACACGGCCCCTGATTATGCAGTTCGGCCATTCGAACTCAGATGGAGTTAACGGTTCGTTGATCCTTGCTTCCAGCCGCCCGGCGCGCGGCGGCTGACGGCGACCAGGCCGGCGAGGATCGAAAGGGCGATCTCCGCCGGGGTCCGGGCGCCGATATCGAGCCCGACGGGGGTCTGGATCCGGGCGAGGACGTCTTCCGCCACGCCCTTGGACCGCAGAGCGTCCAGGTGGTGGCCGGTGTGGCGCCCGCTGCCGACCAGGCCGATGAAGACGGGATGGGCCGGCAGCAGCACCTCGATCGACTCGACCAGGTCGGCGGCGTCGTGGTCGGTGTGCACGGCGTAGACCTCGCCGCCAAGGGCTTGTTTCAGCGCGCCGAGCGATGTGATCGCCACCGGCCAATCGGCATCGGCCAGGCGCTCGGGGCGCGTTTCGACCAGCACCGGCCGGAAACCGACTTCCGGAGCCCAGCGCAGCAGGGCCCTGGCGACCGGGGTGGCCGCAAACACCACCAGGGACGGCGTCGCCGCGTACGGCTCGACATAGACCTCGATCGAGCCGAGGTCGTGACCGTAGGTGCGCAGTTGCGGCGCTCCCGAACGGGCGACCTGCGCGGCGTCGGCGAGCGCCGCGGAGTCGAACTCGCTGCAGCCGAGCGTCCCCGCGATGGCGGCGGTGGTCGACATCAGCAGCTTGGCGCCGGGATGCGAAGGCGGCTCGCCGTCCAGCTTGATCACCGTCGCCAGCACAACCTCGTCCCCGCGCGCGAGGCGGCGCGCGAGCTCGCCCTCGACCGCCATCCTGCCGGGGGAGTCTGTCTGCTCGCTACGCATGGGCGGCCGTCCGTTTGAGGACCGAGGGGATGGTCGCGCTCGCGCGTGAGATCTCCTCGTCGGTGGTCGCATAACCGGTCGTCAGGCGCAGGCTGCCGAGCGCGGCATCCAGGCTGAGGCCCATCGCGAGCAGCACGTGGGAAGGGTCGAGAGAGCCCGACGCGCAGGCGGATCCGCTCGACGCGGCGATGCCGGCGAGATCGAGCGCGAGAAGCATGTCCTCGCCTCGACGGCCGGAGAAGGCGCACGTGGCGAAGTTCGGCAGCCGGCGGTTGGAACCGGTGAGCTCCGCTCCCACCTCCGCCAGCAGTTGACGCAAAGCGAGGCTGTGCACCTCCGCGGTCTTCGCGCGGGCCTCGCGCTGGCGCTTGCAGACGGCCAGCGCCGTCGCCACCGCGACCGCGGCCCAGACGTCCTCGTGGCCGGCTCGGCGCCCCCACTCCTGCGGGCCGCCGAACAGCAGCGGATCCACCCTCGTGCCGTCTTTCACGTACAGCAGGCCGCCACGCCCGGCACCCAGCTTTGGCCCGCTGATCGAGACCAGGTCGGCGCCGGCCGGGATGGGGATCCAGCGAGGTCCCGCGCACGCATCGACATGGACGAGCGCCCCCAGCTCGTGCGCCCTCTCGATCACCGCGGCGACCGGCTGGACCGTGCCGACCTCGTTGTTGGCCAGTCCGATCGAGACCAGGATCGCGCCGGTGGCAATCGAGTCCGGGTCGGCGCGTCCTTCGTGGTCGACCCCCGCGATGTGGACCTCGTGCCCATCTGCCTGGAGGCGCCGCACACAGGCCAGCACGGCCTGGTGCTCGGCAGCCCAGGTGGCTATCGCGCCGCGCTTGTGCAGCCGGCGCGCGGCCCCGAACAGCGCGAGGTTGACGGCTTCGGTGCCTGATGAGACGAAGGTGATCTCGGTGCGTTTCGCGCCCAGCGAATGCGCGGCGACGTCTCGAGCCCGGTCGAGCGAGGCCCGCGCCTCGCGGCCTTCCAAATGCGGGCTCGAGGCGTTGCCGGCGGGGACGTCGAGGAGCGCCGCGCGGACCTCCGGGAGGACGGGCGCAGAGCCGGCGTCGTCGAGATAGATGCGATGCGGGGTTTGGCCGCCCGACGGCACGGCGCGATCAGCCGCGGCTGTGGTCAGGCTGGTGGATCAGCTCCGTGAGGGTGCCCTGGTAGCCCTTGAGGAAGAGGTGAAGGTCGATGATCTCGTCGACGCTGATCGGCTCCGCTGCCACCAACGGCTCGTCCGCCGGCTCCGGCACCGCGGCCTCGATCTCCTCGACCGCCCCGCCCGCGATGGCGAGCACCACGATGAACGTCACCTGGCATTGCGCGCAGGTGACCTGGAGATGAAAGCGCTCCTCCTCGTGGCTGAGGACCTGCACATCGCAGCCCTTGAGGCTGCGCCCGCACACCGGGCAGTTGTAGAAGCGGGCCCGGTCGCGGATGAACTCGATGATGCTCATCGCTCGGCCCATATTACGCCGCACCCAGCCAACCGAGGATCGTTAGCGGCGCCCTTCGATGCAGGTGCAGCCACTGTTCCCGACCACTGCGGAATGGACCATCCCAGCCTTCAGCACCATCCGGTCTCCAGCCTTCAGCGCCAGGCGTTTGCCCTCCGCTTCGAGGACGAAAGTGATCGACCCTTCGACGCAGTAGAGGACCTTCTCGTAGCCGTGGCTGTGCGCGGGGTACCGGTCGTCCGGCCCGTTCGACCACGAGTAGCAATCGCTTGCCTCAGACCGGAGCTTCTCCATCAGGTCGTGCGTACCTGGCACCGGCCGATTCTAAGATGCTGGATGTGAGGCCCAGGTTCGTCGCCGACTGCAACGTCGGGCGACTGGCGCGCTGGCTTCGCGCTCTCGGCTACGACGCCTCCTATCACTCGCGAATCGAAGACGCGGAGCTCGTGCGCGAGGCGGCGGCCGAGCAGCGTGTGCTGCTGACGCGGGATCGCGACCTGACCAGGCGCCGCGCGGTCCACAGCGGCCTGGTGCGCGCAATCCTCGTCCGTGACGACGACGTCACCGCGCAGCTGCGCCAGGTGTTCTCCGAGCTCGGCCTCGAGCTGAAGGAGGCCCTCACGCGATGCATCGAGTGCAACGCGGAGCTCGAGGAGCGCGTACCGGCGCTGGTCGCTGACCGCGTGCCTGCCTACGTGCGGAGCACGCAAACTCGCTATTCGCAGTGCCCGCAATGCGAGCGCATCTACTGGGCGGGCACGCACTGGCAGCACATGCGCGAGGTCATGGCGGGACTGTGAGGGATGTGCTGCGGCGCCTGGTCGCCGGCGAGATCGGTGAGGACGAAGCGCTGTCGGAGATTCGCAGCCAGCAGCTCGACGAGCTGGCCGGCCGGGCCAGGCTCGACCTGGGACGTTACCTCCGTCGCGGCCTGCCGGAGGTGGTGCTGGCCAGCGGCAAGTCGCCGCGAGAGGCGGCTCGCCTGGCGGTCTCGATGGCCGCCCGCCAGGGACAGGGCCTGATCAGCCGCATGACGGCGGCGCACCGCAGGGCGCTGGACCAGGCGGCCCGTTCGGCCGGCATGACGGTGATCGCATACGACACCTCGGCGCGCGTGGTCCGTGAGGGTTTCGCGCCCGAGCAGGCGGACGGCAAGGTGGGGATCCTGACCGCCGGCACCTCCGATGTCCCGGTCGCGGAGGAGACACGCATGGTCGTCGAGGCATGCGGCATCGAGGCGCGTCTGGCGGCTGATCTCGGCGTGGCCGGCCTGCACCGATTCGTGGGGCCGCTGGCGGCGATTCTCGAATGGGGCGCGGACGTGATCGTGGTGGCGGCCGGCATGGACGGCGTGCTTCCCGGCCTGGTCGCCGGGCTCACCGACGTGCCCGTGATCGGGCTGCCGGTGTCGACCGGCTACGGCCGGGGCGGCGCAGGTGAGGCGGCGCTGAACACGATGCTGCAGTCGTGCTCGACAGGACTGGTCGTGGTCAACATCGACAACGGCGTTGGGGCGGGCGCGGCAGCCGCCCTCATCGCCGCGCGCTCGGCTCAGGGCCGGCGGCGGGGACGCAACGAGGCGGCCACGGCGAAGACCAGCGCGCCGGTGAGCAGGACACCGAGGATCAAGGGAGCAAGCGCGCGCCATGCGTCGGGCCCGCCGGGAACCGCGAAGGTCAAGGCCAGCACGACGACCGCCGCCAGGACACCGGCCAGCAGCCAGGGGAAGCCTCGGCGCCGGCGCCCGTAGAACAGGAGCCACAGCGCTCCCGGACGCTTGCGCGCAGGCGCGGGACGGTCCGGTCCTCCTGATCGCGTAGGCTCGCTCACAGGATCCCCGGAAGCTCGGCCAAAGAGGCGATGGTCGGAATCCCAGCGAACCGCCGGTCGGCGGCATCCCTGGTCACGAGCACGGCGCGCATGCCCGCGGCGGTCGGTCCTTCGAAGTCCTCGCGCACCCGGTCGCCGACGAACAGCGTTGCCTCGGGCCGGGTGCCGATGGCGGCCAGGGCCGCCAGGTAGACATCGGGCGCGGGCTTGCGCCGGCCCACCTCGCTCGAGAAGACGACGCCGTCGATGTAGGGTGCGATGCCGTTGACGTCCAGCTGTCGCCGCATCATCGCCGGCGGGAAGGGCGCGTTCGAGCAGATCCCACGCTTGATGCCGTGCGCGCCAAGCCAGGACAGCACCGGCAGTACATCCGGGTCGACGCGGACCGCGCGGTCCCAACACCGCTGCTCGGCGTCCAGGATGTCGTGGAGCAGGCCGTCGGGTAGCTCCAGCCCCGCCCGGCGCCACGTCTCGCGATACACGTCCATGTACTCGACCTCGTCCTCGCTCATCGTGGTGATGTACTCCTCGAGCGGGTGCAGCACGTCGCGCAGGATCGCATCCGCCTCGGGCGCCGGCGCCCCGGTCGCAGCCTCGACCCGCGGCCGAAACTCGCGCAGCACCTCCAGCAGGTCCTCGGTGGGGTAGCTGAAGGTGACCAGCGTGCCGCCGTAATCGAACAGGACGCCTCGAAGGCCCCCCGAACTCGGAGCCGGCGGCGTGAGCTCGCGGGGATCCGTACTGGTGCTCGGCATCCGCATATCCTGATCCCGTGCCAACCCGCGCTCTCACCCACCTCGACGAGAAAGGCGCAGCCCGCATGGTCGACGTGGCCGAAAAAGCGGTCACTCGCCGCGAAGCCCTGGCCGAGTGCGTGGTGCGCATGACGCCCGCCACGGTGCGCGCGGTCCGCGAAGGGACCGCCAAGGGCGATGCGCTGCAGGTGGCGCGGGTGGCTGGGATCATGGCCGCCAAGCGCACGCCTGATCTGATCCCCCTGTGCCATCCCCTGCCGCTCACCAGCGTGACGGTGGACTTCGAGTTCGTGAAAGGTGGCGTCAGGATCCTGGCGCGGGCTCGCGTGCTCGGCCAGACCGGGGTCGAGATGGAGGCGCTCACGTCTGCGGCGGTGGCGGGCCTCACGCTCATCGACATGACCAAGGGCGTCGAGCGTGGCGTGTATCTCGAGTCCGTCCGCCTGCTCGAGAAGTCCGGCGGGCGCTCAGGCACCTGGAAAAGAAAGTAGGGCCCATGAGCCGGGCGCACGTGATCACCGTCAGCGACCGCGCATCGGCAGGGTCGATGAAGGACGAAAGCGGCCCGGCCCTCGTTAAGCGCCTGGAGCGAGAGCACTTCGAGGTCTCGGGCCCGGAGGTCGTGCCTGACCAGCAGGATCGCATCGCGGGCGCCGTCCTGGCGGCGGTCGGCAACAGTGTCGACGTGGTCATCACCACAGGAGGCACGGGCGTCGCTCCCCGCGACGTCACGCCGCAGGCGACGGCGGCCCTCCTCGATTACGAGGTGCCGGGCCTGGCCGAGGAGATGAGGCGCGCCGGCGCGTCCAGCACCCCGATGTCGGCTCTCTCGCGCGGGATGGCAGGCGTGCGTGGGCGCACCCTGGTGATCAACCTCCCCGGCAGCGTCAAGGGGGCGACCGAGTCACTCGAGGCGGTGATACCCGTGCTCGAGCACGCCATCCGTCTGCTGCACGGCGACACCGAGCACCGGTGACCCGGTGAACCTCAACTCCGACCTGGGCGAGGGTGCCCGCGAGGACGAGGCGGTGCTCGCGTGCGTCGACAGCGCGAACGTCGCCTGCGCCGCACACGCCGGCTCGGTGTCCATCACCATCGCCACCGCATGGCGATGCCGCGAGCTCGGCGTCGAGGTGGGCGCGCATCCCGGCTACGAAGACCGTGCGGGATTCGGCCGCAACGAGCTGTCGCTGTCTGCGAAGGAGATCGAAGCCAGCGTCGCTTTTCAGGTCGCGGGCCTCGCCGCGGTCGTGCCGATCACTTACGTCAAACCTCACGGCGCGCTCTTCCACCGCTGCCAGGCCGACGCGGCGGTTGCCGACGCGATGGCGCGCGTGGCGAAGGCGCACGGTGTCGGGCTTTTGGGGCAGCCGGGCCTCGGGCTGCTCGCCGCGGCCGAACGCGCCGGCATCCCCGGCTATCGAGAAGGCTTCGCGGACCGCCTCATGCTTCCCGACGGGAGGCTTGCGCCGCGCGAGCGGCCCGGCGCAGTGCTGGACGCCGACGGCGCGGTCCGGCAGGCGGTGGCGCTGGCGAGCTCAGGCGGCTTCGACAGCATCTGCGTGCACGGCGACACGCCGGGCGCGGGGCTCATCGCCGCGGCGGTACGCCAGGCGTTGCGCGACGCCGGCATCGAGACCGGCCCACTGGCTCCACGCTCGCGATGAACGCCACGATCAAGGAGCTCTGCGAGCTCGAGGACCTTCAGCAGCTGGCCGAGCTGTTCGCCGAGGTCTGGGGCCGGCCGGGCCCCCCCTCGGTCGACTCGGACATCCTCAAGGCTTTGTCCTATTCGGGGAACTACGTTTCGGGCGCGCACCAGGACGGGCGGCTGATCGGCGGGCTCGTGGGATGGCTTGGCGGCGTGCCGCCGGGCGAGCTCCACATGCACTCGCACATCCTCGGCGTGATCGCCGGCCGAGATGCGCGCGGTCTTGGCTTCGAGCTCAAGCAGCACCAGCGCAGGTGGTGCCTCGAGCGCGAGGTTCACCTGATGGAGTGGACGACCGATCCCCTCGTGCGGCGCAACGTTTACTTCAACCTGGCCAAGCTCGGCGCGAGCGCCACGCACTACCTCGTCAACTTCTATGGCGAGATGGCCGACGGCCTCAACGCCGGTGAGGAGTCGGACCGCCTTCTGATCCGCTGGCGGCTTCACTCGCGCGAGGCCGAGGATGCATCGGCCGGCCGCGCTCCGGCGCTCGAGACCGACCGCCTGGTCGCAGCAGGTGCGTCGCCGGTCCTCTCCCTGGGCGGCAGCGGCGAGCCGGTGGCCGCGCCGTCACGCGAGGCGCGAGTGCTCCTGTGCCAGGTGCCCGAGGACATCGTCGAGCTGCGCCACTCAGACCCATCGCTGGCGCGGTCCTGGAGGCTTGCGCTGCGGTCGGCGCTCACCGGCGCGCTCGCGCGGGGCTACGCCATCACCGGGGCCACGCGATCGGGGTGGTACGTGCTGGAATCCCAACCCGAATAGACTTTTTGAGTGCTGCAGATGGGGGACAAGGCCCCGGATTTCAAGCTGCCGACGACCGGCGGCCAGGAGCTCACCCTCGCCGAGGCGCTCGAGAAGCATCGAGCTCTCATCTTCCTTTTCTACGTGCTCGACTTCACGGGTGGTTGAAGGACAGAGCTGACCGAGTTTCGGTCAAGGAACGACGAGGCGCTCGCCCACGGCATCGGCATATACGGCATCAGCGTGGACTCGGTGTTCTCGCACACCGCCTTCGCCAAAGAGCTGGGCGGCCTGCCGTATGAGCTGATCGGCGACTTCGAGCGCAAGATGGTGACCGACTACGGCGTTCGTCGCGACGACGTCGCCGGATACTCGGGCACGGCCCGCCGCTCCGTCTTCGTGATCGACGGCAAGGGAATCGTGCGATCGACGTGGGTGGGCTCGAAGGAGCAGCCGCTGCCCGACTACGACGCCGTGATCGAAGAGGCCAAGAAGGCAGCGGCGGCGGGTCGTGACTGAGATCGACGAAGTCTGCGAACGCGTCGACGTGTCGTGGACCGACCTGTGGGAGCTCGTGGACTCGATGGGCCCCGAGACCATGGCCACGACAGGGCCCGACGGATGGGCGGTCAAGGACCACCTGGCCCACGTCGCCGCCTGGGAGCAATCTCTCCTGGCCATCTTCGACGGGCGCGACCGCATCCAGGCGATGGGACTGGGGGACGTGGAACGCGACACCGACGCCGTCAACGCCGCCGTCTGGGAGCTCCACCACGCCCGGGCGAGCGAGGACGCCGTCGCATACTTTCGCGACACGCACGCCCAGCTGATGGCCAGGCTGGAGAGCCTGGACGACGAGGGTCTCGCGCTTCCCTACTTCCACTACCAACCCTCGGCGCGGGGCGAGGAGAACAGCGACCTGCCGGTGATGGAGTGGATCGCAGGCAACACGTACGAGCACTACCTCGAGCACATCGACTGGATCAAAAACCTAGTTTCGCAGCGAGTCTAGCGCCGACTCCTGCGCGCGACGCATGCGGAGCGCCTCCTCGATGCTGACCTCCGCGAAACGCAGCTCGTCGCCGGGCGCAAGCTGAGCCGCGATGGGCAGCGATGCTCTCACCACGGTGGCGATGACGGGATAGCCGCCCACGGTCTGGTGGTCGGCCATCAGCAGGATCGGCTTTCCCCCGGCGGGCAGCTGGACCACGCCCGCCGTCAGGCCGAATGAAAGGAGCTCCTCGCCCGAGGTGTCGAGGGCGGGCCCATCGAGGCGGTAGCCCATGCGGTCGGCTTGATGGCTCACGGTGAAAGCCGACGAGAAGAGCGCGTGGCGGCCATCACGACCGAGCCTGTCGATGTGAGGGCCGGCAACGGCGTGCAGCACGCGGTCGTCGTAGTCGGGCCGGAGGTGGCGGGGCAGCTCGCGCCCGGCGACCGCCGGACTTCCTGGAGTTGCGGCTGCGGCGATGGTGTCGCCCGCAACCAGGGCGCGGCCGCGCATGCCGCCCCTGGCCGCCAGCAAATAGGTGGCCTGCGATCCGAGCCAGCGGTCAGCGACCACGCCGCCCGCCACCGCGACGTACGCGCGGGCGCCGCTGCGCCTGGTCGCGAGCGTGAGGCGGTCCCCCACCGAGAGGAAGATCCCGGCCCACATCGGGGCGGGCTGGCCGTTGACGCGCGGGTCGAGGTCGGCTCCGGTGATGGCGACGAGGCAGGACCGCTCGGCGACCAGGCGAGGGCCGGTGAGCGTGCACTCGAGCGTGGCGGCGCGCACGTCGTTGCCGGCCAGCAGGTTGGCAGCCGAGTGGGCGAAGCGGTCCATGGCGCCCCCGGGAGGCACGCCCGCGGCGACGGCATTCGGCCTCCCCAGGTCCTGCACCGTGGCGAGCATTCCCGCGGCCTCGACCCGCAGCGCGTCCATCACCGGTCGGCTGCGAAGAACTTGACGCGGTCGCCGGCTCGCAGCAGGCAGGGCGGGTCGGAGTCGGGCAGGAACACCCTGACCGAGGTGCGGCCGATGAGGTGCCAGCCACCTGGCGTCGGCAGCGGGTAGATGCCGGTCATCTGCCCGGCGATCGCCACCGAGCCCGCCGGGACCTGGGTTCGCGGGACGCTGCGGCGCGGCAGCTTCAGCACCTCGGGCACCGGCCCGAGATACGCCCACCCCGGCACGAAACCGACCACGAAAACGCGGTAGATCGCTTGTGTGTGAAGCTCGACGATCCGGCCGGCGGGTAGGCCGAGCGCAGAGGCGACCGCATCGAGGTCCGGTCCGTCGTAGACGACCGGGATCCGGTGCAGGCGCCCCGGCTCGTCCATGGGCGGTCGCCGGGTCGCCAGCCGCTTGATGGCCGACCCCAGCGCCCCATGGGTCGTCTGCTCAGGGTCGAAATGCACGGTCACGCTGGCGCAGCCCGCGAGGGCCTGTCGCACGTCGCGGCGCTTCTTCAACGCCGCGGCAAGCGCGATCGCACGGGTGTTGACCGCGGTGTCGAGCCGCGTACCCAGCTCGACGAGCAGGGCCGCATCACCCAGCGGGTGGAGGCGAATCCTTGTCGTGGAGCGCTGCGCTGGCATGTGCGCTCACAAGGATGGCGTAGAAGATGCCGGGCACGATGCCGGCGCACAGCACGCCGACGCAGGCCACCCCGACCGCCCACCCGGTGACGATCGCCGCCGCGGCGAGGTTCCACGTCGCGAAGTCCTGTCGGACGGTGCGAAGAGATGCCGCGAAGTCGAACAGGTCGCGTGGCCGGCCGCTGTTTGCGAAACGCGCAGTGGCATCCGGCATCACGAGCAGCAGTGCGATGCCCAGCGGCAGGTCCAGGATGAGGAACGCCAGCACGCGCGCGTAGAACAGCGACTGGCCGGCGTCGCCGGTGCTCCAGACGTGCGATCCGTACAGCCCATAGGCCAATGGTCCGAAGACGACGATGAAAGGCAGCGCGACGAGCAGCACGGCTAGCGCGGTCCATAACCCGTCGGTGACCAGGCGGCCGGACAGGCGCCAGGCGGGCGGGCCCTGCGTCGCGTCTTTCTCGGCCGCTCGCGTGGCCGCGATCGCGTACCCGAGAAGGGGGATGAAGAGGAGCGGAGAGAAAAGGACGACCAGCACGCCGACGAGCCAGCTCGAGCGCCAGGCGCCGCGAAAGGGCCACGCAAAGGAATCGGCGACCAGGTTCAACGAGGCAACCTTAAGCCGGAATAGGCAGGCCGCCGAGGCGTTTGATGCGGTACGTGCCGGTCGCGAAGGCAGCGCTGGCCGGGATGTTCTGTCCCGCCGTCAGCGGGTAGCGGCGCCGGCCTTCGAGCGGACGAAGGCATCGATCCGCTCGGCCACCTTCTCCCATCCTGGCTCGAGCATCAGGTCGTGCGCATCCGGGAACGTGGCCAGCTCGGCGCCATACGTGCTGGCGGTGCGAGCGACCTCGGCCCGGCTGATCGTCCAGTCGGCGTCTCCTCCCACCACGAGAATCGGCGTTCGTCGCACCGACTCCACGTCTGGACGGACGAAGAACAGCAGGTCGAGGTAGGCCATGTGCGCGTCGTCGGTCAATCGTCCCTGGTATTTCGCGACGAGCTCGTTCGAGAGCTCGCGTCCAAAGAACATCTCCCGCGCGCGCTCCGGCGTCTTGACGATGCCGTACAGGCTCCAGGTCAGGGTGGCGGCGAGCAGGCGCAATGGATGGCGGGCGCCGGTGCGCAGGGTGGCTCCGAGGATGCCGCCCGGCGGCACCGAGGCGACGAGGACGGCCGCCGGCGCGACATGGTCCTGCAGGTACATCTGGGTGACAAAACCGCCCATCGAGTGGCCGACCACCACGGGCGGCGACGGCATCTTCGCCGCGGCGTTGGCGACGTCTTCGACGTAGTCCCTGATCCGCGTCGTCCGCAGGCCCGGGGCATGCCGCTGGTCGTGGCGCCGCAGCGTGATCGCGGTCGCCTCATAGCCGTGCTCCCGGAACCAGGGTACGAAGTGCTCGTCCCAGCACCAGCCGCCGTGCCAGAAGCCGTGGACGAACAGGATCGGCGGCATGCGCGCGACTATAACGTCAGGCGCCGCGCCGGACGGCCCGGGCTGCCATCCACAGGCCGATCGGTTGCAGCGCGTCCGACTGCTGCCACAGCGACGGCTCGACGCACTCGCGCTGGCCGGCTGCCGAGATCGCGGTACGGCCCAGAGACGCTACAGCAGCGACTCGATGGCGCCAACGATGGCCGGGTCTTCCGGCACGACCTTGGAGCGGAACCGGCGCACCGGGATCCCGTCGCGGCCGATCAGGAACTTCTCGAAGTTCCATCCCACGTTGCCGGCTTTGCCCTTGTCGTCGGGTATCTGCGTCAGCAACGCATAGAGCGGGTGCTGGTGGGCGCCCTTGACGTCGAGCTTGGAGTAGAGGGGAAACGTCACGCCGTAGTTGCCGCTGCAGAACTGTTGGATCTGCTCTGCGGTGCCCGGCTCCTGCCCGAAGAACTGGTTGCACGGGAAGCCGATCACGCTGAAGCCGCGGGCCGAGTAACGCTCATGCAGCTGCTGCAGGCCGGCGTATTGGGGGGTGAAGCCACATTTCGAAGCGACGTTCACGGCGAGCACGACCTTGTCCCTGTACTCCGACAGGCTCGCCTCCTCGCCATTCAGGCGGGGAAGGCTGATCTCGTAGATCGAGCGAGCGAGCGTCTGTGCCACACGTACCACAAGCAGTTGCTGGGCCGGGCTATTCCTCGGCCGCCGTCAGCGTTTCTTGAGCTGGACGTCGAACCCGCCCTCGACGGGGTTCACCTCCACGTCGCCCGCCTTGATGCGCACGCCCTTGCCATCGCGGGTAACCACGATCGGACCTTCGAACACGAGCTCGTCGAAGCGCCACTCCTTGCCGTGCTTGCGCATCCGCACGATCACCCCTCCTGGGCTGCGCCAGACGCCCTCGCCGGCAGGTTTGAAGCCCCTGGTGACGAGCTCGCCGAACTGCTCCGGGATGGCCTCGGGCGGCGGTTTGGCCGCCGGCCAGACGACCCGTGCTTCTGGCGCAGATAGCGGAGCTGCGCTGGGCGCCGGCTTGCGCTCACGAGCCTGCTCCAGTGACAGGCGCAGCAGCTCCGAGCCCTCGTCCTGGGCGAAGAAGGCGCCCGAGATGTGCCCCTGGTCCTGGGACCTGCGGATGCAGTTGGTGCAATCGGCGGCATCCTCGACCGCGCCGAACGTGCCGGTCGCGAGCGTCTGGCCGCAGAGGGTGGTCACCGGGCCGGAGCGGGGAACCCGCGGCGTCAGGTGGATGCGCCCGCCCGAATTCCGGCGGACCGACTCGAGGCGGACCTTGGGGCCGCTCACGCGCTCCATGATGCGCCCGGAGGCTTGGCGTTCAGCCGGCGGGCCTGAGCGCCGGCGTTCGCTCACGCAGGTTGGGCAGCGGAGTGAGGTTGGCCTCGACCTGGGCCCGGAGGTGTTCGAAGTCAGGCGGCAGCGAGAGGCGCTCGCCGAGGTGCTCCTTGGGCTCGTCGGACGCAAAGCCCGGGCCCATCGTGGCGATCTCGAACAGCACCCCGCTCGGCTCGCGGAAGTAGATCGAGCGGAAGTAGAAGCGGTCGATCACGGGCGTCGGATCTCCGCCGCCCTCGATGACGCGCTCGCGCCAGGCCTCGTGGTCTGCCATGGTCGATGACCAGGCGACGTGGTGCACGGTGCCGGAGCCGCCGAGGCTGCGGGCCTCGGGCGCGCTGTCATAGATGTAGAAGGAGCCGCGGGCATCGCCACGCGATTCGTACGCGTTGGCTTGCGCCGGAGTGAACCCGAGGGCCTCGGTCAGAAAGGCCTGGCTCGCCGCGGGCCGCCGCGCGTAGGCGCGCACGCCGACGAAGCCCTGCAGAGCGAACTTTTCGGGGATCTCCGGGTGATGCGCCACCAGCGGCCGGTCCACCGGCTGGTCGGCGATGAGCTCGAGGTCCAGCCCTTCCGGGTCCTGGAAGCTCAGGCGTCCGTCTTCGATCGTCGACTCGATCCCGGCGGCTGCGAGGCGCCTGCCCCAGAACTCCAGCGCCTCGAGGGAGCCGACCCGCATGGCGATCCTGTGGATCATGCCGGCGCCCGCCCGCCCGCGGGCAAGGCCCGGGTACTCGAAGAACGTGAGGTCCGCGCCGGGGCTCCCGTCCTCGTCCGCATAGAACAGGTGGTAGACCGCCGGGTTGTCCTGGTTCACGGTCTTCTTGACCAGTCGCAACCCCATCACCCCTGCATAGAAGAGGAGGTTGCTGGTTGCGTCGGCGGTGATCGCGCTGATGTGGTGGATGCCTTCGAGTTTCTTCATGGCTCGCCTGTTGCAACCACCATCGAGTCGTGATTTGTTCCAGCGCGTAACGGTTCGGGGCCCCCGACTGTAGAACTGGCATGCAGGCTGCGCGCGTCGCGTTCGGCGTGGCGATGGAGGGACTGCTGCTTTCCTGCCAGTCGAGTTCCGGCGCTCATATCGCCAAGGCAACCCCGAGCGGAACGGGCGCGCCCACGATCTACCTGCCGACCGACGTGCAGCTCAGCGCCCCGTCTGGACAAGTCGTGTGGGCGCTCGTGGCCGAGACGTTGCTCTTCGTCTCGATCGACGGCGGAAGCAACTGGAGCCGGCGATCTCTGCCACCATCGCCTGGACTTCCCCCCTCGATCGCGTTTGTCGACGACGACGAAGGCTGGCTGCTCACGACCGGCTCACCCGAGACCCAGTGCAGCGCTGAGTCGGTGTCGATCTGGCATACAACCGACGGTGCCGCGACCTGGAGTCAACTCCCGGCGCAGGGCATTGCCGACCTCCAGTGCAAGCGGAACATCTCGTTCGCGGACTCCCAGCACGGTTTCTTCACCGCCTGGGACGACAACCATCGGCCGACCGTCTACCGGACTTCGGACGGAGGTTTCAGCTGGACTGGCAGCATCCTCCCGGACCCACCAGGGTTTTTGACTCAACCTGGCGGCCTTACCCTTCAGCCGAGCCTGGTCAGGAGCTTCGGCAACACGCTGCTGGTCGCGGCCTACGGGGGACAGGACGAGTATGTGTTCCACTTCGTCAACGGCGGAGCGACATGGACCAGCGTGTCGGCTTCCAGCGAGGTTCCGGAAAACGTCGCGTTCGTGACAGCCGCGCGATGGCTCAAGATCGGCAACGACGGCTCCGGCCCCGAAACCATCGACGGCGGCAAGTCATGGCACGCCTGGATGTCGGACTACTCCGACGCAGCGGGCATTGCGTCAGCGTTCGTGTTCGCCGACGCCAAAGTCGGGTACGGGACTGTCAGGGGAACGATCTACCAATCCCTCGACGGCGGCGCCCACTGGAGCAAGCTCGAAACGCCAGGGGTGTTCTCGCCCGGATAATCGGGTGCATGACCATCAGGGTCCTTGGGTTCGACGGCGACGACACGCTGTGGCACAACGAGACTCGATTCAACGTCACGCAGTCGGAGCTTCGCGACCTGATCCACCGCCACGTCCCCGACGCCGACGTGGACAAGCACCTGCTCGAGGTCGAGATGAAGAACCTCGGCATGTATGGCTACGGCGTCAAATCCTTCACCCTCTCGATGCTCGAGACGGCGATCCAGCTGACCGAGGGTCGCATCCCGTCATCGGACCTGGAGGTGATCCTCGGCTGGGGCAAGCGCATGCTCAATGAGCCGACCGAGCTGCTCGAAGGCGTGGAGGCGTCGCTCCGCGAGCTGAGCCGGCGATATGACCTCCTGCTGATCACCATGGGCGACCTCTTCGACCAGGAGAGCAAGCTCGCCCGCTCGGGGCTGGGCGACGCATTCCTCGGCGTTGAGATCCTGAGCGAAAAGAACGTCGACTCCTATCGCGCGGTGTTCGAGCGCCGCGGCATCAAGCCGGAGGAGTTCGTCATGGTCGGCAACTCGCTGCGGTTCGACGTGGCGCCGGTGATCGCCCTCGGCGCGCGGGCTGTGCATGTCCCGTTCCACCTCACGTGGCAGCATGCGCAGGTGCCGGAAGAGTCGATCCCGAGCGAGGGGTGGCGGCGCATCGCGCACGTCTCCGAGCTGGGTGAGGTCCTGGCTGAGATCGACCGCTGAGCAGGCGAGCGCGCCCAGATCAGAGGCCGGTGCTAGGATCTGGGCGAAATCTTGGTTCTGCCGGTCATGCCGCGCCGGAGATAGGAGAGGAACGATGTTGAAAGGTAAGCATTGGCCCCAGGCATTTGCGCTTGCGGGGGCCCTTTTGGCGGCGGCCTGTGGATCGTCTCCGACGACATCGTCTAGCAGCCCGGCGGGGCCACAATACCCCAACTTCCTGGCCTGCATGGTCACCGACACGGGCGGCATCGACGACCGATCATTCAACGCCAGCGCCTGGCAGGGCATGCAGAACGCCAAGAAGGACATGGGAGTGCAGATCAAGTACCTGTCCTCGAGCTCTCAGAACGATTACGCCCCTAACATCGACGCTTTCGTGAACCAGAGCTGCGGGATCATCGTCACGGTCGGCTTCTTGATGGGTGACATCACTCAGTCCAAGGCCCAGGCCGACGCCAGCCAGAAGTTCGCGATTGTCGATTACACATACTCTCCCGCGATCTCGAACGTGCTGGGCCTGATCTACAACACCAACGAGGACGCATTTCTGGGCGGCTATCTGGCCGCCGGGATGAGCAAGACGGGCGCAGTCGGCACGTTCGGTGGCATCCAGATTCCCACCGTGACCATCTACATGGATGGTTTTGCGGCGGGTGTCTACTACTACAACAAGCAGCACAGCGCGCACGTCAAGGTATTGGGCTGGGACCCGTCGACCCAGAAGGGCTCGTTCTCCGGTGACTTCACGAGCCAGGACAAGGGCCAGAACATCGCCAACGCTGAGATGCAGCAGGGTGCAGATGTCATCTTCCCGGTGGCGGGCAACGTCGGGCTCGGCGCCGCGGCCGCGGTTCAGGCCAGCAACGGGAAGGCGGTCATGGAATGGGTGGACACCGACGGCTGCGTGAGCGCCGCCCAGTACTGCCCGCTGTTTCTGACGTCGGTCAACAAGGGCATCGCGGCCTCGGTGGAGGCGGCGGTTAAAGAGACGGCCGCGGGAACCTTCCAGGGCGGCAACTACACAGGCACGCTGGCGAACGGAGGAGTCGGGCTAGCCCCGTACCACGACTTCGACAGCAAGATCCCGTCCGCGCTGAAGAGCGAGATCGACCAGATCAAGCAGGGCATCATCGGCGGATCGATCTCGGTCGATCCCAAGACCTGGCAGTCGTACGCCGCCTGACGCGACGGGTGACCCGAGGCGGCCGGTAATCACCCCGGCCGCCTCCGACGCGACGCTCCACGAGCCGCTCAAGCTCGAGCTGAGGGGCGTCACCAAGCGGTTCCCCGGCGTGCTTGCGAACGACCACATCGACCTCGTGGTCGAACCAGGCGAGGTGCACGTCCTGCTGGGCGAGAACGGCGCCGGCAAGTCGACGCTGATGAACATCCTCTACGGGCTGTACCACCCTGACGAAGGCGAGATCCTGGTCAACGGCAAGCCGGTCAAGTTCGAGAGCCCCAGCGATGCCATCCGGATGGGTATCGGCATGGTGCACCAGCACTTCATGCTCATCCCGGTATTCACGGTGGCCGAGAACGTCATGCTCGGGCTGGAGCTGACCGGACTTTTCGGATTTCTAGACCGCCGGCGTGCCAGCAGGGAAGTCGAGCGGCTGGGCAAGGAGTTTGGCCTCCCGGTCAACCCGGACGCACTGGTCGAGAGCCTTTCGGTCGGCGCCCAGCAGCGCGTCGAGATCGTGAAGGCCCTCTACCGCCGGGCGGGCGTGCTGATCCTTGATGAACCGACCGCTGTCCTGACTCCACAAGAAACCGACGAGCTCCTGGGGGTCATGGAGTCACTGAAGCGTGCCGGTCGCTCCCTGGTCTTCATCACGCACAAGCTGAAGGAGGCGATGCAGGTCGCCGACCGTATCACTGTGCTCCGAGGAGGCCGCGTGGTGGGCTCGACACTGCCCGGCCAGTCGACCGAGGCCGAGCTGGCCGCGATGATGGTCGGGCGGGCAATTCGACTGGGGGTGGACAGGTCGCCCTCCAAACCTGGAGCGGCAGTGCTCGACGTGAAGGGCCTGACCGTGCGGAACGCCCATGGCCAGGTCGCGGTCGATGACGTCTCATTCCAGGTCCGCGCCGGCGAGATCGTCACCGTGGCCGGCGTCCAGGGCAACGGGCAGACGGAGCTCGTGAGGGCGATCATGGGCCTGGATCAAGTTGCGTCTGGTCGGATCACGGCGGCGGGCCGCGACGTCACCACCAGCTCGCCACGCGAGACGCTCGCATCAGGTGTCGGTCACGTCCCGGAAGACCGCGTCAGAGATGGCCTGGTCGGTGACTTGTCGGTGGCGGAGAATCTCGTCCTCGACATGTACTACATGGCGCCGTTCGCGCATGGCCCGATGCTCGAACCGGCTGAGATCCAGCGTTCGGCTCAGCAGCGCATCAAGGAGTTCGACATCCGGACTCCATCGCCGCTGACGTTAGTGGGCACGCTGTCAGGAGGTAATCAGCAGCGCGTCATCGTGGCCCGGGAGTTCTCCCGACCGGTCACGCTCATGATTGCCTCGCAGCCGACCCGCGGGCTGGACGTCGGATCGATCGAGTACATCCATGAGCGGATCGTGCAGCTTCGCGATCAGGGCGACGCGGTGCTCATCGTGTCGAGCGATCTCGACGAGGTGTTCGCACTCGGCGATCGCATCGCAGTGATGTTCCAGGGCCACATGAGCGGACCGTTCGACTCCCAGCTCTACACCCGCGAGCAGGTCGGGCTCATGATGGCGGGGTCGAGCGCGGAGGCCGCCCCAGCCAAAGGTGGTGGGGAGAGCGCTTGAGCGAGCCGATCCCACCAAAGCCGAGCCAAAACCGCGTCGTCTCGGTACGCGATGTGATCCAGCGAGTGATCGCGCCCGAGTCGACAACATGGAACTCCGTCCTCATCGTGGTCCTCGCATTCTTCACTGCTCTGGTGCTGAGCGCCATTTTCGTCGTCGGGTCCGATCCCAACGTGATCCAGGCGCCCGATCCCCTCACCGCATTGAACGTCGCCTGGCTGGACATCTCGGGTGCGTACGGCGGGTTGCTCAGCGGTGCGCTCGGTAATCCGTCGACGTTCTTCAGCAAGGTTGGCAGCGGCAACGTGAAGGTGGTCGCCTCCGCTTTCTATCCGCTGTCGGAAACCCTGGTCGCCGCCGCACCCCTGGTCTTTACAGGCCTTTCCGTCGCCCTCGGATTCAGGGCTGGTCTGTTCAACATCGGAGGTGAGGGCCAGGTCATCGCCGGTGGTCTCGCAGCGGGGTTCGTGGGATTCTCCCTGCACGGCTTGACGGGATTTGTCGAGCTTCCCTTGGCGCTGCTCGCGGGCTTCGTGGCTGGTGCCCTATGGGGTTTCATCCCGGGCCTGTTGAAAGCCCGCACGGGGGCGCATGAGGTGATCACTACGATCATGCTCAACTACGTCGCGATCTATCTGACCTACTACTTCCTGAGCACGAAGGCCTTCCAGCGGCCGGGCCGCACCGATCCGATCAGCAAGATCGTCGACAGCGCAGCTGCTCTGCCGAGCCTTGCAGGTGTCAATCTCCGCCTCCATGCCGGCGTCATTCTCGCCGTGATCGTGGCGATCGCCGTGTATTTCCTGCTGTGGCGAACCACACTTGGCTTTGAGTTTCGCGCGGTCGGCGCCAACCCCGATGCCTCGCGCGCTGCCGGAATTGGCGTGGGCCGCGTGGTCGTGCTCGCGATGTCGCTGGCCGGAGGTCTGGCCGGCCTCGCCGGCGCCAACATCATCCTCGGCGTCAACTACAGTGTCTCGCCAGGATTCTCGTCCAGCCTCGGCTTTGACGGGATCACGGTCGCCTTGCTCGGTCGGGGCAACCCGGCAGGCGTGGTGGCGGCGGCCTTGCTGTTCGGCGGTCTGCGGGCGGGCGCGGTTCAAATGCAGGCCGCGACGTCGACGCCGGTCGACCTGGTGCAGGTCATCGAGGCATTGGTGATCATGTTCGTGGCGGCGCCGACCCTAGTCCGGGAGATCTACCACATCCGCGCGCAGCGCAGCGCCGGTGCGCCGGCCGTTTCGACGGGCTGGGGATCGTGAGCGTCGCAGCCGGAGTAGCGGGCGCGGTGGCACGGGCGGTGGTCGTACGGCGGCAGATACTGGGCATGTTCTTCCTGCTCGTCGCGGCCTCGATCGCCTTGCTTTTCGGCTTCGACGTATCCGGCAGCACCAAGGCCGATTTCGTTCTCAACCTGGCCAGTGCACAGGCCATCTCCATTCCCGACCTTGTCGTGCCCGTCCGGACGACGGCATTCCTTCTGGCTGCCATCAGCGCATTTCTCGGTGCCGTCCAGGTTGCGCGAGGGTTCGGGCGCTGGTCCAACGTCGTGCTGGCAATCGTGATCGGGTTGTTCATATTCTCGTTCCTGGCCTGGGCTGCACGTGACACCTCTCTAAGCCTCGTAGGCATGCTGCAAGGGACGGTGGTGCGTGCCACGCCGTTGACCCTGGGCGCGTTCTCGGGGCTGTTGTGCGAGCGCTCAGGGGTGATCAACGTGGCGATCGAAGGCCAGATGCTGATGGGCGCTTTCGTGGCGGCCATGGTCACGAGCGCAACGAGCAGTGCGGCGCTCGGAATGCTTGCGGGAATGCTCGCCGGAGGAGTGATCGGCCTAATCCTTGCGGTCTTCGCCATCCGCTATCTGGTCGACCAGATCATCGTCGGTGTCGTGCTGGATCTCTTTTGCCTCGGCCTGACGGGATTCCTGTACGACCGTCTCATGGTCCCCTTCCAGGCCACGCTCAACAGCGCCGCCGTGGTGCGCCCTCTTTCAATTCCTCTGCTCTCGAAGATCCCGATTCTCGGGCCGATCCTGTTCGATCAGAACGTCTTCGTCTATCTCCTGTTGATGCTTCTCGTGGTCATCCAGGTCGCTCTTTTCCAGACCCGGTGGGGCCTGCGTGTGAGGGCCGTCGGCGAGCAGCCGAGGGCGGCCGACACAGCAGGCATCGATGTGCTCCGCACGCGCTACATCAACGTGCTTCTCGGCGGTCTGGTCGCGGGGCTGGCGGGTTCCTTCTTCACGATCGGCGCGGTCGGCCAGTTCACCAAGAACATGACTTCCGGCCGCGGATTCATCTCACTCGCTGCCATGATCGCCGGGGGATGGACTCCGCTGGGCGCGTTCGGCGCATCGCTCGTATTCGGCTTTGCCGACGCGCTTCAGAATTTCCTCTCGGTCCTCAACGTTCCGATTTCGAGCTACTTCCTCCTGATGGCGCCATATATCGCCACGATCCTGGTCGTGGCCGGCGTGGTGGGACGGGTGCGCCCGCCCGCGAATGACGGCAAGCCATACGTGAAGCAGTAACCCAGCGGTAAGCCATGCAAGCGCTGGAGGTCATCGGCCACAAGCGGGACGGGTTCGAGCACACCGCCGAGGAAATCCAGCTCCTGCTCTCCGGCTACGTCCGCGGGGACATCCCCGATTACCAGATGGCGGCCTGGCTGATGGCGGTCTGCGTGCGCGGGATGACCCGGGCCGAGACGCTGGCGCTGACCCAGGCGATGGTGGCGAGCGGTGAGGTCCTGGACCTCAGCGGCATCGAGGGGATCAAGGTCGACAAGCACTCGACCGGCGGCGTGGGCGACAAGGTGACCCTCATCGCGGCGCCGCTGGCAGCCGCGTGCGGCGTCAAGGTTCCCAAGCTCAGCGGCCGCGCGCTCGCCCATACGGGCGGCACCCTCGACAAGCTCGAGTCGGTGCCGGGCTTGACCGTCGACCTCGATCCGGAGCGCTTCATCCGCCAGGTGCGCGAGGTCGGCATCGCGGTCGCGGCGCAGTCCCCGCACATGGTGCCCGCCGACAAGCTGCTCTATGCCCTGCGCGACGTGACGGCGACCGTGCCGTCGGTCCCGCTGATCGCCTCCAGCGTGATGTCCAAGAAGATCGCGGCCGGCGCGGACGCGATCGTGCTCGACGTCAAGTTCGGCCGAGGCGCCTTCATGCCCGACCCGGCCGCCGCCGAAGAGCTCGCGTCGGAGATGGTGCTGCTCGGCGAGGGCGCGGGACGGCGCACGGTGGCGCTCGTCACGGCCATGGACAACCCCCTCGGCCGTTCGGTCGGCAACGCGCTCGAGGTCAAAGAGGCGCTCGATGCGCTCGCGGGTGAGGGCGACGAGGAGCTGCTCGAGGTGTCCCTGCGCGTGGCGGCTGAGATGTGCCGGCTCGCGGAGGTCGACGCCGACCCCGAGCGCGTCCTGAGGTCGGGCGCCGGCCGTGCCACCTTCGAGCGAATGCTGCGAGCCCAGGGTGGAAGGCTCGAGGAAGGCCTGCCGGTCGCTCCGTTCCAGGTTCCGCTGCGCGCGGCGGCCGGGGGTCATGTGGCTTCGATCGACGCACTGGAGGTCGGCCTCTCCTGCCTGGAGCTGGGCGCCGGTCGGGCGCGCAAGGAGGACAGGGTCGACCCCGCCGCCGGGTTGGTCATCCAGGCCCCTGTCGGAGCGCGCGTCGAGGCCGGCGACACGCTCGCCGTCGTGCATGGGCGTTCGATGGAGCTCGTCGAGCGCGTCGTGCCGCGCCTCCTCAAGGCCTGGCGGATGAGCGATCAGGCGGTCAGGCGGCCGCGCCACGTGCTCGCGCGCGTCGACCGGAACGGCGTCACCAAGGACGGATAGACTTCGCGTCGGTGGCCGCAACCGGCGAGAAGAAGTACCACGTCGGCTTAGCCAAGGGCGAGGTCGGGGACTACGTCCTGGTGCCGGGCGACCCAGGCCGCACGCCGATGATCGCGAAGTACCTGGACGGCGCGCGAGAGGTTGCGTTCTGCCGCGAGTACCGCACGTTCACGGGGAAGATCGATGGTGTGCCCGTGTCCACCATGTCGACCGGGATGGGCGGGCCGTCGGTCGCGATCGGCGTCGAGGAGCTGAGCGAGCTGGGCGTGCACACGTTTTTGCGCGTCGGCACCTGCGGCGCGGCCCAACCGGAGATCAAGATGGGCGACCTCGTGATCGCCCAGGGAGCGGTGCGGAGCGAGGGCACGCCCAACGGCTACATCCCGCTGGAGTATCCGGCCGTCGCGTCGCTGGACATCGTCGAGGCGCTGGTCGAAGCGGCGCAGGCGTCGAACGCTCCGTTCCACGTCGGCATCATCCGCTCGGTCGACGCCCTCTACTCCGATTTGGTGCCCGACAGCATGCCGCGTCCCCATCTCCGCGACGAGCTGGAGATGTGGTCGAAGGCAGGGATCCTCAGCAACGACATGGAGACCTCCACCCTCTTCGTGGTCGCGCGGCTGCGCAAGCTGCGCGCCGGGACCATCAACCTCTGCGTCGACGAGCTGGGCGCGGGCGAGATCCATCATCTTGACCCGCGCTACATGGACCGCATGCTGAAGGTGGCGGTAGATGCAGTCCGGCGATTGATCAGACGCGACGCAGTTGCCGATAAACGTCAGTAGGCACCCGGTCGTCGCGGACTGCCTGCGCGGCCTGCGCGACGAGACGACCGCTCCGGAGGAGTTCCGGACGCTCGCGCGCAGGATCATCACCTTCTTGCTCTATGAGGCAACGGCTGACCTTGCGGTTCGCCGGGACACCGTGCGGACTCCTCTGGCCGAAGCCGAGGCGGCCTCGGTGGAGCGCGAGGTGGTCGCCATCCCCGTGCTGCGAGCCGGCCTGGGCCTGCTCGGGCCGGTGCTCGAGTTGCTGCCGCATGTCAGCGTCGGCTACATCGGGCTGGAGCGGGACGAAAAGACGGCCGTGGCACGCATCTACTACCAGAAGCTGCCCGGGCTCACGGGCAAGATCCCGCTGCTGCTCGACCCGATGCTGGCCACCGGCGGCTCGGCCGCCCAGGCGCTCGACCTGATCAAGGAGGCAGGCGGAGTCGACACCCGCATGGTGTGCGTGGTGGCCGCGCCCGAGGGCGTGAAGGTGATGGAGGACCGCCACCCCGAGGTCGTCATCTACGCGGCGGCGCTGGACGAGAGACTGAACGACCGGGCTTACATCGTCCCGGGGCTGGGGGATTTCGGCGACCGGCTCTTCGGCACCGGCAACTGATCCCCGTCCGGGGGGCGGCTCTCGGGGGACCCGAACGCGGCCTCGTAGGCGATGGCATTGCAGTGCCGGAGCTCGTCATCGTCGAGGCCCATCTCCGACGCCAGCCTGAACTCGCGGCTCAGGCTGGTGCCGGCCACCGTGCGTGAGTCGGTGCTGATGGTGCAGCGCACGCCGGCGCGCAGCAGCCGAGGGAGCGGGTGCTCGGCCAGCGAGGGCACCGCCTTGCACTTCCAGTTGGCCGTCGGGCACAGGTCGAGCACGACTCCTTCCCGCCGGATGCGGTCGACGGTCCGCGGGTCGCGCGCTCCGATCACGCCGTGAGCGATCCTCTCGACGCCGAGGTCGAGCGCTTCCTCGACGCTCGAAGGGCCGCCCGCCTCGCCCGCATGGCAGGTCAGCCGCAGGCCGGCTGCGCGCGCGGCATCGAAGGCCGGGCGCTGCGGCGCCGCCGGATAGCGCACCTCGTCCCCGGCGAGGTCGAACCCCACAACACCGGCACCGGCGAACCTCCCCGCTTCGCGCGCGAGCGCGACGTTCTCCTCGGGAGAGTGCTGGCGCATCGCGCACACGATCGCGACCGCTTGCAGCGGGGCGGCGGCCAGGCCGGAGAGCACCGCCCGGATCACGTCCTCGAGCTTCAATCCACTCCGCAGGTGGAGCCGGGGCGCCCACCGCACCTCGAGGTAGTCGATGTTCTCCGCGGCCGAGTCGAGGCCCAGCTCGAAGGCTGCGCGCTCGAGCGCCGATGCCCTCTGCAGGACCGCGATGGCGTCGTCGAAGTAGCCGATGTAAGCGGCCTGGCTCGGGCAGTCGACGGGCGCGATCATCTGCAGGGGTCGTGGCAGATCGAGATCCTGCTCCCTGGCCAGCTCCTCAGCCGTGGCCGGCCGCACGGCGCCATCGAGGTGGCAGTGCAGCTCGGCTTTGCGCCACGACTCGAATTGCGACGCGCCGGAAATCTTAGGTCAGCGAGTAGATATGAGGCAGCTCGCGATACAGGCCGGCGTAGTCGAGGCCGTAACCGATCACGAAGCGGTCGGGGATGACGAACCCGCAGAAGTCGATCTGGACCTCGACCTCGCGGCGGGCAGGACGGTCGAGCAAAGCCGCGGTGCGGAGCGACGCGGGACCGACGCGCCGGATGCGCCTGGCGATCGCGCTGACCGTGACGCCAGAGTCGATGATGTCCTCGACCAGCAGGACGTGACGGCCGATCAAAGTCCCCTGGACCATGTGGGCCAGCTTCAGGCGCCCGTTGCTCGAAGTGCCGGTGGGATAGCTGGACGCGCGCACGAACTCGAGCTCGGCGGGGATGCTCAGGCTGCGCAGGAGGTCCGCCGCGAAAACGGTCGCACCCTTGAGGATGACGACCATGACGAGCGGCGTCTCGATGTCGGCGTAGACCTCGGAGATCTGGCGACCGAGCTGGCGCACGCGCCGCGCGATCTTGGTCGAGCTGAGCATCGGCTTGCCTGACGCCGGCCGGTCCAGCCGAGAGACCTTGCTCTCAACGGGCGCCGGTCTGGTGGCTACCTCGGCCATGCAGGCTAAATTCTAGTGAGGCTCAGACTCCAATGGGATGCCACACGGTCTTCATCTCCATGAAGGCCGCGATGAGGTATGGACTTCGTTCCTCGGACGAAACCTTGATCACTCTCTTCACGTTGTCCGCGGCGGCCATCTCGATCGTCCTGACCTCGTCTGCGGTGCAGCCCGCGGCGTCGATCGCGTTGACGTCCATGTGCGCGGCGAGCCAGGGCAGCAGCTCCCGGCGCTGCCCGCTGAGAAAATTGACCACCCCGGCCGGGAAGTCGCTGGTCGCCAGCACCTCAGCGAGCGTGAGCGCGGGCAGCGGATCGTTTTCGGGAGCCAGCGCCACCACCACGTTGCCGCCGCACAGCGCGGGGGCGAGCCGGCGCACGAGCCCCAGCAGCGGCGGTTCCTCCGGCCCGACGATGGCGACCACGCCGGTGGGCTCCGGGATCGTGAAGTTGAAGTAGGGGCCGGCCACCGGGTTCACCGTGCCGGTGACCTGGGACAGCTTGTCCGTCCATCCGGCGTACCAGACCAGCATCTCGACCGCCTGTTCCACCTCGCGGCGAGCGCGAGCGCCGCCGCCCATCAGCTCAACGAACTGGGCGCCGCGGCCGTCGAGCATCTCGGCTGCGCGGTAGAGGATCTGGCCGCGGTTCATGGCGGTCCTGCCGGCCCAGCCCGTGAACGCGGTCCGTGCCGCCCGTACCGCATCGCGCAGGTCTTTGCGCGAGCCGCGCGGTACGTTGACGTTGCCTACCGGCCGGTATGCGCGGCCGGACTCGGAGCGCACGAACTCGCCGTTGACGAAGAGCTTGTAGGTCTTGCGCACCTCCATCAGCTCAGCTCCAGATACGGGAGCAGGCCGTGCACCCCGCCCTCGCGGCCATAGCCGGATTCCTTGTAGCCGCCAAAAGGCGACGTCGGGTCGAAACGGTTGAAGGTGTTGGCCCACACCACGCCGGCACGCATCCGCTCCGCCATCCACAGGATGCGCGAGCCCTTGTCGGTCCACACGCCGGCGGAGAGCCCGTACGGCGTGTTGTTCGCCTTTTCGACCGCCTCGTTCGGGGTGCGGAAGGTCAGCACCGACAGCACCGGGCCGAAGATCTCCTCGCGAGCGATGCGGTAAGACTGCGCCACGTTGGTGAACAGCGAGGGCGGGAACCAGAAGCCGCGCTCGGGCAGCCGGCACTCCGGCTGGTAGAGCTCTGCCCCCTCTTCGATCCCCGATTCGACCAGGCCCTGGATCTTCTCCAGCTGCGCGCGCGAGTTGATCGCGCCGATGTCGGTGTTCTTGTCCAGCGGATCGCCCAGTCGCAGGGTGGACAGGCGGCGCTTCAGCTTTTCCAGCAGTGGCTCGGCGATCGATTCCTGCACGAGGAGCCGGCTGCCCGCGCAGCACACGTGGCCCTGGTTGAAGTAGATGCCGTTGACGATGCCCTCCACCGCCTGGTCGAGGGGCGCGTCTTCAAACACGATGTTGGCCGCCTTGCCGCCGAGCTCCAGGGTGAGCTTCTTGCCACTGCCTGCCAGCGCGCGCTGGATGAGCTTGCCGACCTCGGTCGAGCCGGTGAACGCGACCTTCTTCACGCCCGGGTGTCCGACGACCAGCGACCCCGTCTTGCCCGCCCCGGTGACGATGTTCACGACGCCCGCTGGAAGCTCGGCCTGCATGCAGATCTCGGCGAACAGCATCGCGGAGAGCGGGGTCGTCTCCGCAGGCTTGAGGACGACCGTGTTGCCCGCCGCGAGCGCGGGCGCGATCTTCCACGCCAGCATCAGCAGCGGGAAGTTCCACGGGATGACCTGCCCGGCCACGCCCAGCGGCGTCGGGCGCCGGTTCGGGAACGCCCATTCGAGCTTGTCCGCCCAGCCCGCGTAGTAGAAGAAATGAGCGGCGCTCAGCGGGATGTCGACGTCTCGCGACTCCTTGATCGGTTTGCCCCCGTCCATGGTCTCGACCACGGCGAGCTCTCGCGCCCGTTCCTGGAGCAGGCGCGAGATGCGAAACAGATAGCGGGCGCGTCGCGAAGGGGCGAGCCGGCTCCACGAGTCGAACGCTTTGCCCGCGGCCTTGACCGCGCGGTCGACGTCCACCTCGTCGGCCTCCGACACCTCGGCGAGCTTCTTCTCGGTCGCGGGGTTGATGGTGGGGAACCGTTGCTTGCTGTGCGGATCGACCATCCGGCCGCCGATGAACAGGCCGTATCGCGGTTGGATTCGAACGTGGTCGATCGACTCCGGCGCCGGCACGTAATCGAAGACCTGCTTGGCCAGCTCGGCGGTCTGCTTCTTGGTCAGGGCCATCTACTTACCTTTCTATCTATGTGGCTAGTCGATCGAGAAGTAATCTGCCGACTGGTACGCGCCGCTGCGTTCCTTCTCGATCTGCATCAATACGTCGTTGAGCAGGGTGGATGCGCCCAGCCGTAATCGCTCGGGGGTCATCCATTCGGACCCAAGGGTTTCATAGGCGACCACCAGGTAGGCGATCGCCTGCTTGGAGGTCCTGATCCCGCCCGCCGCCTTGAAGCCCACGGGCCGCCCGGTCTCGCGCATGAAGTCGCGGATGGACTCCATCATCACCAGGCTCACTGGCAGCGTGGCCGCGGGCTGAATCTTGCCGGTCGAAGTCTTGATGAAGTCGGCGCCGGCGGCCATCGCCAGGATGCTCGCCCGCCGCACTGCGTCGTAGGTGCCGAGCTCCCCCGTCTCGAGGATCACCTTGAGGTGTGCCGCGCCGCAGGCCTCCTTGACCGCGACGATCTCGTCATACACGCGTTGGTAGTCCCCCGAGAGGAACGCGCCGCGGTCGATCACCATGTCGATCTCGTGCGCGCCGGTGCGTACCGCCTCCTCGGTCTCCGCGACCTTGATCGAGGTGAAGCTTTGCCCGGAGGGAAAAGCGGTGGCCACGGAGGCCACTCGCACATCGCTTCCACGCAGGTGCGCGAGGCAGTCGGCGATGCGGGCAGGGTAGACGCAAACGGCCGCCACCGAAGGCACCGTGGGGTCGCCGCCTCGCGGCCTGATCGCCTTGGCGCACATCGCGGCCACCTTGCCGGGTGTGTCGGAACCCTCGAGCGTGGTGAGGTCCATGCAGCGGATCGCGAGGTCGAGCGCCCAGAGCTTGGACGACTTCTTGATCGATCGCTTGGCGAGGGATGCGGCGCGCTCGTCGGCGCCGACCTCGTCCACGCTGCGCACGCCGCGCATGAGCGAGCCGAGGTGGGTCAGGGACAGCGCGGTGGCCATCACTGCGGATTATGCGACGGGCGACCTCGCGGGCACCCGGACCTTCCACGCGCTGAGGGGCCCATCGACACGCGATTCACGGGCTGCAGGCCTCTGGGGTCCATCGCCGTAGTCGCCGACCATTGGGTCAGGAGGTGAAGAACCAATGACAAAGCCCATGATCACCAAGACCTGGATCGCAGGACTCGTCGTCCTGGCGGCCGGGCTGGTGGTTGCACTCGTCGGCGTCGCCCTGATGCTGGCTTATGGCGGGACGTTCACGCAGATCGCGGGAACCGCCAGCACTTACAAGTTTGTGCCGACGCTCGACTCGTTCTTCTGGTCGACGGTCGTCGTAATCGTCGTCGGCTCGATCCTCGCCGCGATCGGCGGGATCGTCCAGCTGGCAGCCTGGATCGGTGGCCTGGTCAACAGTTACCGGCTCCCGGACAAGACCTGGTTCACCGTCCTGCTGCTGGGCGGGGTGTTCGGGCTCGCGTTCGGGTTGATCGGGTTTGCCGCCATGGTGGCCTACGTCGTCGCGGCGCCCGACGGCCGGCTTTACAGCAGGCCCGAAGCGCAACCGGCGGCCCCGCGGCCGTCGACCCTCGCGCCGACGAGCTGAACTGACGCTCCGAGATTGAAGGGGGCCGGGTCTTTCCGGCCCCTTTCGTCGACCCGAAACCCATGGTCCAAGCGTTGAAGACCTGTGAAGCGCGCGAGCCCCGGAAGCAGTCGGAGCGGGCGCCGTCGGTGCGGCCTTCATAACTCTTTACGTTCTAAACCGCAGATGCCGCCGATCTCGCGCCCTAGATTGACTTCCGCATGAGCGTCGGCGCCGGCCCTCCACAAGGTGCCCCGATGCTGTCGCCGGACGGTAAATGGGTCTGGGACGGCAGCCGGTGGCTTCCACTTGCCGACCCGTCGACGGCCACCCACCACGCCGTGTTCGCGGCCTGGAACGGTGTGCGGGTCGAGGCGCCGGTCGCCGTGGAGGCCGCTCCGGTGGTGAAGGCTCCCCGGCCGGCGCCACAGCCGGTGGTCAGGTACGCCGCCCCCGCGCCGGCGCCGACCGAGCCAGTGCCACTGTGGCGCCAGCGGACCGAAACGGGGCTCAACAAGTACCTGTACATCGCCGCCGGGTTGATCGCCCTGGTCGTCCTGGCCGTCGTGGTCAACTCCCTCGGGATCACCCTGCCCTGGATGCAGGCCACGTCCTCTGGACCCACGGCCCCCGCCGGGCCCCCGCCCCTGGCGACGCGGTCGGGCTACGCCCAGGCGGAGCGCTTCATCACCGGCTATCTCGCACCCGCCATGGACAACATGAACCAGACGATCGCGACCACGCGCGAGACCTGCGTCGGACCGGTCACCGTCAGCTGCCAGGATGCCGTGACCGAGACCGACAACCAGGCCCAGGCGCTGGTGGCGATCGTCGACCAGAACAAGGTGCCTTCCTGCATCGCGACGCCCGTGGCCAGGTTCCGCGGCGATGTCTCCAAGGTGCACGACGACCTCCAGGCCGCGATCAAGAGCTTCAGCGGCACTAACACTTTGCAGACCGGCGCATTAATCTCGCGCTCCGCCGGCGCGCTGCCGGTGGTGCCGGCGGATTACGCCGCGATCACGGCCGCCAAGGCGACATGTGACACGGCGCTGGTAGGTCCCTAAGCCGGATCAGTCCGGCGCGCTCGATGACCTTGAGCGCGTGAGCCAGGCACCTCGGGCTGGTAACGACTACTCGGTTCGGCCGCCGATCTCGGGGGCTGGAGCCGGTGCCTGCCGGCGCTTTCGCGCCGGAGCTTTCTTGATCAGCAGGTCGGCGCCGATCTCGGCCGGTACGTCCTCAGCGTTGACCGAGATCTGGTCGGCCAGCGAAGGCAGGTCGCTGACCCCCACGGGCCCGGGCGTGTCGGCGATCTGCAGGCCGTCGCGGCCTTGGGAGGAGACGTAGACCGCGCCCAGGAAGATGTTCCCGATCACCGCAACAGGGATCGCGAGGAGGGCGCCTAGGATGCCGCCCAGCTCGGCCCCGATCAGCAGGGCGCCCATCGCCGCGAGCGGGTGGATGCGCGTCACCTTGCCGCTGATCCGCGGGCCCAGGATGTAAGCCTCGATGGCGTGCCCTACCAGGCTGACCAATGTGGCCTCGACCGCCAGGGGCAGGCTCTGCGTTGCCGCGACCGCGATCGCGAGCAGGAAGCCGATGGGCGCGCCGACGAGCGGGAGCATCTCCAGGAAGAAGACGGCCACTCCGAGCGCGGCCGCGTAGTGGACTCCGAGCAGGCTCAGCGTGATCCCGGTGTACAGGCCCATGAGCAGCGACATGAGGAGCTGGGCGCGCACGTAAGCGGCGACCGCCGCGCCGACCGCGAGCATCGTGAAGTCGAAGATCCGCTCCTGCGCGGGAAACAGCTTGCGCGCGGTGGCCACCAGCTCACGGCCCTGGCTGGTCAGGTAGATCGACACGACGATCACGAGCAACGTGTTCACGACGGGGCTCACGATCCCGCCGATGCTGGTCAGGCTCGCAGGTGAGATGTCGCCGCCAAGCGATGCTCCCCCGCGCGGAATCCTGTACGAGAGGTTGAAGCCAAATACGCGCAGGCTCGCCTCCGCCGCATCCAGCGTGCGCTGGGCGGCGTCTTCGATCGCAGGCACCTGCTGGCCGAGCTTGGATGCGTCGGCGACCAAGGTCGGCGCAAGCAGCGCCGCCGCGAGCCCGACCACGATGAGGATGGCCCCGTACAGGACAAGGACGGCAAGGCCGCGACGCCCCCGCAGCAACGGAATGCCCTGGACCCGGTCGACGATCGGCGTTACGAGCATCGCGATCACGGCGGCGAAAATGAAGATCAAGACGATGTTGGTCAGCTGCAATACCAGCGTCGAGGCCTGGCGGTACAGCTCGACGATCGCGAGCGCGATCAGGAGGTAGATCAGGACTCGCAGCGGGCGCTCAAGCCTGGCCATGCTCAGCCCTCCTCGAACGTTCGGCGGCACGTCGGAAGTGTTTGCCATCAGGAATTCAGGGACGCTCCGTCAGCGCAAAACCTTGAGGCAGCATGGTCGGACGCGCGAAAGAACAAAAGCCATAACACGAGCGCTCAGGCAGCGAGGTCGGTCAGCGTCACCTCGATCAAAGGGCTGTAGCGGAACATCTCCTCCAGGTCGTCGCGCTTCCAGGCTCGCGCGATGGCCGGCAGGACGGCCCGTCGCTCCTTGTCATCGGTGATGACCCGGGCAGTCGCGTCGAGATCGGCCTGGGTTTCGCCTTTGAGGTGAAACTTGAAGCGCGGGTTGACTTCGAGGTTCCTGAGCCATGCGCGAGGCTCGGGCCTGGGCATGCCGCTCACGTAGATCTTGCCGTCGATGTTGTGGAAGACGATCTCTATCCGCCGGGGCTCCCCCGTTTGGCGCCCCGTAGTCGTGATGTCGATCACCCTGCCCTGTGCAAGGGCGGAGTGGATTCTGGCGACATCGACCTCTTTGCCGGTCAACTCATTGTTCATTCGATAGTTGGAACCGGCACCTCGGCGGGGTTAATCCGTACCGAGGGCCTCCTGGTGGCCCGATCGGAGGTCGAACGGCTCTCCTCGACTGCGCATCCGGCCCCCTCGCTTGCCACAAGAAGACCCGTTGAGGAGGTGGACATGATGGCAACTGCAATCGCGACACCGTTCGGACTACTGATCAGACCCGCCGTCGGCCGGCCCGAGATCGTGGACGTGCCCGAGTTCAACTTCCTGATGGTCGACGGCCGCGGCGCTCCGGAGGCTTCGAACGACTTCCAGGAGGCGATCGGGGCCCTATACCCCCTCGCCTACGGCGCCAAGTTCGGCCTCAAGAGGTCTGGAGTCGAAACCCGGGTCATGCCGCTCGAGGCGCTGTGGGGGACGAGCAGCTCCGGCGTCTTCGTCCCCGAGGAGCGGCAAATGGCGGTGGACGGCGATGATCATGCAGCCGGACGCGGTGACCGCCGAGCTGATCGAATAAGTCCGCGCCGACGCCATGCGCAAGAAGCCGAACCCGACCCTCGCAAAGGTCGAGCTCGAGGCCTTCCAGGAAGGATTCTGCGCCCAGGTCATGCACCTCGGTCCGTACAGCGCGGAGAAGCCGACCATCGAGACGCTCCACGCGTTCATCGCCGCCGAGGGCTACAGGCTTTCGGGCAAGCACCACGAGATCTTCCTTGGCGATCCGCGGCGTGCAGCGCCCGAGAAGTTGCGGACCATCGTCCGGCAACCGATCACGCGCCGCTAGACGGAAGCTGAGCGGCGCTCGGAGCCGACGGCACGCGACCAACATCGCGAGGCTGAGGGTCCAGCAGGCTCAGGAAGAAGCGCGAGGTCGCAAAAGCGAGGATCAGGCCGCCCGCGATGTCCGCGACGTAGTGCTGGCGGACCATCACCGTGGACATGGCGATCAGCGCTGCCCACAGGATCAGAGGCCACGTGAACCGGCGGCTGAAGCGCCACCAGTGGATGGCGATGATCGTCGACGTGGAGACGTGCAGGCTCGGGAAGTCGTTGAAAGGGTGGTCGCCCGCGTACACGCTGCGCACCATCTTCGTGAAGACGTCGTCACCGCTCAGCACCGGTCGGTCGACGTAGGTCTGCAGGAACGCGAAGAAGACGTAACTGACCAGGAAGGTCGCGATCATGCTCAGGACGGCCGACTGGAACACACGCGCCCGGAAAAGCAGGAAGATCACGAGCGACGCATAGATGAACGGTTGGAGTGACACGTAGGGCACGACGAACAGCGGGACCACCGGCAGCGCCTGGTCGATGGGGCTGCGCAGGAACATTCGATACGGGCCGTGGTTGAGGTAGTCATAACCGAGGCTTGCGATGTAGTCGGCGACGCCCAGCGCGACGCAGAAGGCGGCGCCCTTCCAGCCGATGAACAGCACGCCCTGCTTCAGCTCGGCGCCGAGGCGCGTCAGGACGCTGCTCATGGCGGGCACTCTAAACCGGTGAGCGCCTAGCCGTCTCGTCCTTCCTGGAAGTGCTCGCTCGCATCGGATTCCTGGTCGCCCGTCCCGACCACGGAGTGGCGATGCCCCGCCGTCCCCGGGTCCATGTGGATCTCCATCCGCGCGGCGGGAACCGCGTGGCGCACCGCGTGCTCGACCCGAAGGACCGTGTCGTGAGCGGCCCTCAGCGTGGCCTCGGGGTCGCAGTCGATATGCATCGTCACGACGAGCTCCCGGCCGACCCACCGCGCGCGGACGTCATGCACCCCGAGAACGCCCTCCACCTGCGAGGCGGCCGCGGTGACCTCGTCGATCATCGTGGGGTCGACGGCATCCATCATTCGGTAATAGAGCTGCTTCACCGTCCCGCCCAGGATGTAGACGATCGCGACCGAGATCCCAAGGCCAAGCAGCGGGTCGGCGATCTTGAGGCCGAGACCGGCCAGGCCGATGCCGGCAAAGGCGCCCGCCGAAACCAGCGCGTCAATCCTCGAATGCGTGCCGTCCGCCTCCAGCGCCTCCGACCCGATTCCTCGTCCGACGCGGATCTTGTACTCGGAGACGCCGAGGTTCGCGATCACTCCGACGAACGCAGCAGCCAGCCCGTACCCGATGTTCGAGTAGACCGGCGGCTGGAGAAGCTTCTGGACCGACTCGGCCGCCGCGACGGCGGCCGTGATGATGATCACCACGATGATCAAAAGGGTGGCCACGTCCTCGAACCGGCCGTAACCGGACGAGTAGCGCCGCGTCGCGGGCCGGCGCACGAGCGCGAACGTGAACAGGAGGATGAACGTCGTGAGGACGTCGCCCGAGTTGTGGAGGCCGTCCGCCAGGATGCTGGCCGAGCGGCTGGCCGTCGCGGCGACGATCTCCACCAGGGCCGCAAAGCCGAGGGCCACGCCGCTGACCACGACCGCGCGGACGGCGTGCTCATTGCCGTAGTGAGCGGACGAGTGGGTGTGCGCATGGCCCGCGCCATGGTCGGCCGGCATGAGACCAGTGTCCATCAAGGGCCGCTCTCGCAGCGAGCCCTTCTCGGGTTCGGTCCTAGGGACCACGTCCCGGGTTGTTGGCGGTCGCGGTGACGATGGAGGCGTTCGCCGGCTGACCGGTAAGGCCTCCGATGGTGCACGTCACCGTGGTGGTCGCGTTGTAGCCGACGTCCGGCTGCACGGGGACGCTGCAGGAGCCGATCGCCTGCTGCGTTACGGGGTCGGTCATCGTGAAGGTGACGGTCGACGGCGCGATGGCGCCGTTCGAACCACCAAGGTTCTTGAGCAGCGCCGAGACGGCGCAAGGCGATTTGCACCCGGACGCGTCGACGGAGACCACCGTGTAGACCGGAGGCAGGGTCGACAGGTCCGAGAAATCGATGACGTCCACGGGCGCGGCGATGTGGAAGTCGCCGTCGTAGTTGGTGTACCTGAGATCTCCGTCCCTGAGCTGGTCGATCGTGACGCCCCTTTTCATGTGCAGGCGGAGCAGCCGGTAGGGCGGCGAGGCGGCGATGAACACGTCGGCGCGCGGACCGGCCAGGTCCACGGCGTCGATCCCGGCCACCGACACGTGGTCGGTGCGTGATGTCACAGCGGAGCCGAGGAAGGTGGCCCTGAACGTCGCGCCGTCGGTCAGATCGGCAAAGCGCGGCACGTAGCCGGCCGACCCTTTCCACCACGCGTTCCCTGCCGCCTTGACCAGGTTGCTGGACAGGGGATCGGAACCCATGTGCTGGGCCAGGAACGACTGCCCCCGGAAGTAGGCTTCGCCCCCGAGGACGACGGCCTCGACCGTCTGGCTTCCGTCGCTCACGACCACGTGCTCCGTGACCGGCCGGGCGACCTGCATGTCGACCGTCCAGCGGGTCGACGAATCGGTGTAGGCGCCGGCGAGCTCGAAGCTCGTGGCGTCGGTCAGACCCTGTGCGGCTCCGTTTTCGAGGGCGCGGGTCGCGGGCAGATCCAGGCCCAGCGTCGGGTCGCACGCCGCCAGCAAGACGAGCGTGGCGCCGGCCACCAGGGCCGAAGCGACGCGACGCGCCCAATGGGACTCCACCCTGATCTCTGCCTGTAACGGCTCGAATACGATGTCCGTTACCCGACCATGGCGAGCACGGACGCGGCGCCGGCGCAGGGGCCGGGCGCGCCCGGCAACGGGCCATTGCGGCGCCGGACGGTGCGCATCCGCGGCCGCGACTACCCCGTGATCGCGCCCAGCCTGCGCGATCCGCGGCTCCACGTTGCGGTGGTCATTGTCACGCTGCAGGTCCTGGGCCAGACGGTGCTCGATTACAGGTTGTCGGTGGCGCAGATCCTGGTCTGCCTGGCCGCGGGCGCGCTGATCGAGTTCGGAGTCGGCTTTTTCAAGGACAGGACCATCATGTGGCCTGCGAGCGGGCTGCTGACGGGTAACAGCACGGCCTTCATCCTGCGCGTCCCGGGCACCTATCACGGGCAGTGGTGGAGCCTGCACGGGGTCTGGATCTTCATCGGCGTGGTCGCCGTCTCGATGGCCTCCAAGTACCTGGTCCGGTGGCGCGGCCACCACATCTTCAACCCTTCCAACCTCGGGCTGGTGCTCGCGTTTGTCGCGCTCGGGCCGCGATACACCGAGCCGCAGGACCTGTGGTGGATCCCCATGGGGCCGTGGCTCATCCTCACGTATGCCGTCATCATCGTCGGAGGCGTTCTCATCGCCTGGGAGCTCAAGCTGCTCGGGCTGGAGCTGGGTTTCCTGGCCGGCTTCGCGTTCTTCGTTGCGGTGGCGCTGGCGCCGGTCCCCGATCACTGCATGGTGGCCAGCTGGCACGCCACCCCGATGTGCGGCCGGGACCTCTGGCAGATCCTGGTCACGTCGCCCGAGGTGCTGATCTTCGCCTTCTTCATGGTTCCAGACCCGAGGACGGTGCCCGAGAGCCCGGCAGCCAGGGTGGCCTTCGGCGTCCTGGTAGCGCTGCTCGCGGTGCTGCTGATCGGGCCGACCACGCTCGAGTTCTGGACCAAGACCGCCATCCTCGCGAGCCTCGTCGTCGCGTGCGGGATGCGATTCGCGCTGGTCAGGTTGATGGCCCCGCTCGTGGAGGCGGGGAGCCTGTTGGGCGCCGTGCACAGGATGGGCTGGACGGCTCCGGCCGTGTTCGGCGTCGCGCTCCTGCTCATCACAGCCGTTCCGGTGTCCGCGGCGCTCTCCACTCACGGTCCTGAGCCGGCGCCCGAGCTGCCCGACGGGTCCACCCCGGTGCTCACGCTCACGGTCGGTCCCGGTCCCGACGTGGCCGGCTGGATCATCACGAATGCAGGCGCGGCGCTGCCGCCCTCGGGGAGCACCGCAACCGTTTCAGGCGCCGCGCGCGTATGGGTGCTGCCCCCGATCCCGCCGGTGAGCCTTCCCGACAACGTGGTCGCCTTCGACCCGTCGACGACCCAGCAGGTCGCAGACCAGATGGCCCACGACGCCGTGCTCGACCTGATCATCGAATCGGAGGCCCGCCGCGCCCACGACATGACCCTCGCGCAGAGCGGCGCCACAGTCGACGGGCTGAGCGAGTTCGCCGATGTCATCAGCCAGGACGTCGCGGCCGGCAAGATCGTCCTGAAGACCTACACCTTCGACCATGTCAGCCTCACGCTCTTCCTGCCGAAGTTCAGCACTCAGGCGCGACGGCTGATCGGGGTGACGCTGCACGGGACCGCCACGCTCACGATGATGGACGCCACGGGCAAGGTGCTCTCAAGGGCCAGCTCCACGTACGCCAAGAGCTGGGGCCTGGTCCCTTCGGACAGCGGGCACGAGCTGATAGCGACCGACTACACCGGCCTCACACCGGCCTAGGCGGTAACTCAAACCCCACCCGGCAGTCGATGCTGCACCATATCCATTCCGTGGACAAGTACTTGAAGGCCAACCGGGCCCTGTGGGACGAATGGGCGCGGATCAACTACGGGTCCGACTTCTACAGGGTCGACGCGTTCAAGGCGGGACTGAACAAGCTCCGCCCGTACGAGATGGAAGAGGTGGGAGATGTCAAGGGCAAAGAGCTCCTGCACCTCCAGTGCCATTTCGGGATGGACACTCTTTGCTGGGCGCGGCTCGGCGCGCGGGTGACCGGCGCGGATTTTTCCCAGCAGGGCATCGAGCAGGCGCGCGCCCTCGCCTCCGAGGTTGGAATCGATGGGCGATTCGTCTGCTCCGACATCTATGAGCTCCCCGACCATCTCGAGGGGACGTTCGACGTCGTCTACACGTCGCGCGGGGTGCTCGGCTGGCTCCCCGACATCGACCGCTGGGCGCAGGTTGCCGCGCATTTCGTCAAGCCCGACGGCTTCTTCTACATCACCGAGATCCATCCGGTCGCCCTGGTGTTCGACGATGAGGATGGAGTGACCGAGCTGCGCCTGCGATACCCGTACTTTTCGCAATCCGAGCCGTTCGAGTTCGAAACTCAGGGCTCCTATGCTGACCGCAACGCGGCGGTGGCACAGAAGGTCAACTACAGCTGGAACCACGGCCTCGGAGAGATCGTCACCGCCCTCGCGACAGCGGGTTTGCGAATCGACTTCCTCCACGAGTTCCCGTTCGTGGAATGGCCGGTCCCTTTCCTTCAGCCTGCTTCGGACGGCACCTATCGTTTGCCTCCGGAGAACGATGGCCGGCTGCCGCTGTTCTTCTCGCTCAGGGCGAGCAAACCCGCTCGGGCCGGCGCCTAAACAAGATCAGCCGGCAAACGACCATCAGTGAATCACCGGCCCGCATCGCCGGTATTCAATTGGAGTCCCGTGAAACGAGTCCACTACGCCTGGGTGGTCGCCGCCGTCACCTTCATCGCCCTCCCCCCTCCCCTTTGACGGGGCGGTCTGGGCCGTGAATATGATGAGCGCGATGGGGCCGGAATCGCTGCGCTTCGCGGTGCTCGGACCGGGTGGCGTCGGTGGGCTCCTGGCGGCGCTGCTGGCCCGCGCCGGCAACTCCGTCGTGGTGATCGCCGGGGAGGAGACGTCGCGCGTGATCGCCGAGCGGGGCATCCGGCTCGAGAGCAAGAAGTTCGGTGACTTCACGGTTCCGGTGCGAACCGCGACCCGACTGGCGGAGACGGTGGACGCATGTTTCATCACGGTCAAGGCGACCCAGCTGGACCAAGCCCTCGAGCGCGTGCCTGCGCCCGCCCTCGGCGCCGGACTTCTGGTCCCCTTTCTCAACGGGATCGACCACGTCGCCCGGTTGAGGGCGGTCTATCCGCCGGCGAGCGTGGTGGCGGCAACCATCCGGGTGGAGACCGCGAGAGTCGAGCCCGGTCTGATTCGCCAGTTGAGCCCGTTTGCGGCGGTCGAGCTGGCGGCCTCAGACGGCAACCGGGAGCGCGTCGATGCCGTCGCCGCGCAGCTCAGAGCGACGGGGTTGGACGTGCGCGTACGCGGCGACGAAACGCCCATGCTCTGGGACAAGCTGGCGATGCTGGCGCCGCTCGCCCTGCTGACCACGCACGAGCGGGGCAACGCCGGGGCGGTGCGCACGAGACGGCGCGACGATGCGGTCGCGGTGATCACCGAGGTGGTTGCCGTCGCCCGCGCCGAAGGAGGCACCGTCGACGCCGAGAGCGTGATTCGGCTGCTCGACTCGGCGCCGGCGTCGATGGAATCGTCGATGCAGCGTGACCAGGCTGCGGGTCGGCCGCTCGAGGTGGACGCGATCGGCGGCGCCGTGGTGAGGCATGCGGAGAAGAAAGGCATCGCGGTGCCGATGACGCGCCGTCTGGTCGACGAGCTCGAGGCGAGGAGCAAACGACCCGCAACGTGACGGAGCCGAAACGAGTCGGTGTGCTCCAGGGCCCCCTACCCGGCCTCAGAGCCGCTTTTCGAACCAGTAGTGCGCGTAAGGCTCGTTGCTGAAGGCTGCCACCCTCAGGCGGGCGATGACCCAAGCCTCCCGCGAAACGCCGGCGCTGAGGACCCTTCACCCTGACTGATCCTGACGACGGACCCAATGCGGACGGTCCTCTCGATGATGGGACCTAGGACTCTGGTTTGGACCCCCCGAAGCAAAGCAGTCTTAGGTCTGACAGTTCAGACTTGTTGCAGGGGCTGAGACCTGCGTGCATCGCGGGCGTGAGCACTCAATTGGTCGCGTATCTATCACACCCAGGGGATCATGCCCCTCGGCAGGGCAAGGAGAAATATCATGAGCGCTGACCACCAACACACCACGACTGACGCTGGAATTCCGGCGCCGAGCGACAACGATTCCCTCACAGTTGGCCCTGACGGGCCGATCCTGCTTCAGGACCACTACGTGATCCAGAAGATGGCCCAGTTCAATCGGGAGCGTGTTCCGGAGCGTGTTGTTCACGCTAAGGGCGGCGGGGCGCACGGCTTCTTCGAAGTCACGGCGGACGCCAGGGCGTGGACGAAGGCCGACTTCCTCAAGAGCAAAGGAAAGAAGACACCCGTCTTCGTCCGCTTCTCGACTGTCGCGGGAGAACTTGGTTCAGCTGACACTGCACGCGACCCTCGCGGCTTTGCGCTGAAGTTCTATACGGAAGAGGGGAACTACGACCTGGTGGGCAACAACACGCCCATCTTCTTCATCCGAGACCCGAGCAAGTTCTCCGACTTCATTCACTCTCAGAAGCGGTTGCCGGACACGCACCTGCGCGACAACACCATGCAGTGGGACTTCTGGTCACTGCGCCCCGAGGCGATGCACCAGGTCACCTTCCTGATGACCGATCGGGGCACTCCGCGCAGCTGGCGGCACATGAATGGATTCGGCAGCCACACGTTCATGTGGGTGAACGCCGGGGGCCAGCGGTTCTGGGTCAAGTACCACTTCAAGACCGAACAGGGCATCCAGAACTTCACCGCTTCGGAAGCCGCGGCGATGGCGGCCGAGGATCCCGACTTCCACATCCGCGATCTGCACGAGAGCATCGCGCGACACGAGGAACCGGTCTGGCGCCTCGAGATGCAGATCATGCCTTTCGACGACGCCGCGGGATACCGGTTCAACCCGTTTGACCTGACCAAAGTTTGGCCTCACGCTGACTACCCTGCCATCCGGATTGGCCGCCTCGTTCTCGACCGCAATCCAGAGAACTACTTCGCGGAGGTCGAGCAGGCCGCGTTCGAGCCGGCCAACATGGTTCCAGGCATAGGACCGAGCCCGGACAAGATGCTCCTCGGCCGCCTCTTCAGCTATCCCGACACCCACCGCTACCGGATCGGCGCCAACTACCTACAGCTGCCCATCAACCAGCCTAAGTCGCCAGTCAGCAGCTACAACAAGGACGGCGCGATGCGCTACGAGCATGCCGGGGCCCAGCCGGTCTACGCCCCGAACAGCTTCGGTGGGCCGTCGGCCGACCTCGAGCGCTACGGCCAGGATCCGGGCTGGTCCGTTAGCGGTGAAATGGTCCGCGGAGCCTACACGCTGCATCGCGACGACGACGACTACCAGCAGGCGGGTGACCTCGTCCGGAAGGTGCTCTCAGGCGAGGATCGTGATCATCTCGTCAGCAATGTAGTCGGCCATATGAAGCCAGTACGCCGGGATGTGCAAGAGCGGGCCTTGGGGCACTGGCGCGCGGTAGACGGCGAGCTCGGTAATCGCATAGCCGCTGGCCTAGGCATCGGCGTTCCCACCGCCGCCCGAGCCAAGTCGTAGGCGACCAGCGGCTGGATGAGGGCGGCCGTTCAAGCGCCTGCTGCAACTGTCGATCGCGCAGGGGCACTCTCCTGTCGCGAGCAGACAGTCGCTCGTACTGCAGCTGGAAGGGCCAGGTCTTACTAAGACGATCAGCAGCAGCGCGGTGCCGACCAACAAGGCCCCGAGGTGACTTGCGAGCAATCCGAAGTCAGCGGGTTCGCGAGGGAACCAGTCCGGCCAGCAGCGCCTGGACTCGCCTGTCGATTTCGTCGCGGATGGCGCGCCCTTCGTCCAAGCCCTTTCCGGCCGGGTCTGCCAACTCCCAATCAACGTACCGCTTGCCCGGGTAGATGGGGCAGGCACGTCTCAAGACGTCTCAATGAGGATCACGGCGTCTCACCTGTATTCGCACCCATGACGCGATCGTCTCAGGACGTCTCAGGGAGTGTCAGGGAGTCTCGTGGGTAAGCTGTCAAACAAGCTGTCAAAACACTGCGGGAACACTCGCTCCATCAGTTCTTACGCCAGGTAGATGGGGTCACTGGTGCCCGAACAGCTTGAGGGCTGCAGCTACGGCCGGGTCGGTATCAAAAGTGAAGGTGTTCCACTCGGCGGAAACCTCGACGTCTGGCACGATTCCGGTCTTTCCCCAGTCGGCGTGCGACACGGCGGGATCGAACCGCTCCTCAGCGAGCAAGACCTGGGAACCATCAGGGAATTGGACAGGGTGAAGAGATTCAACGGTGCCTGATGTTGTGCTTCCCACTAGACGGGCGCGTCCGGCATCTTTGAGCATGCCGGCAAACAGCTCGCCGGCGCTGAAGGTCTGGGGCCCGATCAGCACCACTAGCGGAAGGTCTTGAGCGATCGCGTTCGGGCTGCCCACGACAGTGAATGGCTGCGCTGCGGTTCGGCTGACGAACCGACCGAGCGTGCCAGAAGTGAAATAGCTGAGAGTCTGCATCAGGACAGCTTGCGAGCCACCCGGATTCATCCGGTCGTCCAGGATCAAGCCGTCGAGGCGACCGAAGTTGGTGAGCGCAAGGCTCACCTGACCAGGGATGGTCGCGTCCACGAACGTCGGCAGGAAGATGTAACCGATCCGCGAGCCATCCTCCGTGTGCACCAAACGTGCGTCGATCAACGCGGGACCGTGGAGCGTATCCCGGACGATCGTCAGTTTCCGCGGCGCGCCGCCCGGAGAAGCAACGGTGAGCACCTCAACAGGGCAGGGCGGGCCGACCAAGGCTGGGTTCTCATCGACCGGGTGCCCGTTCACCGCCAGGATGCTGTCGTGCGGCTTCAGGCCGGCGTGCGCCGCGGGTGATCCTGGAATTACATCGGTGACAGCGAAGGGTCCGCCACCAGGAAGGACCAGATATGTGATGCCGGTGCCCACGTGAGTGCTGTCGCCAGCCGCCAGAGCGTTCAGCATTTTGGTGCTCGCGCAGGGAATCGAACCCTGAACCTTGGGATTAAGAGTCTGTCGACACCCCGTCTCAGAGAGGATCAGCGAGGATCAGAGCGTCTCAATCGAACTTGAATCTATGACGCAACCGTCTCACAGCGTCTCCACGAGTCTCCCGGTCAAGGTGTCAAATAAGGTGTGAACTTGAGGCCGATCAGGGTGTCTTGAGTCAAGAAATTGGCAGGGTCGGCGTGTGTAGCAAGCCGATCCCTAACGGCCACGGGATCCTTGGGTGGCCCGAGCCCGCGCCGATCCGAGGTCGGGTATTCAGCGCCTGGTCTCGTACCTGGTCAGGAGCACGCCGTCGGGAAACGTCCGGGTCTCCACCAGGTTCAGGTTCACCCAGTTGTCCAGGGCCGTGAAGAACGGCGTGCCGCCGCCCAACAGGACCGGGTGGGTGACGATCGCGTACTCGTCGATCAGCCCGGCCCGCATGGCCGCCGCGGCGAGGGTGGCGCCGCCGACGTCCATGGGACCGCCATCCTCAGTCTTGAACCGGGTGATCTCGGTGACAGCGTCGCCGGTGACCAGGCGGGCGTTCCAGTCGACCGCGCTGGTCGTCGAGGAGAACACCACCTTCGGCATGTCCCGCCAGCGGCGAGCGAACTCGATCTGCGCCGGTGTGGCGCCAGGCTGCTGGTCGGCGGTCGGCCAGTGGGAGCTCATCGTCTCCCACAGTTTGCGCCCGTACAGCGCCAGGCCCGTCGCCCCCACCCGGTCGGACCACCACTGGAACAGCTCGTCGCTCGGCACGCTCCAGCCGAGGTCGTCGCCGGGCGCGGCGATGTAGCCGTCCAGGCTCAGGTTCATGCCAAAGGTCAGTTTCCGCATGGCGTCAGCCACCCGTGAGTAGGTATTCGGCGTACAGACCAACACGGCGCGGAAAATTCATCGGTCAGACCACACCGACGGCCGGTTGACCACCGCGCCAAGAGGATGCTGCGTAGGGAAGGGAACGGTCACCGGCACACGCCGAGCGTACAGCACAGCTCCCGGATCAGAATCGTGGCGTGAGGCGGCGTTCGTGGCTTGGTTGGTGGTGTACGAATACTCCTTCTGGTGCTGGCCTTTCCCACCCGAGGGACCGATGATGCTGACGGTTCAATGGGACCGAGCCAACATCCCTTCTATTTCTGCTGAGATAGACGCCTCAGCGATCCGCCAAGCTGGCCTATCGAGTAGGAAGCTCTGGACGGACCAGCGCCGCAACGCAAAGTCCAGATCGTCTAAGAGAGTCTCAGCGAGGATCAGGGAGTCCACGGTCAGGGTGTCAAATAAGGTGTGAAGTAGGGTGACCTACGACCGTTACCTCTGAACGCGCGCAGCCAGGCCACTAAGGTCCGCTATCTGACAAGCGACGTTGTCGGCGTGATCGACCTATTGAATGGTCACGTCGCTCGGGAGGGCCGCGGCAATCCAAGCCGGAAGGGACGGCCCTTCTGAGTTCCTCGCGACGTGCGGAAGCTCGTACGAACCGTCAGCCTCCGGGTTCTTACCCTGTCATGCAGTGGGGTGCCGGATCCACTCCCGACGCCCGCCCCGATCCAGTCACGGTGACGGTCCAACTGCCAGCCGAAGCGTAGCCCAGACCAACCACGACGTAGAACGTTCCGGCCGCTTGGTAGTGGACCACGCCATGATCCCTTACACCGTACTGGGTGATGCCCTGATTCTCAGGCGAGACCTGACAATCGGACATCCGATTGACGGTCAGGTCGAACTCACACTGGTTGCGGATCATCGGCGAGCAGGCATAAGACCACCGGAGATCCCAGGCGCCGTCCACACTGAACACTTCAGTCGTCTGACCGCCCGCCCCGCAGCAACTGCTTTGGTCCACCAGGACCCCGCTGAACCCCCTCTCGCGGTAGATATAGGTGCCCACGAGGATCAGCGCAATCAACGCTCCGAGTGCGCCAAGAGCGATCAGCGGCAGCCGGCGAGGCCCATTCCGCATATCGGGTGGAACGTCATGGCAGTTGGTGGGTTACGAAGGTCCAGAGTGGAGATGTGGTGGGCCGCGAAGGACTCGAACGATCAACTCCGGCACTTCAGCGCAGTGGGCGACGCTCGGTGCTCTGGCCAAGCTGTTAAACGAAGCTGTCAAATGCTGCAAACGTGACGCAATGCAGCAGACCGACCACAACATGTAGCGCGCGAATGTGGCGCCAGGCACCACATATTGGTGCTCGCGCAGGGAATCGAACCCTGAACCTTGGGATTAAGAGACTCCCGACAGGTCGTCTCATGGCATCTCAGGGAGTGTCAGTGCGTCTCTCCCGTATTCGGGTTATGACGCAGTCGTCTCAGCGCGTCTCCTGGTGCCTCACAGAGTCTCCCGGTGAAGCTGTCAACGAAGCTGTCAAACGGTTCATGAGTCCGGGCTGCGCAGCTAATCGGACCGCGAACAGCAGAAACAGGGTCAGCAGAGGGATGCGGCAGAAGACAGACCAGCCCGGGGAATTCGGATCTATGAGCTGCGCCTCGATCTGCGCCAGCACGAGAACCCCCACCTGCATCCCGATCACAAGCCACCACCCCCAACCCCATCGGCGAACAAGTAAGACGATGGACGCGAGGAGGTAGAGCGCTCCGATCGCGCAGAGCTCAACCGCAAAACGTACGTGCACTGCGGCTGCCTGCACTGAGGCGCCGCCTTCTGTGTATTGCTCCGTCCACTCGTCGGAGCCAATGAAGAAGCACACCATCGACACGCACCCAAGCGCGGCGACCGAAGCATATCGCGGCCAGCGGTGGTAATGGCCGGGTACGAGGAGGTCGAAGAGCATGACGTTGAACGCAATCAAGGCGATGCCGATGGACATGTAGGCGGCAACCGTGAGCCAGGTCAGGTACACGCGTACATGTTCAATCAGATCTCGCTGAATAGCCAGCACCCCGATGCGGTGACCAGTCTGCGAGCACCCAGCGGTTGCCCCCATCGGTCGTGCGGTGGAGCGACACGCCCGTACCGGCAAACGTCCAGCCCGAGTTCGCATCGACGAAAGTCCAGCTGCTGGCTGAAGAAAGGCAGCTGGTGGAACCTCCAGAGGCGACCGTCATCACTGGTCGTGTACACGCCGCTGAGGCCGGGGCGGTTGATGCCGCCGCAATCACTGGAAGCACGCCGCGGCCTGCGCGGGGATGCATCCGAGCAAGCCAGGCACGGCGCGCTGTGCGATCACGCGTCCGGCAGCCGATACGACGTAGAGCGCGCCGTTCACCGTCCTGATCGCGAAGTTGGTACCCCCGGGCTCGGGCTGGAAACCGGACAGGCCCTCCCCGGCCGGAACCGTCCAAACGACTGTCCCGTCGCTCCACCTGACGACACTCGCGCCTCCGCTGCTGACGATCACGGCCAGCGAGCCGTCCCACGAGAAAGCCTCGACCAAGCCCCTGACGTGACCGACTACCGAACCGCTTGGACCGTAGATGGTGGATGCGCCGCTCGTCGGGACCTCAGCCACATAGCGGCCGTCTCGCGACGAGATCACCCTTGCGACGCCGGCGGCCCGCAAGTCACGCGTCCAGAGGACGTGACCGCTCGACAGCTGGACCACCCAGTACTGATCGATCGTATTTCCGCCGGAAGCTGAGGTTGCGTACTGGACCATGACCGCCCGGTCCGCCAGCACGCTGCATGCGCCGACCGTGAGCGTGTACTCCGAGGTGGCCTGGGAGCCGATGCGAACCACATCCCGGGGTTTCCCTCCCGGCGTTGTCAGCTGCAGCGTTCCCGTCACGGCGGTGGCACCGCCGAACCGTGGTTGAACCTGGCAGTAGTGAAGGTCATCGTCCGCCCAGGTGCCGACGAAGTATTCCCCCACGCGTGGGTCGGAGTAAGGTCCGCCCTTCAACGTAGCCACGACCCGGCCCGAGCGGTCGTAGAAGTAGGGAAAGGCCACGAAGAGCGATCCATCCGGGTTTGACGACTCGGCAGAGTTCAGGGGAGGCGCGCCGCCGCCCACCGGAGGCGACGAGCAAACGTCTGTGGTACTGGTGGTCTGACACACTGACCGGAAAGGATTTGGGATCTCGGTTACCTTTCCCGCCCTCTTACCATCCCACGTCAACCCGTCGATCTGGTTGGAGTTCCCCGCGTCGGTAAACAGGATCACGGGGGTTGAGGCGGATACGGTCAGGGGCCCGATCTCACGGTAGATGTAGATGCCCGCGAGGATCAGCGCAATCAACGCCCCTAGTGCACCTAGAGCGATGAGCGGCAGGCGGCGAGGCCCGTCCGGCATAGCGATGGAACGTCCAGGACGATCGTGGGTTACGAAGGTCCGGTGCGTACATGAAGGCCAGGCAAACGTGGTGTTGTGGGGCTTGACGGGCTGTGATTAGCGACTAGGAGCGGGAATCTGATGAGCCCGGGCGTCCATGTTCATCACTGCCTTCCTCATTTCGTCGATGCCCATGGAACCTGCGAACGTCAATACGAAGGCGTTTCTCTGCCATGTCCCAAGACACGAACCAGCGCCAGATTGACTGGAGCCCTGGGGGGTCCCGCACGCGAGAGTCGAGTTCTGCCCCAAGCCCCAGTCGACGCATCCATGCGCGATCGTGCAGTCGGACGATCCCACAAACGCCTTATACCCGGCCACCGCAGCCGTTTCGCTATCGAACTGGAGAACCCAGGTAAAGGCATGACGGCCGGACGGCGGTAAGTTGCATGCACTCGAACCATCCGCATAGACGGTGGTCCATACATCGGTAGCACCGTATGGATACGTAGCTCCGCCCTTGTCCGGTGGACGTCCAGATACTTGGCACTGTGTCAGGCCCGGGGGGAGGTCGCTGCCCTTCAGGGAAACCCTCTCGGCAGGCGATTCGCCGAATCCACGAAGGGCCCCGCTCGCGTGGTAGACGTAGGCGCCCACCAGAATCAGCGCGATCAATGCTCCGACTGAGCCAACACCGATCAGCAGCAGTCGGCGAGGCCCGTCCCGCATAGCGGTGGAACGTCCAGGAGGATCATGGGTTACGAAGGTCCACACATGAGATGTGCAAGCTCTGGTGGGCTTCGAAGGACTCGAACCATCAATCTCGGCGGTACCTCACACGCCGGCGACGCGCGGTGTCCCGGCGAAGCTGTCAAACGAAGCTGTCAAATGCCGCGAATATGACGCAATGCGGCAGATCGACCACAACATATAGATCGTGAGGCGAGCGCGGGCACAACATGTTGGTGCTCGCGCAGGGAATCGAACCCTGAACCTTGGGATTAAGAGTCCCCTGCTCTGCCAGTTGAGCTACGCGAGCATGACCAACGACCGATCAAGTTCGATTCTAAGGTTCTCGGCGCGT